>Ga0272442_10001767_pt1 | contig 32190 bp, 25 predicted proteins | sample SSMForm2O_FD_200262 | JGI IMG/M metagenome (GOLD analysis project Ga0272442, IMG submission 200262) | Marine sediment archaeal communities from Little Sippewissett salt marsh, Falmouth, MA, United States - SSM-Form-2O | ecosystem: Environmental > Aquatic > Marine > Wetlands > Sediment ... | reverse complement strand
CACACAAGTTTCAAGTGGTGTTTATTTTTACCGGCTTGAATTTCCGGGGCGTGTGGCTATTCGAAAAATGATACTAATCCGATAATCCATGCAGCACCCAGTAAAGAGGATTTGTTATGAAACCATGGACATTATGCATGATTTTAATTCCGGTTTATTTAATGAGTATGGAAGGATTCAATCCTTCTAAGAGCGGTGGATTTGTTTCAGTCGGTCTGTCTCATCAGCGGTGGACCAGTGAGGACCGGGAGGATCCGCTTCAGCAGACAGCAGTACCGATTGTCTGTTATTATCCGGTTTCACCCAACTGGCATTTAAATCTTTCGAATACACCGGCAACCGCTTCGTACAGAGACAGTACCATTTCCGGATTATCGGATACCTGGATTCGAACCACCTATGTCACACCGAATGAACGTTTTATGTTCAATATCGGAATCGGCATGCCAACCGGAAAAACAGAGTTAAGCAATGAGGAATTTGGTTTGGTTGTTGGGTTGAGCGAGAATGCCCTTCGGTTTCGGCTGCCTTCTTATGGTCAGGGATTCTGCGGAAAGGTCGGCGGGGGTGTCGCTTTCCCAATGGAGGGCGGCTCGGTTATCGGATTGGGTCTCAATTATATGATAAAATCTGCTTATCAATATATGGCAGATATTGATTGGGAATATGATCCCGGAGATGAATTCAATGTGGTTGCTGGTATCAGCGTGCCTGTCGGAAGGCAGGGAAAATGGAGTACAGATATTGTCTATTCCATTTACAGTGCCGATCAGCTGAACGAACAGGATATTCTTGATGCCGGAGATAAAATCTTAATCAATACCTCCCTTGCGTATAAAATGCGGTCCGGTTTTTTTTACGGTGCGATTCGCTTCAGACAAAGGGGAAAAAACGATCTGTTTGTACCCGATGACCAGAACGGGGGAACGGTTTCGAAAATCTCAAAAAAAACAATTGGTGATCAAGTCGAAACGGATGGATTGTGGCAGTTCACACAATGGCCGAAAGGCGGGCTGTCGCTCTTATGGGACGGTCGTTTTTTTAGCGAAAATGAAGACGGAAACGGAAATGCAACAATTTATGGTTTCGGAATAGGTGCCCAGCATCAATTCAGTCCGACCGTAACAGGAAACATAAACATTAAATTGCTGATGGGTACTATAAATGCGGATGGTGAAGTCGATGTGAACGGTGTTGATATTTTGGCCAGTATGAAGTTTGGAATTTAAGGTTGAGATCGAGGTTTTATATGAAATGGAAACTTACAGGGTTCCTTATTGGCTGCTGCATTATTTGGGCAGGATGCGCCACTTCCAGATATCAGGAAGCCGAAGAAGCTCTTGATCAGAAAAAGTACGACCGGGCCATTCGGAATTATCTAAAAATGCTTGAGCCCCGTATTCGGGATGGGAAACGGTTTATTCTTTATGATCGGGAAGCCGTTACAGGAATCGGTGTTTCTTATTGGCACAAACAGAGTTACAACTCGGCTGCGAAGATATTCGAGACTGTATTGGCGCAAGATCCGACATATGGAAAAGCCGCATTTTTTCTGGCTATGTGCAGGGAAGCCTTGGGACAGGAAGAGGAAGCCATTGATGTGTATCAAAGCTATCGCACCCTGTCATCCGATGATCCCTATCGTTATTTTATGTTTGGCCGCCTGGATTGGATTAATCAGATGCATGTCCGGCGTGAATTACAGAAGGCCTTGCAGAGCGAAGATATCAGGCGGTTTGATGAATTTCCTGAAAGCAGTGTGGCGGTTACTTATTTTTTAAATTTGAGTGATAATCCCGAATGGGCCCCGCTGCAGAAAGGCCTTGCGGAATTGCTGGTTCGCGATCTGTCATGTATTCCCAATCTGACCGTGGTCAGCCGGTCTTTACTCAACAGCCTGATGATCGAATTGGGGCTTAATCCGATGAGTGTTCGCGAACCGGAAGTTCAGCAGCGAATCGCTCGTTTGCTGGGTGTTCGATATCTGATTCGGGGATCGTATCTGATTACCAATGATTTAAAAATGACAATGGATGCAGAAATCGTCGCTGCTGATAATAATTCGATCGCTTCCACCATGAATTTTGATGGAAATATTGCCAGATTCTTCAAGATTGAAAAAGAATTGGCCATGCGCATATCGGATTTCTATGGCATATTTATGACCGACCAGCAACGGAATGAGCTTTTGGAGATCCCCACTGAGGATATGGCTGCTTTTGTGAGCTACTGCCAGGGATTGGATGCCATGGATCAGAACGCTTTCACGATGGCCCAAAATTATTTTCATCAGGCCGTTAAATATGACGGTGATTTTATGGAAGCAAGGGATTATATGATCAATCCAAATATTTGGGAAGTCATGCACAATTATAACCAGATGCGTGTGAGTTATGAAGTGCGTCATATGGTGGAAACAACGGCCAAAGGAAGGGCCCGGCTGGTTTTTATGCCGCCTCCGGGTTTGGTGAGCCCTTACAACCGTCTGCAATGGCAGAGTGTTCAGCAGTATGGTCAGGTGCTGCCTGGTTCTAACGCCCGAAAGTCTTTTATTGAAGCCGAGATGTCATCTGCACCCCTTATTCCGGAAAAATTATCCGAACCACCGAGTCCTCATGATATTTCAACGGAATAAAGGTGATGAATTTTGAGGAGAACATGACCCATGCTTAAACAATATTTTGTGCTTCTGAGCCTTTTATTCTGTGTTCAGTGGATGTTCAGCCAGGACAATGATCATGTGGAAAGAAAAGCCCAATGGGCAGAAGGCAGATGCGAGGCAGTTTATCGCCGTGGTGATTTTACATTTATCGGCAACGGTGCCTATTTACAAGTCTATCGGGATCGGCCGGACAAGAATCTGGATTTTTTTCAGGAATTGCTGCTGCCGGCTTCGATTCAGGATATCTGGGCATTAAGCAGCCTGGATTATATCTATGTGGCCTGCGGAAATGCCGGTCTTCAGATCGTCCATATGAATACATCAAATCAGACATTGTCTCTTATTGACGAAGTCTCCACTTATGGATTTGTCTCCGGTGTCAGTCATTATTATCAGCACATTTATCTTGCCGCAAGCGATCAGGGATTGTTGATTGTTGAAGCGGATAATGTGAATTATAATTATAACATTGTCGGACAATATTTGCCCAGCCGTCCGGTACGGGATGTCTGGGCGGTTCATGATTCGCTTTTACTGATGGCGGTTGACGAATCCGGTCTTTTTTCAATATTTACAAAAGAGAAAGATAACCCTTCAGTGCTCGATTCCCTGGATTTTGCGCCTGTCTTCAGCGGATATGAACCTGCGGCCCAAAATATAATTTCTATAGGAAGAACCGCTTACGTGGCTGCCGGATCAGGGGGATTCAGGATTGTCGATTTTCAGGATTCATCAAACCTGCAGCAAACAGGGTACTGGCATCATTCCCAACGCATGAATATTATGGATATGCGTCATTCAGGGAACAATCTGTATTTGGCATGCGGAAGCGATGGGGTATGGGGGCCGATTAATGTGTCAGATCCCGAGAATGTGATCAATCAGACGTTGCCTTTCCCGCCATTGGATACTGAGGGCGTATGCAACCGTATTTGGGTTGAAGATAACACAGCATATGTTTGTGACGGACCAAACGGGCTTGTTATCGCTGATGTCACAGCGGGTTCACAAATCAGCACACTATATACATGGCCCAGTTCTGACTTTGCTTTCGAAGTGAATACGGATGATCATTATGCTTTTCTGGCAGCCGGAAAAGCCGGATTAAAAATATTCGATCTGAACTTTGACGAATTGACTCAGGATCACCTGGAATTATTAAGTGAGTATAATACACCCGGAGAAGTCAGAGGAATTCATATCCAGGATGAATTTGCTTTTTTAGCGGACGGTTCCCGAGGATTGCATGTGGTAGATCTGGGTGATAATCCTGCTTCTCCTCAATTTTATGAGCAATACTGGAATTCTGAAACCGATACCTGTTATGATGTGGCCATCTATAATCAGGATGATAGTTATTATGCGCTTTTGGCTTACGGCGGCATTGGCATGATGGTGATTGATATCAACGGTTTTGAATATACGAAAATACATGAAGTCCCCACACCGGGATCCTCAAAAAAGGTTGTCATTCATGAAGACCAGGCATTTTTAGCCGATTCCAGCGGTGTGTATGTATATAATATCATTGATTTGCCGGGGCTTCCCGTGCCCACCCATTCAATTACCTATAATATCGAGGCACTCAGTCTGGATGTGGTAGGGGATTCGGTGTTTGTGGCCAATGGCCGATATGGGTTTCTTGTCTGGAATATTCAGAATGACCAGGTGGACCGGATTGACACCGGGGGAATGATTACGGATATTCAGGTCAAAGACAAGATGATTTACCTGACTGATGCGGAATCAGGCCTTCTTTTATATGATTTTTCAGAGCCGGACCTGTTTATCGAGACCGGCCATTATAATACCCAAGAAACGCCTAGCGGTGTCGATCTTGATGATTCTCATGGATATATTTGCATGGCGGACGGCAATGACGGGTTTTATGTATTGAAAAGCGATATTCAACCTGTTTTTTCCATGTCGCCTTCCAGTCCTATCAAGTTCGGGCCAGTGGCGCCAGGTGAATCCAGGGAGAGAATTCTGCGGATTTCGAATGAGGGGAAAACGCTGCTTGACATCAAGAATATTCAATGCCAGAATTCACTGTTTTCATTCAGCCAGACTTCTTTTCCTGTATTGCCGGACGATACGCATGAAATTGTCATTCAGTTTTCACCCACAGAAGCCTATCGGGGAACCATTGTAACGAAAGCAAAAATTTATACCAATGATCCTGCTGAACAGCCGTTTATAGAAGTAACCCTGCAGGGTGATGTAAGTGAAATAATGACAGACGGGCCATATGTACCCGATGACTTTACAATCGGTCTTTATCACATGGATGACGATGATGTTACTGAATCGCTTCAGGATGCATCTTCCAGCGAAAAGGATGCTCAAGTCCAGGGTTCCCCGGATCAGGTAAATTCCCATTCCGGCTTGAGTCAGGCACTCGACCTTGACGGAGAATCGGATTACGCATACATTCCCTATCATGACCTTCTCAATTTTTATGATACTCCGTTCACAATTGAACTCTGGTTCAATATAACAGAAAAACCTGGACAGTATGCAATTCTGATGCGCCGTGGCGATAATGGAACCCGTCAGGTCGAACTGGCTTTGGATAATAATACAGGAAATGGATTGATTGCAAGCGTCTGGGATAAAAACGGGACACAGCATCAACTCGCTTTTGGGCCGATGTCTGCCTTGAAAACAGGTCAATGGTATCATACGGCCTTCACCTGGGACACGGATATGCTTCATTTGTATTTAAACGGCGCATCCGTCTCAACAGCGTCTTTGTCTGAGGAATTGCGTGCTCAAAATACAGACTCTTTATACATTGGCGCAAATCCAACCGGGGGATCGAAATTTACCGGTTTGATTGATGAGGTCCGGATATCAAATATTGACCGGCAGCCCTGGGAATTTCAAGTCAACCGGGCGAGGATATCTGTTCAGCCGGATACCATCGAATTTGGAAATGTTCTATATAATGAGTCCAGAACAGTTCCGGTAACGATTCAAAATCTGGGTTCTCAGAGTTTGAAAATTGAAGATATCTTTTCCGATTACAGCTCGGTCAGTTTTCATAAAGTGGATATTGCCGATTCCCTGAAGCCGGATTCATCCACGACATTCTGGATTACCTATAAGCCGGAAAAAGAAACGGATCATGCGAATTATCATTATATTACGATTGAGAATTCAGATCCAACACGTCCTTCCTATGATATTTGGCTGCAGGGAAAATCAGTCACCAGTTTCAAGGCGGGCCGGTATGAAACAGATCCGTTTACACAGGGATTGTATCATTTTGATGACAATTTCAGTTTTGTTGCGTCTGACAGCTCGGGACAGGAACTGGACGGTCAGTTACACGGAGCCATCAGCTATGATGGTACTCAAAAACAGTTTCAGGAAGGGTATTCTCTGAAGTTAAATACAGAAAATGATAAAATCAGCATTCATCCCGATTCAGAAGATATGCTGGGACCGGCTTCTGGGGGATTTACTGTAGAATGCTGGTTTAGAATGCAGCCTTTTCCATATACAGAAACAAATAGCGTCTTGATGCGCCGTGGAACCGGGACTCCCAATCAGTTTGATTTATATATTGACAACAGTGGACAACTGGTCGGCAGGGTATATAATAATACACAGGATTATTTTGAAGTAACAAGTGATAATTTGGGCCCCATACAAAAAGATCTGTGGTATCATGCAGCGTTGGTCCAGCGGCTGGACAGCTTATTTCTTTATGTTAATGGAGATGAAATAGACCGGTCCGCATTTACAGGAACCATGGCCAGCGAACAGACATATACTGAGCTGGATACACTTTCTTTGCTTGTTGGCGGCAGTTGGGGTATGGCCAATCCATTTTATGGTCATATTGACGAAATACGGATTTCAGGAATTGGCCGTCAATCCTGGGAATTTAATGTGAATATGGCAAGAATTCACGTTTCATCAACCCAGTTGGATTTTGGGAAGGTCTATTTGGGATCGAGCCGTGTCATGGAATTGACCGTGGATAATTTTCAGGGCATCGATGACCTGGTTGTGGACACTGTCTCCATTGATCCGGATAGTTATTTTACAGCCGACCGGTCAGGATTTACACTGACCGAGGATGATGAAAGTAAAACAATCCGGATCACCTATCAGGCGAATGATCTGGGGATTCATACCGGAGAGATGATTTTCTTTACGAATGATCCTTACAATCCGCAATTATCTGTAAATCTGAAGGGAGAAACCATACAATCGATCAGTCAGGGTGCCTATACCTCTGATGAGTTCACTTTGTCCCTTTTTCATATGGATGAAATTCTGGAGAATGAAGGCGTGAAAACTTTGGTTGATTCATCAGGCAATGGTATGGAATGCCGTCTGGTGGGTCAGATTGCCCTGTCGGATACTGGCAGATTTGGGAAGGGTATTCGATTCTTCGGCGGCTTGCTGGAAATGCCCGGAACGGTGATTTCTGAAAATGATGTGAACGCCTATTTTACAATCGAATCCTGGTTTAATCTTTCAGAAAAGCCGGACAGTACCTCAATTTTAATGAAACATGACAATGGAGAAGAGGATCAGTTTGAAATTATATTGGAACGAGGTAAAATTCGAAAATTAAAGGCTCGAGTAATCGATAAAGATAAAGAAGAGTATGTTCTCCAAGGACCTTCACTGGATGATATTAATGTCAACCAGTGGTACCATCTGGCACTCTCCATAGACGGTCAGTGGGCCCGCCTTATGATTGACGGGATTGTTGAGGACAGTGTTTCTTTTTCAGAGGATTTATTAAATATTCAGGGAGGAACCCTGCGTTTCGGAGCCGATGCGGACACGGGTCAGGTCTTTTTGGGAAATATGGATGAAATCCGTATTTCAAATATTAACAGGGAATCCTGGGATTTGAATGTGGATCCGCCCGAAATTGTTATTTCACCCCTGACCTTGAATTTTTACCGGGTTCAATTGGGCTTTACACGTACGATGACTGTATCAATTCGTAATACAGGCGATCAGTCACTGATTGTGGATCGTGTGGAAGGAACGGATGCGGTTTTCAGCATACCGGATACTTTAAAATCGTTCATGGTTCATCGTCTGGATACGCTGGTTCTACCCATTACCTTCCGGCCTGGTATTGAGAAGGATTATGAATATCATTTAAAAATACACAGCAACGCAATAAATCTTCCGACAGTGAATCTGTCGATGTATGGTTCAGGATATGTGAAACCTGGCGCGGTTGAATATGAGGTTGATAATTATACGCTGGGACTGTATCATTTCAATCAATCCGAAGGGGATACGATATTTGATGAATCCGCAAATCAATCTCACGGCCGTCTCTGGAACGGTGCGAGAGTTGAGCCCGGCAATGGATTTTACGGAGCGGGTGTATTATTTGAAGGAGATAACGATCAGGTTGAAATATCAGGCAAAGACATTTTTCAAAATGATTTCAGCCATGAAAGCATCACCCTGGAGTGTTACTTCAGAACAGACACTGTCTCTCAAATATTGATCGGAAAGGGATTTAAGGATTCATTAATGCAGGGGGATATTATTGTCGGAATCGACAGTCAAGGATATTTGATCGTCAATGGAATCGGCGGAATCGCACCTCGTGTGGATGACAATGTATGGCATCATATGGCATTTGCGTACAATTCACAGGATACAGTTGGGATTCTGTATCTGGACTGGGTGAAGGTTTGGGCAAAATCGTGGGATATCAGTCAACCGAAGGCGGATGAGCTTCGCCCCATTATCCTTGGCGCTGCCGAGGCTAAGATCGGCGGATATTCCGGTTATTTTCAGGGATATATGGATGAATTCCGGTTTTCAAACATCGATCGCGAATTGTGGGATTTTAATTCGCCTGATACGATTGATGTCAAGTTGTTAACCTCCTCACCGGCGCATCCGAAAGCAGGAGATCCATTGACCCTAGGCGTCGAGGTTCCCGTTGAAAGCAACCTGTCTTCTGTGATGATTTATTACCGTCAGGGCGGTATGGAATCGTATGATATGGTGTCTGCTTATGCTGAAAGCGATACGGTTTTCAGGGCCAGTATTCCGGGAGAATCCGTGACATTACGCGGTTTGGAATATTATATACAGATGGTGTCCCAAACTCAGGAGATCGATACCTATCCGATAGTCGATCCGGCTCATAGTCCGCTCTTTATGTCCATACGTTTTGAAACCATGACCACACAGATTCTGTATTCGGCTCAGAAAAACAGATCCGGAAAATATCAATTGGCCGCCATGTTCTCGATCCCGTTTGATTTGGTTGACAAGAAACCTGTAGATACCGTATTTGTGGATGTGCCTATTGCTGATTATGATCCATTTCAGTGGCGTCTGTTTTGGTGGGATCCAAAAAACAGCCAGGAACGGTATGAAAAAACCCAGGTTAATCCTAACGGAACCGATTATCTTGAATATGCCGAGAAGGATAAAGACGGTAAAATTAATGGTGACGTAAGAGATATGTTTTCTATGCCACAGGGGCGTGCCTACTGGATTGTCAGCTATACGGAACGGAATTTTGAACTCAGGTCCGGGCAGACTGTTTCGACTGCCAAAGGCTATAAGATTGATCTGGAACATGGATGGAACATGATCGGCAATCCTTACAATTTTGATATTAAATTGTCGGATTGCACGTTGTCGTCCAGCCAAGTCCAGGGACCTTATGGATGGGGCGAGGATGGATGGGATCCGAATATATCGGTTTTGGAGCCATGGAAAGGCTACTTTATTAACAACCCGGGAGCAGACACCGAATATTTTTATATTCAGCCCAGAGACGCCTCTCTCAGTAAATCAGATCGATATAAATTTGCCCTTTTGCAAAATCTTGAAGAAAACGCCTGGCTGATTCAATTATCCGTATCCGGTGAATATGGACGGGATATGTATAATTATGCGGGCATGCGCCCAAATGCCGGTTTGGAATCGGATCCGTATGACCGGCCTGAGCCTCCGCCTGCCTTTTATTATGGTCCGACACTTTATTTCGATCATCCTGAATGGGAAAACCAGCCTGGAAAATACCTGGCTGACATCCGTGGTAAAAATTCCAATGGTCATGTATGGGATATGGATATCGACTGTCCGGTAAAAAAGAATGAGTATCAGATCTCCTGGCAATTTTATCAGTCTTTACCTGAAGACTGGGAAGCGTTTTTGCTGGATTTGGAAGAAGAAACAGCTGTTGATCTTCAATCAAAGACGCTTCATACCTTTCAAACAAATACAGACAATATCCGGCGTTCTTTTAAAGTCATTGCTGGAGATGAGGCGTTTCTTCAGGAACACAGGGAAGGTATTTCTCTGGAACCTGTCGAGTTTCAGCTTTATCCAAACGCACCCAATCCGTTTAATCCTTCCACCACGATTCATTTCAGTCTGCCCAAGAAATCGGATGCAGAAATCATTATTTATAATGCTTTGGGGCAACAGGTGAAACGGATGATTAAACATGATTGCAGCGCCGGTCATCATGCTGTTATCTGGGACGGTACGAATAATCGATGTATGAAACTGGCTTCCGGCATTTATATTTATAAACTCAAGGCATCGGAAAAGGTTGCGGTTCGCAAGATGATCCTTTTAAAATAACGATTCTATTCATGGCCATTGTTTACAAGACAAGGAAAATTGAGATGAAACGTCTCTTGATCTTTTTTATACTGTTCACTGCGTTCAATGCTTTTTCTCAGGAAGAAATCATGCCAAGTGCTCCGCAGGGATATATTCAAACCGGGTCAAGCCTGCAGATGTGGCGGCAAAAAATCGTCATTGAAAAGCCGATTATGCAGGTGACTTTTCCGGTGCATATGGTGATCCCTGTGAACAGTTACTTCAATTTGAATTTTGATTATGCGTATGCACACTCCGACTGGAAGCCCCCCTCTGGTACCGAAGGGATCAGTAAGAAGGAAATCAGTCTGGGTGGCTTTTCCGATCCGTATTTACAGGCCAATATGCTTTTATGGGACAATCGGCTGCTCATACTTGGCGGTATCGGTGCACCGCTTGGCAAGACAGAATTAAATTATGAAGAATTTTATTTGTTAAAGTATGTCAGTTCCAATGCTTTCCGGTTCCGGACACCTGTATACGGCCAGGGGACTCACGGAAAACTCGGTGTTATGTTGGCATATCCTGTTGCAGACAATGTCGTTCTCGGCACAGGAACGTCATTTTTGTACAGAGGTCGATATGTTCCTGTTAAAAGCGCAAACTGGAAGATTGAAGGTAATCTGGTAGACGGAGATTATGATCCGGGGGATGAAATCAATGTGCATCTGGGTTTGGACTGGGGATTGAATGACGATATGAAATTGATGATGGACGGTATATTGACTTATTATCAAAAGGATAAATATGACGATTTGGATGAGGTGTTTCAATCCGGTATGAAAATGACCGTAAACCTGGGCTACTTTTATCGATATCGTGATCATTATTTGTGGGCGCTTTTAAACTATCGTTCAAAAATGAACAATTATGAACTGCAGGGTAAGGTGTTTCAGGAAGAGGCATATAATACAAATTCACCTCAATGGGACATGAATATTTTATGGAAAGCATTTCATATGGAGGGCGGGGGTGTGCATGTATTGTTCGACGGGCGATTTTATGAACGGAATGAAGTTGGAGTAGCGTGGGTACAAATTATTGGTGGGGGATTTGGAGCGGAATACCGACTTTCCTATACAACAATCATTGATTTCTATGTAAAATATTTTGGCGGTAAAAGGATCAGTGATAAGAATGTGGGAAAAGTGAGAATTGAAGGAATGGATGTGGCAGTTTCATTTCGATATGAATTTTAATTTATATCATCTTATTTTGATTCTTAATGACGTGCTGTCTGGAATGAAATCGTTCATAGACAGCTTTTTTTATTTTAAAAAAAAATATAAATTGATTCATGGAATATCAAGCGCTTAAAATCCGATACGATCATATGAAATATATTCGGTGCGGGAACAGCGGATTAAAACTGCCGGTGGTTTCTCTGGGACTTTGGCATAATTTTGGAGATGTCAACTGTTTTGAGAATGGACGTTCTCTGGTGCGCCGTGCATTTGATTTGGGAATCACCCATTTTGATTTAGCCAATAATTATGGACCGTCACCCGGTTCTGCGGAAGAAAATTTCGGCAGGATCCTGCAGAAAGATTTCAGATCCTATCGAGATGAATTCATTATCTCTACAAAAGCAGGATATTATATGTGGCCGGGTCCGTATGGAGAATGGGGATCAAAAAAATATCTGACAGCCAGTCTCGATCAGAGCTTGAAACGATTGAATATGGATTATGTCGATATATTTTATTCGCACCGGTTTGATCCTGATACGCCTTTGGAAGAAACAATGGAAGCGCTTGCCATGGCTGTTCAGCACGGAAAGGCGCTCTATGTCGGTATTTCAAATTATTCACCCGAAGCCACTGAAAAGGCATATGATATTTTAAGATCGAAGGGAGTACGCTGTCTGGTTCATCAGGTGAAGTATTCCATGTTTGAAAGAAAACCGGAGACCGGTCTGTTTTCCACCCTAAATCGTCTTCAGATGGGCTGCATCGTGTTTTCTCCATTGGCACAGGGGATGTTAACCAATCGATATCTGAATGGAATTCCCCGTGGCTCCAGAGCTGCACAATCTCACGGATTTTTACAAAAAGAGCAAATCACCGATGATATTGTAAAAAGGGCTAAACTGTTACAAAAGATCGCAATGAGGCGTGGGCAAAGTCTGGCGCAAATGGCCCTGGCATGGGTACTGAAAAGAACAGAAGTGACTTCCGCTCTGATCGGCGCTTCCTCTGTCAAGCAATTGAAGCAAAATGTTGCATGTATCGAAAATCAAGAGTTTACAGAAGAAGAGATAAAAAGGATCAATGCTATTCTTGAATAATGAATACAGTGATATGCGAAAAGATCCATGGTGACTCACATGGATTTTTTGTTTATATAGGCGAAACCCGGTCAACCTTTTCAGTTTTTAGGTGTCTAATCAAGTGGTACAATCATTATCCATATCATAAAAAGGAGAATAAAATGCGAAGAAAGATATCTGCGATAATCGGTGTATTGCTGATTGGTGCACTTGTCAATCAGGCTGCTGAAGAAAGAATTGAACGATCATTTCAAGTCAATTCCGGCGGAACTTTAAATGTGAAGACAGAATCAGGATCGATTAAAATTGTCCCGCAGAATAAAGAGGTGGTCAGTGTGCTGATCATGTTCGAATCAAGAACTGGCAGCCAGGAAAGACTGAAAAAAATTATTCAGGATTTCGATTTGCAAATTGAACAAGATGGCAATGATGTAAATATTGTTCTTGAGAATAAAAACGATTCGTTTTTTAGCGATTGGTGGAAAAAAATCAATGTTGAATTTGAAATTTCAGTTCCAAGAAAATATAATGCCAGGCTGAGAACAAGCGGTGGAAGTATCTCTGTCGGAGATCTTAAAGGAGAAGTATGGAGCCGAACATCCGGTGGAAGCTTAAAATTTGGTCGAATTACCGGTGCATTAGATGGTAAAACTTCCGGCGGAAGCATTCATTTAGAAGGATGTAAAGGACCAGTCAATGTCTCTACATCAGGAGGAAATATTACGATGGGAGGAGTTGAAGGAGATGTGGAAGCCAGTACTTCTGGTGGCAGTATCACTGTGGACGAAGTGAAGGGATCTGTAAAAGCGAGTACTTCTGGTGGCTCGATACGGGCAACAATTACAAAACAACCCGAGAATGACTGTGAGTTAAAAACATCGGGAGGCTCGATTACTGTGACACTTTCAGAAGAGATCAAGGTTCATGTCGATGCAAAAACGAGTGGGGGCGGAGTGAGTACGGACTTTCCGGTCATGGTGAAAGGAAATATTTCTGGACATGCATTAAATGCACAAATAAACGGAGGCGGTCCCTTACTTATTCTTCGTACATCTGGAGGGGGAATTTCGATTAAAAAGGCGCAATAGACTGAACCGAATATGATATTTTATCCCCGATTAAGCGGTTTAAAAATGAGAAGCACACTCTTTAAAAGGATTTTTCAACTTTAATGATTTCAATATATTGTTATTTCTAATATTCCTTTGGAAGGAAGTGTTTCTCATTTTTTTATATTCAAATGTGAGAAGTATGCATTTTTTTCTTGATTCAATACCCAATTCTTTATATATTTTACGCCTGATTTTCAATTAAAAAAAATGGAAATGAATGATGCATAGGCGAAGAATATTTTTTATATTAAAAATACTTCTTGCGGTATTGGTTCTTTTATGGGTCGTACAAAAAGTTCATTATAAAACCATTATCAGTACAATCCGGAACCCGCAGTCTCCTCATTGTATCATTTTTGCTCTTTTAATGCTCATTTTCAATATTGGACTCCAATGGCTGCGGTGGTATTATCTTTTACGATTAATCAAAAGAGATATTACTGTCAAAGAGTCACTGGTTTCGCTGTTTGGAGGATTAACAGTGGGGCTTGTCACACCGGGGCGTCTCGGTGAATTTGGCCGGACTCTTTTTTTATCGAATATTGATCATGTTAAGACATTGAGTCTGATATTTATTGATAAATTTTATACATCTGTGATCATGATTGTCTTCGGGATCTGGGGAGTCATTTCATTTCTTACATTTCAACTGGGTTCCGATATCTTTCTTTTAGCGCCCCTTTTGGGTCTTGGATTGCTCGCTACACTTCTTGGTCTGTTTTTGCTGACCCATCCATGGAATATTCGATCATTTTTTTATCATGTATCCCTGCTCCTGCCGTTTCGAGAGAAGGTGAAGTTGTTTATTGATGGATTAGACCATTTCAATATCAAGAAAGCACGACCGTTTATATTCATGTCACTCATGCTATATTTCATTTATATTTTTCAATTCAGCTTACTGGCATTGGCATTTGAAAATATATCTCTACATGTATTAATTACTTCAACCACCGCCACGATGTTTACCAAAGTGATCCTCCCTTTTTCGATTGGAGACCTTGGTATCCGTGAAGGAGCCGCCATATATTTCTTTAAAAATTTTGGAATCAATAAAGCAACCGCCTTTAACAGTGCCTTCCTTTTATTTCTTATTAATGTAATGATTCCCGCAATTATTGGATTATTTTTTGTCCCTCGAATGGGGTGGCGTGAAAATGACCACTCCATTACATCATCATAATACATGAATGAAATTATTTTGAACAAAATGAAATGTTTGTGCATTTATTGGTGACATACGGGTTTGACTGGCGTATATATAAATATTACTAAGTTAAGATAAAACAAATAAATAGAATGGTAATAAAATGTAAATAAAGTGAGATATTTTTATTGATAAAATGTCGGTATGATTATTGCTTGAACCATAATTGTTAAGAAATCAATCACTTAATAAGGGAGTTTTATGGAACAAAGAAAACAGCAGAACCAATCAAAAAAAGCAATCAAAGCAAAAAGCAGCATCAAAAAGCCAATGAAAAGCACAAAGAAAAAGCAATTGCCTGACATAAACATGATATTGAAAAATGTTTGGAAAACCGCTTTAATCCTATTGTTCATGGGGATAATTGCTTTCGGCGGATATTATCTGTCTCAGAATGTGCTCATGGTGACTCGATTACAAAGAGAACTTATCGATTTAAGATCCGCTATGAATATTGATGCTGTCCGCCAGTACAAATTGCAAAAAGTGATTCAGATCATTCGGGATCATAATGATTCAATTCCATCGGACGAAACATATGATATAGCCAATACCATTCATGAGATGGCCTTGAAATATACCAATCTTGATATTGATTTGTTGTGTGCGGTGATTACCCATGAAAGTGCCAATACATGGGATCCTGAAATAATTTCACCGGCTGGTGCAATGGGACTCATGCAAATTATGCCGGTTACGGGGATGTTTTTAGCTGAATATGAGAATATCAACTGGATTGGACCGGAAGAGGTATTATGCAATCCAGTTTATAATATTCGAATGGGATCACGTTATTTATCTTCATTAATGGAAGAGTATGATTTGGAAGGTGCCCTTGCAGCCTATAACGGCGGAGAACGAATTGCTGCAGTATACATGGCCAATGGGAAAGATGATAAATATCTTTGGGAAGAAACGCGCAATTATATCCCTGCTGTAAAGATGCTTTACACTAATTATTTGTCCAGCGGTATGTAAAGAAATAAAAATATTTTTAGCTGAAAGGGAAAAGCAATACTTCACGAATTTCTGATTTATTTAAAAAAAACATCAGCAGGCGATCCACACCCAAAGCGATTCCTGCACAGGGAGGAATCCCTAAATGCAAAGCATGAATCAATTCGTCATCAATCCTATTATGATTTATATTGGATAAATGATTTTGTTGCTTTTGAAACCGGGCGATCTGCTCATTCGGTTCTGTCAATTCCGAATATCCATTTGCCAGTTCCAATCCGGCAATATACAATTCCACGCGTTCCACAAAATGATCGTTTCCCGATTTTCTGCGAGCCATTAATCCTATTTGGATAGGATAGTCGATAATAAAAACCGGTTTTGAATGTCCAAGGGTTGGTTCGATCCTTTCCATAAATAAACGATGATATAGTGTTTCCCAGTCATCATCCACAGCATAATGAACGCCATACTTATTGGCGATTAATCGCAGTGACTCTTTATCCAGCATTTCGACAGAAGATATCCCAAAATGCATTTTAAAGAGTTTTAAAATCGACAAGACCGGCCATGGCGGCTCAAGATTGACAGTCTGATTTTGATAAACGAAGTTCATTTTTTTAAATATCCGTTTTGCAATCGTGCAGATTAAGTTTTGTGTATCACGCATGATATCATGGTAATCCGCATGAATTTGATACCATTCGGCCATTGTGTATTCCGGATTGTGAAGTTTTGTCAACTCATTGTCTCTGAAGACTTTTCCCAGAAAAAAAATAGGACCGGATCCTGCGGCCAATAATTTTTTCATTGCATGCTCAGGGGAGGTGTGCAGGTAGCACTTATGTATTTGGCCATTAGGTGTTTTTATTTTGCTCTTAATTGAAGTAATGTTGTTATCTAATGTTGGATAAGGAGTAAGTGTCGGCGCTTCGATTTCAAGAAATCCCTGCCGATAAAAATATTTTCTGATTTCATGCAAAATTTTTGCGCGGTATTTGAATGTGGACCAGCTGAGATCGCCATCCTTTAATTTTTGCCAGTTTGGTTTATTTCCCATAAAGTGCTATTTAAATATGAATGAACGAGTTATTCCTGCAAGCTAACATGAGCGAATACGATTGCATCGTTGAGTACATTTGAAATTTTACAATATTCATTTGGACCGTGAAGTGTTTCATCTACTGTGCACCAGCAAACTGCCGGCAAACCCGCTTTACGGAAATTTGCAGCGACTGTACCACCACCAATTCCCATTGCAATTGCGCTTCTATTTAAAACGACCTCAACAGCCTTTTGTAGAGCGAGAGCCACTGGTGTATCGGCTGGCGTTGGATTCGGAGCTGGAATATCCTGTGGAAATGAAAGAGATACACTCACGCTATACTGTGATTCAATTTTATCCGCATATCGGCGAATCTCATTTTTAACCTGATCAATAGAATAATCTGGCAGTATCCTGCAGTCAAAGTAGGTCACATCAATACCTGGAATCGTATTAATGTTGTCCACATTGGGTTCCTTTTTTGTTGGCGCGAATGTAGAGATCGGTGGATCGTATAATGAATCCGACTGATTGAATTTCTGATATAATTTTTCCATTTGAACAATAAAATGCGCCCCTGCCGAATGTGCATTGATTCCTTTTTCTGGCGTTGAACCGTGGGTTTGTTTTCCTTTGATTTCACATCTCACCCAAAGAATAGATTTTTCCGCCACTTCTATCATTGTGCCGTCGTCATTGCCGGCATCTGGGATGATGATCCAATCGACCGGTTGAAATAGACTCGGTTGCTGTTTTAAAACGTATTGGATGCCGTATTCTGACCCTGCTTCTTCATCTGAAACAATAGCGAATCCAAGATCAAAAGGCAGAGTGATTTGTTCATCCTGAAGCGCTTTCAAGAGTAATAATGAAGCGACAATTCCCTGTTGGTCGTCTTCTGTTCCTCTTCCATAAATTTTATCCTCTTTTACAACAATATCAAACGGATCGCTTTGCCATAATTGAAGATCACCGGCAGGGACAATATCCATATGCGACATGATCCAGAGTGTTCTTGCGTTTGATTTTCCATGGATTTTTGCCAGTAAATTAGGGCGGAAACCGGAAGAAACACGAGGATCTGGAGCATTTATTTCAAATAGCTCGTCAACGCCCAGTTCATTGAATGAATTTTTAATTATTTGGGATTTCTCAGTTTCTCCGCTGCCCTGATTTTCAGGACCGATTGCGGGGATCTGTGTTAATATTTTCTGATATCTGATTACATCAGATTGATAAGTGTTTATTCTTTCTTGAATACGGTAAAATAATGATTGGTTCATATTAAGCTCCAAGCCATGTTAAAAATTCAAAAAAAACCATTTATTGATAATAGTAAAGATATTTTATAGATACAAGTAAATTAGGAAGATGAAATAAAAAAATGCTTGCCTTTTCGCTTTCATTTTAATATTTTCTACTGATCAATCGCCCCAGTAGCTCAGAGGATAGAGCAGCGGTTTCCTAAACCGTTGGCCGCAGGTTCAACTCCTGCCTGGGGTACATTGTATCGAGGGGACAATTTTCATTAATCAGACCCGTTAGGGGAGGCACGAATGAAAGCAAAAATTATGGTCGTTGACGATGTTGATACCATTGCTCGTGTTTATGCGAGGTTTCTTGAAAGAATGGGATACGAAGTACGCATTGCATTTAACGGACAGGAGGCCTTGGAACTTTGGGACAGTTATCAGCCTGATTTGATAATAAGTGACATTCGTATGCCGAAGATGAATGGATTTGAATTGGCCAATGCCATTCGTAAAAAGAAGGCTGATCAAAAAATCATTTTGATGACCGGATATGCTGATGAGGCCGAAGTGCTGGAACAGCAAAAAAGTCACGGGTATCCCTTTTTTACGAAACCGGCTGATTTACAAACCACCGTATCGAAAATTGTTCAAGATGTGCTGGAAGGAAAATACAAATCTGAGGTTGAATAATATTATTTTATGAAATTGGAGATCAGACCTAAATGTTAAAAGCCCGTAAAAAGATAACTAAAAGAGAGATCAAAGAAGATCCTCTGGTGACTGCTTATGTTCGTGTTCAAAAATTTTTACAGAAACACGGTAAAACTATTAATATTGGATTAGCCGCGGTGATATTATTAGGTGGATATATTATTATCGATTCAAAAAATAAAAAAGACAACGCTATGCGAGCAGAAAAGGAAATTGTAACTGCAGAGCAAATTTATTTCAGTAAAGATTATGACAGTGCGATTAATGCCCTCATACCCATTGCAGATAAATATAAAGGGACTCCTGCTGCAGGTCGAGCAATATTTTATATTGCAAACGCCCATTATGAAAAGAAAAATTACTCAGAAGCGCAAAAATATTATCAACAATATTTAAATGATTACGGCCAAATTGATTATTTTAAATATTCAAGTCTGGCGGGGATTGCTGCCTGTCTTGAAAACGAAAAGCAATATGAAGAAGCAGCGAATATGTATAAAAAAGCGGCCACGGCTTCGGTTGAAAATTTCTGCTCACCATTTTATTTAAGCAACGCAGCTCGCTGTTTTGTAATGGCCGGGCAGACAGAAAAAGGTCGTACGACTTATCAGGGGATTTTAGATGAGTATCCCGATGTGGCAATGAAAGATGAAATCGTTTTTCATATAGAATCATTGTATCCATCCTGAATGCAAAAATAATATTTTTCTTGCATAAAGGGATTTATTTTATTAAATTAAGGTCTGGAAAGTGGGTTTTACGACCCACTTTTTTTCATGGTAGCAATAATGAATGATAGCAGTCACCAATTAGAAGAAATGCTCGTTCCAATCATCAATAGTGAAGGCTGTGATTTGATTGAAATTAAAAGCAAAGGCGGCCGTAAACGACCTTTGATTCAGGTGTTTATCGATCGTGATGGAGGCGTCGATATTGATGATTGTGCAAAAATTTCACGTAAAATTGCTGATCTATTGGATGTGTCACTGCCTGATGTTACTCAATATCGATTGGAAGTCTCTTCACCTGGCGTCCACCGTCCATTGAAAACAGAGCGTGATTTTCGAAGGAATATTGGACATACTGTTCGTATTCAATATACTCTTAATGAAAAAGAAGCATCTGATGAGGGGAAAATTGTTGGAGTTGATTATAACCATGTTCGACTGCAGAAAAAAGATTGTATGATCGAGCTGCCATTAAATAACATCCGCGAGGCGCGGATTCAGTTGAAATGGTAAGGAGGAAAACCTTTCCATGAATGTGGATATTGTCGAAGCTGTTACACAAATCGCCAAAGAGCGAAATATTAAGCGTGAAGTGCTGAGTGATATTATCGAGAATTTGTTTTTAGCGATGATAAAAAGAAAATACGGCACAGCAGATAATTTTGAAATCTTTGTGAATATGGATAAAGGTGAGGTTGAAATCTATCAAACAAAGAAGATTGTCAAAACAGTTGAAGATGAGGTGGCAGAAATCACTATTGATAAAGCACAGCAGGTTGAACCAGATCTTGAATTGGGTGATGATTTTGTTGAAATTATTGATCCGACCAGTTTTGGAAGGCGCCTGATTACAAGCGCAAAACAAAGTCTCACTCAAAAAATTCGTGAAGCTGAAAAAGAAGTGCTTTTTAATGAGTTTAAAGATCGTGTTGGTGAAATTGTTATTGGTGATGTCCGTCAGATGAACCGTGATGAGATACTTATTTCTGTAGATAATATGGAAGTCTTGCTGAGAAAGCAGGATCAGATATATAATGAACGGTATCATCGTGGAGATAATATTCGTGCGGTTATCAAAGAGGTAGCGCAAACCAATCGTGGTCCTGAAGTTCTTGTTTCAAGAACCCATCCCCAATTTCTGATTCGTTTATTCGAACTTGAAGTTCCTGAAATATATGACAGTATTATCGAATTAAAAGGGGTTGCACGATTTCCAGGAGATCGTGCAAAAGTGGCAGTCTATTCCAATGACAAGCGGATTGATGCTGTTGGTGCTTGCGTTGGTTTAAAAGGAGTGCGTATTCAATCCATCGTGAAAGAATTGAATAATGAAAAGATTGATGTGATCAACTGGAGCAGTGAACCGGAGATATTTATACAGCGGGCACTAAGCCCTGCCAAGCCAAATCGGATTATGATCAATGAAGAAGAAAAAACTGCCATCGCTGTGATTCCAGACGAGCAAATTTCTTTGGCTATCGGTAAGGGTGGGCAGAATCGTCAATTGGCGTCGCGCTTAACCGGATATGAAATAACCACAGAAAAGGAATCCGATTGGATGGCATTGCAGCAGCCTGAAGAAAAATTAATGCTTGAAGACGTGCCGGAACTTTCGAAAAATGTATTGGAAAAACTGCTGGCTGCCGGTTATGAAACAGCGGATGAAGTGCTGGATGCAGGCCAGAAAGAAATTATGTTACTAAAAGGATTTGGTGCAAAGACTGTTGAGCGCTTGTTTGACGTGTTAAATTCATATTATGAAGAAGATTCTGAGGGATCTCAAGAAAATGTAGCGGAAGAGTCCAAAGAAATTAATAACAAAGAAAAGGAAGAAATGGCTGAAACAGATCATGAATCATGATTATATTAGGAAAAATAGAATGATGTCAGCTGTATTTTAAATTTAAATGCGTATCAAATAAGCGGTTTAAGAAGAAGGAACATTGTGAGCGATAAAAAACGCATATATCAGGTAGCAAAAGAATATCACATTTCAAATGAAGCCTTGATTGACTTCCTAGAAGAAAATCGATTTAAAGTTCGCAATCATATGGCTCAGCTCAGCGATAAAATGCTGGATTTGATTCATAAGCATTTTGGTCATGAGGATGTGGAAGTGGGCCAGGAAACAGATTTTCGCAGAAAGATACAGGCGAAAAAACAAGAAGAGGAAGCTAGAAAAGAGGCCATTCGTCAGGAAATTGACGAAATACTTGAGCTATCCAAGAGTGTAGATTTTTATGAGCAGGTTGCAAAGTCAAAAAAAGTAAAAAAGAAAAAAGAAAAGGCAGTATCGAAAGAAGTCGATTTAAAACAAAAAGATGCTGAAAAGAAAGAAGTTGAAAAAGCAATAGAAGCCAAATCAGAGAAAAAGGAATTTAAGAAAATATCTCTGCCACCGGAATCAGAAGAAACGGCAAAAAAGCATAAGAAGGAGAAATCCGGTAAAAAACTGGTTTCGGAAATTCAGATCCCAAAAATTATTGATTCAATCGAGTTAAAAGAAGAAGTTATTGAAACAAAAAAATCAGAAACAAAAGAAAAGCCAAAACGACATCTAAAACGGCGTCCGAAAATTGAAAAAGATGAAGAAGAACTGTTTGATGAAAAGGATAAAAAGAAAAGAAAAAAGAAAGCAGAATCCCAATTAGAAGAAAGCGAGAGACCGGCCCGCAAGAAGAAGCGGCGGAAAAAGCGAAGGAAACCGGCGATTCAAATTGATGAAAAAGAAATTGAAGCTTCCATAAAAGAGACGCTTGCGAAAATGGGAGAAACGTCAAAGAAAAAACGCCGGAAGAAAGAAAAGGAAGTTGATGAGATCGAAGAAACGGACACCAACATTATTCATACAACTGAGTATATATCGGTTGGAGATCTTGCCGGATTAATGGATGTTGATTCCAGTGAAGTTATACGAGCCTGTTTGTCACTCGGATTGATGGTATCGATCAATCAGCGCTTAGATAAAGATACAATTATGATGGTGGCGGATGAATTTGGATACGATGTGGAATTTTTATCTGAATATGGTGAAGAGGAAATTGAACAAGAAATCGAAGATGCTCCTGAAGATTTGAAGACCCGTCCTCCTGTTGTCACTATTATGGGGCATGTGGATCACGGAAAAACTTCGCTGCTGGATTTTATTCGAAGCAGCAATATCATTGCCGGTGAAGCGGGCGGGATTACTCAGCACATAGGCGCCTATGAAGTAACATTTCACAATAAACAGATTACATTCCTGGATACACCCGGGCATGAAGCCTTTACTGCCATGCGTGCACGAGGTGCTCAGGCAACTGATATTGTGGTACTGGTTGTAGCAGCGGATGACAATGTGATGCCGCAAACCATTGAAGCGATTAATCATGCCAGGGCAGCGGGTGTGCCCATGATTGTCGCAATTAATAAAATTGACAAGCCAAACGCAAATGCAGAAAATATTCGCAAAGAATTGGCGGATCAAAATATTTTGCTGGAGGATTGGGGTGGCAAGGTTCAATCAACTGAGATTTCAGCAAAAACCGGTCAGGGTATTGAAGAACTGCTTGAAAAAATTCTGCTTGAAGCAGAGATGCTGGAACTTAAGGCCAATCCGGATACTCAGGCGAGAGGTGTTCTCATCGAGGCAAAAATGGAAAAAGGGCGGGGTTCCGTAGCTACTGTACTTGTTCAGAGAGGGACATTGCATATCAGTGATATTTTTGTCGCAGGTCAATACAGCGGCCGGGTAAGAGCGATGTTTGATGAACGTAATCATCCCATCAAGGAAGCACTTCCTTCAACTCCTGTGCTCATTACTGGCTTTAGCGGGATGCCTCAGGCAGGAGACCATATGGTAGTCGTTGATACGGAACAGGAAGCTCGGGAAATCAGTTTAAAACGACAGCAATTACGTCGCGAACAGACTTTCCGGCAACATCGGCGTCTTACTCTGGATCAAATTTCTCAACGAATCGCCGAAGGTGAGGTCCGGGAGCTATCAATCATCATTAAAGCAGATGTGGACGGTTCAGTCGAAGCCCTCAGCGATTCTTTGATGGAATTGGGAAATGAAGATGTGTCTGTGCGGATTATTCATAAAGGTGTGGGGGCTATTACCGAAACAGATGTTGTTCTGGCAACAGCATCACAGGCAGTGGTAATTGGATTTCATGTGACACCTACAATAAAAGCGAGAGAACTGGCACAAAAAGAAGATATAGATATTCGGTTGTATAAGGTGATTTATGAAGTTGTTAATGACGTAAAACTGGCTCTGTCAGGCCTGCTTGAACCGGAAAAGACCGAGGAAGTTGTCGGTACTATTGAAATACGTGATATATTTAAAGCCTCAAGAGTTGGTAACATTGCAGGATGTTATGTCCAACAGGGGAAAGTGAATCGTAATTGCAAAATGCGGCTGGTTCGCGATGGCACAATTGTGCATGATGGCAAGATTTCGACACTCAAGCGTTTTAAGGAAGATGTCCGTGAAGTCACTTCTGGATATGAATGCGGCATCACGCTGGAAAACTTTAATGATATCAAAGTCGGTGATGTCATTGAAGCCTATCAGATAATAGAAACAGCCAGAACGTTATAATATATGCTTGTTGGCACATTACAGGTCGAGATGCTCATTCCTGGATGCCATTCATTAAAAGAAAAGCGGGTTGTAATAAAAGGATTAAAAACACGGATTCGTAATCAATTCAACGTTTCGGTGGCAGAAGTCGATTACCAGGATAAATGGCAGCGTTCAATATTGGCCGTAGCTGCAATTTCCAATGAAAAAAAGCATATTGAAGAAGTATTAAATAAAATTTTGTATTTTGTTGAACGTGAAAGCCGTGTGGCAGTACTGGATCATCTTGTTGAAATTTTTTAAGATCTGTCACTTATCTGTATAAGTTGTACTAAACATGGGAATGAAATTCGGTATCAAACATTAAATAGATATCACCATTGAAAATATCGAAACCATTATGCAGAGTAAACGAACAAAACAATTAGGTGAAATTCTAAAATCAGAAATCAGTGCTATTATTCGAACCCGGGTTAAAGATCCCAGAGTTGGTTTCATTACAGTGACTGAAGTGGATTTATCAAGAGATATGAAGCATGCCAACGTCTCTGTTTCAGTGATGGGTAGCAATACGCAAAAAGATGATACAATTCGGGGTTTGCAGAATGCACATGCCTTTATTCAAAAAGAGATCGCATCGAGAATTCGTCTTCGATATGTGCCCATCCTGGCTTTTGATCTGGATACCCGATATGAAGATTATGAACGGATCGATCATATCCTTAATGAACTTGATAGAGGAAAAGCCTCTTCTGAATCAATAGATACATAGTTCTCACTATGACTGCTGAATATATTAAGACCTATCAAAATATCATAAGTATTCTTCAGGAAAAAGAAGATTTTTTAATTTCAACCCATGTAAGGCCTGATGGAGATTCAATGGGTTCGGTGCTGGTATTGGCTGAAATATTGGATGATTATCAAAAAAAATATCAAATACTTATTGATGACTGCATTCCGAGAAAATTGAATTATCTAAAGGGTATTACAAGGATTCAACAATACAATCCAGAAACCGCTTATCAGTCTTTTCGTAATATCATTACACTGGATTCTTCAGATTTAGATCGTATTGGGCGTGTAAGTTCATTACTGGAAGGTAATGAAAACATTATTAATATTGATCATCATCCCGGAAATGCACATTATGGTCATATCAACTTGGTCGACGCGCATAAAAGCAGTACAGTGGAATTAGTGTATCCATTGGTTGAATTGTCCGGAATTCCCTGGACACCTGATTTGTCGACAATGATATATACAGGTATATTGAGTGACACGGGACGCTTTTTATTTGCAAATACTTCTTCAGATGCGCTATTTATTTGTGCGGAAATGGTTCGTCATGGTGCCAATCCTTCATTTATCTCTGAGATGCTGTACAATCGAAATACACCGGAAACCATGAGAGCCTATGCCAAGGCACTTTCTTCGCTGGAGTTTCATTTGGATGATCAGGTTACTTGCATCTGTCTGGCTAATGATCATTTTACTCATTCTGATTCGATTGATACAGAAGGTTTTGTCGATACGATTGCCGGAATTGAAAGTGTCAAGGCGAGCTTTTTTATTATGGAAAAAGATGATCATGAATTTCGCATCAGTTTCAGATCAAAGGGAGAAGTGGATGTTAATCGTATCGCCAGTATTTTCGGAGGTGGAGGACATGTACGTGCTTCCGGATGTCAAATGAAGGGCAGCCTTCAGCAGGTTAAAGAAAAAATATTAGAAGCGTTAAGTCAATATATTAAAAAGAAATAATTGGAATTATTATTGAAAAACTGTCAGTCAATCGATTGGATTCAATGGAGGAAAAATTATTTCTTTTGAGTGTGGGGAAATAATTCATTTCGATAAACCGGCGGGGATGACATCCTTCCAGGTTGTCAAACATGTTCGGAGATGGACCCAATGTAAAAAAGTGGGTCATACGGGTACGCTGGATCCCATGGCCACAGGCGTTTTAATTATATGTACAGGAAAGGCTACCAAACGGGTGGCCTCAATGATGGAATTAAAAAAAACATATGAAGGAACCATTGAATTAGGAAAAACGACTGATACAGATGATGCTGAAGGCCATCTCCTATCTGTAAAACAAATTCCTGATTTTACGCGAACAGAAATCGAAGCGGCCATCGAGCGGTATTGCGGAGAAATCAATCAGGTACCGCCTCAATTTTCAGCTCTGAAAAGAAATGGGAAAAGAGCATATCAATTGGCAAGGCGGGGAATCCATACGGATTTAGAACCACGCAGAATCATGATATATCAAATGTCCCTTTTGGCATGGACTCCTCCATTGATTCGTATACGTGTTCAATGTGGCAAGGGCACTTATATCCGTTCTTTGGCACGAGATATCGGTAACGATTTAGGAACAGGTGGATATTTGACAGCTTTGAGACGTACTTGTATTGGTTCCTATCATGTGGATCAAGCGTGGCACCTGGACCAATTTAAATCTATGATATTAGACGATGCCATTCTATCATAAGATTAAAGAAATTCCGTTCTTTGAAAATACCATCGTTACGATTGGTACTTTTGATGGGATACATCTTGGACATCAGGAGATTATTCGCAAACTGTTAGAGATTTCAAAACAGCACAAGGCGCGGCATTTGCTCATTACATTTGATCCCCATCCACTCACTGTTTTAACTAACAATCAAAAGCCGGTTTTATTAATAACAACAAATCAAGAAAAAAAGTCGCTTTTTCTAAAATACCACATCGAGAATGTTTTGTTTTTGCCATTCAACAGAAAACTGGCTAAAAAAAGTGCTTCTGATTTTATTCAGACAGTTTTGAAACATATTGGATTAAATGGTTTGTTAGTTGGATTTAATCATACACTGGGCCGAGATCGTTCAGGGACCATAGAGACTTTGAATGGTATCGGCGAGCGTTTTGATTTTTTTGTTCAATCGATTCCGCCTGTTCAAATGGATCGTCAGAATGTCAGCAGTACCGGTATTCGACAGATTATTCTATCAGGAGATGTAAAGCGAGCGAATCAATGGCTGGGACGTCCGTATTCACTTCAGGGAAATGTCATCTCAGGAAAAAGAGTGGGAAGAGATTTGGGCTTTCCCACAGCAAATCTTGAAATTCCCAAAGAGAAATTAATACCGAGAGATGGTGTTTACGCTGTATTAATCCATTATGCATCCAGAATATTTGCAGGTCTTGCCAATATCGGGCAGGCGCCGACGATTCCGGGTAAAACGTATGGAATTGAAATTTATATTGATAATTTTAAAGAAAATATTTACAATAAACAGTTGGAAATTAAATTTATAAAACACCTGCGTGATGAAATGAAGTTTATATCTTCAGAAATGCTGGTGCAACAAATCAAAAAAGATTTAAAAGAAGCACGAGTGACACTCGCGCCTTATGTCAGGAGGTAATTTATGCCGTTAACAAAAGAACAAAAGCAGGACATGATTCGCAAGTATGGAAAAGATGAGAATGATACCGGATCCTCTTCTGTACAGATAGCAATGCTGACTCAGAGAATCAAAGAACTGACTGAACATTTTAAAACACATAAAAAAGACCACCATTCCCGAAGAGGGCTTTTGAAACTCGTAGGGCAACGCCGCCGCCTGCTGGATTATATGATCCGAACGGATCTTGAAAGATATCGGGAATTAATCAAAGAACTTGGCATTCGTCGATAATTGGATGCTATACTGTATGCTTGTCATGCAGTTGAAGGAGAAAATAGAATGTTATGTAAAGAAATTGAACTTGCAGGAAGACAACTTAAAATTGAAACCAATCGTATGGCCAAACAAGCCAATGGATCTGTTTTGGTACAATTGGGTGATACAGTCATTTTAGCCACGACTGTGGCATCTTCCTCTGTAAAAGAAAAAATGGGATTTTTTCCGCTTTCCGTTGAGTATAGGGAGAAGGCTTACGCGGCTGGTAAAATCCCCGGAGGTTTTTTCAAGCGGGAAGGAAAACCTTCCGAGAAGGAAGTATTAAGCGCCCGTTTGATTGACCGTCCGATACGACCGCTTTTTCCCAAAGAATACAACCATGAAGTTCAAGTTGCTATTACGGTTCTTTCATCAGATCGCGAGCATGATGCGGACGTTTTGGGCACAATTGGTGCTTCAGCCGCGCTTTCGATTTCAGATATTCCGTTTAATGGACCAATCGGAGCGGTTCACATTGGAAGAATTCAAGGCGAATGGATTGTAAATCCAACATTTTCCCAGCTTGAGACAAGTGACATGAATGTTGTTGTGGCTGCATCCGAAGATGCAATTGCAATGGTTGAGGGTGAGGCGCATGAAATTTCTGAGACTGAAATGCTCGAGGCGCTTGCAGTGGCACATGAAGCCATTAAGAAAACAATAGCGCTTCAGAATGAGCTGGTTCAGGAAGCGGGTAAAAACAAACAGGCGATTATCTCAGAAGAAATAGATACAAAACTTGCGGATAAAGTGAAAAAACTGGCCGAAGAAGGGATTCCGGATGTTCTGGCGCATAAAAGTAAAATGGACCGGCATGACGCGAAGAATGTGCTTCTTGAACAGATTCAGATAGCCCTTGCAGAGGAATACCCTGAACAGGAATATGAGATTAATAACATTTTTCAAGAGACAGAGAAAACGATTGTTCGTTCGATGATATTAAACAAAAAACAAAGAATTGATGGTCGGGGACTCGATGATATCCGAGAGATTTGTTGTGATATTTCCATCCTGCCCAGAACGCACGGATCGGCTTTATTCACTCGCGGAGAGACACAGAGTTTAACGGTCACTACGCTTGGAACCAAAGTTGATGAGCAAAAAATTGAAGGGCTTGATGGGTCTTCGTGGAAAAGTTATATGCTGCATTATAATTTTCCGCCTTTCAGTGTAGGTGAAGTAAGACCGTTCAGAGGGCCAGGAAGACGTGAAATCGGACATGGCAATCTAGCGGAACGGGCCATCAAACCGGTCATCCCTGCAGAAGCCGCTTTCCCGTATACCATTCGTATTGTTTCTGATATTCTAGAATCAAACGGATCTTCTTCCATGGCGACTGTATGCGCCGGCTCACTTTCGTTGATGGATGCGGGTGTTCCTGTAAAATCTCCGGTAGCAGGGATTGCGATGGGATTGGTGAAAGAAGAGGATAAAGTGGCGATTCTTACTGATATATTGGGAGATGAAGACCATCTTGGTGATATGGATTTTAAAGTCGCGGGAACCAGAAATGGAATCACCGCATTTCAGATGGATATCAAAATATCCGGTATATCTTCTGAAATTATGGCCAGTGCGCTTGAAAAGGCCCGCATTGCCCGGATGAAAATTCTCGATCTGATGAGCGAAACGATTTCTGAACCTAAAGAAACCATGTCTCCATATGCACCGAGAATCTTACTGATGAAAATCGATATGGAAGATATTGGCCTGGTGATTGGTCCCGGAGGGCGGATGATCCGCGAAATTGTTGAAAAATCAGGTGCTGAAGTCAATATTGAAGATGATGGGACTGTACAAATTGCTGCTGAAGACGAGCAGGCATGCAGTCAGGCTGTGGATATGATCAAAGCGTTGGTTCAGAAACCTGAATCAGGCAAAATTTATAAAGGCAAGGTCAAGAAAATTACCAATTTTGGTGCGTTTATCGAGATCCTTCCGGGAAAGGAAGGATTGCTGCATATCTCCAATATCTCACGCCAGCGTGTGAACAGAGTGGAAGATCATTTAAAAGTTGGTGATGAAATCGAGGTGAAACTGCTCAGTATGACTCCTGATGGAAAAATGGATCTGAGCATGAAGGATGTTCAGAAACAGGATCATGATACCGATTCGACATTGTAAATAGTCAACCTTTGGTTTCAGGAACAGTTATACGCAATATAATGGAAGCCTTGGTTAAATATTTAAACATTTATCACTCTGGGCGCTTGTTTTTTTCGATGGGATTGATATGGAGCTGTAATGATTAAAACAATCCCATTGAATCGAACAGATATCCCGGTTCTTGTTTTTCATAAAGTAGAACCGAAATTTGAATGGGGTATTACAAGAGTGACTCCCCGACAATTCAGGTTTATATTACGGTTTTTAAAAGAAAATCAGTATCAAACGATATCTGTTGCCGATGCCTTTGATTCAGATAAAGCACTTCCGGATCGTCCCATTGTGATTACATTCGATGATTCCTATGACAGTATTTTTAAATATGCCTATCCCATTTTGCAGGAATTCGAATATAAGGCGACCATCTTTGTTGTCACGGGTTTTACGGGTGAATGGAACCTATGGGACGTGAATCTGGGAGGGATTAAGTTTCGTCATCTTTCCTGGGAACAGATTCAGAATTTATCCGAAGCCGGATTTGAAATGGGATCGCATACCGTGCATCATCCGGATTTAACCCGGATCCCAAAAGAACAGATGAAAGCGGAAGTGTCTTTATCCAAAATGCATCTGGAAGACAAGCTGGGCCAGCCAATCAATATTATATCATTTCCATTCGGACGCTATAATGACGATGTGCTTCAGGCATGTCATGAGACAGGTTATTTACACGGATGCGGATTTTGGATTCGAAAAAAGAACGATCAACCATTTGTTTTTGAAAGAAAAGCTTATTATCTTTTTGATAACAGGTGGAGTTTGCAGGCAAAGCTGGATCATCATTGGGGGCGTTCTGTTGAGAATTTAAAATTGCGCTTGGTTAATTTTTGTTCCCATGGTACGTCTCTGGTAAAACCTGCTAAATTTGAACGGTACAACAAATAACACGGAAGGGATCAACCTATGTCTGATCCGGAAATCCGAAGGTTGTACTATTCAACCCAGGATATTTGTGACATTGTTCATGTGCGTCCGTATGATTTAAAGCAGTGGAGTAAGAAATTTTCTGAGCTCAAACCTTCTGTCAGTAAAACAGGACGGCGCCTGTATAAGCCAAAAGACCTGGAAGTGATCCAGTGGATTAAATCCATGAAGGATCAAAGCCGCTCAGATGATGAGATTGAATATATTCTCAATCATCGTGAAGTTTCTCCGCTTTTCAATAAATCCACCAACTCGCCGCTTTCCATTTCCGAGGTTATTCATGTGCTTGAAGAGATTTTAGAGCTGCTCGGTTCAGATGGATCTGCTCAGGATCCGACTTCTGTGGACGATGGTCAAACTGCGAATGATGATCAAATATTCATCCTGGATTAACCTTCCGAATATAAAATACCCGCAATGTTTCTATTTATAATTTGAAGTTGCTTTTATAACTGATTTTTTGTATGCTTAAAAATGGGACACTTTTCAGGCGATCTGCTATGAGAATCAAAATTTCATCATTTGATAAGCAGAAAAGCGTGATTGTTCATGAAGACGCACTCAATGTTGTATGTCACCAAAATAGATTGAATATTACAATTCACCTGACTTGATTGCAAAAAACAGAACAAATTCAACTACGATAGAAGTGTCAGTGATCGAAATGGAATCGACGTGAAAAAAGGAGAAAAGATCATGAAGATTTCAGACTCATTACGAAATTTAAATGGTATGCTTCTGTAAAAGTCATTGTGGTGGCCTTTTTATTAATAAAATAATATCAGATTTGAAAATTGATTGAAAACCGATAAGCCATAATATTTTCATATATATTTCATCTTATGATCAGTGCTGTTATTCGACTATGATGAATGCAGGAGATGATTAATATGAAACATATAATATTTGGAATTAAATATATCGCTAATTATACACTTTTCAGAAAAAAAACACCGCTTATTTGCGGAGTAACAGTTACCAATAAATGTAATTTACAATGCCGTCACTGTAGAATATCCAATCGCAGTGTTAAAGACATCAGTTATAAAGAAATAATAAATGCGATTGATTTGTTTTACAATGAAGGCGGCCGGACTCTCTATTTACAAGGGGGTGAGCCCTTTATTTGGCATGACGGGGCTGTATCAAAAGCCCCTTAAGTTGGCAATATTTTTAATGTATGAGGATAAATAAGACACATTTTTGTCATTGAGAAATTATATAATGCTATGAGCCTGAATTTTTTAATA
>Ga0272442_10001764_pt1 | contig 32244 bp, 23 predicted proteins | sample SSMForm2O_FD_200262 | JGI IMG/M metagenome (GOLD analysis project Ga0272442, IMG submission 200262) | Marine sediment archaeal communities from Little Sippewissett salt marsh, Falmouth, MA, United States - SSM-Form-2O | ecosystem: Environmental > Aquatic > Marine > Wetlands > Sediment ... | reverse complement strand
TGGTCCACGATTCTCTGCGCCTCGTCTCTCCTTCTCAACGCCTCTCGGCGTAAACTCCTTGCCTTCAAAGCCTTCCTTCTCTGCCCTCTCTCCGCCCCGCCGCCGCTGAACATTACCATGTCAAGCAGATGGTCGGGGGAGCGACGGCGGTGGAAAGCGGCGAGTTTATTGGCGTTTTCTGGCATTGGGTGGATCGCTTGGAGTGGCCCCGGATGCAGGGCTTGAACTGGACTGGCCCCGCAGTGGTCCCCGGCGGGGACCACTGGCGGGCGTGTCCTGGTCGCCGCCGTCGGGCGGCGACTGTGTTGCGTTTCGGGCCTTCTCGATGAGGGTTCGGCAGGCGAACAGGATCGACCAGCGATTCGTCTTCGGGCTGTACAGCCCAGAGTCACGAAGAGCCTGGGCAAGTGCCTCTTCATCGTCCCATAGCTCGGGATGCTCGCGCACGAACGCGACGCGCTTCTCGTGCTCGGCGCGGCGTGGACTCTTCACACCGTGCGCCCAGAAGAGCTTGTCCTCGACGCGGTAGCGTCCGGCTTCGGAGAAGAGACGGGCGGGGTTGTCCCCAGCCCACTCGACAAGCCACTCCTGCAAGGACGATGAGAGCCCTTCGGCGGTGGCCGGCAACCATTCCGCGTTGCCGAGCACGTCGCCGCGATCGGTGCGGAGCCTGAGCGTCCCGGCGGTCATGTAATGAACGACCGGGCGCGCTTCACGATCTTTCGGGAACACCCACGCGAACCGGACGCGAAGCATCGTGCCCTTGGCCACGATGCGAGCGATTGCGAAGCCGTGCTTCGCAAGTTCCGGGCTGGTGAAGTCCAGACAGTCGGTGTGAAGCGGGCTGCTCTGGTGAGTCGGGCCGACGAGTCCGTCCAACTCACACAGGAAGTCCGGCAGCGGCTCGGGTGAACGGGCCAGGCCGTACAGTTGCTTGATGACGTGTGTCAGGCTAACGAGCGGCTCGTCGTCAACGACGGGCGCGTTGTACGTCGGCACGGAGAAGCTGAACGGGACGTGAGGCGGGTACAGGTAAAGGTCGGTAAGCGGCGGCGGAAATAGCCATGCGTCTTGCCGCAGGATCGGCGCTTGCATCGTCAAGCGCCGGTTGGAAAGGCAGAAGTGCGCGCCCGTGAAGCGAAGCTTCGCGGCAAGCTCCCTGGGCTCGTCGGCGCGCACGATGTGCGGGCCGTCGAGACCGGGGCAACTCAGCTCGGCCTTCAGCCGGTTGAGGCGCTCGTTGTACTCGCGGATGTAGTCGTCTGGGTTCACGTTTGGAAGATACCAAAGCGCGGCGTTGGTTTCCATCACGCGAAGCGGGATGGACCCGCCTACGCCCGAAGGGCTACGGCGTGGCTCGTCGACGCATGGAACGAGGGATGCGCGGAGGGAGAAGGGTTCCGCTTGCGGGAGGTAGGGAACGGTAGGTTCTCTTTTCTGGCAGAGGTTGGGGGTTCGGGGGAAGGAGATACCTTTGCCGCATCGTGATCGCCCCGTGTGCGCGATCCTCGCAAGCCTTTTTCTCGCCGATCAGCCGAAAGGACCCGGTTTCCGGCGTTTTGCCGGGAGCCGGGCTCGTCGGCCACGATGGCCGCGAGGATTGTCGAGGGACTGAGCGGTTCGTTGGGCGTGATGCGGCCCAAAGGCGGCTTGCGGCGGTCCCCGTCCGCGGGGGTCCGCCGCGATCCGCCGACGGACGCGAGCGCGAGGGGCTGGCGCGGAAGTTGCCTCGCAACTTCCGTGATCAGCTATGGGGGAAGGGTTGGCCGTGGGCTTGAAGCTGAGGATGGCCGTGCCGTCCCGTAGCGGCGGCGCGGCCACCGGAAGCTTGAAGTCCACGGCCAGGGGAACCGGGTACGGGGGTTCCCCTGCTATAAAGCGAGCAAGGCCGATTGCGGAGCCCGGACGGTGGCGAACACTTGCAGGCACCGGCCGGGCTCGGCAAGTCGGACTTTCCGCATGGGGGCCGGCTTTGCCGGCCGGGGCAAGGGCTCCGCACGTTGGCATCACTCAGGGCGTCGGCTTCATCCATGAGCCCCGCCCCCGTGACCTGCTGCCGAGGGAACAGAACCCCGTTCTGTTTCAGCCCGAAGGGTGGCCGGAAGCCCGGAAAGTGTGGCGACAGCCGGAGCCGGACTTTCCGGGCTGGAGGCCATGCGGGTGTGCGCCGGAAAGGATCAACGTTGCATAATGAATTCATTATGCGATGTTGATCCGGTGGCGGGCCGACGTAGTTGGCCCGACATTCCGGCGCGCTCCCGCACGGCTCGGCAGCAGGTCACGGGGGCGGGGCGGCGTTCGCATCACTCATCACGGTAGATTCACCGACAGCGGAGCCCGCACTATAGGAGCGTAGCGTTAAGGTGCCGCCGTCCGCGGCGGCACTCCGCATGGGGGCCTGGCGCGGAACCTGGCTTCGTAGCAGGTTCCGTGAGCAGGCGGGGTCTTATGGGGGACGGCGTGTGTGCGGACGACTGAACCGTTCACGGCAACGCTTGAGAGCTACGCTTTGAAGCGTTGAGTCGTCCGCACGCTCGCCGTCGGGGCACTGGTAAATGAGTACGGCGACCGGTGAGCGCGGCGTTCGCTGAATACTTGGAAGCGATCGCCGCGTTGACCGGATCGCCGTTCCGCATGGGGGCGTTGGCGGGGCGGCTGCTCTTCCTGTTCGCAGCCGCCATGACAACGCGGGGGTATTGGGGATGCGTGGAACAGCGGTGTCATTATGAGCCACGTTGGCGCGGGCGAACCGGGTACGCATCGAGCGTGACAGGTTTCCTGGCGCGCTCGATGGCCTTGGGGATCGGGCAACACGCGTTGGCAGTACGGATAACGGTCGCGCGCGCGATGAGCATGAGCCGTGACGGGTTCCCCGGCGCGGTTCATGCGTACGGGGCGAGGCGGGTAGCGCCGAGGATGGGAAGCGCGTTGGTTCATCAAGGCCGTTGGACATCGCCGACCACGGAGGAGGTGGCGTGCTTACTGGCTCCGCAGGAAGCATGATCACCTCCGGTGCCCGGGCGATAGCGCCCGGCAGCGAGTGCCGAAGGCACGAGCATGCCGAAACCGTCGGTTCGTCGAAGACCGTTGACATCACCGACCCGGTAGCGCCTGGCGCGCGGTGTGCCGGGTCCCGCCGGCAGGCGGGAGCCGACGCAGCACACCGCGTGTACAGGCGCGGGGCACGCGCGATACGCCCCCGAGCGGCCGTAGGCCGCGAGGGTCGTAGACCGACCACGCCGCGGCAGCGGCGGGGGGCGGTCGGCAGGCGGCTTCGCCGCAGTTGAAACAGGGTGTCAGGATTCGGTGCTGAGGCCTGCCCATACTGTGGGCCACGAGATTGCGGCGACGCGGTGGGGGCACGTCATCGGGGACGGCAGGTACGAGAAGTACCACAGGAACGATTTGAGATACTGCCCATCGGTGATCGCAACGTAAACGTCAAGGTTGTTGGCCGCGTCGTATTGGTAGGCGACGTGGGCATCGGCCTGCGCGGCCGAGTAGTCGGCCGACGTGAGCCGATGCTGTTTGTCGTACGTGTAGGTGATGGTCGTTCCCGCCCGCGCTGTCGCCGCCGCGAGAAGGATGCCAAGGATCAAGGTCATGGTCTTCATTGTCGTTACCTCCGGTTGTGGAGACCGTCAAGGAGTCTCCTTCGATTCTTGAATAAGAGTGTTCCCAGCCCGATACCCATCAACGCAAAGGTCCCCGGTTCGGGAACGACCGAGTACTGCATGTTCCGCCCCAGGAACCCAAACGAGACCCTGTCCATTGCGGTGTCCGGGAACACCAGTCCGGGGCTCAGCACATAGAGCGGATCGCCGACCGATGCAATGCCCGCGCCGAGTTCAACATCTCTCGTCCAACTCAGGGTTCGGTCGTCGTCGTTCGGCGAGAAAGATGCGGCAAGGACATAGCTTGCATGTGCTTCAAGGGTCACCGGGGCGAACAGGTCTTCGTATCGGAACTGCCCCATGAGTGGAGACTCCGTCCCCTCCTGTACCGTGATTTCGGCGACAAGGTCTCCGGCTTTGTTCCAGAGCCCGACCGGGTGCGAGACTCCGAACCCGTTCTGGCCACGATCCCAAACCCCAAGAGACGTGACCAGGAGGTCCATGGCCCCTACCGTAAAGTCGTACCCCCAGACACCATCCTCACGGTGAAGGCCTTCCATGCCGCCCGACCAGGAGATCACCAGGTCGGCACGGCCGACAGGTTCAGAAGCCAAGGCGACCACGAGAATCAACTGATTCATAGGTCGATTCATCCTACACTCCAAAGAACAACTTCGTTATCCTGCAGATCCTTCACGCTCCGCTGGAAGACCGGCCATGCCCGTGATACGTCATCAAGATCGACGAAATGGAATTCGGGATGCTCACCATGCAGCTTCTCAAGCACCTCTGGGCCGATGGAGTCAGCAGAGATATCTTTAAAGATCTCCCTGTGGCGATCGGTGAAGAACCAGTACGCCCCGCCACGTCTTGATAGTGATGCTGCGATAGCGTCCAGATCTTTCTCGGATGAGTGAAAGACGGATGCCAAGCCAGCCGACTCCAGAGCCAAGCCTGTACCAATGATCGTATCGCCATCAACTTCTTCGACAATGACGTTCTCGATCTGCTCGCCCAAAAACTCTTGAAAATGCCAGATGGGCTTACGGAACAGACGGCGTGTCGGGATTGCAGCAACAAGAAGGTCGGGAGCCTTCCCAATAAGCATCCGCGTATATGAAGCGAGCTGTGCCATCACGATTCCTACTTGTAGAGCCCACCGGAGTGCCCAGATGTTGCACCAGAAAATCCGCTGTAGCTACTTCCACTCGTGGTTCCGGTTATTGATTCCGTAACGGCCTGAGCACCAAATGCGACCGCTCCACCGCCTGCAACGAGGCGAGTTGAATTGACTATGCCTCTACCGCGCTCATAGAGAATCGGGATGCCTTCCCCAAAGGCATCCTCATAGCGGCGTACGTGCGCGCCCCATTCCCTCGGAGTCGTGATATCGCCCCAAACTCCTCGCCCCCTCAAGTCTGGCATTCTTCCTGTTCTAGCGTTGGCTCCACCGCGCATGAAGGTACTGTCCAAACTCGACAAAGTCCCATCGACGGCGTCGGCCACGCGCTGGTGAATTCTCGTGCCTGCCGCCGGTGCGCTCAACACTGTGTCTACGGTCCTTGCGGCGTCGTGAGTTCTGTCAGCCACTCGCGCAACATCAGTGCCTATATTTACTGCATCGATAACCGTGTTGCCTGCCCTAGCAGCCTTGAATCCCGCGCTGGCTCCGGCGGGCAAGAAGGGAACGGCAACCGCAATGCCGTCATAGACCAACCCGACGACGTCCAGTGCTGCCCAGCCCCATTTGCCTTTCCGCACGTTGTCCTGGAGGGAATATGCCCCCATACCGAAGCTGGCAATGTCCCACACAGTCTCAAGCGCCATTCCTTCTGGGTCACCGTACAACAGGGGGTTGCGTGCATACGCATACAGATTCGCGCCACCTGCCAGACCGACAGGATCACGCGCCGTCCAGCGCTTCAGCCCGGCATGATAGTAGCGGTGGCGGGCGAAATAGAGACCACTGGCCGTGTGCCGAACGCCCATGCCGCCGACCCACTGATAGGGCGTGACTGTCGTGCCGACGCGGCTCATGACTTCGCCGTAGGGCGAGTAGAACCACTGGTCGGTGGGCACGTTGTTCGTATCGCTGAGCGCCAGCGTCGAGCCCTGGCCGTCGTGATGGAAGTAGTGCACCGTCCCATTGGCTTCGACCTGCGCGACCGCGCCGCGGCCCCACACGAAACGGCGGATGAGTGCGCCGTTGCCGTCCAGCTCGGCAAGCGGGCGCCGCAGCGGATCGGTGTGGTCGATGACGAAGACCGTGATGTTCGTCGTGCCGCCTTGTATGACTTGCGACGCCATACGCGTACCGTCGCCCGCGTAAAAGAAGGTCTCTTGCAGAGACGCGGAGCTGACGGACGCAAGGCGGTTCTCGTAGTCGTACGCGAAGGTCGAATCGCCGTCACTGGTGAGGTTGCCTTCATCGTCATGGGCGGGTGACTTCTCGGTCCAGCTCTGCACGCCGGGATTCGTCTTGGTCTGAATGGCGGTCAGCTCGTCGGCCGCGTTCTGAGTGAGCCGCTTGATCGCCGGGCTGACGGTGGGCAGCGCCCCGGCATTGATTTCCATGGCGGTGGTGTTGCCGTACGCATCCAGCGTATAGACGCGATCCACGAAGTTGGATGTCCCGTTGTGATACTGAATGCGGGTCAGGCGCGATGCGTCGTCCCAGGTCCATGTGCCGCTGGCCGCCGTGGGATAGTCCACGCCGGTCTTGCGGTGCAGATCGTCGTAGGTGTAGGCGGTCGTCCGGCCGCCCCAATCGTTGACGTGGGTCAACCGGTCGGTGTCGTCGAATGTGTAGCCGACCGCGACGCTGCCGGGATAGACGAGATTGGTGCGGTTGCCGTTGGAATCGTGGAAGTAGGAGACAACCGACTGCACCCCGGCGACCGATTGCGTGACGACGCTCAGGCGATCCATGTTGCTGTAGCCGTACCAGACCTCGGCCACGGCGTTGCTCTGGTACGTGCGCAGCCCGACTTCATTGTAGGCGTACGTAACGGTGGTCGTGTCGGGGTATGTGATGCCCACAACCCGGTTGAGGTCGTCGTGTTCGTATTCGATCGTCGCGCCGTCCGCGTCGTGGCGTTCGAGCAGATTGCCCGCCGCGTCGAAAACGAAGCCGCGCGAGTTGCCCACCGCATCGGTTTCGTTCGTGACGCGGTTCATGCCGTCGAAGGCAAAGGTGCGAGTCTTGCCGAGACCGTTCTCGAACGCGGTCATGTTGCCGTTCGGATCGAGCGTGTAGCTCTCGCGCACGCCGTCCGGCTTGATCTCGGCGACTTTGCGGCCGGCGGCGTCGAATTCGTATTGCGTCGTGTAGCCCTTCGCATCGGTCACGGCCACGAGCCGCCCGGCCTTGTCGAAGGTGTTGCTGACGGAGTGACTCAGCGGATCGATGGTTTGCACGATCCGGTTGAGCTTATCGTAGACGAAGGTCGTCGTCTTGCCCAGGGTGTTGGTTTGCGCAACGACATTGCCGTTGGCATCGTGGACATAGTGGGTGGTGTTGCCCAGCCTGTCGATCACCGCGACCTTGCGCCCGGCGCTGTCCAGAACGTTGCTGACGGAATGGCCGCGCGCATCGGTCGTGCCGACAAGCCAGTCGCGCGAATCGTAGTGGTTCTCCGTGAAGGACGCATCCGGGAAGGTGACCTTAGCCACCTTGTAGGTGGGCGTCCACTCGGTGACGGTCTCGCGGCCAAGCGGATCGGTGACTTTGGTTTTGAGCCCGGCGTCGTTCCAGGTGTTGCTGACCGTGTTGTCGAGCGTATCGGTCACGGTCACGAGCAGACGCCGGTTGTTGTAGTTGCTGGTGGTTGGGTTGCCGTTGGCGTCCCGCGCGACAAGCAGGTCGCCGCGCACGTTCCAGGTGTTGGTGACCGTGCCGCCGTCGGTGCGGCTGATCGTGTGCGGGTTTCCGTAAGCGTCGTAGGTTGTGGTCGCGGTCATGGTCCCTTCGGGATCGTGCAGGGCGTCAGGATTCGGTGCTGAGGCCTGCCCATACTGTGGGCCACGAGATTGCGGCGACGCGGTGGGGACTCGTGATCGGACTCGGCAAGTACGAGAAGTACCACAGGAACGATTTGAGATACTGCCCATCGGTGATCGCAACGTAAACGTCAAGGTTGTTGGCCGCGTCGTATTGGTAGGCGACGTGGGCGTCGGCCTGCGCGGCCGAGTAGTCGGCCGACGTGAGCCGATGCTGTTTGTCGTACGTGTAGGTGATGGTCGTTCCCGCCCGCGCTGTCGCCGCCGCGAGAAGGATGCCAAGGATCAAGGTCATGGTCTTCATTGTCGTTACCTCCGGTTGTGGAGACCGTCAAGGAGTCTCCTTCGATTCTTGAATAAGAGTGTTTCCAGCCCGATACCCATCAACGCAAAGGTCCCCGGTTCGGGAACGCCCGAGTATTGTGCACCAAAGCCGGAGTCACCAAACCCTGAGGGCGGGTCGGTACGGGGCACAAGGTTGCCCGAATGATCGAGGGATGGAATCGAAGGCAGAAGGAGGAAGTCGTCCACGCTCCCGCCTGATTGCAGGCCCCAGTTCACCGTGGTCATGAGGCAACCCGCACCGGACGACTGAGGCGTTGCTTCTGATGTGCCGGGTTCGACAAGATGCATGAGAACCTCGACGGACGACACGGCGGGACGATCGATGCGGCCAAGCTCGACCGCCCCGGCACGATCGGGATAGAGGGAATGAACGGCGGCATCAACTGCCGCGACGGCGACAACATCGTTCTGCCAGTAATCGAACACGAGCAGGTCAACAGCACAGTCGGGCAGCCCCGCATCCCACGATAGGCTGGGACCTGCCGCAGCGGGATTCGCGAGGATCATTGCGATAAGGCCGACTACAGAAAGCACGGCAATCGCTCTCACTCTTCTCCCTCCTTCGTGTCAGTGCATCGGTTAGCTGGCATCCGTGATCTCGCTTCTGTGCTGCAATCCAGGAACCGCTTCGTTTCCATTGGAACCCGCTACGCTGCTTTTGACGGCGCGCTACCCAATAAGCAGTACAGAATGCTCTTCGTCTACTTGCGCGAGGCATTCAACGAGAAATCCCAGTGCCTCACGCCTTTCCCGAGCGCCTGTTTCGTCAACCCCAACGTCTCGGCAGTACCGGACACAGAACAACTCCCATTCCGTTTGATCCACGTCAAGTGCCGCCAGCTTCTCTAGACAGTCGTTCTTCTGGTCGTTGTCAAAGAACAAATGCTCAGATTCGCGCCGCTGAGTAAGTGATGCGGCAACGTTGTTCAGAACACTGTTCAGCAAATCGATTCTGTGTCTTTCCTTAATGAATCGCAACATGATCGCAAGAGTCAGCGGATCTCCGCAGTAGTCTTTCTTCCATAAGGAATGTTCATCGACGTAGTTCCAGAACTTGCATATCGGCTTTCTGAATAGCCGGCGTATGGGAATGGCAGCACCAAGCAAGCCCGTCACAGCGTCGTAGGGTATCTTGTAGGCAGTGGCAAATTCCATTATCTCTCTTCCTGCTCAGCGCTACCCAGTTATGACCAGCACGGAATGTGATTCATCAACCTGCTCTAAGCTAGCAACTATGAAGCCGAGGGCGACCCGCAACTCTGAAACCTGTGGGCGCTCACGACCTTCCTTTGCGAAGAAGCGAAGGCAGAACTCCTCCCATTTGGACTGTTCAATGCCCACGTTACGTAACGCACTTAGGTATAGCTTCCGATGCTCATCAACCAGGAACGTATGCGTAGCCTCCCGACGCTTTGTCAATGAATCCGCCATGCCATCGAGATCACTATGAAGCAGGTCGATCTGACGTACATCGCGGAGAAAGAGGCACGCAATAACGAAATCGAGCCCGTCTGCGTCGTAGAGAATGCTCCACACGGAATGCTCAGCAAGGTACGTCCAGTACACATCGATAGGCGGCCTGAAGTAGCGGCGTCGCAGAATGGCGGCCCCGAGGAGCGGGCCGATCGCGCTGTTTGGAAGTCTGTATGCCTTTGTGGAGATCATCGCGCCCTTCTGCTCTACTTGGCCAGCCCGCCGTACTGCTGTCCGCCAAATCCACCTGTCTGTGTGTTGAGCACATTGCCGACATTTTGTGCGCCAAACAGGGCAGCCCCCGCACCAGCATGGAGCCTTCCTGACACTCCGACGCCTCGCTGATAGATAATGGGTATGCCTTCACCGAATGACTCGGAGTACCTGCGAACATGTCTCTCCCATTGCCCCTTGGTGGTGATGTCACCCCAAATGTTCCTACCCGGAAGATTCAGGTCCGGCTGTATGCCTGTGAACTTGTTGGCTCCACCTCCCATGAAAGTGCTGTCAAGACTTCTGAGCTTTCCGCTGACCTGTTCGGCAACCTCGCGATGGATTCTCGAACCTGCTGCTCGCGCATCCAAGGCTCTGTCAACGGTCCTTGCGGCGTCGTGAGTTCTGTCAGCCACTCGCGCAACATCAGTGCCTATATTTACTGCATCGATAACCGTGTTGCCTGCCCTAGCAGCCTTGAATCCCGCGCTGGCTCCGGCGGGCAAGAAGGGAACGGCAACCGCAATGCCGTCATAGACCAACCCGACGACGTCCAGTGCTGCCCAGCCCCATTTGCCTTTCCGCACGTTGTCCTGGAGGGAATATGCCCCCATACCGAAGCTGGCAATGTCCCACACAGTCTCAAGCGCCATTCCTTCTGGGTCACCGTACAACAGGGGGTTGCGTGCATACGCATACAGATTCGCGCCACCTGCCAGACCGACAGGATCACGCGCCGTCCAGCGCTTCAGCCCGGCATGATAGTAGCGGTGGCGGGCGAAATAGAGACCACTGGCCGTGTGCCGAACGCCCATGCCGCCGACCCACTGATAGGGCGTGACTGTCGTGCCGACGCGGCTCATGACTTCGCCGTAGGGCGAGTAGAACCACTGGTCGGTGGGCACGTTGTTCGTATCGCTGAGCGCCAGCGTCGAGCCCTGGCCGTCGTGATGGAAGTAGTGCACCGTCCCATTGGCTTCGACCTGCGCGACCGCGCCGCGGCCCCACACGAAACGGCGGATGAGTGCGCCGTTGCCGTCCAGCTCGGCAAGCGGGCGCCGCAGCGGATCGGTGTGGTCGATGACGAAGACCGTGATGTTCGTCGTGCCGCCTTGTATGACTTGCGACGCCATACGCGTACCGTCGCCCGCGTAAAAGAAGGTCTCTTGCAGAGACGCGGAGCTGACGGACGCAAGGCGGTTCTCGTAGTCGTACGCGAAGGTCGAATCGCCGTCACTGGTGAGGTTGCCTTCATCGTCATGGGCGGGTGACTTCTCGGTCCAGCTCTGCACGCCGGGATTCGTCTTGGTCTGAATGGCGGTCAGCTCGTCGGCCGCGTTCTGAGTGAGCCGCTTGATCGCCGGGCTGACGGTGGGCAGCGCCCCGGCATTGATTTCCATGGCGGTGGTGTTGCCGTACGCATCCAGCGTATAGACGCGATCCACGAAGTTGGATGTCCCGTTGTGATACTGAATGCGGGTCAGGCGCGATGCGTCGTCCCAGGTCCATGTGCCGCTGGCCGCCGTGGGATAGTCCACGCCGGTCTTGCGGTGCAGATCGTCGTAGGTGTAGGCGGTCGTCCGGCCGCCCCAATCGTTGACGTGGGTCAACCGGTCGGTGTCGTCGAATGTGTAGCCGACCGCGACGCTGCCGGGATAGACGAGATTGGTGCGGTTGCCGTTGGAATCGTGGAAGTAGGAGACAACCGACTGCACCCCGGCGACCGATTGCGTGACGACGCTCAGGCGATCCATGTTGCTGTAGCCGTACCAGACCTCGGCCACGGCGTTGCTCTGGTACGTGCGCAGCCCGACTTCATTGTAGGCGTACGTAACGGTGGTCGTGTCGGGGTATGTGATGCCCACAACCCGGTTGAGGTCGTCGTGTTCGTATTCGATCGTCGCGCCGTCCGCGTCGTGGCGTTCGAGCAGATTGCCCGCCGCGTCGAAAACGAAGCCGCGCGAGTTGCCCACCGCATCGGTTTCGTTCGTGACGCAGTTCATGCCGTCGAAGGCAAAGGCGCGAGTCTGGCCGAGACCGTTCTCGAACGCGGTCATGTTGCCGTTCGGATCGAGTGTGTAGCTCTCGCGCACGCCGTCCGGCTTGATTTCGGCGACTTTGCGGCCGGCGGCGTCGAATTCGTATTGCGTCGTGTAGCCCTTCGCATCGGTCACCGCAACAAGCCGCCCGGCCTTGTCGAAGGTGTTGCTCACGGAGTGACTCAGCGGGTCGGTGGTTTGCACGATCCGATTGAGCTTGTCGTAGACGAAGGTCGTCGTTTTGCCCAGGGTGTTGGTTTGCGCAACGACATTGCCGTTGGAATCGTGGACATAGTGGGTGGTGTTGCCCAGCCTGTCGATCACCGCGACTTTGCGCCCGGCGCTGTCGAGAACGTTGCTGACGGAATGGCCGCGCGCATCGGTCATGCCGACAAGCCAGTCGCGCGAATCGTAGTGGTTCTCCGTGAAGGACGCATCCGGGAAGGTGACCTTCGCCACCTTGTAGGTGGGCGTCCACTCGGTGACGGTCTCGCGGCCAAGCGGATCGGTGACTTTGGTTTTGAGCCCGGCGTCGTTCCAGGTGTTGCTGACCGTGTTGTCGAGCGCATCGGTCACGGTCACGAGCAGACGCCGGTTGTTGTAGGTGCTGGTGGTTGGGTTGCCGTTGGCGTCCCGCGCGACAAGCAGGTCGCCGCGCGCGTTCCAGGTGTTGGTGACCGTGCCGCCGTCGGTGCGGCTGATCGTGTGAGGGTTTCCGTAAGCGTCGTAGGTTGTGGTCGCGGTGTTGCCGTTGCGGTCGGTTGCCGTCTGCGGCAGGCCCTTGTGCGAACCGCTGGTGTAGTAGCCGAAGGCGCTCGGGTTGCCGAGCGCGTCCACGGTGTTGGTCAGGTGGTGGTTCGCATCGTACCCGTAGTGCGTGCTGTTGCCGAGCGGGTCGGTCTCGGTCACGAGACGGTGGGACGCGTCGTATTCGTAGTTCCAATCGTTCCCCAGCGCGTCGGTGGTATTGGTCCGGTTGTGATGCCCGTCATACTTGTGGCTGGTGACGTTCAGGTTGGGATCAATCGTGAGAATGACGTGGCCCTGCCCGTCATAGAGCGTATAGACGATGTTGTGTAGCGGGTCCTCCACGGCGGTGTTTCGGCCGCCGTCGTCGAAGTGGTTGATGGTCAGCCCGCCCTGGGGGTTCTCCTCGATGCCCCGCGCGCCGGTGACGTAGAACTTCCATTCGTTCCCTTCGCCGTTCACCTGCGCATCGACCTGCCCGAGCGCGTTGTACGTGTTGGTCGCGGTCATGGTCCCTTCGGGATCGTGCAGGGCGCTCAGCAGATGCGTGTTGTTCGTATCGGCATACGCATAGGTCCAGGTATAGCCGTCCGGGTCGGTGTGGCCGGTCAAGTTGCCGTCGGCATACTGGTAGCTCACGGAGCGGCCCGTTGAATCGCTGACGGACGAGACGAGTCCGGTCTGGTAGGAGAACGTCAGGGTGCGACCGTAGCAGTCGGTGACCGTCTGCAAGTTGGTGGCGGCGTTGTAGGCGAACGTGAGAGCGTTGCCGTCGGCATCGGCCCAGTTCGTGACGAGACCATCGGCGTTGAAGGCGAAGCGCGTACCGAAGCGCTCTTCCAGCACGAACTGGCCGCCCTGTTTCGTGAGGGTTGCGGTCTCGCCGGGCGGCGGGATGTAGCTGCCGTCCGGCATCTTGGTGTATTGCAGAGACTGCGAGCCTTTGCGCACGATGGCGGCGGTCTCGATGAGCTGGTCAACGCCCCATTTGGTGGTCAGGATTCCGGCAACCCATTCGGCAACGTTCGGCTCGCCCTGGAGAAGCTCGTGAATCACCAGCGCCTGCACGATGTTGGGCGCGGCGTCCTTTGCCTGGCGATCTCCGAGACCGGTAATGCCGTGGCTGACCTCGCGAACGGAGATGTCGTACCCATGCGTCCAGCCGTAACCCATCGGCCCCTTGGCCCCGCTCTGTCCGCTGTTGTAGTGCCGGGTCAGATGCAGGCCGCGAACGCCGCTTCCGCCCAGGGCAAGGTCGGTCTTGTCGAGGAAGTAATTCCCGGTTTGCAGGTCCACCGGCTCGTCGGATGCCGTAATGATGATGTTCGGGTCGAAGTACGGAATGTAGGCGTTGCCGACATTCTCCTGGCCCCATGATGTCTGGAAGTCCCAGGCATCATCCGCCGCGTGGCCGCCGTCATAGCCGCCGCCGATCTTCATGCCGAGAACCGACGGAACCGTGGACGTGGTCGTCGTGTAGGAGTCGACGTAACCGATCCCGGACCATTCCAGCAAAGCGATGTCGTGGTCTTTGGGCAACAGAAGAACGTGACCGGCATCGACGGCGTCCTCCATATCCGACAGTTCCGTTCCCGTGTAGCCGCTCAGGGCGCTTTCGACTGTATCCCAGTTGTTGCTGTCGGCGAGATAGGTTCTGTTCGTGCGGCTGTTGTTGAGCTGCAGGAGCTTGATGGTCGACGCGCAGACGCGTTCGGGGCCTTGGCTCTGTTCAAGCGTGCCGTGCTCCAGGCCGCTCACGAAGAATGTGGCGGCTTTGAAATAGGCGTTCTCGTCGGCAAGGCTGTTTGTCTTTGATGTGTGGCTCAGGAGAAAAAGGGGCAGATCGACATAGTAGCCGTTCTGGCCCTGGCCCATGATGCCGACGAAATGCTCGGAGTAGGCGCGGATGTCGGAAAGTTGGGCGAACAGATCGAGGGATTCGCGCCACTGCTGCAAACCGGCATCCAGCGTGATCTGCATGCCGCCGCCGGCGACGGCCTCGCTCGTTTCCGCTGAGCCCGCCGCAAGCGCCTTTCTCAGTGCTTCATTGTGTGACTTGGTGACGGCCTTGGAACTGCTCTCGAAATCGTGGATGAAGAGGTATCTTCCGCCGCAGACCAGTTGAAGCGTGTTCGATCCCTCGACAAGCGTATCGCCCATGTACGGATGGTCGATCAGGATGGTAATGTCGTTGGTCGATCCGAGGGTCGTAGCCGAGCCGGTGGCCACGGTTTCGCCGTCCACCGTCAGCAACGGCTTATAGCCGTCGCTTTCGTCATAGAAAAGGGTAACGCGTTTTGCGGCAATCTCATAGCCCTTGAGGGTCTCGTCGATGCCGCGATGCCGAATGGTGATTCGCAGGTTGTTGGTTTCAGCCGGTTCACTGAACCAACTGTAGGTGTCCGGGTACCATGACTTCGCATAGGGCCAACCCGTCGTGAAGCTGCCGGGGTCCAGCGGGCTTGCGCCGACAATGTTTTCGATGTAGCTGTTGGGAGCGTTCTGCTGGATGTGTTGCAGGAGATTGGTGGTGTACGCGGTGAGCTTGTTGCGAATCGCGATCTCGTTGACACTGAGAGCGTAGTCGGCCGTGACAGTTGCCCCGTTGGTGGCCGCACCCATGAAATCGCTGTAGCTGTAGCCGCAGGCGCTGACAAGATCGATCCCGCTGATGTCCTGCCGGAGTTTGAAGGCCGGATCGAGGACCAGCCAACTGGAGCCGCCCCAGAACTCGGCCCAGGTCCGCCACACTCGAGTCTTTCCGGCGTCGTGATATTCGGTAGAGTAGCCCCCCTTGCTCAGGACGGAGATGGCGGCTTCGGTTGTATCGACGCCAATCCAGTCTTGCAGGTCGTCGTTGTCGTAGACGATCAGAGCGCGCGCGAAATCGGCGGAGTACCCGGACTCACGCAGCAGGGCGACCAGCAGCGCTGCCTGGTCCCAATCGTTCCCCCGTCCCGCGAGCAGGCAGCCCAATGCGCCGTTCTTGAGTCCGTAGGTGGGAACGTATTCGATCTCATTGCGCACATACTCGTAGATGTCGACGACGTTGTACTTCAGCGCGCGCGCCATGGCTTTGATTTCGGGCGACGCCTCGGTCGCGCTGGAAGCCATTCCTTTTGGCACCACGGGTGCGCCAGATCGCGGTGAGTTTGCGGGCATGGCGCTGATGACGCCTTGCGCTTTAGAGACAACCTGCGGTCTCTCGGTAGCGCTCCGCCACTGTGCGGATGCGGCAACCGCGGAGAGCATCAGAATCAGCATCGTGGCTATCGACCGATGGATGGATCTGCCCGTCATGTTCACTTTCCTTCCCTTAACCTACTGAACGTTGATGTCGTCGCAAAGCACGGTGCCGCCGATGCCGCTGCGAACGTGCATGGCACCAAGCTGCGTTACGCTGTCGTCCTTGAACCCGAGACCGGACAGCTTGAGCGCGTCGTCCACGTACAGATTCCACGTCTGCGCGGAGTAGTTCTGCACGATCTTGAGTTCCACCCATTGATTGAGAAGGTTGGTCGTGCCGGAAGCGGTCGACCACGAACCGCCGCCGGAACCGTTGCCGTCGAAGCCGCGAACACCCGTGCCCGCTTCGTAGCTGACCAAGCTGCTGGCCGTGGCCGGCAGATTGGTCGGCACGGTGAACTGGGGGCCGAGGTAGACGAACAGCTCCGTCGTGACAGAGTTGTTCGTCGTGGCGAAGTGCTTGGTCATGGTGGCTTCGAGGGGCTCGATCTCAACGCCCTGGCTGCCGGTGTGGGCGACAGCCTGCACCGCAACGCCATTGTCGCCTTCCCATCCGTTCTGGCCGTCGAGCGGGCCGGTGCTGTAGCTGTTCGTGCTCTCGAATCCGGTGGCATACGGGAGCAGACTGTTGTGAACGTTGATCGGGTCGGTTCCGTAAACGAACAGCTCCGCACCATCGCCCGCGCCGTCGTCATCCGTATCCCAGTCGTCCTTGTCGGTTCCGTACATCCGCTTTTCCCGGCCGTCACTGATGCCGTCACCGTCGGTATCGTCAAGCGTCCAGCAGTCGTAGAACCGGATCGTGTAATTCGTGGAGTCCTCGTCGACCCACGAAAAGCAGTTGGTATTCAGGTCCACGTTGGTCGTGGCGGCGATTCCCCAGTCTTGAACCATCAGATTCGTGCAGGCGAAGAAGTCGACCATGTTGGTCGAGAGCCCGTTGGTCGGCCACGCGATCGTCAGCTCGATCGTGCCGTTTGTGGTCTTGTCGATGGCCACGAACTGGAAGTTGGTAACCGTGCCTCCCTCCCAGCTCGATTTCATCATGCCGCCGCCGGGCGGGGATTGTGCGGCGGCAATGGATTTCACCCAGACGTACTTGATCAGGTCGTCTTCCCCGAGGATGAGGTCGTAGCGCATGGCAACGCGTTGCGGCGAGTACATCTCGATTAGCCAGTCGCGATACCACTTCTCGTAGGTGTCGAGGGCGGGGTGATACTCGCGGGCCAGCCAGTCCGGGGAGTAACCCCATTCGCGTTTGATGATCGCGATCTGCTTTCCCTCAATGCTCTCAACGATGATGTCTCCGGTATCGCCCTCGTACAGCCAGACCGGGAAGCGGGGAATGCCGTCCACCTCGTAGCCGGCAAGGCCATCTATAAAGGAGTCGGGGAAAGCCTTCATGTCGAGGATCGGAACCAGCCCGCCGGGCTGGTGGAGCACGAAGTCTTTCGCGGGTGGGGTGATCCAGATATAGAAGGATTGATCGAGCACGAAGCGGTCGGCAAGGTCCTGCAAGGACGTTGCCTGTTCGGCGACAAGGGATTTGTACAGGCCCCAGTCGAAGAGGTCTTCAACCTTGGTGTCTTCATCGAGCAAGGCGGCGAACAGAACCGATGCGCACACCATGACGAGCAGAACAGGGGCAAGCCATACGGCGTGGCGTGACAGGTGCTTCCTCATTTGTACTCTCCCTTCCGTGAATGTGTTGTTAATCGTTCGCCGACTATTCCGATTCCTCCCCGTGGACCTTCAAGAGGTCCTCGACCACGTCGAGGATACGTTTCTGCTTCTTGCGCGGCAGCGCGGAGACTTCTTCGAAAATACGCTTCGCCCGGCCCAGCGGGCCGCCGCGCCGTGAGGGCGCGGCGGGGCCGGAACTGAAAAGCGCTTCCACGGTGACGCCGAGAATCTCGGCAAGCCGTTCGATCTGCTCCGGGCGAAGTGACGGCGTCTGCCGCTCCCACGTCGCGTACGAGGATTGCACGATGCCCAGTTGCGCGGCGACTTCCTGCTGGGAAAGCCCGGCCGCCTCGCGCAGGGCATAGACTCTTTCGCCGAAGGCGGTTCGTTCTGTCTGAGGGGGTCTTCCTGTTTGCATGTCGTCAGCATACATGCCCCCCTCGGAAATCTGGTTTTCGCCTTGCATGGTTATCGGTATATGCGATAATGCCGGTACACGTCAACAAAATAACTTGATTCTTGACGGGAGTCCAAAACAAGGCGGCCAGCCGCCCGATCCTGGCAGATGCGAAGCGACTGGCCTCACAACACGAGCCGAAGCTCGGTTGCTGGCTGAACCATAGCATTTCGGCCCACGGGCCGCAATGCGAGTCAGCGGGCGCCTTCGCTCGGCTCCGGGAGGTAGGCGAGATGAAGCGGCACAGCCTGAGTCAAGATCCACGGACCGGGAAGTACTACGCCCGGATACAGGTGGAGGGAGTGCGGAAGAAGTTTTTCTTCGGCACGAATCGGCGCAAGGCCGAACAGGACTTGCGGGAACTCGAGCAGTCCGTCGAGTCGGGTTCAAAATCGTTCGCGGCCATCGCGAACGTCAACGTGGACAAAAGCGAACCGGCCGACATCACGATTCAGACGCTGGTGACCCAATACCTGGAGTGGGTGAAGGCGAACCGGGCGTTGAGCACATGGGACATGAAGCGCGGGCTGCTTCAGCCGTTCCTCGACCGGTACCGGGAGTGCCTGGTCTCGGACATCAACCACTCGACCCTGGCGAGCTACTACGCGTGGGCGAAGAAGTACCGGGGCCGGAGCGCCAACGGCGGGAACCGGCATCTCCGGGAAATCAAGACCGCGCTTCGGTGGGGCGAAGACATGGACATCTGCATTTGCCCGGTGCGCCGGTTCCCGATGCTGCGCGAAGCTCCGGCGGAGACGAAGAAGTTTTCGGATGACGAGTTGCCGCTGTTGTTGGAGCGGGCTTTGCCGGATTTCCGGGACATGCTGTTGTTCGGTTTGCTGACCGGGCTGCGCCCGCAGGAACTGCGGGGGCTGCGCTGCGAGCACGTCCGCACGATCAATGACCGGCTGTGTGTGGTGTTGGAGTATCACAAGACATCGAAGACCATGCACGTTCCCGCTCCGCGTGTGGTCCCGCTTTCGGCGCAGGCGGCGGAGATCGTCGAGCGGCAGATGGCGAAGCATCCGCAGGCGTCGCACATCTTCCTGAACGATGACGGCCGGCCGTACAAGGCGGGTGGGTTCCGGCAGCGGCTCAAGCGCGTATGCGCGCGGTGCGGCGTTGAGAAGCGGCCGCCGTATGCGTTGCGGCACTACTTCGGAACGAAGCAGGCCGGGCTGGGATTGAATCAGGCGATTCTCGCGCAGGTGATGGGCCACACAACGCCGATCACGACCATGCGCTACGTGGCGAAGGTCCCGGCGTACCAGCAGCAGGCCATGGACGCGATGGAAGCCGGGCTATCGGCGGTGCTCGGAACGGTGGAGAAGTGACGAAACGGAACGAGAACCAGAAGCAGGAACGGCGGCCCTCGGGCCGCCGTTCGTTCGTCAAAGTGGTGGGCGATACAGGACTTGAACCTGTGGCCTCCGCCATGTCAAGGCGGCGCTCTAGCCAGCTGAGCTAATCGCCCGTTTCCGTGTCTTCAATGCAAATCCGATGCAGGAATGGTCCCGGAATGGTCCACGATTCTCTGCGCCTCGTCTCTCCTTCTCAACGCCTCTCGGCGTAAACTCCTTGCCTTCAAAGCCTTCCTTCTCTGCCCTCTCTCCGCCCCGCCGCCGCTGAACATTACCATGTCAAGCAAGTGCTCTGGCCAACTGAGCTAATCGCCCTCAAGTGATGGAGACGGACTATAGGGAATGGGCGTGCCCGTGTCAACACCAAGGCTTTTAGGGAATTGACGCTGTGGCGGAAATTGCAGGGGCCGGGAGTTGAGAGCTATCGCCGTCTATGACGCGGATAACCATGCCCATGAAACAGTACCCAGCTTGGCAACGATGTCTTCCTGGACCTTGTGCATCGCCGTCGCCGTGAACGCGGTCACGGGCACCTCCGGGAATTCCTGCACGATTGTGGATAGGTTCAGGTAGTCGGGCCGGAAGTCGTGCCCCCACTCCGAAATGCAGTGCGCCTCGTCGATCGCGACAAAGGACAGCTTCACCCGCTGCAGCGTCGCGATGAACTCCGGCATTGCGAAACGTTCCGGGGAGACATAGATCAGGTCCAATTCCCCGGCGGCAAGCTCCGACTCAACCTGCCGTTTCATGGATGCCGACAGGGAGCTGTTGAGAAACGACGCCCGGAGCCCAGTAGCGACGGCAGCATCCACCTGGTCTTTCATCAGTGAAATAAGCGGACTGATGACCATGCACGTTCCGCCCATGACATGGGCTGGGAGCTGGTAGCACAGTGACTTTCCTCCCCCGGTAGGCATGACGACGAAGGCGTCCTGTCGGGCAAGGATGGCCTGAACGATCTCTTCCTGATTCGGCAGGAAGGAGTGGAACCCGAAGACACTGCGGAGGACACGGGAAGCGGCGAGATCAGCGCTCTGTTTGGTGTCGCTCATGGGGTTCACATCTGACGATTAGCCTTTTCCGTCTGACGATTATCTGACGATTAGTCCGCTCCCTTGTACACGTAGTGCCGGGCACGGCCACTCCCGCGGGCCTCGGCGATTCCGACGGCGATCAGCATCTTGAAATCCCTGTTCGCCGTGTCACGGGTGACACCGAAACGCTCCTCACACACTCGACTCGTCAGGTCTTCTCCCCGGATCAGCATGGCTGCCATCTGCCGCTGTCGTTCGTTCAGCTTGCCCTCCGCTGAGGGGGGCATGAACTCCGCCGCCCGCTCCGCTGAGATCCGTATTCGGTCCATGTCGCCCGCGGGACCCGGCAACGTGACCACCACGCAGCCGTCATCGGATGTGAATGCCGGCCGGTCCAAGCCGTGGTCCAGCATGGCCGCGGTCATGCGCATGATGCCGGTCCCTCGGTCTTCCATGGCCTGGAGCCAGGCGAGGCCCTGGGCCAAGAGCGGGTTCCGCGATCGCGAGCGGCCACGGCCCGCCGGCAGGGAGACCGGGGCTGCTGACGACCACGCGGTCGTGGAACACCTCTAAGATCACCTTCACGCCGGCTTCGCGGTAGTCGCGATGCGCGATGGCATTCACAAGCGCCTCACGAAGTGCCGTTTCGGGATACTCGTCGACGCGAACACGGCGCAAGCCGACAACGCGCATCGGATGGCGCGTGTTGCGCTGCACGAAACGCACGGCGTCATCCAGTACTCGAGTGACGGGGCCACGGAGAAAGGCGTAGTCATCGGCCCGTGCCGTCCTCTCGACTCCGACGTACGCGTCAATCTGGATGCGCGTGTGAGGAAAGGCATTCGAAGGGTCCGGGGCAAACAACAAGATGCCGGCCGCCGTCGCGAAGTGCGTGCCGGAATCGGCATCGAGCCACACATAGCCGCGGTCGATGAGTTGCTCCAGCACATCATCGTCGGACAGCGACTGGGCTTCCGACTCCTCGGCAGAGGCTACCATCTGCCGCGCGAGGTCCTTGTCTAGGCGATCCCATGCAACAGCATCCAGTCTCTGTCGCTCGAACAGGTCGGCGACGGCGATGTTCTGGGCGGCATCGCGGTTGTCGTCCGGCGTTGGGGAAGCGTCGTACGCCGTCTCAATGTGCTCGACGAGCCGATCCCTGACCACCTTTTGCAGATCCTCAAGGGTCTTGAACCGGCTGTATGTGTAGCCATCGCGTTTGATCTCAGCAAAGAGGTCCTTCGCTTCGCTCTCGCGAGGGAAAGAGCGATCGCCTTTCACGCAGATTCCCGCAGTAGACTTGCCCAATCAGTCGCCGGTAGCGGCCGAGGTGCCTCCATTCCACCCGGACTGTCTGATGTAGGATCATATCCGACAAAGCCTGCTTCGCCGCCGGGCCGCCGATCTCCTTGAGTTCGGGGGCGTCAATCTCGGCGAGGCGGACGCGGTTCGTGCCGACAATGATCGTGTCGCCGTTAATGACGCGTTCGACGCGGCCCGTGAAGCTTGCGGCCTGGACGCTTGAGGCGAGCAGAAGCACGATTGCTCCCAGCTTGGCTATGCGAGAGCCGGCTGCCTGGATCGCGTTGCGGTGGTGTTCCGCGTTGTTGGCGATGTAGCGGGACGTGGTGCGGAGCTGGGTGTGGCCCATCATTTGGGCTATCACAGTCTGGTTGACGTTGGCTTCGGCTTCCATGGAGCCAAACGTATGCCGGTTATTCCGAGCTCGGCATAACCGGCATTGAGCAAACCGCCGTCGCCGAAGGCTATGGCGGGTCAAGCAAGGGGGCGGTTGGCATGTCCCTGCCTCGTCGGCCGCGGGATGCGGTACGGATTAGGGGTTGACACCCAAGACAGTATGACTATAATTAGGGTCACAATGGTAAAGAAGAAGGCATTCGAACTCGTGTACGCCCCGCAGACGAAGAAGCACATGCGGGCGATTGAGCGGAGGCATTTCTCGCTCATCAGGAAGGCGATCGAGGATCAACTGACATACGAGCCCGATGTAGAGACGCGCAACAGGAAGCCCTTGAAACGACCGATCGTGTTCCAGGCGACCTGGGAGATCCGGTTCGGCCCGGATAACTGCTTCCGTGTGTTCTACGACGTGGACATCGATGCGCATGAGGTCAGCATCTTGGCCGTAGGAGTCAAGGAACGAGACCGGCTTCTCATCGCCGGAAAGGAAGTGGAATTATGAAGATGGCACCCGTGGCAGACGTGAAGGCGCATTTCAGCGCATATCTGAAGTCGAGCCAAGAGGGCTTGGTAGTCGTGACCCGTAACGGAAAGCCGTCGGCCGTCATTCTCGGTATCACGGACGAGGATGAGATCGAACGTCTCTCGCTCGCGTACTCGCCGAAGTTCAACCGCATTCTGGAGACAGCGCGCAGGGAGATCCGGAAGGGCAAGGGCATTCCGCACGACGAGTTCTGGGCAGAGATGGAAGCCGGCAGCAAGTGAGGCCGACGGGGCCGCTGCTTGACAACCCCCTCACCGTAACCCTCTCCCCCAGCGGGGAGAGGGAACCTCGCTTCCGGCGCAGCCCGTCAAGCCTGATTCTCGCCAATTTCAATGCTTTCTATTTCGATGGCGAGTCGGCAATATATTGCCGGACATGAGCCCAACCCAAAGCTTCGCATTGCGGCGGACAGGTAAGTCAGAGAGAGATGATGTTGGTGCCCGGATCGCTGCCGCCCGGAAAGCGGCCGGACTGTCGCAACGCCAGGTCGCCGAGATGCTCGGCGTGCCCCCGCGCACGTTTTCGTACTACGAGAGTGCCGCCGGAGATCGACATGTTGTTCTGTGTTGGTTGTGCCAGTCATTGTCCGTTGAACCGATCCTGGAAGCTTTGGACCACGCGCATGATTTCATCGAACTTCGGTGCTTCGTGGAAAAACATGGTGTCCTGCATAGCTTCATAGTCCGCTCGCGAGTCAATGAGTTGCTCAGGCGCAGGCACAAGCCGCAGTGTTCCCGGCTGAAGCGTAGTATAGAGAGACCCAGAGTATTGGCTGCATATGCCCCGGTGGGCTGTAGACGGATAGCGTCGCGGCCCTTCAGTGCATTGGCGATAGCGTCGGTATCGGGAGACCTGACACAAATAATGGTATGTTTTTGTGTCAAATGCAAGTGCATGTTTCGTTTAGAAAAACCACTCCAGTATTTCTAAACGGCCCGGGAACGCGGGAGCAGCGGTATTGGCGGTAAAACCTATGATCAGGCCGAGAGAAGAACAGGACAGAGATGAGTTTCTGGCTGAAATCAACCGGAAGCTGGCGGAAGACTCCCGCCGGCATAATTTGACGCCGGATCCCGAAATGGGTGGGCTGAGCCCGGAACAGGTCGCACGACTCATTTGTCTCAAGTTGGAAGACGTGGCGGATGTGACCATGAGTTCCGCACCTACCTTCCGCAGCACTTTTTGTATTTCCTGCCGCTTCCACACGGGCACGGTTCGTTGCGACCGATTTTGGGATCATCCCGTCTGAAGGTCTTGCCTGGGGCAAACACGCTGTCCGGCGGTCCGTTGGCAATAACCGTCCTGAGGTAAAGCGTCTTGAGCTGCTCGTGGCGGTGTCTCACGTCCTGCACGAAAGATGGATGGGCGTCCCGCATGGCCTTGAAAAGTGTGGAGAGGGGTGGCTCGCCGGGTGTTGGTTTGCTCTCCACAGTGAACTTGTTGCGCTTGTAGTTGTAGCGGGCGGCCGGAATCGGCTCATGTATGATGCCGGAACGGCCACGGGAAGGATGCAGATTCAGGAAACTCAGTACGACTTCCCTACAGTTGCAATCCGGCATGACACAGTATTGGTCGTCAACCGCCCATTGCTCGCCGTCCAGTTCGACTTCAAAGCAGTCCGCAAAAGGGAATATCTCGCAAAACCCCACAAGACTGCCGTCCTCGGTAATGACGTCCGGCGAGGCAGGCAAAGAGACCTTGGCCACGTCCATCGTCCGAATGATATTCCGCTTCGTCACGAGCAGATACTCATAGACGGACAGCCATTCCGTGTCGCCAAACTCGGCGGCAGTTGCCTTGGCGAGGTCCGGCGCGTACGGGAAATCGTTTCGTCCGGTGTCGGCTGTCACCGTACGTTCTATCGGGTCGAGTCCAAAATGGCGAATCTCGTCGCGTCCCGGCGCATCGTGGTCCATATCGCTGCAGTAGAATTCAGCATTGGCGCAACCGCAAAACGGATCCTTACAGCAGCGCAGCTGTACCGCCCAGATTCGATTGGCCCACTTGCCGCGACGAAGGCGAAGCTCAGCGTGCTGCTTCTCAACGTCGCATATGAACACAGGTTCAGTCTCAGGGCGGATCCGGAGAAGCGGCGATGGTCGATCTCGCCTGGCCCCGATCCAAGACAGCATGTTTCTTATTGGAGTCACACCCTATGGGCCTCCGCCTTTCCGGCTGGGAGTGTGATCTTTCTTGCCCAGCGGGGATAGAAGTGAATCAATCGTCTCTCGGTCGAAAACGAGCCCTTCATTCGGCTGTTTCCCTGTTGTCAGTATACTCTCCACGAGATCGCGTTTCCGTGCCTGGAGATCCATGATGCGCGCTTCTATGGTTCCGGAGGCAATGAGCTTGTATACGAAGACGGGCTTGTTCTGACCGATCCGATGGGCTCGATCAGTGGCCTGAGTCTCTACAGCGGGATTCCACCATGGATCATAATGAATAACGGTATCGGCGGCGGTTAGGTTCAGACCGGTTCCGCCCGCCTTGAGACTGAGAAGGAAAAGGGGAGTCTCACCGCTCTGAAAGCGATGAACCGGGGTCTCGCGGTCCTTCGTGGAGCCTCGAATCTCAACGTAGTCCAACCCCATCCCGGCAAGCTGTTCCTTGATCAAGTCAAGCATGCTGGTGAACTGGGAGAATAGCAGTATTCTTCGCCCTTCCTCCACCATTTCGGGTAGCATGTCCGTCAGGGCAGCCAGCTTGCAGGAATCCATGGGCAATGCGTATTCCCTATCGGCGTTACGCAGCCGCGGATCGCAGCAGACTTGACGCAATTTGAGCAGAGCGTCAAGCACGATAATGCGACTCCGCTCCAAACCGCGCCTGGCCAATTCCTCACGAACTCGCTTCTCCATCGATGCGCGGACGCTCTCATACAAATCCGCCTGAACGTCGCTTAGATTGACGGATTGTACGAATACGCTCTTGGGCGGAAGCTCGCGTGCGACGAGGTCCTTGGTTCGGCGCAGGAGAAACGGGCGGATCCGACGTTCAAGTGCCCGCCGAACGACCCTATTCCCTTGTCGCTCGATTGGAAAACGGAACATGTGGCGGAAATAGCGCCGCGATCCGAGCACGCCCGGATTAGCGAAGTCCATCAGCGACCAGAGCTCCTCAAGATGGTTCTCCATCGGGGTTCCGGTCAAACAGAACCGTGTGTCGCTCCGGAGGCGAGAGGCGACTTGAGCGGTCTTTGCATCCGCGTTCTTGATGGCCTGCGCTTCGTCCAGTATCGTCACGGAGAACTCGTGTTCGAGATATCGGTCGGCATCTATCCGCAGCAGGGCATAGCTTGTCACCACAACATGATACTGCGCGATTGAGTCAAAATGCTCTTGTCTGCTCTGCCCATGCATGACGAGGACGCGCAGCGTGGGTGCCAGAAGCTCGAATTCCGCCCGCCAGTTTGCCAGGACACTCGTGGGAGCGACAATCAGGACCGGGCGGGTGAGACGGCCTGCATTGAACTCGGTAAGTAGCATCGCGATTGTCTGTACGGTCTTGCCCAGCCCCATGTCGTCGGCCAGGATGCCGCCGAGGCCGTGTTCACGAAGGAACGCCAGCCATCCGAGCCCCACCCGTTGATACGAACGCAACTTCGTTTCCAGGCCGGTCGGTTCGGCCATAGCGGGAACCACAGGCGCCTCCGTAAGGCGCGCGGCAAGTTCGGTCAGCGTAGGCGGCAACTCGGAATGTCCGATACCGCTTGTATCGCCGGCGAGAAGCTCGGCGCCACGCCAGGCGTCGAGACGCAGCCGCTTACGTTTGTCGAAGGGCTGGTCGGCAAACAGCTCGAAGAGGCCGCGCAGGATCCGAACGACTCGGTTGCCGGGCAGCAGTACCAGCCCGTCTTCCGTGGCCACGGGGAAGGTTTTAGACTCCCAACTACGGAGCATGGCTTCAGTATCGGCGCCGCGGTATTGCCCGAGAAACCGATGGATATGCGGCAGCACATCGATTTTCTTGCCGTCCACACGGATGCCTGTCTCGAGAACGAACGAGTCCCCGGCTGCCGGGGTTAGCTCGGAATACCAGTCGGCGGCATCGGGCGTTACGAGTTTGGCGCCGTGTTCCGAGTCGATGGACCAGCCCTCATTCTGAAGCCGCGGTATCAGGTTCTGGCCAACATCGAACCAGTCGTGTTCGGCATCCAGCGGAAGGAAGTAGTCCTCTTCCTCGCATGCATGCTGGAAGAGATCCGGATGAGCAGGACGGAAGACCTCGAAACCGTAGTCCGTCAACAGAGACTGCGCAGCACGTTCGACTTCGGGCCGGCGGGCGATATCGAAGAGAACGCCGTCCTCGATACAGCATACGCGGTTGGAGACAAGTGACGGCGCGATCGTTCTGGTCATGTAGCGGAACGTAAGCCGCAAACGCAGGATCGACCCGTCTCCGCCCGAGGACTCGAAGTCCCTGGGCCGGACGAGTGTAACGGATGGGGTCGGATCGTGGTTGTCCATGCGCCGGCGCGGAATGTGCTTCGGTTCGGGAAACGACGCCGAAGGATACTTGTCGATCACGGCCTGCAAGAACTCGATACTGTCTTCGGGCAGCATCCGTGGGGCCGACACCCATCTGCAAAGGGCAAGGGCGGGCAAGGGAAGGCTGAGCGGGCGCGCGATAAAGGCGTCCGTATCGATGCAGACCGGCGGCGCTGCGGGCAGGAGGAAAGTGTTGCCGGGCAGATCGAAGTCGGGCCTTACCCCGTCGTGATCGCTGTGCCAGACAAGGCGAGCATCGAGTCTCTTGCCCCATCGCAGCGGCTGTGGATGCCTCTGCCACAGGTAGCATCGGCCCGATCTGATCATGTCCTCCAACACGGCGTAGGCGGATGCCCCGTTGAAGTGGATCTCGTCGGAACCCACGCTTTGGTTCATCACGAGCTGCATCAGTATCCGGCGATCGGAGGGTCTGAGAGTGAGCGAAGCGGGCGGATTCTTGAGCATGGACTTCGCGGGCGCGGGATACACTTCACGTCCGAGAGCGCCGCCGTCCCTGCCGTCGGCTCTCATTACCTGGACACGGAGCGACTCCCGATGGTCCGATACTATGGCGTATACTAGAATCATGGGTGAACCGTAAACCTTTTCTTGCCCGACTCAACGGGATTGCGTACAGGCCCCATTGGTTCCAGGTCGACTGGAACAGTTCCGAATGGTGACGCGCGTTGAGCCTAAGGTCAAGTAGAGAGCGGATTCGAGGCGGAGCCGAGTCGCGATTGTGAGGCGATTACAGAGACGAAGGGATTTTGTAACGGACAGTCTGGGGAAGACGCTTTTCAATGGCAACGGTAGCAATTGCAGCCGGACCATCAGCCTGCTGGCCGGGGAAGAAACCGTTGCGCAGGCGACCAAGACAAGTCCGCTGTTCTCCAAGACTTGTGTGGAAACTGCCGAGCGCGAGTTGAAGCTGGACGCGGTGTCACTGTTCACGCGGCGGTTCGTCGTGTCTGAAGAGGGCAGGAATATCGGGAGCATAAGCCCTCTCCATCCGTTCACACGAGCCTCCGCGATCGAGTTGCCCTCGTTTTTGGGCCTACCGGAACAGGCGTTCCTTTTCGTTCTGTCGCTACTGTTGCGGCAACGCCGAACAAGGAGTCAGTAACTGTCGAGTCCTGGAAAGGGATCGCGAAGCAGGGATTCGAGTTGCTGATTTTCGACAACTGCTCAGCGAGGGCTTTCATCCGAAACCGCTTGGGATCGCGTCATGAGAGAGCCTTTGAGAAGTGCCAACCGACATAATCCGCTCAAGTGAACTGTGTTGAGTTCAAGACCGTTCCACAACTGGGGCATTTGTCCGGGTGACAGGCACGGCATAGGGGTTTGCGACATTCGGGGCAGGGGGCGTGGCAAGAAGGGCACAGGATATGCAGGGCGGCGTCGCAAATGGATTGCGTTGGCGGAGTAGCGCCACAGGCTTCACAGGTCAACGGATCGAAGGCACGCGAGACGGGGTTCCAATCGAGGTGGTACGCGCGGCGGCCTTTCCGCCGCAGGAGCGTCATCGCGCGGCGACGGACAGGCACTAGAAGACGCATACCTTGCATGAACTCAAACTCCAGCGTCAATGCGTACTTGCGGCACAGGTCGGAGACCTTGGCTCGGTATTCGCGTTCAATGGCAGGGATGCGGAGTCTCTCCCGCGCAGCTTTGCGCTCCGAGTCGGGTCTCCGCTCGGCGTCCGCGAGCCGTATGGCCGCCTCTCGCCTCAGATCGGTGTGATAGTCGTGGAGCCGGTCCAAATCCCTCGCCATACGCCGCTCCATACCGGCAACGAAAGGCGCAAGCCGTTGCCGGCCGTACAGCGGCGCGGTATGAGCGCACCATTCGGCTATTCGCGATGCGGGCCAGGGCTCAGGCGGGTCCGGCGGTTCCGTCGTGCCATCGCCGATATCGCATTCTCGTATTCGTTCCAGCATTACGCCGGCGAGATGACCGCCGTCGGCGCCGTTGGATTCGTTCACGCAGATTGTGAGCAGTTTCTCCATCTTCTCGTCGGATACCGCCGTGACCCGATACACCACCAGGAGATACCATGTCCAAGCGTCAACCGTGTCGCCGGCCCGGTACGTGGCGTTGTCGAGGGAAAAGAGCGCGTCGAACTTCCGATCGAACGAGCGCGATCTAAAGGTCGATTTGTCCTGATCGAGAACGGTCCGAAGTACAATTCCCCGGTCGCCGAGCAGCACGGCCAGACGGTCGGCCCAATCGCTTTCCAGTCCCACACGCATGGCGCCGTCCGGCGCTTCAGGACCGAACGATAGACGCTCGAATTCGTTTATGTTGAGTTCTTTCTGAAGTCGAGGCGGTGCAACGACGTCCAGGATTTCCTGCCCGATCGGGTCCACAACCGCACCTTCGGCGGCGAGAATGCCCGAGACCACTTCGCTCAACAAACTCATCCTGCCTCCAGATCGTCCCCGAACAACTCATCGTCATAGAGCTTGACCTGTTCGTAGCGGTCCCTGGCCCGGGTCAGGTCGCGCGTGATTTTGTCAAGAGCGGCTTCACGATGGGAGTGGCTCTGCTCGAGCCAAGCGGACATAACGAGTTCCTCGAATGCGCGGTTCCCCTCCATTTCGCCCAGGATCGACTGGATCTCGCCCACTACGAGCTCGAACATATTGATCTTTTCGTCAAGGATCGCGATGATGCGATCCTCCACGGTCCCCTTTACGGCGAGGTTGAAAATAAATACGTCGCGCTGTTGGCCGATACGGTGAATTCGACCGATGCGCTGCTCGATCGCCTGGGGATTCCAGCTCAGGTCGTAGTTTATCAGGGTGTTACAGAACTGCACGTTTCGTCCTTCAGCGCCTGATTCGGTACATACGAGAACGGGTACGGTTTGACGGAACTCGTCTATGGCTTTGTCCTTCTCCTGTCCGTTCATCCGACCATGGAACAGAACAAACGGCACATTCCCGGCGCTCAAACGCCGTGCTACGTGTTTCAGTGTTTCGGCGTAGCGAACAAAGACCATCTTCTTTTCTTCAGGGTTCTTCCCGATGATTCGCAATAGCTCCGTTGTCTTCGGGCCTTCGGCAATCGCGGCATAGCGATTGCACAGTTCATGCCATTCATCCGCTACCGCGAGTTTCGGGATGAAGCGCCGGAGTCCGGCAGTGGCGGCGGCCGCGGAAGACCCGGCTGCCTGCACGAGATGATGCAGGGACGAACGGTGATGCCTCATTTGCTCCTGATCCAGGCCGCGAATCAGGCGACACATATCTTCGTAGCACCGCTGCTCTTCGGGCAGGGGATCCAGGCGGGACGTAAGGGCATGACGAGGCGGTAGATGGACGTCGACAAGCGCGCGGGTGTTGCGGATCATCGCATCGCGCATGAGGTCGCGAAGCCGGTTGGTATTGACGGGCACGCGAGGCCGGCCCGGCGTAACGTAGGAAGTCCGGAAATCCTGCTCGGTATTGAACAACCCCGGCTTGAGAAGCGTCAGCAGGTTATAAAGCTCCACCAGATTGTTCTGGACGGGTGTTGCCGACAGGAGGAGCAGGAACCGCTTTTGGATCGAGTCGACCAGCTTCCAGTTCTTCGATGTGCGATTCTTCAGGTGATGCGCTTCGTCGACGATAACGAGGTCCACAGGACTACGTGTAACGTTCTTGAAGTGGTGAACGGTGCGGGCGGTGGCGATGGAGGCTATGATCCTTGACGCCGACCAGAATTGTTGGGGGTCGCGTTTGAGCAACGGGTCGTGGGTGGTAATAAAATCGATATCGAACTTGCTTTCCATCTCTTCGCGCCACTGCCCCACAAGTGACGGCGGTACGAGAATAAGAACCCGTTCGACCATGCCGCGAAGGAGGTACTCTTTCAAGATCATACCCGCCTCAACGGTCTTGCCCAGACCGACTTCGTCGGCCAGAAGGACCCTGCCGCGGAATTGCTTCAGGGTTTTGCGTACGGTTTCTGTCTGGTACCAGTACTGGTCGACGCCCTTGACGCACGAGGCACAGAGCAGATCGTCGAATCCCTTGAATAGGGACAGACGCGCGAGTGCGTCCCTGAGCCTGAACTCCTGTGGGGAGCGGTCCGCCTTTATGAGATCCAGGGGAGCGTAGGCGGCTTTTGGGGGTAGGGCGATACGCAACTCGATTTCGGGATCGATCCGCGGCAATGGAGGCAAGTCGGGCGCCGCCTCGGCTTTGGTTCCGTTGCTCCCTTCGCTGCGAGCGGGACCTGATTTTCGTTTACGGGGCTTGGCCTTCTTCTTCGAACGGCGCGGCCGATCGGAGCGGTTTTTTTTTCGAGCACCCGAATCCGGGCGCCAACTTCGAATGCGTCTGAGCCACGCGGCCCCCCAACGGCACAATTCCGGTGGGAAAATATCGACATCGCTCAGAAAGCTGCCGCAGTGTGCCTCAACGATCGACCGCGCGATCGGCCAGCGTCCCTTCTGCGCGAGCGCAATGGCTTCACACGCTTTGGATCCCAAATTCGGTACGTAGCGCTTGTGCAACCGTTTCAGATAGCTCAACGCACGATCCGGCTGCTCTTCGAACGCAGCTGCGAGCCCCGCCAAGTGGAGCAGAACTCCGTCGGTCGGGTATGCGTCAACAGCCTTAACTGCAAGATCGAGGGCTTTTCCGGTCTGTTCCGCTATGGCGTCCATGATCTCTTCCTGCCATTCCTCGGGGCCCAGGATTGCGCAGGACGTTTCCGGGCCGGGTGGCGGGCGGCGGGCCGAGAGTTGCTCCGGCTTAGTGGCGGAAGAGGGAGAGGGGGAACCGCTCGATTCGATGCTGCGCAGGGCCGCTTTGGAGAAGAGCTCGTTGATACTCATGGTTCGTCGCTATTCCGGTACAGGCTACATCGGGCAGAGTGTTCGTGTCAACGTGGTGTGTTCTGGAAAGGGGGGCCTCCTGCGCGGCAGAGCCGCAGAACGCGTTCTGCGGTTCTTGGAGTGCTCATGCCGTGGAGACGGGGCACGGCAAGCAAGTACTTGCTGTATTGACGGACCTGCGGGCCGGTGTTGTGGATACCGAGGCGGCGGGTGGGCGGAAGCTGATTGGCGTACCGCTTAGCGGCTTAATCAATCTCAACTGCGACAAGAAACAAGATAATTTGAGCACGACCAGATACGGTCAGCAGTGAAGGTGACAGGTCGAAGGTGCAGGTGATTGAAGAAGCGCCGCTTTTTCCCTTCTGCTTCGAAGGACGCAGGGTGCTGTGCTGGGTCAGAGCAGAGCTGTGGTGTCGGGCGGTGCGGTGAGAGTGGATTGGTTCTGTGAGCTATGCAGCGATCTGGATGAGCTGATCGGT
>Ga0272442_10001763_pt1 | contig 32250 bp, 27 predicted proteins | sample SSMForm2O_FD_200262 | JGI IMG/M metagenome (GOLD analysis project Ga0272442, IMG submission 200262) | Marine sediment archaeal communities from Little Sippewissett salt marsh, Falmouth, MA, United States - SSM-Form-2O | ecosystem: Environmental > Aquatic > Marine > Wetlands > Sediment ... | reverse complement strand
CGACCGAAGCGCCGTTGCAGTACTTCCCGAATGGCGAAGGTATCTCCCGGCGGAGCGTCGCGGATAATATAATTGCGGTAATCCGCGGACAGGGGGCGGCCGTTCTCGAACACCACCACCGCCCCCACCCGCTCGCGGCCGCTGAAATGGGATATATCCACTCCCTCCATGCGCAGGGGCGTACACGCAAGCCCCAGGTCCTCCCGCAACTGTTCCGCCACCTTGTCAAAACGGTCGCGGTTCACGTACAGCCCCAGGTTGCGGCGTACCAGGTCCATCATCTCCCGGCGAGAGCCCCGCAGGGGAGTATGGATCCGCACCTTATGTCCGGCCAGTCCTGAAAAAAGCTTTCCCAATTCCTCCAGGTGCGCGGGCAGGGGGTCCACCGCCAGGCCGCTAGGAAGATTCGCCCGGCGGTAGTACGTAACCAGAAACTCTTCCATTGCCGCCGCCGGGGTATCCGCCAGGGTGGAGAAAGAAAAGAAATCCCGGGAAACGGCGCGGCCCTCTTCCACGGGAAAACGCATCACCGCGGCTTCCTCCGCGGCCAGGTGCAGGGCCAGCACGTCGTACGCCTCCCGGGACCTGGACGCCACCACCGAACGCATGGGGAACTCCCGCAATACCCGCACGCCCTCCTTCAACATCTGGGCCTGCTCGAACCGCAATTGCTCCGCGTGCTCCCGCATCTCGGCTTCCAGGCGCCGGATCACCCCGGCCCGTCGCCCCCGCAGGAACGCCACGGCATCCCGCACCCGGACCTGGTACTCCTTGCGCTGCCCGGGATCGGCGCAGGGGGCGGAACATCTTTGAATGTGATGGTAGAGGCAGGGAACGCCGCGTCGGAAGGCCGCATCCCCGCAATTGCGCAGACGGAACACCCGCATGATGAAATCGATCATGGTGCGGGCCTTGCCGGCGTCCGCCAGCGGCGGAGTCGCGAAACTGTCCTCCCGGGGTTTGCGGGCGAACCGTACGGCCGGAAACGCATCACCCAGGGTGATCTCCACCACCGGGTATGACTTGTCGTCCTTGAGGCGGACATTGAAGGGCGGCCGGTAATGATGGATGAAGTTGTATTCCAGTTGCAGAGCCTCGCCGGGGCTGCCGGTGAGTACGAAGTCAACCCCCCGACTGCGCTCCAGGAGGCGCCGGACCACCGGAGAGGGATCAGGCGAGAAGTACTGGAGTAGCCTCTGCTTCAGGTTGGCGGCCTTACCGATATAGAGAACCTTGCCGGAACCGGTGCGAAACAGATAGATGCCCGGTTCAGCCGGCGGGTTCAGGCTGCTTTTTTTCAGCACCTTCAAGGGCTTTGAGCTTCCGGTCGGCGGTTTTCAATAACTTGACCGCCTTCTTCGCGTACTTGGATTTCGGGAAGCTGTTGATTACCTTCTGGCAGAAGGACACCGCGTTCTTCCAATCGCCCATGGTCATGTAGGCTTTGGCGGTATAGAAAAACAGGCGGTCGTTTTGGCTGAAATCGGGGAACTCGTCGATCACATGCTTGAAACGCTGCACGGCACCTTTGGGCGCCCCGTATTTATAGTTGTAATATCCGATGCGGAAGTCGTGCATGGCCAGATTTTCCCGGCACGCGGCTATACGCTTGGCGGCATCTCCCGCCTCCCGGGTACCGGGATAGAGTTCAAGCAGTTCCTGGAACGACTTGATCGCCGCCTGGGTATTGGTCTGGTCACGTTCGGGTTTGCGCATCCGTTCGAAATAGCACTCCCCCACCTGGAACTTGGCATAGGCCGCGTCAGGTGAATTGGGATACAGGTTCACATACTCCTGGTATTCCGAAGCAGCCACCACCAGGGAAGCGGAATCTCCCTGCCGGAAATAGGCGTCGGCGACACCGATTTTCGCCCGGCGGGAGTAGATGCTGTCCGGATGCAATTGCATGATTTCCTTGAACAACATACGCGCCCGCTCAGGATCCCGGCGGATCAAGCCCCGGGCTTTATCGTAAATAATCTTCGCGGATCCCCGTTCAGTGGGGCTCAGTTGCAGTTTCGTTTTCGAAGACTTGCAGGAGGTCAGGCCCAGCAGCATGACCAGGGGGAGAATCCAGGCGATCTTCTTCATTATGCATCTCCATTAAGAGCTTCGCACACGCGGGCGGCGGTGGCTTCCACATTCTCCGCGTTGTACAGGGCGGTGCCCATGACCAGGATATCCGCGCCGGCGGCTTTCAGTTCCGCGGCCATATCGGGTTTGACTCCACCGTCGACTTGAACGGCGCAATCCAGTCCCAGCCTTTCTATTTCTCTTTTCAATACCGTTATCCTTCCCAGGGTTTCAGGGATAAATTTCTGGCCGCCGTAACCGGGAAAAACGCTCATGACAAGCACGTAATCCACCAGAGGCAACCAGGGAAACAGCTTTTCAATCGGAGTATCCGGATTCACCACCAACCCCGCTCCCGCACCGCCGGCGCGAATCTCCCGCAGCAGCGGAGCCGGCTCCGGCGCCACTTCCAGATGGATGGAGATCCAGTCACTGCCGGCTTCCAGGAAACGACGCACCATGCGCCGGGGATTGGAAACCATCAGGTGGGAATCAAAGCGAAAATCAAAACGGCCACGGATGGCCTTGATCGCCGACGGGCCAAACGAAATATTGTCCACGAAGTGGCCGTCCATGACATCCAGGTGGATCCAGTCAATGCCGGCCCGGGAAAAGGCCTCAAGCCGGTCGGCAAGATCAAAGTAGTCGGTACTCAGGATTGAGGGAAACAACGGCGTCATTGGCTCACCTGGATACCGATGAGGTTGCGCCGGCTGATCCGATACCCCGGCGCAGGGAACTGCTTGATCACTACTCCGGGCCGCAGCCCGGGGTAAGGGACCTCGGTAATATTGGTGATCTTGAGGCCGTGGTTTTCAAAAAACGCCAGCACCAGAGCGGCGTCCTTACCGATCAGATCCGGCATGATAAAAGCCGTGTCCGCCGCCCCTTTACTCACCAGCAGGTCCACCTGGGTGCCCGCCGGAACTTTGGCGCCGGCGGGTACGGACTGGCTGATCACCAGGTCTACCGGCGCCTTGGGTGAATCGATATACGTGATCAGTCTGCGTTTCAATTGCGCCTTCTCCAGCAGTTCATCCACGGTTTTCAAATCATGACCCGTCAGATCGGGGACCAGAACCTCCACCAGTTCCGAGGTCACGAACACCTTTACAAAGGATCCCTGCTTAACCTTCACTCCTGGAGACGGGAATTGATCGATAACGGTTTCAGGAGCGTAGTGACGATCGAAATTTCCCGCGATTGGCTTCAGCTTCACGCCGCTCTTTTTCGCCTTGATCCGTGCCCGGTCCAGGGTGTCGCCCTTGAATTCCGGAGAGCGGACTTCATCACCCTTAATCAACAGGCTCATGGTTAAAAAGACCGCGGCCGCGAAAATCAAGACATAGGACGCCACGTATGCCAGAGCTTTGAGAACCACCAACAGCTTGCGTTTCATGCCGGCCCAACTCTATCACACCACACCGGTGATTGCAACCGGATCGCCTGTACTATCGGCGCCCCCCGGTTGTCAAGACCGCCGTTTTAGAGTATATTCCCCAATATCGGAATCAGTGATTCCGACAACGGTAATTCCACATGATAAAGCGATTTTTTGAACTTCAGGAAAAAATCCTCGGATACTACGAGGACGCCAACCTGGAACTGCTCAAAAAGGCCTATTCGGTCGCCGCCAACGCCCATATCGACCAGATCCGGGCCACCAATGAACCCTACATTATTCATCCCCTGGCCGTGGCCGCCACCCTGGCCGACATGCACCTGGACGAGATCTCCATTGCCGCGGGTCTTTTACACGACATTGTTGAGGACACGGATTACACCATTGAAACCATCACCCGCCTCTTCGGCCAGGAAGTCAGCGATATTGTCTGGGGAGTAACCAAGATATCCAAAATCTCCGAGATGGACCGGGAAAACGCCCAGGCGGAAACCCTGAAGAAGATGATCGTCGCCATGACCCAGGATGTCCGGGTGATCCTCATCAAACTGGCTGACCGGCTGCATAACATCCGCACCCTGGACGCCCTTCCCCCGGAGAAACAGCAGCGGATCGCCCGGGAAACCCTGGACATCTACGCGCCCATCGCCTACAGGCTGGGCATGGGAAAAATCAAGGACGAATTGGAGAACGTCTCTTTTAAATACGCCTTTCCCGAGGATTACGCCCGGATCAACGCGGAGGTTGAGGAAAAAAGGGCGGGAGCCATCACCCGGCTGAACCGGGTGCGGGATGACATCCAGCGCATGCTGAAGCGCCTGGGAATCAACGGGGAAATCGAATTCCGCATCAAGCGGGAAGTTTCCATCTACCGAAAACTCGTCCGCCAGGGCATCAGCATAGACCGGGTCTACGATCTGGTGGCCTTACGGGTGATCACCGATTCCGTGGAGAACTGCTATGCCCTGATGGGAGAGATTCACCAGGCCTGGCAACACATCCCCGGAAGGTGGCGGGACTTCATCACCAACCCCAAACCCAACGGCTACCAGTCGATCCATACCACTGTCCTCACTCCGGACAGTTTCAAGTTCGAAATCCAGATCCGCACCCACGAGATGCACAAAGTGGCCGAAGAAGGTATTGCCGCACATTGGAAATACAAGGACGGCATCGCCTTCCTGGACAGCGACCAGCGTCTGCAGTGGTTCCGGGATATGATCGAGAACCACGAGCATAACCCGGATCCCCGGGAATTCATCACCTTGGTCAAGAAGGATTTGAAGCCCAATGAAATCTACGTGTTTACCCCCCAGGGAAAGGTCATCAACCTGCCCGCCGGTTCCACTACCGTGGATTTCGCATACGCCATCCACACCGAGATCGGTCACCGCTGCCGGGGAGCCATCGTCAATGAACACCTGGTGCCCCTGCGTACGGAATTGCGCTCCGGAGACGTGGTCGAAATCCTTACCGGCAACAAAGCGACTCCCAGCGCGGACTGGCTGAAATTCGTGGCCAGCAACCGGGCCAGGCGCAAAATCTCCGCGTATATTCAGAAACGGGAAAACACCATTTTCATGGAGAAGGGCCGCCGCATCTGGTCCCGGTCCCTGCGGGAATACCGCAAACGCCACAAAGTCAAACTTACGGATGACGATTTCCGCAAGCGCATCGCCAACCTGAACTACCAGGATCCGGAGACTTTCTATCGTGACCTGGGTTCCGGGCGCCGGGTGTTGGACAGCAAGAACCTGCGCACCCTTTTTCCGGAACACCGAGCGGCCCCCCCGGCGGGAGCCCTGCAGAAAAGAGTCCAGCAGAGTTCCCCGGCTTACCGTCTGGTCAGCGTCGAAGGCTTCCAGAACATTGAAGTCTCGTTCGCCCGATGTTGTCGTCCCATCAAGGGTGAGGATATCCTGGGCTACATGACCCAGAGACGGGGCCTGGTGATACACCGCAAAAACTGCCCCAGTCTGCGCAACGCCATTCCCGACCGGCTCAAGCGCGTAACCTGGAACAAAGACACCGAATATGCCTACCCGGTACGCTACGACCTGCTGGTCCAGAACAAGCCCGGGCTGTTGAGCTCGATTTCCAACATCACCGCCAACGCCGACTCCAATATTCTGCGGCTGGATACGGAAACCGTAAGCCAGGGTTTGGGCCGCATTCGCGTTACTTTCGAGGTCAAGGACGTGAATCAGCTCAAAAAAATCGTCACCAAATTTCAGAAGACCCGGGGTGTTTTTCAGGTAACCCGCAAACGGCCTGCGGAAAAGTAACCCCCGGCTTTGTGTTCAACTCCCATTTGCGGCGGAGATCCGGCGATTATGGTTGGCCAGGAAACCCCGCAGCCCCATGTAGAGAACCGCCGAGTTGCATATATGCCAGAGGAAATGGGTGCCCAGGGAAATGCATGGGCAGATGAGGTTGTCCACTACCCGGAATGTCAGGGATACCAGGAACAGGCCGGCCGCACCCAGCAGCACATAGCGTTCCTTCCTGCGGGACACCGCGTGGAACAGGCCGGTTCCCAGCAGGGCCAGCAAGGCCGGCGCGTACATCACGGATCCGTTCAGGACCTGGGGAAAGCGACCGGCGGCGCCACCGATGATCGCGATCAACAGCAGGACCGCGATCGCGGCGACGGCATTCAGCTCGGCAACTTCCCGGCAATACAGCCAGACGTAAACGAACAGGAAAAGCATGATGGGGATCACATCCGCCAATTGCGCCCAGCCGACGGCGAAGGTATGGAAAAGAAAACTGCCCACGCCGATGGCGTACAGCAGGCCCACCAGCAGCCGCACTCCCGGCGATACGACGTGAAGGCGTCCGGCCCGGCGCCGGACCAGAAAAGCGGCGAGGATGAAAAACAGGTTCGTCAAGGCATTCACAGGCTCGGCCCAGAAGCCGGGGCCCAGCCGCTCGCAATACAAATCAATGGGGCTAAACATGGCGTTCCGGCTCCTTTTTCATTTCCCCGAAACGCCGCCTTTTCTCCCGAATCTGATCGGGAGTAAAGAATTTGCGCACATATCGACTGTTGTATACGCACTCCACAATCCGGGGATCCAAAGAAAAATCCCCCAAAAATTCACGATAAAGGCAAGCGTACCATTTCCGGGCGCCGCTGTTCACCACGTCCAGGCAATCGATCTTCGCCCCGGTAAAATCGTTGATCACATCCAGGTTGTCCGCCAGCCTGTCCATGCGCAGAACCAGGATACTCAGGTTATCCCGCCTGTAGATACCCCAACCCTCATGACGATCGAAATCCATCCCGTACAGATCAGCTCCCAGTACGGGGAGGAACTCTTTATCAAAATATCCCGTCGCGTACTCTTTGTTCACCAGGCCCTCATATACGTTCCACAAAAACTCCGGGGCCGAGGAATCCGCGAATGCATCCTCTCCGAAAGCCGCCAAGGGCAGTAGAGATGGAAGATCCAGGAACATGTGTGAGATATCCCGGTCGAAAGGATCCCGGACCCCGGTGACGATACGGACCGGCCGGGACTTCCGCACCCCCCGTTTGAGAATCATTCTTCTCCTGACCCTCAGGAACTCCCGGGACGCCCGAATCAATCGATTGTCCGGAAAAAACCGGTAATTGGGAACCCGGAACGGGTAGAATCCGGCCAGCCAGTGGACGTGAACCACCGCAATTCCGGCTTTCTCCAGAGCCCGAAGGATGGTTTTCGAGCCCACCCTCCCCATGGAATAGATGACAATGCCCGTATCCACGGCGGCACGGAACTCGGCAATCTGCCTCCGGTATCTTTTCAGGTAACTCATTTTCCCAATAGCGGTTCTCGATGGATCCCTCAGACAATTCTCCGAAACAATGGATCCATCCTTTCGGCCCCGGGCAAAAGCTAAACCCAACCCGGTGAATTGTCAACCATTCCGGCTGGTTCAGTGATTTCCGCTGACTGACAACCTGCATTTCCTGACTGGAATCGATACTCAGGGCTTATTCCGCAAAAATACCTGCAGGTTTTTCTTATGATTGATATTTTTCCTGTCCGATTCATCGCGAATGGCCTGAGTCATCCCGGCATCAAAATGCCAGCCCCTTTTGACAAACTCACTTCGCCAATCCGATTCATCCCGGCAGGCAATGTGTCCGGTCCCCTTCTGATCCGGCCTGGCTCCGGAAAAAACAATCACCCTGGTTGACTTCTCGCAGAAAAAATCAAAAACCAGATCGTGGTAGTCCCGGTCAATATGTTCCAGTACCTCTACGGACATAATCAGGTCGTAGCGGGTTGCCTGAATTTCCGCCGGGATTTCCTCCCGGGTAATGTCAAATGGAAAGAATTTACAATTTTCGCCAATATCGAACAACTTTGAATCCATGGGGTTCGGTTCCACGCCGTGAACCAGGTCAACTCCGGTCATGGCATAGTATTCACAATACATACCCGGACCGCATCCGAATTCCAGTATGGATTCGGGCTGAAAGGTCTTGCGCACGAACCTCGCGAGCCCGTAATTAAAAGTAAACCGCTGCCGGTGCTCATCTAATTTCCAGGGGCCGCCCTGTGAATGGTCCGTTGGCATTGTCGTTTTCCCCAGATAGTATATCAGTCACCACTAAGTAAATAAAGTACCGTCGCAATGGATACACCCCCGCTTCCAGCTGACCGGGGAAATCAAAAAGCACTTTTCCAAAGGGAAAAAGGTCAATGAAGCCGGCCGGAGGTTGCCGTGACGGAACATTTCAAACCCCGGAACCCGGGAAATGGAAGTACACCATTCCCGGGATCTGCGATGATTCTTGATAAGCAGCGGCGTTTGACTTTTCGTCCGTCGGCACCTACCCTGAATATTTCCCCGCGACAATTCCCAATGGTCCACCGAGGAGTAGAATGAGAACGGAAAGGCTGGTAGTGATACTGTTGTTGTTGGTCTCCTTTTCTTTTGCCCAGAGCCAGAATCCGGCGGACTTGGAAAACCGCCTGGCCGCGGCGGCGGACATGGATAAGTTGCCCCTTCTGATCACATTCTGCCGGGACAACCTGCGCAACAATCCAAAGAAGGTGGTGGAATACGGGCGCCGGGCCGAAGCGCTGCTGAAAGAATATCCCGACGACAAAACGGAGCTGGGGCTGCTTGACCTTATCTGCCAGGCATATCTTTACCTGGGGAATTACGATCCGGCATTGACCTACGCTGAGAAGAGCCTTCAACTTACCCGGAAAATGAGCAATCAGCCACGAACGGGCATCGCCTTGAACATCATCTCCATTATTTACATGCGCAAAGGGGAAAGCGTAAAAGCCCGTGAATACGCCACTCGGGCGGTGGATATATTCCGGAGCATAAACAGTCCAAACGGCCGCAAAGCCTTGGCCTCGGCCCTGAACAACATGGGGATCAGTTACGACATGCAGGGGAACTATGAAAAAGCCCTGGATTTCTACATCCAATCCCTGAAGATCAAGGAGGAACTTGACGACAAGGAGTCCATCGCCCGCTCCCTTAACAATATCGGCGTGGTTCTGAGTTCCCTGGGGAAAAACCGCGAGGCCCTTCCATATTACACCCAGGCCCTGGACATCAAGGAAGAGTTGGGCGACCGCCCCGGAATGGCCTCGCAATACATCAATATCGGAAACATCTACAAGGAAAACAATGATTTACCCCGGGCCATGGAGTTTTACCGAAAAGCATTGGACATTTACCGGGAAACCGGGAATCAATCAGGGATTGCATCGGTGCTTTTCAATATCGGCAGCGTGGAGGCCCGGGCGGACAACCTGCGGGCCGCCCGCAGCTATTTGCGCAGATCCCTGGAACTGCGCCGACAGATGGGCGAGAAAGAAAGTCTGGCCAGGACCCTGATCGAATTGGGGGGAGTATATCGACGGCTCCGGGGCTACGATCAGGCCGTACGTATACTGGAAGAGGGCCTGGACATTGCCGGCGAAATCGGCGCCCAGACGCAAATACAGGACGGCAATCTGGCACTTTCCCAGGTCTGGGAGGCCCGGCGCAACTACGCCCGGGCGTTGCTCTACTATAAAGCCTATAAAAACAGTGCCGATAAAATCTTCAACATGGACAGCGGCAAGAGGGTCGAAGAGCTGCAAGCCCGTTACGAAAGCGAAAAAAAGGAACAGGAAATTGAATTACTGAAAAAGAACAGCGAGATTCAGGATTTGCGAATCAAAAGCCGGGAATTGCAGCGGAACCTGATGATCGCAGCCATCGCCTTGCTGATCGCCGGGGCGGTATTTTTGATTTACCGCTACCGATACATCTTTACCTTCTGGAAAAGAAAAAACTACATCGGACACTACCGCATTATCGACCAGATGGGAAGCGGTGGCATGGGCACGGTTTACCGGGCATCCGACGTTGTCGATGCCTCCCATCGAACCATCGCCGTGAAAGTCCTGCGGGAAGAGTACTTTTCCGATGAAGTACAAAAAAAACGCTTCAAGCAGGAGGCATCGCTGATCGATCAGGTGGTCCACCCGAACATCGTACACGTAATCGAAAGAGGGGAAACCGATGACGGTCTCTACATCGCCATGGAGGTGTTGGAAGGACCGACCCTGGGGGAATTCATGACTCAAAATCCCGGAATGGATATTGGCAAAGCCCTGGGCATCATGATCCAGATCGCCGACGCCCTGCAAAGCATTCACGCCATGAATATCGTTCACCGTGACCTCAAACCCGACAACATCAAACTGGTCGAACGGGATGGCAATCCATATTTCGTCAAGTTGCTGGACTTCGGCCTTGCCATGACGCAGCATATGAGCCGCCTCACCGAAACGGGAATGGTGGTGGGCACGCTTTTTTATCTCTCTCCGGAACAAATCAAGGGCAAAGCCATTTCCACCGCCAGCGACATCCACAGCCTGGGCGTGATCTTCTATGAAATGATGTCCGGAGCCAAACCTTTTGCCGGCGAGACCACCATGGACGTGATGCGACAGATCGGCAACGCGGCCCCCATCGACATCACTAGATTTCGTCCCGATCTGGACCGTGCGCTGACCATCCTGATTATGCTCATGCTGGAGAAAGATCCCGGGACACGGCCAACCGCGGCCATGATCCATGACGCCCTGAAAAGCATGAGGCACAATAGGGGGCGCACCCGGGAATAATTCTCTTTCGCGGTTGACAGACCTGCTTGCGGATGATACTATATCGGTGATGAGCGATTTAATACGCAACCTGGAAAAAATCTTCAAGGCCGCCGGAGACCGCAACCGTCTGCGGGTCATCAATATGCTGACCCTGCGTGCCATGTGTGTCTGCGAGATTCAGGCCGTTCTGAAGGTTTCCCAGTCCACGGTTTCCGGCCACCTGAAGGTTCTGCGTGAAGCCGGACTGGTAACGGACTCCCGGGAGGGATTGTGGGTGGAATACCACCTGGAGGGCGAGACGCCCTTTGCCCGAAAGATGCTTTCCTGCATCACCGACCAGCTCCGGGATGATCCGGTCATGACCCGGGAACGGCAGGAAGCGGGACGGGTATCCCGCAAAAACCTGAAATGCGGAGTATAAAAAAATTTCCCCGTATATATCGGCATATGGCGATACACAAATACAAAAGAGAACAACGTCATGCGTGAATGGCACAAATTCCTGTTGATTCTACTCCTGTTCTTGATCTGCTATTTCTTCCCCCTGGGAATTCTGGGATTCAACGGCCCCATGTTCGAGGCCCTGGCCCTGGTCCAGTGGTATGCCCGGGAACACGTATTGTTGTGCCTGGTACCCGCTTTCTTTATCGCCGGAGGGATTTCCGTTTTTCTCAGCCGGGAATCGGTAATCCGCTACCTGGGTCCGGATGCGCCCAAACCCGTGGCATATGGAATCGCCTCCGTATCCGGAACCATCCTGGCGGTGTGTTCCTGCACGATCCTGCCGTTGTTTTCCGGAATCCACAAAAGAGGAGCCGGCCTGGGCCCGGCAACAGCCTTTCTATATTCCGGACCGGCCATCAATATCCTGGCCATAATCATGACCGCCCGCATCCTCGGCTGGGAATTGGGCATCGCCCGGGCCCTGGGAGCCGTTGTCTTCAGTATCCTCATCGGCATCCTCATGCAGCTGATATTCAAAAAGGAAGAATCCCGTTCACCCGAAAAAAAGGGATTCGTCGTAACCGGCGACACTCTGGATGGACGTTCTCTGCAAAAAAACATCCTCTACTTTCTGGCCATGATCGCCATTCTGGTTTTCGCCAATTGGGGGGCGCCGCAACCCGGAGACCAGGGATTGTGGGCGCATATATTCCAGCTGAAATGGGCGTTTACGGCGGGGTTCATGGCCTTGCTTGGATACATGATCGTCCGCTGGTTCAAGAAAGCCGAACTGGCGGAATGGACTCTCTCTTCCTGGGGATTCGCCAAACAGATCCTGCCGTTGCTTTTTCTCGGCGTCCTCTTTGCCGGGATATTGTTGGGGAGGTCCGGGCAGCAGGGCCTGATTCCCCACGATTTCATCGAGGGATTGGTGGGGGGGAACTCCCTGCTATCGAACATTTTCGCTTCCGTAATCGGGGCATTCATGTATTTCGCCACCCTGACGGAAGTCCCCATTCTGGAAGGCCTGATCGGCGCCGGCATGGGCAAGGGTCCGGCCCTGGCCCTGCTGCTGGCCGGACCGGCGCTCAGCCTCCCCAACATGCTGGTGATCCGGGGGGTTATCGGAACCCGCAAAACCCTGGTCTACGTTGGCCTGGTGATCATCATGGCTACGGCAAGCGGAATGATTTACGGGGGCATGTTCTAGTGTCTCCGGCTTGATTGAAAACGAACAACAGGAGAAATGAATATGAAGATTGAGATCCTGGGCAGCGGTTGCCCGAAATGTCGTGAACTGGAGGCGGTGACCCGCGAGGCGGTCAACCAAACCGGCGTTAAAGCGGAAATCGTGAAGGTTACGGACATGGACGACATAATTGATTTCGGAGTCATGATGACTCCGGCGCTGGTCATTGACGGTGAAGTCAAGGTTGCCGGTAGAGTGGCCGGGCCCGCGGAAATAGTCGAATGGATCAATGGAGGACAGGCATGAGATTGTTGGCTGAATGGTTTCCCGAGTTTTCCGAAAAACTCGACCAGATGGATGATCTATACCGGGAAAAAAGAACCCTCGACGAAAAAACGTATCAGTTTATCTGTCTGGCGCTCTCCATCAAGAACCGATCCGCACCTTGCGTCAAAAAGCACTTCAACGGTGCTCTGCAGGCGGGAGCGACGGTCAAGGAGATCGCTTACATCATGGCGCTCACCTTCCGGGAGAGCGCGGGCAGCGATGATTGCTGGGTCCATGATGTGCTGGGTGACTACCGGGAGTTGATGAAGGAAAACTTCCAGTGCTGCCCCAAGTAGTCCCCGGGAACGCAGAGGCAAGCATTCCCTCTGCGCCCCGGTCCTTTCCGGTCGATCCTCAATGAGAAGTAATGTTCAAATACGTACCCACGGCGAAAAAACCGGCATACAGGTACCAGAGCGGCCGGCTGAGCATACCGACCGGAAACCAGTAGAACATGATGGTGCCCAGGTACAGCAACACATAGGGAATGAAGATGGGCCATACTATGGGGCTGCGCCACTCGATTCTACAGAAGTATTCCACGACAATCCCCAGGATGGCCCAGGCCAGGAAAAGAAATCCCGCCAGCTGGAACGAAATCGGCTTTCCGCCCCGAATCATGAGGAAACTCACGATCAGGGCGGGAACGCACAACAAATAAAACACCCACCCGTACTCTAAAATCAGCTCCAGATTCGTTTTACGGATCGCGAACAAAGCCGTCAGGCATACCTGCACCACGAACGCCCAGATCACGAAAACGGTATCATACCCATCCAGTCCGGATAACATTTGTTCTCCCCTTAAAAATTCCGACAAGATGAATATACGTTTCTTCCGGGCAAACGGTTGTCGGTACGACCGATCTCCGATATCCGCGTGAAGCGGGACGGGCCGGATTCAACTCGTCACTGGAAGGTGGGTATGATGACGTGTTCACAATTTGGATTGATCAGGGTTCCCTTGGCGAAAACCGCGTGGTTCGCATTCATGATGATAGTGTAATTGCATTTCTTGACGATGTCCTGGAAGTTGCTCGCCGTATCCATGGCGGGATACACATAATAAACTTCCAGTTGCACCCGTTCTTCCTCGTCAAGGTTCAGAATGAATTCCTGACCCACAGCCAGCCGTTTCTTCTGCCAGGTGGAAAATCCCTCGAGCTTCCAGTCGAACCGCACCACCGCGGCGGAGTTGTTGCGCATTTTCAGAAAGTTGGTTTTGGTGCACTGGATGTTGAACTTGATGGAGGACAGGCCGTTATCCCCCAGAATCGTGGCACTCAAATCGGGGATATTGTTCTTCATGGTGTGGCATTTGCCGGTGTAATTCTCGCCCTTGTACAGGGCGGCGGCGTTCATGTTGAACATCTTGATGGACGACACCTTGTTCTTCATGTCTCCCCAGTAGCGATTGCTCAGGTTGGGTGCACCGCTGGTCAACCGGAAGGGTCTCCCCGTGTAATTCCTGCCTTCATAAAGGACTAAATAGGGCTTTCCGCAGCTGCAGTTGCCGTTCAATTTTACGGAACCGACCACGTTTTCCAGGAGATTGGTGTTGTTGAGATTGGGCTGGTTCGCGGCCAGGATATCGCAGTTGCCGTCATAATCGCTTTCCCCGAACAGGGCGACCGTGGAGACCCCGTCCAGCTTGACCGATTTCACCGGATGAAAATTCAGGGAATTCGTGTCGGCGGTGATGCGCTTGCTCTCGCCCTGGAAATTCCTGTTCTTGTAAAAAATGACGCCGGCCTTCTTTACCGGGCAGGTGGCGTTGATCTTGATGGAAGAGATCCCCAGGATACCCACCGCCTTGATGAGCAGATTGGGGGCATCGGCGGTGAAGGTTTCGCATTTCCCCTTGAAGTTAATATTCTCGAACACGGCCACGGAAGAGGCGTTCTTGATTTTCAGTGAACGCACCATGTCGTTCATGCAGATGGTGGGCACCCGCAGGTCCGATGCGTTGACATGCAGAGTGACGCTCCTGCCTTGAAAATTAACCTCGCTGAAGATGACGATCTCCGCGGAGCTGAGGGTGGAAACCATCAGCATCAGAATGAACAGGGACATCATTGCGCTACGATGGAATGACTTCATTGCACTCTCCTTGCGTGGGAACCGGGGAAACCGTCTTCCTCTCTTCACAATAATATCCCGAGACGGCCTGCAATCTCAAGGAATCATACTTTTCATACTCGGAACGGGACCGCACGCCTTCTCTCCGGCATATCCCAAAATATCTCCAACATGCATGCCCCGCCAAACGTAGCCCATATGAGGTGAGCCATGAAAAGGAACCATAAATGTCTCTTATGCACCCTGGCCGTTTTTGCGATCTTCTGCACCGCGATACCGGCGCAGCGCATATCCCGGGACCAGGCCATGGAAGACGCCCGGCAGATGGTGCGGATCATTGAAGCCTGCCATCCGGACCCGTACCTCTCCATGGGGGGCAAAATCGCATTTCACCGGGCTTTCCAGGATATGCTCATGGCAGTCCCCGCCGACGGAATGGAAGTGGATGATTTCTGGTGGATGCTGTCGGGATTCACGGCAAGGATCAAAGACGGTCACACTTTTGTACGCCCATTGAAGTACCCGGATGCCCGATTCCCCGGCGGCATCCCCATGCATTTCACCATATTGGCCGACGAGGTCATCCTGGTCACGAAAGTCTCCAAACCGGAACATGAAAAATATATTGGATGCAGGGTTTCAGAGATCAATGATATCCCGGTTGCGGCTCTTCTTGACCGGGTCGGAGCCCTGTATCCCGTGGAAAACAGCTTCGACCGTTTCCGAAACCTGAGAGTATATCTGTGGTATGCCGACTATCTGAAACGCCTGATTCCAGAATGGACACCGGGAGAACCGGTAGCCCTGGTTCTCGTCGACCATGACGGCCACACGCACACCATTACCCTCGCCACGGACGACACGGCTTCATACAAAACGCACGGGCGTGAAGAATCAACCCTGTCATTGCCCGGCACCCGGAGATGCGACTTTGTTTTTGATTGGATCGGTCCCGACGGCGATATCGGTTACCTGCGCATCGAAAAACAGGACGAATTCCGGGAATACGCCCAACAGGCGGTGTCCGGGCTCCAATCGATCCGGGACCCCCAGACATTAAAAGCCACGCGACAGCAATACCTGAAATACGCCCACGCCTGGTACAAACGGTATCATGGAAAGACCGGCCCGGAAGTTCTGGATCAATTGATCAGCGGGTTACCTTCTTTCGCGGAGTTCATGGCCCGGGTCACCAGACAACTGAAGGAAAACCAGACCCGCCATCTAGTCATCGACGTACGGAACAATCGGGGCGGCGTGTCACTGATGTCGGACATCCTGATCTACTTCCTCTATGGAAAAAAGGCGCTGGCGAAAATCGATGCCGACACAATCGTCCTCACCTATCATTCGGAACTGAACATGAAAACCGCGTCTTCTCTTAGAATCGACGCAAACGATCAAAACCGTAAAGAAACCCGGGCTGTTCCCCTTCGCGTCGGAGATTATGATTTTCACTCCATGAGGAGCTGGAAAAAAGCGCGGGAGACATCGGACTATCCTCTTCTTCCCGCTTCCAGATTCCGGACCGCCCCCGGATTTTTTAAAGAATACCGGGCGGGAACCCACGCGGGATATTACACACCCGAACATATTTACGTTATCGGCGGGGCGCAGACATTCAGCGCCGGCTTCGAGACCCTGTCCAGGCTCGTCAAATGCGGCGCCGAGTTTGTCGGTGTGCCGCCGGCCCAGTCGGGAAATTGCTTCGGCATGGGAATCCGGCCGGTCACGGGCTTGAAACATTCCCATATCCCTTTTCAAGTGTCGGCCCGCAGAATCCTTACGTTTCCAGGCGATGAAAAGCGGGGTTATCAACTGGAACCGCAGATCCCTCTGGACTACAAAACCGCCAAAAAATATCATTTCGATCCCAACACGCCTGTACTCATGATCCTGGACGGTATCGAGTCGGACACATAGATTTTTTCTGAATAAGCAAAAATCCGCTTCTCTCTACAAAGAATCCGCCCCCTTTCCAAAGAATATGGAGATGGAATCACCGGGGCCAAGATTTCCGGCCCGATTTGTCGTATAATCTGACACATGGCCCGGCATTCCATTATCTTTCTCGAAACCGTAATTCCGGATCGCCCGGGATCAGCGACCCGGCCACAATGGAGGAATCGTGAACACAAGCTCACCCCCCGGTAATTCCCGCCCCTGGCTCAACCATTACGAAGCCGACGTTCCCCATGACATCAACGCGGCCGGCCGGGTTCTATCGGACCTGCTGCCCGGAAGCGCATCGCTTTTCCCGAACCGTTCGGCACTGGTTTTTCCCGTAGCCGCCGCCGGACGCTTGTTCCATACCACCCTGAATTACTCCCAGCTTCAGGAAAAAGTAAACGCTTTCGCGGCTTCCCTCCAGACCCTGGGCATTGCAAAGGGGGACCGGGTTGCCCTTTTCCTGCCGAATTGCCCCCAATTCGTCATTGCCTATCTTGGCGCCATCCACATCGGCGCCATCGCGGTACCGGTCAACCCGCTGTATTCCGCCCGGGAAGCCGAAGACCAGTTGAAAGATTGCGGCGCCCGCATCGCCGTGACACTTGACAATTTTTATCCCCTGATCAAGGAAGTACAGGCCCGGACCCCGCTGACCCGGGTGATCGTCTCCAGGATCAAGGAGTACTTTTCGCCCACCCTGTGGCTGCTGTATACGCTGACAAAGGAAAGAAAATCCCCCCGTATCCGTCTGGACGAAGGTGACATCCGATTCCAGAAACTCCTGACTCCGGGAAATCCGATTCCGGTAAAGCAGTCGGCAGAGGAAACCGCGGTGCTGCTGTACACCGGTGGAACAACCGGGGGGTCAAAAGGGGTTGAGTTGACCCACAGCAACCTGATGATCAACGCGCTGCAGAACAAAGCCTGGGCGCACTTGAAAGAGGGAGTGGATATCAACCTGGCGGCGGTTCCCATGTTCCACGCTTTTGGAAGCACCTGCTGCCTGATTCTGGGCATTCTGACCGCGGCCACCCTGGTGCTGGTGGGGAATCCGACCGATACCAGCGGGCTGTTGAAAACGATCGATCGTTTTCAACCCAATATATTTCCCGTGGTCCCCACTATTCTGGCCTCCATCAACAATCACCCGAATGTCGAAAAATACGATCTCACTTCCGTCAAAGTCTGCCCCTGCGCGGGAAGTCCCCTGCCCAAATCGGTTCAGACCACCTTTATCCGCAAGACCGGCGTTCATCCCGCCGAAGGCTATGGTCTTACCGAAGCCGCTCCGGTCACAATGGGAAATCCGCCTTTCGGTGACAACCGCCTGGGCACCATCGGGCTGCCGTACCCAAGCACCCTCGCCCGGGTAGTCGACATCCAGACCGGACAACGGGATATGCCGTTCAACGGGGATTGGACGGAACCCGGCGAGATTATTGTCAAAGGTCCCCAGGTGATGAAGGGGTTCTGGAACCGGCCGCTGGAAACCGCCGACCAGATCCGTAACGGCTGGCTCCACACCGGAGATATCGGTCAGATGCACCGGGACGGATACTTCCGCATAATCGACCGCCTGAAGGATCTTATCATTCGCAGCGGCATGAAAATTTATCCCGCCGAAGTCGAAGGTATCCTGCATGAGCACCCGGATGTTCTTGAGGCGCTGGTGATCGGCATTCCCGACGATATCCGGGGGGAACAAGTGAAAGCTTTTATCGTGCCTCGACCGGAATCGTCTCTGGACGAGGTGGAAGTAAAAGATTTTTGCGCCCGGAACCTGGCCAAGTTCAAAATCCCTTCTTGCATCGAGTTCCGATCATCCCTGCCGAAATCAGCAGTCGGGAAACCTCTCCGCCGGGCTCTGCGGGAAGAAGAACAGGCCGAATCGGCATGACGGATTCGCCGGCCGGAACAGCTCTGGTGACCAGCGCCAACGCCGTGGTTTCCGGAGCAACGGGCTTTCTCGGCAGCCGACTGGTCGTCCACCTCCAAAAGGCGGGTTTCCATGTGCGCGTTCTCGCCCGGCAAAGCAGCCGGCTCGGTAACCTGGCGGAAACCGGGGCTGAGATCGTCTATGGAGACCTCCAGGAAGAGGATTCACTGAGGCCTGCCGTCCGGGGCCGGGATTGCGTTTTCCATTGTGCCGGGAAAGTCAGTGACTGGGGGAAAAGGGCGGATTTCTTCGCTGCCAACACCCGGGGAACCATCAATATCATCGATGCCTGCCGCCGGGAATCGGTGCCCCGGCTGATCCATATCAGCTCATTGTCCGTTCTCGGTCTTCCACGCGACGGCGCCCCGGTAGACGAAGAGACGGTACCCGACCCGCCGCCCCGGGACCCTTACTCCGCCAGCAAGCTGGCGGCGGAAAGGTACGCCCTCGCCCACCACGGCCGGGACGGTCTTGCGATCACCGTCATTCGGCCCGGAGTCATCTGGGGGCGGGGAGAAAAGACGATCCTGCCGCGGATCGCCCGGCTCATCAAGCAGGGCCGGATGGTATATATCGGTCGGGCCGACAACCTATTGGGGCTCTCCCATGTGGACAACCTCTGCCGGGGGCTCATCCAGGCCGTTCGGAGCCCGGACGCCGCGGGGCGGATCTACCACCTGACGGACGGTGAAGAGATTACCGCCCGCCGGGCGGTTGAGGCCCTGGCCGGGTTCATGGGAGTCGACCCGCCGCGCGTATCCCTCCCATTTCCGGTGGTTTACCTGGCCGCCCTGCTGTCCGAGGGCATGGCCCGGGTCGTCCGCACGGAAAAAGCCCCCGCACTGACTCGCTATGGCGTCCGCCTGCTGGCCTGCAGCAGCCGCTACGACATCAGCCGGGCCCGGGAAGAGCTGGCATACGCTCCGGCCAAAACCTTTGCCGCCGGCCTGGCGGAGATGGATGGAACGGATCTATGCACATGACTTCCCGCCACCCGTTAAAGATCCGCATTGAAAGCATGGGAGTATACCTGCCGGACACGATCCTCACCATGGAAGAGTTGCTGGAGTCCTGCCGGAATCGTCCCAAATGGGACCTCGAACGGATCACCGGCATCCACGAACGGCGCATCGCCGTCCGGGAATACGCCGCCGACCTGGCGGTCCGGGCGGCCGCCAGAGCATTGCGCCTCTCAACCTACTCGGCGGAGGACCTGGACGCGGTGATCTGCACCAGTATATCGAAACACGACCGCCCGGATGAATTCAGCCTGGAACCGGCTACGGCGGTGCGGATCCGCCGGGAACTCGGCGCGTCAAAAGCCTTATCCTTCGATGTGGTCAACGCCTGCGCCGGCATGATCAACGGGATCTATATCATGCAGGGGCTTATCCGCTCCGGGGCCGTACGTCGCGGGCTGGTGGTCAGCGGCGAGCACAACATGCCCGTAGCGGAAACCGCCGCCCGGGAGATGCGCCACAGCTTTGACGGCCAGATCGCGGCCCTGACCCTGGGCGACGCGGGGGCCGCGCTGATACTGGACGGATCCCCGGATCCCATACGGGGTTTTCATTACCTGGATCTGGTCAGCGCGGCCAGGCATGACCATTACTGCTATTCCCGCCCCTCGAAGCGCGGTCCCGGCGGCATTCTAGTCACCAAAGCCCGGGGATTGCAGCGGAAGGGAAATGAACATTTTCCCTTCTACTTCAAGAAAGCCCTGGATGGTGCGGGCTGGGCCCTGGAAGACCTTGACCACATCATCCCCCATCAGGTCTCGGTCCGGGGCATCGAGAACAGCGCCCGCGCCCTGGAAAGATACCTGGGAACCCCGCTTCCCCCCATCACCCGGATCATCGCCGATCACTACGGCAATACCTCCACCACCAGCCATTTCGTAACCATGCACGACTTCATCCTCTCGGGCCACATTCAATCCGGAGACAACCTCATGCTGGTCAGTGGAGCATCGGGCATCGTGATCTCTCACGCCGCCTGTACCCTGGACGACCTGCCGGACCGTTATCGAAACCACTTCGGACCCGGGGGAACACCATGAGACAATGCCGGATTGAAAGCCTTGGCGTCAGCCTCCCGGAGCGGAGGGTCCTCCCCCGCGGATCCATGCGGCATGCCGTCACTGCCGGCAAACACTGCATCCGGTCATCCAAATATGCTCCCGCCGATATCCAGGTCCTCATCAACAGCGGCGTCCACCGGGACAACCATGTTTGCGAACCCGCCATCGCCGTATACATCCAGCACCGTCTCGGCATCAACATCGAGTTTCAGGGTAGGGAGACCCTTGCATTCGATCTTCATAACGGCGGCTGCGGGATGCTGAACGCCATCCAGATCCTGTGCGCCCTGATGGAAAGTGGTCAAATCCGCGTGGGCATGACCGTCGCCAGCGAGGCCAACAGTGACCGGAAACCGGATCCCGCCTATCCATACCCCGATTCCGGAGCCGCGATCATTTTGGACCGTTCCCCGCTGCTAGACCGGGGCTTCGGGCATTTCGCTTTTCATTGCCGCGAAGAATACGCCGACCTCTACACCTCGATTGTGGATATCAGCGTCCCCCGGGGCCGCATCCGCTTGCAGCGCGCCGCGGAGTTGGAGGCGGTCTATCTGGGCATGATCCCCCATGTCATCGAGGAGGTTCTGGCCAAAGACAACCTCACTCCCGAGGACATAGACCGGCTTATCCCCGCGCAGATTTCTCCGGGGTTCCTCGATCAACTGCCCCGGATGACCGGAATCCCGGAAAATAAAATCACCGGTTTTCCCGCGGATTTGCCCGACACCCTGTCCACATCCCTTTTCCTGACCCTGGAACGCTCCCTGGCGGAAAAGCCCGCCAATCCCGGAGAGACGTTCCTGCTGCTGGCCTGTGGCTCCGGTGTCACCGTCGCGGCCACCACATATCGATTCTAACCCGCCGCCCATTCGGGGAAATCCGGCTCTAGGGAATATCCGTACAGTGGAGTTCCCATACCTCTTCACTGTTCTCAATCAGTTCATACAGCTTTCCGTCATGAAAACAATAGGGATCGACTTCACCCACATTTTTATAGATGCGCATGGATTTCAACGGCAGGAATATTCTATTCCTTATTTTGCCCTCGTGATCGAGGATGATCACCTCATGAAGACCGTTTTTCTCCCGATAAGTTGTGACATATATTCTCTCCGCCGTAAACCGGCAGGCATTGATGGCGGGGAAATACTCATAAAACGAGAACCGGTCGATACCGAACCGTTCGACAATATGCCTGTGGGAGACGGTAAAAGCGGCCATCACCTTCTTTTTATACGCGTCACTCACCTTTACCCTTTTTTCCACATGCCTGATTGAATCGAGGTGCCGGCCTCCCGAGTCGTACACCTCGATCGAGAATCCCCGACCGCTGTCAGCAATGAAAAACTTGCCCCCGGCAGCCGCATGGCCAAGATAATGGCGAATCATCTTGAACTTGGGCGGCTTCGTTTCGCCGGGCATCATCATGTTGACATCAAAGTCCGCGATATAGATCTCTTTCACTTTTTTGAAATTCTTGTCGACCAACACGAATTTTCTAAGTGATTGTTTTTTTGGGGGATTGAAATCATTGAAGAAGGCCAGATAATGATCTCCCAGCGGTATGGGTTGCTGAAAATCGAGACGTTTTTCGCTTCGTATCAGTTCCCCTTTCAGATTGAACCACTGGCATTGACCGGCGCTGTGGGTCAATATCCGTCCGGGGACAAGCAGAACTTCCGGTGCCGCCCGGAATTCTCCGGGGCCCTCACCCCGCTTGCCGAATTTTTCGATCAGCATGAAGTTTTTCAGGGAATAGATGCTTACGGACTCGGCTTCCGGGATGACGAAAACCTCACCCGCCACATGCAAAGCGGTAGGCTTCATGATACCGTCAAGCTCAGCCAGGATTTCCCCTTTCACCATCAGGGGATGGAACCACAACAGCATCAATAAAGCCGCCAGACGATTTCCGTTCATTTTTTCTCCCCTACCGGTATTGTACACACCGGGTCGATTCGGGACAATTGGGGAATCTCGCGTACCCGTTCCATGTTGCCGTTGTACAGGGCCAGGACGATATATTCGGTTTTTTTATCTTTGCGGTCTACCTCTTTGACAACGAAGTGATCCCCCACGGGCTTTACCTGCAACGCCAGGAATCCGCCCTTGCGCTGCTGCCGCAGGAATTCCCCCTCAAACGAGTAATAGATCATCTTGTCCAGGGAATCGATAACGATTTCATCATTGTGCAACGTAATGGTGTTGATCACGAAGGGACTTGTTTTGATCTCCCCGGGCCCCTCTCCCTTGCGGGCGAATTTTTTCAGATGCTTTCCAGCGATTTCATATATATGCACCGAACCGCTGTCCATGAAGTAGGCTTTATTCCCATGCACCAGAATGTCCGTCGGTTTCTTTAATTCCGACAGATCATTGACTTTCTCGGCACTTACGGTCAGAGCTGGCAACAAAAGCGACAGAATCAAGAGAACGATTTTTCCCACGCATAACCTCCTCTGGTTTCAAGCTCCTCTTGAAGATAAGAAACCTGAGCCATCGCATACGTTTCAACAAGGCGAAAACCTAAAACAAATGCGCTTCCGGGATCATAACGTATGCAGAATAGAGATGGTTGAATATTTTGCCTTTATGGTTGTTTAATATACGGAAGAGAAAATGGACGAAGCCAAAGCGATCAAATTGTGTATTGCTCACCGGGATCCCGCCGGATTCGAGTTCCTGGTGAATAGGTTCCGGAAGGAAGCGCTTTTCCACGCGGTTACCTTCCTGGAGAATTACGAGGATGCCGCGGACGCCTGCCAGGAATCTTTCCACAAAGCCTTTGTCGCCATGAAGTCCGTAAAAAAAATGGACCGATTCTACCCATGGTTCTATGTCATATTGAAAAACCATTGCCTGAACCTGATCCGCAAAAAAGAAAAACATGCGCAAGGACGAGCGGAGATATACCGCTCCGGAGTACGGAGCCCCGACACGGAACCCGGGCGTTTTCTGGAACGAGAAGAGGAAACCCAAAAAATCTGGTCAATCGTGCGCGGTCTGAAAACCGAGTACCGGGAAATCCTGATGATGAAGTACGCCATGCGCAAAAACTACAATGAAATGGCGATCACTCTCGGAATTCCCCGGGGGACCGTAATGAGCCGCCTGTATCACGCCCGCAGGGCGTTCAAAGACAAATACCTGGAAGCATATCCGGATATTGCTTCCGATAAAAAGAAAGGAGGAAAAAATGGCAGGCAGTCATTGTGAGGAATATAAGGCCTTGATGATGGGCCGGATGGACAACGAACTCTCCGACGAAGAGGCAATCCGGCTGAACGACCACATGATCCGATGCTCTTCCTGCCGGAGGGAGTTCGCGCAAATCCAGAAAACCTCCGCGAAACTAGACGGCATGGGCCTCCGGGAGCCAGACGGGGAGATCGTCGAGAAAACCTGGAAATCTCCCTACTCGAAACTGACCAGAAATTTCGGTATATTCATGGTGGTCGCCGGCTGGCTGATTATGATCCTTTACGGCGCATATGAATTCATCGTGACGAAAGAGACCGCATCGATTCCCAAATACGCGTTTGTCGTTATCCTGGCGGGAATCGTCGTTCTGTTTACCGGCGTATTGAGAGACCGCATCAGATCATACGGAAACGACCCATACAAGGAGGTGGAAAAATGATTATAGTCACAACGGAAACAGTTCCCGGAAAAAGCGTAAAATCGACACTGGGCATGGTCCGGGGCAATACCATCCGGGCCAGGCATATCGGCAGGGACATCATGGCGGGTTTGCGGGGCATCGTGGGCGGAGAGATCGTCGAATACACCAAATTGATCGCCGAAGCCCGGGAGCAGGCCATCGACAGGATGATCTCGGAAGCGGAAAAACTCAATGCCGACGCAGTGGTCAACGTACGGTTCACAACTTCCGTGCTCATGGGAGGCGCGGCGGAACTTCTGGCGTACGGCACCGCCGTAACATTGAGCTGACAGCGGACGCAAGCTGAGAGATATTCACACCTTCCCCCCGGGATGAGACGCATCCTTTTCGTCCCGGGGGATGAACGGGTCCTTCATCGATTATTTTTCCAGAACTTCCTTCAATTTCTCGAGGTGGGGTTTGATCAATGCCGCATCCTCGGGATGGACCATTTTCATCATGGCCTCGCCCTGATCCTTGAGTGCTCCCCTGGTGGCCAAAACCTGCTCTTTCAATTGCTTTTTCATATCGGCCGAGAGCGCCGGATTTTCCCGCCCTCGCCGCGGTCGAGTTTGCCCGCATTATCGGTTCTTGATCATTGCATTCCAGTTGAAGTGTCCTCTCCGTACTACTGTTTTTTCAACCGTTCGATTTCATCACGCAATTCTTTCATTCTATATTCCCGATCCACCATGGCGTCATTCATGCGTTCAAGGAACTCATTTTTTTCTTTAATCTCCGCGGTCCGCTTTTCAACCAATTCTTCCAGCGTCTCATAATATTTTTCCAGCTCTTCCCGAGCCAGCCGTAGCTCCGTGACATCCACTCCGATCACCCATGCATACCATCCGGATACCGGGTATTCCTTTGAAATATTGGACCAGAGAATATGTTTTCGACTTCCGTCTTTGCAGGTGAGTTTGTACTCCCTGTTCCTGAATGTGTGACCCGGCCTGGCTATATCCGCTATCATTCCGTCGCGGTCGTCCTGTTCAGGGTAAAGCTTTTTAAGGGGCGCAGGCGTATTGACCATCTCCTTCATTTTGTAGCCTGTGACACGCGCACACTCACTATTCCAGGCGACAATAGATCCGTTTTCATTAAACGCTTTCATTAGAACCGGCATGTCTTCAACAATTCCGCGCAGCCGCTGTTCACTCTCCTTTAATTCAAGCTCCGCCTTTTTCCGTTCTGAAATATCGCGCGTGGATCCCTGCAGGCCTATGGGTAGTCCTTTCTTATTCAATAAGAGTTTTCCTATAATCTCAACGGGAAATTCTTCACCATTTTTTTTGAGCAGTTTTGCATCAATCACTGTATAGTCAAAATTCTTGTAATTTTTGACGGCGCCCAGGGCTTTTCGCGCCATTTTAAAAAACTCCTTACGTGTCGCATGTTTTGCCAGATTGGTGCCGATCCATTCCTCTTGAGTGTGTCCGGTCAGTTGATAAATCGATTCGCTGATATAAGTGAAATTCATACGCAAATCCATTTGCCATATGGCATCCACGGAATTCTCCGCCAGCAAGCGGAATTTTTCTTCACTTTCTTTTAAACTCTCTTCCGCTTTTTTCTTTTCCGTAATGTCTTCTCCGGAACTGAACAGCCCGATAATCTCATTATCGGCATCCCGCAAAATAGAATTATGCCATGCCATGTCGCGCAGCGAACCGTCTTTGCAGAGAACTTCGTTCTCATGGTATTTTACATCTTCCACATTACCGGCAATAATCTGGTCGAACACCTCTTTAACACCCTTGCGACTCTGCAACGGTAGAAAAGTGTCAAACCAGTTCTTGCCTAGGATTTCTTTTTCCGTATAGCCAAGGATCTCACATCCTTTGGGATTCATCAGCATAACGTCCTGGGATTTGCCAAGAGCCACCATCATCACCCCGGCGGCATCCAGGTATTGCCGGGTCCTTTCTTTTTCGAATCGCAGTTGCTCGCGCGTCCGTTTTTGCTCTGAAACATCCACATGGGTACCGATCATGCGAATCGCCTTGTTGTTTTCATCAAAAACCGCAAATGCCCGCGAAAGGATATCCACCCAATGACCGTCTTTATGTTTCATTTTAAATTCCACTTGAAACCGGTCTCGTTTCCCGTCAACCACCTCCTGCTGCATTGCCCAGGATCGTTTTACATCTTCGGGATCGGTCAGTTTTTCCCAGACCGAAAAATCATTGGGCAATTCATCGGATTCATACCCGAGCATCCGCATCCAGCCGGGGGAATAGTATATTTCGTTGGTGACAAGATTCCAGTCAAAAATACCATCCCGAGAGGCTTCCATGGCCAGAGAAAAACGTTCTTCATTCTCTCTTAGCTTATCTAGAGCGCGTTCCCGTTCCGTCACATCATCATAAACCGCGACCACTTCTCCATTCGACAACCGGAACACCCTGTTTTCATAATAATTCGCATACTTCTCATCCACATAGATTTTCGCCGGGAAGAATGCGGGCTCACCGGTTTTCCAGACCTCTCGGAACACATCGATCAAACCGTAATCATCGATATTCGGCCTGATGTCCTTGAGACTCTTGCCGATGACCTCTTCTCTGCCCAGTCCTTCATGATCCAGGGAAAACTGGTTGAATTCCTGGATAATATAATCACTTCCCGACTTTCCATCTCCGGTTACTTTATAAATCGCGACGCCGCTATTAATGGTATCCACAAGAGATCGATATCTCTGTTCACTCAGTTTCAATTGCTTTTCAGCTTGTTTAAGCTCCGTTAAATCAATCGCCTGGATAATGGCATGGGTAACGTTGCCCTTGGGATCAATGACCGGCGTGATGATGGCATTGATGGTTTTCCAGCCGGCATTCCCGGCCTCCACATTCTCTCCGGCACCGGAACCATAATCAAGGATAATATTGGCCACTTCACCTTTTGAATAGACTTTTTCAATCTCAGGCAAAAGTCCCTGGCTGATGACCGCTTCATCCTTTAATAGATTGTATTTTCCGACGATTTCTTCTTCCGAGACTCCGAAGAATTCAAGAAACGCGGGATTAACACGGATGGCGGTGCCCTTTTCATCAGAAATCCAGGTGCTCAGGGCGGAACTTTCAATTATGCGATCCAGGAAGTTTCTCTGCTCCTCAACCGCAAGTTCAGCGGCTTTACGCGTTGTAATGTCATTCAGGGTGACGATCAAGTTGCCGGGAATGAATTGCGCATGCAATTCACATGTTTTTACGGAGCCATCCCGGCAGGTGACGGCATACTCTCCGGTATTGATGGCTTCTCCTGATTGTCGCGCTTTTTCTAAAGCAGGCTTCCATCGGTCAATCACTTCCTTTCGATAGTCCGGATCCGGATAGGCACAATGGTACCACTCCCGCGTCGTATCCGGCGTATGGCCAAACATTCTCTGGGCGCTTTTGCTCCAAAGACTGATTCGCGCATCCGCTTCATCCACCACGGCAACCGGAAACGGGCTGGAATCCAGAATCAACCGCAGGCGCTCCTCACTCAAGCGCAGAGCCTCCGCCGCTTCTTTGCTTTCCGTAATATCAGACGAGATAACCTGTACTCCGATCACAGTTTCTTCCGTATTGAGAATACGATTGAAGGTTGACCGTAACCATCTGGCGCCGATGGGCAACGGCACATAATCCTCATATTGTTGCGCCTGTCGGGATCGACATGCGGACTTGATGCGTTCGAGATATTGCGCGCCCATCTCCATTCCATACAACTCGGTCACGTTTTTCCCTGTAAAATCCTCGCTTTTCCCACCCATGAATTCACAGGCTTTGTTGTTGAAGGCAATGATCTCACCCTCCTGAGAAAAATACCCAATGCCCAGGCCGGCGTTTTCAAAGAGCAGGCGATGCCTTGCTTCGGAATCGGCCAGGGCTTTTTCAGCCTGTTTGCCTTCCGTAATGTCTTTGACAAATCCCAGGAACCGGGTAGCCGAGACTTTTTCCGCGGCAACAAGCCAATAGCGCTTTGCTCCGCTTTTGGTGATAACGCGGAATTCTCCAACAGCGGACCCTTTTTGTCTAACCGTCTGAAAATGCTGAATGCTCTTCGCTACTTCATCTTTTTCAAACAAGTCTCCAACATTCATATGGATCAGTTCTTCTTGTGAATACCCGGTAATTTTCTCGGCTGCGGGATTCACTTCCAGATACCGGCCGTTTTCATCAGCGATAAAAATGCCGTCCGGGGCATTTTCGATATAGGACCTGAATTTCTTTTCACTTTCCCGTAAATCCCTCAATAATCCGGCTTTTTGCAGACGGGCGGCCACAATGGGAGCCAGATAGTCGGCGATTTCCTTTAGCAGAGCGAAATCGTCATCCGTATAATCCGTGGGCTTATTGCCGACAGAAATAAGTCCGACACTTTCATTCTGATATACCAAGGGAACGGATAAAAACCGTTCCACCGGCAGGTGTCCCTTGGGTACTTGAAACGGTTTATTCGCATACGCGCCTTTTTTATTACGCAAGGCGTTGCCCCAGAGCGAATCGCCCCAGTCCTCTCTGGGAAAAACAATTGATTTATCCTCTATATTGCATTCGTTCCATATATCCCTTGTCATGGAAGGGCAAACCAGCGACCCGTCTTCCCCTATGTATCCAAAAACACCATGCCGACTTTGGTGTGTTTGCAGAACAATATCCAGAATCCCCGCAAATATTTGCTGATCATCTTGGCTGTGCAAAACCTCTGAAATTTCATTCTTTATTTTCAGGATTCTTTCCTGTTTCTTTCTTATGGTTACATCCCGGGCGATACCATAATAAAAAACACTGTTACCCTGTTTGATCTTTTTCCCACTGACTTCGACGGGGATGAATGAGCCGTCCTTGGTAACATGGTTTGTTTCAAAAAAGCGCTGTTCACCCATTGGCGTGTCCTTCCAGAATTGAACAAAATCATGTGCGGGAAAATTGACATCAATTTGACCAATACTTAATTTCAATAATTCTTCCCTGGTTCTGCCCAACATTGCGCAGGCACTTTGATTTGCATCAATTACATCTCCATTTTCGTCCATCAGGTAGATGGCATCCGATGCTGTCTCAACGAGCTGGCGGTATCTATATTCACTTTGTTCCAGCTTCACGGATTGATCCATGGCGTCTTCCATCAGGTTCAGCGCGGCCTTTTGTGACGCCTCAAGTTCACGCGTATATTCCAGGATTTCCTTTTCCGCCTTTTTCAGTTTTTTTGTTTCTTGAAGTAATTGCTGGTTCGCTGCGCGTAACTGCTGTTCATTCGCGGCGAGCTGCTGATTGGCGGCTTTGGTTTTTCGTTCACTTTTTTCTAAATCAGTAAACAGCCTTTTCTCTTTGATTCCCTGGATGGCCGTTTCGCCGATTTGCTGAATTATTCTCTGCAGGAATCTGGTGGCGTTGTGTATATATTCTTCTGAAACAACCGGCACCTGATCCAGCGCGTCAAGATATTTCCGTTTATCAAAGCCATATTTTTCAGCTTGTTTGGTAAAAAAGTCCCTGTCCGGCTCTGCAAGAAGAAACTGCCCCGAATGCAAATTGGCAACATGGATATCATGGATGACAATCGGCACAACGACATCGATCAAGCCATTCAGACACTTAGCAAAATGGGGCTGCAGGTTCTTTCTAGTTTTCTTTGCCAAAACAATGTTACTCTCAGTGCAATGCCTGGCGGATTCGGGATTGACTCTATGAAAATTTTCGCAGATTGCCCGCCGCTCGGTTCCGGCCAACACGGAACCTTTTGGATCGAGAATGGAAATCGGCAACCCGGTCATAGTATGAAAATCAACCAGCAATCCTTGAATGCTTTCAAAATCAATTCCATCTACTATTTCATTTTTCGTCAATGGCTCCATTCGATCCTCTCCACAGCAGCATTTCTTTTGAATCACCCCGGGTGATATACACTTCACCCTTTTCCACACGGAATCGCGCGGTTCTCCGCTCTTCCCCGCCCAGGGATTCCGCGGAAACCACCAAATTCATGTATTTCGTGATTTCCTTTACAGACAGAATATTGCAGCGGCAGACGCAATCGTCTTTCCTTTTCAATACATTGCCGCCACCCACAAGACAGATTCCCAATCGATAGAGGTTCTTCGGGGCAATCCGCATGCGCCGCAAAAGGTCTTCAATCGCATTGAACGCATACTTTGTCCGCGGAATCCGGGAATCCTCGGGCGCGGCGCCGGGCAGCATGATATGGGCCATGCCTCCCCGTCGGTTGATGCGATCATAGACGGTCACGACAATGCAGGAACCGATTGCTCCGGATACCAGTTCACAATTGCGGCCGCCCACATTTACTTCGCCGGTCATGACGTGAACAATATCTTTCATCTCACCGGCCTGTTGTTCATATTGGCAGACAAGGTTTTAAAACGGCCACTGTATATCCTCCCTCCATATCATACCGGTTTCACTTTCTCCTTACTCGGTATCTCCAATGTCATTCAGTGTTTTTGTCCAGGAAATCCAAGGCGTAAGGCGGTTTTTCGCCCAGACGTTCGCATAGTTCGTTTACCTGCCGTTTCAATTCGATCATCCGCTCTTCCCGGCCCGTCATGGCGCGGTTCAATCGGCGAACCTGTTCCATTCTATCCCGCAAATCCATTTCCGCCTGCTTTTGCTTGGTAATGTCTACAAGAAAACCATCCCATTGGATGCTTCCGTCCTCCAGGGGCGTCGGCATTCCACGGGCCTCGATCCATATTACCTGCCCGCCTATGTTGCAGCGGAACCTCAGCGGAAAGGATTCGAGAGTTTGAGCGGCTCGTTCAATTCCTTTTTGAAACAAGTCCCGGTCATCAGGATGCACTTTTCCGATAAGTTTTCGGGGATCCTCCATGACGTCTGCAGGGGTGACGCCAAAGATGGCCTCTACCCTGTCACTCACGTAGGGAAAAGAAATTTCTCCATCCGGGGTCATCAGATACTGGTAGAGGACAGCCGGCGAGTTGTCCGAGACTCTCTTGTATTTTGCTCTACTCTCCCGCAACGCATCCAGAGTTCGTTTATGCCGCATGAATGCTTCGATTCTTGCCAGCAATTGGCGCTTTTCCATGGGCCGCGTAATATACCCGTCGGCACCCTGTTCCAATCCCGTTGCCTGCTGCTCGGACGATTTCATTACACCTGAAACCATCACAACAAATGCATCTTGAAAATCCGGGCTTTCCTTGATCTGCTTTAGAACATCAAGACCCGACTCCACGCCCAGCATCACATCCAGCAAAACGATGTCCGGTACGTTTTCATCGAGTCTGGCGAATGCTTCCTTGGAGTTTCTGGCGACGCTTACCAGAAAACCGGCATCGGAAAATATCTTGGAATAAGTTTTTAAACTGGTGGAGTCATCGTCCACGATAAGCATACGTTCTTTATTCATTTTTTCCCTGTTCATTGTTCGGTCCCATGTATTCCCTGCGGATCATTTCATACTGCCCGGTGCCTCTGATTTCGGCAACATGAATCCAAAGGTCGATCCCCTGCCCGGCTCGCTCTCAACCCATATGCGTCCTCCGTGGGCCTCTATGATGCGCTTGACAATGTACAACCCCAATCCCGTGCTTTTCTCACCCCCGGTGGATATTGTGCTTGTCTTTTGGAAGGGCTTGAACAGCAATTCGACTTCATCGGCGGCAATACCCTGCCCTTGATCCCGCACTTGCGTGGTTATGCCTTCTTCCGATTCTTCAAGCAGAATTGCCACATTGGTGTTTTCCTGAGAATATTTGACCGCGTTCGTCAGCAAGTTGGTAATGACTTGTTCTATTTTACCCTTGTCAATCATCAGCAATACGGATTCCGGCCCGGAATGGAATTGAAACCGGATGTTTTTCTTTTCCGCGTGCATTGCGTTGAATTCCACCATGTTTTCGACCAGGGCAACCAAATCGATGGGCTGAAGATCCAATTGAATTTCACCACTTTCGATGGCTGAAACATCCAGGAGTTCCTCCACCATGTTCAGCATGAAGCGGCTGGATTCCTTGATCAGGCGAAG
>Ga0272442_10001761_pt1 | contig 32267 bp, 33 predicted proteins | sample SSMForm2O_FD_200262 | JGI IMG/M metagenome (GOLD analysis project Ga0272442, IMG submission 200262) | Marine sediment archaeal communities from Little Sippewissett salt marsh, Falmouth, MA, United States - SSM-Form-2O | ecosystem: Environmental > Aquatic > Marine > Wetlands > Sediment ... | reverse complement strand
CCTGTTGGGATTTGCTTATGGATATGCTGATACAGCTTCTTATAGTATTCTTACCCTGAATAGAAGTGGAAATGTATTGATCATTTATCTGTTAATGATTTTAGGGTTTTTGACAAAAATCGGTGCTGCTGGTTTACATGTTTGGCTTCCAGGTACTTATGCAGAATCCGAAGATAATTTTTCTTCTTTGCTATCCGCAGTTGTCAGCAAAATAGGAATTTTCGGAATAATTCTAACTCTTATTCTTCTTGGAAAAAGTGTCAGTGCATTGATAGATTATAATACATTTCTTGGTTGGATCGGCTTGTTAACTGCTTTTTTCGGTGCTTTGATGGCTGTTTTCCAGGAAGATATTAAACTCCTCTTAGCCTACTCTAGTATGGGACAAATTGGATATGTTATACTTTCTCTGGCTCTATTCAACCATTTTGGTTGGACAACAGCGATCTATTTATCGATAAACCATCTTTTATTCAAGGGTATATTATTCATGGCTGTAGCAGGTCTTATTTACAGAGTAAAAACCAGAAACATGTATCAACTGGGTGGTTTAATTAAAAAAATGCCTTTTTCTTTCATTGCAGTTTTAATAGCGATCATTGCTCTATCGGGAGTTCCTCCTCTTTCGGGATTTGGTAGTAAATGGCTTTTGTACACAGCCTTGATTGAAAAAGGTTGGTATCTTCAAGCTGGAATTGCTTTTTTTGCAAGCACAATTGCTTTTTTATATTGTTTTAGATTGATTCATGCGATCTTCCTGGGACAAGAAAAAATAGCATACAAAAAAGTTCAAGAAGCTCCTGTCTGGTACCTGATCCCACAATATATATTTATATTTATGATCATGGCGATCTCAACTTTCCCAAGTTTGATATTAAAACCGATTTCTAACGCAGTAGCTTATTTTTTCTCTCCGGAAATACAGATAAACGGATATAACATAGAGAGTTCTCTGGGTTACTGGAATGGAAATTCGGTAATGATTGTGACTATGGTTGTTTTCATGTTACCTTTGATCTGGATATTATTAAGAATAAGAGCAATTCAGAAAGTCAGACAATTCAACATTGTTTATGCGGCTGAAAGACCTGATGGTCCTGAAACTACTCATTACGCATATAATTTCTATTCCCATTATAAGAAAGCATTAGGGTTTTTGATAACTCCACTGGTAAGCAGATTCTGGAAAAATACATCGGAATGGACAAGAACAATAGCCGGTGCCTTGAGAAACATCTACACCGGTAATGGGCAGACTTATGCGCTGCAGATCATTATGTTTGTTGTTCTATACTATCTCCTCTCAGGAGTAATTAAATGATACCTCTAATTGGTAATTCCTTAATCTCATTGCTATTTGCGTTAATATATGGTTTAACTCTTACCGGTTTAACCTGGAAGATAGTAGCTAGAGTTCATGGTAGAATTGGTCCCCCAATTTGGCAACCATTTATTGATATAATCAAAAACAACGCTAAAAGGACAATGATCTATCATGGGACTATGTTCTTTCTGGGTCCTGTTTTTCGCCTTGCTGGCGGAATAGGCACCTATCTATTCATACCTGTTATTTTTGAATCTAAGATTTTTGCAAATTTCAGTTTCAGTGGTGATTTGCTTTTGGTAATGTATTTCTTTTTCTTTGGTCAGCTGGGAATGGCTCTGGGGGCGGGTGAAAGTGGTCATCCTTACAGTGCAATGGGTGTAAGCAGGGGTTTAGCTCAAATGACAGCTTTCGAATTTCCTTTTTCTCTAGCAATAATTTCCCTAGCTATCCAGTATAAGACATTATCAATATCAGCGATCGTAGCAGCTCAGCAGGGAAGTATTCTTAACTGGACCCTTTTCACGAATCCATTAGCGACTGTAGCAGCTATTATAGCTCTCTTGGGAATGAACATGCACTCCCCTTTCGACATAGTCCTCGCCCCTCAGGAAATACCGATAGGTCCTCCTACGGAATTTCACAGCGCATATCTGGGAATTCTACAAACAAATCGAGCCATTTTCAATATTGCAAAATTAGTGTTGTTCATGAATTTGTTTTTTGGTGGTGCAACAAATCTCATTATCCTAATGATAAAGACCTTTATGATCTATATGATCTCTGTCTTTATTGGAGTAGCTTTCCCCAGATTCCGCACAGAGCAGTCGGTTAGGTTCTTCCTTAAAATACCATTGTTAATCGCTGTAATATCGGTGATTTTACTACTTCTATAACCAAGGAGATCTTATGAACGTAAAATCAAACAAGTACAATAATCATGATCCCAGTTCAATAAATTATAATCTAACAAAATCAGAAGAAGATTTGTTTTGCGATGCTAAACCAAAGATTTATAAACCGTTAGGAGGATATTTTGAGAAATTCCTAAACTGGATAAGAGCAAATTCTCTTTGGATAATAGCTTATGGCACCGGATGCGGAGCTATAGAGTTGAGACCTTTGATGACTTCTCGATACGATATGTCCAGATTTGGAATCTTTCCCCGTCCAACTCCACGGCAGTCATCGGTTTTCATTATCGGAGGTTATTGCTCAGTAAAAACACTAAAAAGGATCGTAAGAACTTATGAACAGATGCAGAATCCCAAATTTGTACTTGCCCTTGGGAGTTGTACAATAAATGGTGGTATGTACTGGGATAGCTACAATACAATTAACCGGATAGATTCATATCTACCGGTAGATGTCTATATTGCCGGGTGCATGCCCAGACCGGAAGCAATAATTGCCGGTTTTGAAAAACTCAAGAAACTTATCAGAACAGGGAAAGCTGAAGGAGCAAACCTCTACGCAGAAAATTTTGACTGGTATAAGAAAAACCAGAAAAAAGTAATTAAAGACTGGAATATGCCTGATTATAATTGGTAGGATGAAATGGAAGAGATAATAAAAAGGATAAGAAAGTTTTTTCCCCTAAAGGAAGTTAAAAATCAAAGAAAAAATCTATATTTTTTAACTGTCACCAAGAGAAATCTTGTTAGCTTGTTAACCCATTTACGGAATCTGGAAAAGTTTACTCATTTGATCCTACTTACTGCGGTCGATTATCCTGAAAAGGATAAATTCCAGTTAACTTATCTCCTGCACAATTATGAATTAAATATAGATCTTGGTATAAGAGTTTTGTTAAAGAGAAATCAACCCGTGATGGATTCGATCCATCACCTCTGGGAACAGGCAAAAGTTTACCAACGGGAACTCAGAGAGATGTACGGAATCTATTTCCCGGGTTCACCAGAGTTAGAGCGAAGTTTTGTACTGGAAGGATGGCAGGAGATTCCACCTATGAGAAGAGATTTTGATACTCTAAAATACTCCGAAGAAACTTATTTTCCTAGATCAGGAAGAGAGTCTGTCGATCCGAGAAAATATATGAAAGAAAAATTGTACCCTTATTACCAGAAGGAGGATTAATGAAAAAAACTCTTTTGATCATTATCATTGGAATTATCATAGGTATGGTGATCGCTGGAATCCTGATATGGAAGCATTTACCAGGGATGATGTTCAGGGTTGTAGAAAGCAAGTATGATTTTGATGAAACTGTTATGATGATTCAGGAGGAATCCTTCAAGAATGATTGGGAAGTTCTACATGTTTATGATATTGGTGGATGTTTGTTTGAAAACGGATTTAGGGACACATACATGCGCATAAATGTTATTTCAATTTGCCAATCTGAATATTCACTTAACATTCTCCAAGATGACGAAAACAAGAAAATCTCTGCTATCATGCCCTGTAGAATAGCAGTATATGAAGACAAAGAAGGTGATGTTTACCTGACCAGGATGAATATCAGATTATTCAGTAAGGTTTTCCCGGGTATTATGGGTGATATCCTTAAGATGGTAGCAGACGACGATGAAAAAATAATCGAACATATAATCGAAAAGGATTAAAGGATTTAATGATCAAATCAATCAATAATAATTCCCCTGATATTCAAGAAAGAAAACATAAAATCGATCTCGATTCACAGAAATTCGTGAAAATATGGCAAGGGCCACAACATCCGGGAGTTACTGGAAACATGGCTCTGGAAATAATTCTCTGTGGTGATGAAGTGGTTGAATTGAAAACCCATGTGGGTTACCTGCATCGAGGTTTTGAGAAACTGCTGGAAAGACGCAAGTTCATCCAGGGTTTCACAATCGTTTGTAGAATATGTGTGCCTGAGCCTGATACTAATGAATATCTTTATGCTGCCGCTGTTGAAGAACTTGCAGGCATTGAAATTCCTGAGAAAGCAATCTGGTTAAGAATTCTAACTCTTGAAATGTCTCGTCTGGCTAGTTTTCTCATGTGGATCGGAGGTCAGGCCAGTGCTTTTGGGATGGGCACTATTGGTCAATGGACCGTTACTCATAGAGATTACATCCTGGATCTTTTTGAGGAATTAACTGGGGGAAGAGTTTATCATATGTACATTATCCCAGGTGGTGTGAGAGACGACCTTACCCCGGGATTCGCTAACAGATTGGAAGCAGTTATTAGAAAGATTGAAAGTTTATTACGAGAGATAGAGTTAGTGCTTTTTAATAATTCCGTATTCAAATTGAGAGCCAGGGGATTGGGAGTGATTAATCCAGAAATGATAGACAGATTCGGAATTGTTGGTCCTAATGCCAGAGCTGCAGGACTAAAAAGAGATATCAGGAAAGATGAACCTTATCTATATTATAATAAATTGGAATTCGAACCGATCATAGAAAATGAATCTGATGCCTTCTGTAGAGCACGTTTAAGGTTAAAAGAAATGTATCAATCCTTAGACCTCATCAGACAAATCATGAGTAAACTTCCAACTAAAGGAGCTTATCACAATCCTTTGCCCAACGTACTCCATTGGAGAATACCTCCTGGAGAAACTTACGTTAAAGCAGAATCAACCCGGGGTGAATATGGTTATTACCTGGTCAGTGACGGAACAAAATACCCACGAAGAGTGAGTGTCCGGGGACCAAGTTACACCCATGCCATGGTTTTACTCGAAGAACTGGCAATCGGGGTTAATATTGCAGACATCGCAGGACTGATGACCTCCCTTCACACCTATCCCCCTGAGATAGAGAGGTAGAAAATGAGTTTGAAAGATCTGCTGTCTCCCTTCTATGTCTGGAAAAGAGCTTTTGAAAAACCATACACTGATAAAAAACCATTACAGGACAGACCTGGTGCCGAACGCTATCGAGGTTTTCATAAAAACGATCAGGAAAAGTGTGTCGGTTGCGGTACATGCGAAGCAATCTGTCAGAATGCTGCCATAGATATGGTACCGGTAAAAAATATCGAAACCGGATTACATGATAGTGGACTCAGACCGAGAATAGACTATGGGAGATGTTGCTGGTGTTCTTTATGTGTGGACATCTGCCCCAGCGGATCACTAAGTATGTCAAACGAATACATCTGGGCAGATCCTGACAGTGAAAGTTTCAGGTTTATTCCAGGAGTGGATTCTAAACCCTGGGAAAAGAAAGAAAAAGGTTACAAAAGAAGTAAAGGATACGGTTTACTAAACTATAGCCGGATTGGGATGAAAACACTACCCCTAGACCAAAGCCTGAACTCTTTTCTGGAGATAGTAAAGGGTTATTCCCGGGAAGAAGCAAAAGCAGAAGCAATGCGTTGTGTTGACTGCGGTCTATGTGTAGCATCTTGCCCTGCCCATATGGACATACCCGATTACATCCAGGCTATCAGGGAAGATGATCTAAGCAAAGCCTTGAAATTATTGTATCTAACAAATCCATTACCGGCAACTTGTGGTAGGATCTGCACGCATAATTGTGAAGAAGTATGCGCACTTGGAGTTTTAGGAGAACCGATCGCTATTCGATGGTTAAAAAGGTATATTGTTGATCAAATAGATAAAAATCAGTATAATCATATTCTAGGAGAAAAATTCGAATCCAGAAAAGAGAAAATTGCCATCATCGGAGCTGGTCCGGCAGGCTTAAGTGCTGCCTATTACCTTGTTACACTTGGCTACAAGATTAAAATTTTTGAAGCTACTGATAAAGCTGGTGGAATGATTCGCTGGGGGGTTCCAGAATACAGGATGCCAGCCGATCAGCTTGACAAAGAAGTTGAATATATAATTAACTTAGGTGTACAGATAGAATATAAAACTAAGGTAGGAAAAGATATAGCTTTCAGGGAAATTTATGCTGAATATGATGCAATTTTCATCTCAATTGGGATGAATATTCCTTACAAAATGGAGATCCCCGGTGAAGAAAATCCAAGTGTGTTACCGGGATTAGATTTCCTCGATGCTGTTGCTAGGGATAAAAAACCCGTTCTGGGGAAAAGTGTGGCAGTTATCGGGGGTGGTAATGTAGCTATGGATGCTGCCAGAACTGCCCGTAGATTAGGATCTAAGGTTACTGTATTTTATCGACGCAGGAAAAAGGATATGCCTGCTGATCAGGAGGAAATTGAAGAAGCACAAGCAGAGCAGATCGAGATCATCACTCAAACTATTCCTGTTAAAATCGAACAATCAGAAGACGAGAAACTTCTTTTTACCTGGAATAAAGCTAAAATGGTAGATCAAGGACTCGGCAAAAGACCTAAACCGATACCGATCCCAAAAGATGTTCAGACAGGAAAATTCGATTCTGTAATCCCAGCTATTGGCCAAGGACCCGATTATTCTTTCCTCACAGAAGATTTCCTGGAAAGGATTCAATTCAAACGTTATAAATTAAGAATTAACAGATTTGGACAAACTACAGACCTAAAAGTTTTTGCTGGAGGTGACATAACCAATGAAAAAGCAGATGCTATTAGTGCAATAGCTGATGGTTACATGGTAGCCAGAGGTATTGATAGATTCCTAACTAACAAAAAACAATAGGTTAAAATACCTTATACAGAATCTGGTTCTAGAAATATTCAAATATACTCTTTAAAAAAAACTGACAGAGCTTTATGCTTGACAAATATTTCAAATCAGGGAAATTAAGTATTTGTGGAAAGAGCATTAAATTTATAGAAGGAGTTCATATGAAAAACGTTTTAAAGTTAATGATCTTAGGAATCATTGTTCTATCTATTTTACTATCTGCTTGTGCTCCCCCACCTCCCCCGGTAAGTAAAGAACAACTTGATCAATCGGATAGTGAAGCTCTTAAAGCTGAAGAAGAAGCAGATGCCTTGGAAAAGGAAATGCAAGCACTGGAAGCAGAATTATCCGTTAAGAAATCCGAATATGAAAAACTTGAAGATTACAAACAGAATCTGATGGGTCAATAGGAGGTGAAAATGAAAAAAATAATTATAATTGGACTTGCTTTAACCCTTATATTGCCCGTTTTGATCGCTAAAGTTGAATACTTGAGCGAAGAAGAATACAAGAAACTTAATAAAAAAGAAAGACTTCATTACTGGGAGACTTTGGAAAACGAACTTGCAGAAAACCAAGAAAGAAAAGCTGATGCATTGGCAAGACAGGAAGAATATTCCGCAAGGATAGAAGAACTGAATCAGGAACTTAATTCATTAAACGGAAATTATGATGTCATGCACCAAGAAATTCTTGATTACCTGGGTGTAACTACTGATGATTTTGCTTCTATTCAGGATAAAATCGATTATTTCAATGGTAAGGTAGACAACTGGAATCAACTTTCAGACAAAGAATTATGGAAAGCCAAGAAATCCGTACAAGAATTGATCACTGAATATAACGAATATCGTCAGTCAAATTATGCCAAGGTCCCGGATTTCCAGGATCAATTCTCTGATCTGGATCGAAAGATCTCCAATCTTGAAATGAATCTCAACAATGCAAAACCCAAATATTACGAAGACAATTACACTGTCGTTCGAGGAGATTACCTTTCCAAGATCTCAGGTTACAATTTTATCTATGACGATTGGAGAAAATGGCCGATTATTTACAGAGCCAATCGGGATCAAATCAAAGATCCTAATCTTATCTATCCTGATCAAGTCCTGAAAATCCCCAGAGGTCTTCCCAACACCTGGAAAGTATATACCGGTGAATGTCTTTGGAGAATTGCTTCTTATCAAGAAGTATATAACAACGCAGCTAAATGGCCGATGATCTATAGAGCTAATAAAGATAAGATCAAAGATCCCGATCTCATTTACCCGAACCAAGTTTTTGATATTCCGAGGGACTAAAAAAATAAGATAATCAAAGCCTCCCTTTAATCTGAAGGGGGGCTTTCTTTTAATTTTAAACTTAAGACAATTGGAACAAAAAAAGATTTACCTGATTCTGATCACAAGCCTGATAATCGCTATCCTCCATTATACTTTTACTCCCTATAGATCAACATCCTATAACTATCAACTCATTCTTGGTCAAATAGCTGAAAAAGACATAATAGCACCTTTTGATTTTGATATCTACAAAAGTGAAGAGACGCTACAAGCAGAGCGCGAAGAAGCTGCTGCAAAAGTTAAATCTGTTTACAGAGTTTCGGAAGACCTTAAATTCAATGCTCAGAAAAACCTTGATTTCATTATGCAGCACTTCATTATAAATAAACAAACTAACGCTGATAGTATTCAATCCAAACTTAAACAAAGCGGTTATACGCTCTCAGTATCGACTATTAACTTTTTGCTAAATAACAGAAATAAAAGTATTCTCTACAATTATCTAACTGAAGAATATAATAATATATTCAATATTGGAATCTATCCCAACCGTTACAAGGATCAGGACATCAAAATCGCAAGAGAAAATAGGATCATCGAATATTCACTTTCTCGGCTTTATTCGCTTGAGGAAGCTAAACAGAAAATGCTCACTAAGATCCAAGATACTCAAATGAAAAATGCAGCTCAGGAGATTTCTGATATAATTCTTCTGGAAAATATAGTAATCGATAACAAGATGACGAAACTGGAAAAACAAAAGGCTAGAGAACAAGTCCCAGTTACGATCGGAAAAGTGCTGAAGAACGAAAAGATCATAAGTAAGAACCAGAAAATTACAACTATCGACCTTTTAAAAATTAATTCCTTGCTTAAAGCTCAAAAAGAACAAAACACAAAAAAAAATACTGAGTTATTGATTGCCTCCTTGGGAGTATTAATCATCACAATTGGTCTGATCTTTCTGTTCTGGCAGATAGTGATTCAATTCTTTCAAGATTCTTTTAACTCACTTCCCCGTTTGAGTATTATCCTTTCCTCTATTCTCATTTCTGTGGTTTTAACGATAATTGTAAATAATATACTAAAAATCTCTTCGTTAATGATCCCATTCGCCTTTACCGTTCTGGTCATTGCTGTAATCTTTAATCCGGACTTAGGTTTGATCTATGCCTTTCTTAACTTGATCTTTGTGAGTATGTTTTTGAATTGGAGTGTTTTGAGCCCTCTTTTACTTTGCCTGAGCGCCATAGTTGGAATTATCGCATTAAAAAGGATGAAAAAGAAACAACAGTTTTACCCTTTAATGATCTATTTACTACTCGGATATACTCTTTTTCATATAACTCTTGTTCTGATCAGCTTTAAAACAATAAACATCTTTTTAAACCAGCTACTTTATGGATTGGTTTCTATTATTAGTTCAGTGATCGGAATTACTTTAGTCATACCTTTCATCGAACGCAAGCTGAATCTCGCAACTAAAGGAGTTCTTCTGGAATTACTTGATTTTGATAATCCCCTTCTAAAAAGGATGTCAATCATAACACCGGGAACCTACCATCATGCCCTTATAGTAGGTAATCTTTCTGAAAGTGCTGCTGAAGCAGTTGGAGCTAATTACCTTTTAGCCAGAGTCGGAAGTTATTATCATGACATAGGGAAAACTGAAAATCCCAAGCTTTTCATCGAGAATAATCCTGACTCCGAAGCTATACATGATGAAATGTTAGCCAATGAAAGTGCGATCCTTATAAGAAAACATATTCAAGACGGTATCTCTTTAGCCAAAAAACACAATTTACCTCCTGCTGTGATAAATATAATCGAGCAACATCATGGGAATGGAAAAATAAAGTATTTTTTTAATAAAGCACAAGAAACGAAATTAAAAGTTAATGAATCCGATTTCCATTATAAAGGACCAAAACCCTCCACTAAAGAAGCTGCAATTGTGATGATAGCTGATATAGTTGAATCTACCACAAAATCTCTAGAAGAGTTTTCTGAAGAAAGAATCAAACAAATCCTGGATGAAACTGTAATGAGATTGATCGAAGAGGGACAGCTTGATGAAGCTCCGCTAACCATTAAAGAGCTTAATAAAATCAAAGCATCTATGCTTCCAATTTTAATGGGAGTATATAGGAAACGTCTTGAATACCCTGAAAAATAAGACTATTAGATTCGAAAACAGAACAGTTTATAAAATAAAGTCAGAAATATTCCATATTGTCTGGAAAATAGTTAAAAAGTACGAAAAAATCAGGGAATCTGATTATGTAAATTTAATATTGACAGATGACGATACAATAAAGCTCTTAAATAAAAAATACTTAGGAAGGGATTTTCGAACTGATGTTATAGCTTTTCCGTACGATGATGATCTGATCCCTTTTCTGGGAGATATTATTATCGACGTAAAAACTGCTGAGAAGCAAAAAAATAATCTAAGTTTGGAAGAGGAGTTACAGATTCTTTTCTTGCATGGTTTACTGCATCTTTTAGGTTATGACCATCTTGCCCAAAAGCAGAAGATTGAGATGATTAATCGGCAGGAAAAATATATTAAGTTAATCAAGGAGCACTATTCAAGAGATGTCATTTGATATTTTTCTAGCTTTAGCTATATTTGGTTTCCTGATTTTATCAGCTTTTTTCTCCGGGTCTGAGACAGCTTTTTTTTCTCTGGGAAAAATCCAGATCAAGAAAATAGAGAAAAGGAAAGATTCATCATCCCGCCGGGTTCTACGCTTACTTAAAAATCCAAGAGAATTGCTTATAATTATCCTGTTGGGAAACACAATTGTTAATGTAGCTGCTTCATCAGCTGCAGCTTTAATAGCTATTAGCATAGCTAAGAGGTTTTTTCACAAACAAGCTGAACCCTTAATAATGCTGATCGAGATTATTTTAATGACTGTTTTACTGCTTCTGTTTGGAGAGATATCTCCTAAACTTTTAGCTTATTCCTCTCCTGAAAGGTTCTCAAAATTTTCCAGTTTCCTGCTGGAAGCTATTAAGTATTTACTTTATCCAGTAATAATTATACTCGATTTTATCAGCTCCATTTTTTCCAAAAATAACCTCAATTCCGACGAATCCAATATAACATCGGAAGAATTTCAGACTTTACTCAGTTCTAAAGCTACCCAGAGTTCTCTGGAAGAATCCGAAAAAAGGATAATAGCCAGTATTTTCAGGTTTCCATCAACTCGGGCCAAAGAGATCATGACCCCTCGGGTAGATATGATAGCAACTGAGATTTCAGACGGATTGCAAAAACTTAAAGAAACGATTATTGAATCAGGCCATTCCAAGATCCCTATTTACCGAAAGAATATAGATAATATCATAGGGATTGTATATGCTAAGGACATTATCCTGCAGCCTGAGAAAAAAACTATAAATTCTTTACTCAGACCCTGTCTTTTTATAACAGAGAATTACAAAATCCAGAACCTTCTGAACCAATTCAAAACCAAAAAGATCCAGATAGCTGTTGTTGTAGATGAATACGGCGGTACTTCAGGCCTGATCACTCTCGAAGATATCCTGGAAGAACTGGTCGGTGAAATCATGGATGAATACGATACCGAACAACCTATGTTCTCAGTAATCGGAGAGAAAGAATATCTAATAAATGGCATGTACACGATTAATGAAATCAATCAGAAATTTTCTCTGGATATTGATGAGGACAAATACGACAATCTGGCTGAATTTGTATATGATTGTTTAAATCGGGTTCCAAAGAAGAATGATAGATTCGTTTATAACGAAAAAGTTCAGTTTACTGTAACCGCGATAGACGGACAGAGAATAAATTATGTAAAAATGAGATTACTTGATGCTGAAACTGAATAGTTTATTCTTCCTTTTGTTAATTATCCTGGTTATCATACAAAGCAATCTTTTCGCTGAGAAACTTGAGCTTACCGTCAGATTCATTGGAATAAAAGTAGCTAAGGTAAGTATGATAGATCAGGAAAATACTCTGGAAATAAAAGCTGTTTCAACTTCAATCGCTAGTTTGGCAACCAAGATGAATAACTTGTATATATCACAGTATGAAAATGATTATCTTACCATATCTTATAAAAAAAAAATTCAACAGAGGGATTATCACGAAGATAGGATTACAGATTTTGATCATAAGAATAGAACTGCTACAAGAAAAAGTAACCTAAATCCAAAGCTGAATAAATATTACAATATCGAACCGGGAACTAGAGATTTCTTTTCCGCTCTCTATTTTTTAAGATTTAATTTCAAATCCAATTCCGGATATTTATATATTGATGCCAACACTCTCAACTGGAAATGCAATTACCGTCTGGTAAAAACAGAAAAAATAAAAACTTACCTGGGTAAAAAGGATTGTCTGAAAATTGCGATTACTTTTTCCAAATTCAGTAACCGAGAACCCGAAAGAAGCGATTTATTAACTAACAATCTGGTAAACGAAGACATAGAGTTGCTTTTCTGGTTTACTAACGATGATCTGAGATTACCTGTTAAGGCTAAGTTCATGATGAAACCCTTTCCTGTAGTTTGGGTTTTGGAAAACTTTAAGGACTAAATTGAGTAGAAAAAGTTATCAGATCGCTTTTTTCAGTTGGATTATTATCATTCTCATCTTAACATCTGTTCCAGATTTAAATACATCCGAGGATCAAATTGTAGGTTACGACAAATTCATTCACCTAACTATGTATACGGTTTTTGCTTTTCTATACTCCAAAATGCAATCCCAAAAACCCATAAAGGAAATAGTTAGATCTTTGTTAATAATGGCTTTATTGGTACCAATTGCAGATGAAGTTCATCAAATCCCGATTCCCGGAAGGAGTTTTGCCCTAGCCGACATCATTGCCGATATACTTGGTTTTCTGATCGTTATCTTATTGTTAAGATCAGGTTCGATCAATAAGAACAAGATCAAGTAATAATTGGGGATTTTCAGTTTTTTTATTCTGCTTTGATTTTTTTCAATGTGATGACTATTTCATATTTGAATGGTGGTTTTTGCCAGATCTGTTTACCGATAAATTTCTGAGGATGTTTCATGATCTCTGCTTCGGTTACTTCCTCAATTTTGTACTCATTATTAACGATCCAAAATTTTTTCAGTTCCTGGGCACTTGTTTTTTGAGTTGGCATTAGTTCTCCTATTATTTCGTATTCCGGATGCCTGGTTATATAGTCCAGTAACATCTCATAAGTAATATTTTTCTTATATTCTTCGCATCTATCATCACAATTAGCAGCACAAACGATCAGATCGGTGAATTGTTTGGTCTTCCGGCAGATAATTAGATGTTGATTTACTCTTTTTTTATTCACAAATCCTCAGCTAAGCTTATATTCTGCAAGTGTTTTCAGCAGGATATCCCTGTTTTCCTGACACAACTCAGACATGGGAGGCCTGAACTCAAGTTCGATCTTTTTCAGATGGGCAAGAGCTTCTTTTACGGGAATTGGATTTGTTTCGATAAACAAAATACGGTTTAACTTCATTAGATCCAGATGTAATTTTTGAGCTTCCTTAAAGTTACCTTTTAAACAACTGACAACAAGTTTTTTGATCTTTGACGGAACTATATTGGCTGTGACTGAAATTACCCCTTGTCCACCACTGGCTAGAATTGGGAAATTCAGTGCGTCTTCTCCGGACAGTACAGAAAAATCATCAGGAGCATCTCTTATGATTTCAGTTATCTGGATTAGATCTCCACTAGCTTCTTTAATTCCAACAATGGAAGGAAAATCATTAGCAAGACGACATACTGTTTCACTGGAAATATTAACTCCGGTCCTTCCTGGTACATTATAAATCACTATTGGTAAATCAACATTGGTTGCAACAGTTTTAAAAAAATCATACAAACCGGTCTGAGTTGGTTTATTATAATATGGTGTAATAACAAGAGCGAAATCAACCCCCATTGCTTTGGCTTTAACAGTTGCAGATATCGTGTGGATCAGATTATTGGTACCTGTACCCATCATTACAGGTATCTTACTCTGGCATTTCTGCAAGCAAAACCGGACAAAACTTTCTTTTTCATCTCCTGCCAAAGACGGAGACTCACCAGTTGTGCCACAAAGAAGGATACCATCTGTTCCTTTATCAAGATGGTCTTCCAAGAGTAATTCTGTGGCATTATAATCAATCTCGTTATTTTTGAAAGGAGTTACTAAGGCAACATAAGATCCTGACAACATCTAACCTCCTATAAGTGCTTTCGAGTTAAATCCTACTTGCCGCCATGCTTCATAAAGTGCAATAGCTACACTATTAGACAAATTTATCGATCTCAACTTTTCTGTCATGGGAATTCTACAGGTTTGTTCATAAAATCTCTCCAGGATATGTTTTGGTATTCCCTTTGTTTCAGGTCCAAAAACAAGAACATCTCCTGGTTTATATAAAACTTCCGTATAATTCATTTTACCTTTAGTTGAAAAGTAGTAAACATTTTCCGAATTGAAACATTCGATGAAATCTTCATAACTATCGTGAATTCTAACTTTGAGGTTTTTCCAGTAGTCAAGTCCGGCTCTTTTTAAATACTTATCAGTTAAGAGGAACCTCATTGGTTTAATTATATGTAATTCTGCCCCCACTCCGACACATAAGCGCCCTATATTTCCTGTATTTGCTGGGATTTCCGGTTGAAACAGGCAGACATGAAATCTTAATTCCGAATTATCTCTTTCCATCTTTTTAACCAGCGTCTTTTACCCCTTTTAATAGATTTTAAGCTCAAATGATCGGTTATATCATTTTTGGGAAGATCAAGCCGATTAAATTCAGGTGGCAATTCAACCTCAATATTAGCAGGATACAGCCAGAGGGAATAGGGAATAAAAACCTGAAAAGAATTGGATATTAAAAAATCAATAAATTCTCCTGCTAATTCCTTATTATCGCTTTTCTTACAGATACCCGCTCCATACACATAGCGAAAGGAACCCTCACTGGGAATGACCGAACTCATCTTGTTTGTGATATTCTCTCTCCGATGATAAATAGGAGTTGTTAGAAAGGCAAGCACCAAGGGGGCTTCCTGAGCTAGGAACATGCTGTAACCTTCATTAAAACTTGGGCATACCTGAAAAATGTTCTCTTTGATACTGCGCCAGAAATGACCATAACCGTTTTCACCAAAAGCACTCACCGACCAAAACAGCATAGCTCTACCCAAACTAGAGGATTCTGGATCAAAGATTATTAATTTTTCTTTCCAGATTCCATCCTGCATGATCCCGAAGGTTAGAGGAGGTGAAGCAGTTTCTTCGCGATTATAAATAAATGCCAGATAACTGTAAGCTAAGGGGATAAATTCGGGAAACCTAGTTAAAAAAAGATCTTCTTTGAGCTTTTGTTTTGAATCCGATTTATATTCAGTGAGAATTTCTTCTTCCTCTAAATCTGCTGCTAGTACATTATCTATTCCCACCAGAACATCAACAAAATTTAAGCTGTCCTTTTCATTTAAATAACAATCAACAAGTTCCTGTCCATCCCGAAAAATTTTAAGGTCAAGATTACAATTAGTAGAAGGGTTAAAAAGTTCAAAAGCATTTTGATAATTTTCAGTTGTAAGGTAATTACTCACAAGATATACTTGCAATTGGGAATGATCAGGTATCCTTACCTCTTTTTTTTCTCTGCTACAAGCTATTAGTATTATTAAAGAAAGGAAACAATAATAATATATTTTCAATTTAAATCACCAAATAGAAGTGTAGCTACGATAAAATCAGTTACCAGGATAAGGATAGAAGCATAGACAACAGTTAGGGTAGCCACTTTACCTACTCCTTCAGCTCCTCCTTTTGCTTTACTACCTGCAAAACACCCTACGGAAGTAATGACCAAACCAAAAAAGAAAGCTTTGATTAAACCGCCCCAGAGATCAGAAGGCAGAAAATGTTCCCTCATGTTGGTAAAAAAGCTGTAAGCATTGATGTTATATTTTAACACTGAAAGGAAAAAAGCTGAGAATATTCCGACAAAATTGCTGAAAACGGTCAGTACGGGGACCATAATCGCTCCAGCAATAATCCTTGGAAGATAGATATAATCATAAGGATCGATTGCCATCGTTTCCAAAGCATCGAGTTGTTCACTAACTCTCATTGTCCCAATTTCAGCTGCTATTGAGGCTCCTACTTTTCCGCTTAGTACCAAGGCAGTTAGAACAGGTGCCAGTTCGATCATGGTTGATTTTCCCACCAATACACCGATGAAACTCTGGGGGATATAACCAGAGGTTTGATAAGACGCTTGAACAGATGTAACCAGACCAGTAAAAGCTGATGTTACTGTAATTAATAGGAGAGAATCATAACCGATACGTTTCATCTGTTTAAGAATTTCCAGTAATCTTTTTTGGATTTTTAAAAGGTTAGAAAAAACAGTAGTGTTGAAGAGAACGTATTCTCCAATAACAGAAAAAAGTAGATTGAAGGGAGTAAATCTATAATTCATAAGGAGCGTAATTATCGAAAGTAGTCGTTTCCTTGAAGAATTTCAGTTTAATCTTACCCAGAGGACCATGTCGATTTTTACTGATAATGATATTGGCAAGACCCTGTTCTTCACTTTCTTCGTTGTAAACTTCATCTCGATATATAAAAATTACAATGTCAGCATCCTGTTCAATTGCACCAGATTCTCTGAGATCAGCTAGGATAGGAATGGGAGGATTTCTGCTTTCGACAGCTCTATTAAGCTGGGAAAGTGCAATAATGGGTACATTAAGGTCTTTTGCTAAAATCTTAAGGGAGCGTGATATCTCAGCGATCTCCTGCTGTCGATTTTCCTTTTTACCCTTAGCGCTCATAAGCTGTATGTAATCAATAATAACTAGATCTAGTCCTTTGATCTGAGCTTTTAATCGTCGAGTTTTTGCTCTTATGTCCAGGATAGTATTAACTCCAGAATCATCTATAAAAATATCCTTTTCTGAAAGTCTATCTGCTAATTCGGTCAGGGTAAGTATCTTTTTTTCGTCCATTCCGTAACCTTTAAGCATAACATCCATACTCACCGATTTATCGGATCCCAGTTTTCTGGTAGCCGAACTAAGCATTCTCATAAGGCACTCATCGTTCTCCATTTCCATAGTGTAGATCGCTACTCTTTTATCATTATCCCAAGCTGCATTTAGAGCAATATTAAGCGCCAGTGAACTTTTACCCATAGCAGGCCTGGCTGCCAGGACAACGAACTGTCCAGGTCTGAAACCTCCAACCAGCGCATCTAGCTCTATAAAGCCCGTTGGAACTCCCAGAATACTTTTTTTAGCAGTAGCTATATCTTCTATATTCTTCAAGGTATTCGGGATAATATCTTTTACTTTCACAAAGGTTTTTGCACTGGGACGTTCTGCGATCTTAAAGATCTGCTGTTCAGCATGATCTACTATATCTTTCACAGCATTATAAGATTCTTTTTTACTGAATTCCTGCTGATCATTTCCGGTATTATAACATTCCTCAATTATCTGATTTGAGGTATTGATCAGTTGCCTCAGTAAGGCTTTTCCCAAAACAATATCAGCATGGAACTCAATATTAGCTCCACTCAAAACCATGTCAGAAAGATCATTTATAAACGCTTCCCCACCAACTTTCTCCAGTGATCTCTTCTGTCTGAGTCTGTCTATCAAGGTGATTATATCAATTTCTATATTTTCTTCGAACAATTCCTTGATCGTAGTGAAAATTATTTTATGAGGAGAGTGATAAAAATGTTCCTCATCAAGTTTTTCCAAAGCCCTTGCTACAACGAAATTATCTATCATCATTGCAGATAGTACAGCTGCTTCAGCATTAAGATCATGGGGCATCTGTTTAATGATTTTATCAGCCATATCTATAAACTCTTGTAATCATCTCTTAATTTCTGTAAGTCGATCCAGGCATATTTCTTCCAACCGGGATTTCTAAGCAGGGCAGAAGGATGATAGGTTACATAAGTTTTTATATCCCGGTAAAAATGAATAGACTCCCGGTATTTTCCCAATGACTTTTTTTCTCTGAGTAAAGATTCGGCAGCTACTTTTCCTAAAAGTAACAGAAGTTTGGGTTGGATAATCTCCAGTTGTTCATCAAGATAAGGCAGACAAGCATTTATTTCATCTGGTTGTGGATTACGATTATTAGGAGGTCGACATTTAACAACATTTGTAATATAAACATCTTTTCTATTGATACTTATAGCTTGTAACATTTTAGTTAATAATTGACCTGCTCTTCCCACAAAAGGTTTCCCGGTTAAGTTTTCATCTGCTCCAGGACCTTCTCCGATCAGGATCAGTTTACTGTGAGGATTACCTTCGCCATATACCATTTTTATTCTACCCGAAGCTAGTTTGCAACTGGTACAATTCCGATACCTTTGAGCTAAATCTTGTAAGTCAGGAAGGTGTTCTTCCCTTTCTTTTTCCTTAATAATTAAATCATTGATTCCTGAGAGTTTGAGGTATTCCAGATAATTTCGCAACTCCAATAATGATTTATTCAATCTCTTCCTCTGGTAATTCTTCGATCACGTAATCGGGGATCTCATTAGCAGCTATATGCTCAAGTGCTACTTTTGCAATATTCCCCTGGAAACTCTTACGAACAGTGAAAGGAAGCATACTTAAACGTTCCGCTTCCAGATTTGCGAGCAAGAGAAAAAGATAAGTCATGTTATGCTTTTCCAGAAATTCTTCAACCATTGGTACTTCCTGGACTAAGCGGTTAAGATCTTCATTTATATTCATTTAACCTCCATAAAATTTATTTTTTATATCTTCATATCGGCTGATTTTATTTTCTTCAGCTTCTATTATACTTAATATCTCATTCATAGCTGTTTGCAAATGGTCGTTGATAACTAAATACTGGAATTTTTCAATCATTTCCAATTCTTTCTTAGCATTAATCAATCTGGTTTGAATCATTTCATCAGATTCGGTATTTCTTTTCCTCAGACGCTCCTTTAAAACTTCAAGGGTTGGTGGAATGATAAAAATGGTAACGGCATCGATCCCTGATTTTATGATTTGGAGTGCACCTTGAACATCTATATCAAGCACTACATGTTTTCCTGAATCAATGATATCCTGTATCATTTTGCGATTCGTTCCATACCAATGTCCATGTACACGGGCATGCTCCAGTAAAAGTCCATCCTGATTTAGCTTATCAAATTCTGAGATCGACACGAAATTATAATCAATTCCATTCTTTTCAATTCCGCGAGGGGGACGGGTAGTATAAGATATGGAATAGGCAAAGCGGTTTTTATCTTTGAGCAGGATAGAAGCTATAGTAGACTTTCCTCCAGCTGAAGGAGAAATCAGGATGATCAGGAATTTCCTCTTTTTATATCCAAGCACTTTTATTCTACTATTATTTTCTCATATTCATCAGCTGGCATAAGTTTATCAAGTTCGTTCTCATTTCTGAGCTTGATTTTGATCAACCAACCATCTTCGTAGGGAGAATCATTTATCTTTTCGGGTTCATCTTCGAGATCGGTATTAACTGCTATTACTTCACCACTGACGGGTGCGATCAGGTCTTCAACGGCTTTCACTGCTTCGATCGATCCAAAGGCTTCACCAGCAGTTATCTCTTCACCTTCATTGGGTAATTCTACATAAACGATATCTCCCAATTCATGCTGAGCATAATCACTTATACCAATATACGCTTCTTTACCCTCAACTTTTACCCATTCGTGGCTTTCTGTGTAGAATAAATCTTTTTTAACCATAATTCCTCCAAACCTATTTTTTTTTGTGATATGCACACAATACCCTGTTTTGATGTCAAGCTTTTCCGAATCAAGTTTGGAACTAACCGCTATTAAAGAACTTAAATTAAGATCAATCCTCAGAATAGAATTGAAATTTTTTTACTTTAAAGAGCTCAAGACAGCAGGTAGATACCTTTTCATCATAAAGATTACCCGCATTATCTTCAATCTCCTGTAAAGCTTTAGAAATTCCCAGGGCAGGACGATAAGGCCGATGAGACGCCATAGCCTCAATAACATCAGCAACAGCTAATATTTTTGCTTCAAATAAAATCTGATCCGAGGTTAAGCCCTGAGGATAACCCGAGCCATCCAACCTTTCGTGATGCTGGAGCACAATATCAGCAACGGGCCAAGAAAATTCTATCGTTTTCAAAATATCGTAAGCAGCAGTAGGGTGATTTTTAATTAGGCTGAACTCTAATTCCGAAAGGTGAACCGGTTTGGTCAGAATTTCGATCGGGATAAATATCTTACCGACATCATGAACCAATGCAGCCAGGTAAAGACCATCGATAACATCCTGGGAAAGTCCTAATTCATTAGCAATAGCACAAGCAAGCTGCCCAACCTTTCTCTGATGACCTGCTGTGTATGGATCTCTTCTTTCCACAGCAGAAACAAGTCCGTTCACCGTAGCTTTCAATAACCTCTTTAATTTTTCATAGCTTTGCTTAAGTTCAAGCTCAACCAGTTTTCTACCTGTAATCTCGGTGGATACAGCCAATACGCCATTTCCAATAAAATCTGTATCTATTGGTACATAATTTGTCTGATACCATTTTTTTTCTCCGGAAGATCCTTCAAAAGTAACTTCTGGGATAAAGGATTTCTTATGGGAGAGAATCCCCTTCGGATTTTCTCTTATTGCAGAAAATCTATTTTTTTCTTCACCGGTAAGGATTTCCAGTAATTCCTGATCATTCTTTCCCACAATCTCAGCAGGTTTAAGACCTATAAAATCCGCCATTGCAATATTAACAAGCTTATATCTGCCCCCTGCATCCTTTACAAAGATAAGGTTCGGGTCGGAATCGACGATCAATCTTAAAAAGTGTTTACTAGTTCTTAAACTCTTTTGGAATTTGTGTTTAAGTAGAGCCATGTTTATTGCAGCCTTGATCTCGGCTTCTTCAAATGGTTTGAAGATATAAGCAAAAGGTTCTGAAGAATTAGTGTTTTCCAACAATTTTTCTTTTGTGTTAGTTGTAAGGAATACTATCGGGATTTCAAAATCAGAATGGATAATTTCAGCTGCTTCTATCCCATCCATCTCTCCCCGCAAAGTAGTATCCATAATAACTAGCTCCGGTACATGGTTTCGACAGAACTGAACAGCTTCCTCTCCGTTAGATAGCGTTCCGGCAATTTTGTGTCCTTGTTTTTCGATTATCTTTTTAATACTTGTTAATACCGAGAAATCATCTTCTACGATCAGGATGTGTGCTATTTCCATATCTATCTCTTTCCAAACAGGAAATTCTTCTTGAACTTTTTCTTGATTTCTCTTTTGTGTCGATACATTGATTCATCAGCTTTGGTCAAAACCTCATCCAAATCCTGTTTTTTATTTTTCTCCCAGTAAGCTGTTCCAATTGCAAAACTTATTTCGAACCTAAATTTATTATGATCTTGGTTCCACTTTTCCATCTCAGCTAATATTCTATATTTGATTTTAATAACTTCCTCGCCTGTATTAGGTAACATTACCAAAAATTCATCGCCACCATAACGAACAACAGTATCATCGGGACGGGAAGCACTTAACAAAACGTTTGCAACAGTAGTTAATACTTCATCACCAATCTGATGACCAAAATGATCATTGATATATTTAAGATTGTTAACATCGATCATCATAAAAGCTATAGATTGATTTGAATATTTAGAATTTGATTTGATCATTTCAAACTGTTTGTAAAGATAAAATCGGTTATAAGCCTTAGTCAGTGGATCATGAATTGCCTGCATCTGGAGTTCTCTCTGTAACCTTAAGCGCTTGAGTGCTTCCTTTGTGTGATTTATTAATAAACCTGATACCTTAAAATCCTGAAGATTATAGTGATCGGGAATATTGGAAAATAGCTCAATTACTCCACTGTTATTTACAGCAAGACATATACCTGAACTGATAAGGCTATGTTTTTTTATAAAAAAACCTGATAATGAATCGATCCTTCCAAAAATAATATTCTGGTTCAAAGCCTTGACTTTCCGAGCTAAAGCGTAAGTAAAATCATCGTCTATATACTTTTTATTGATCTTGTTGAGAGTTGTCTCCAAGCTGAGAAGTTTGTTTTTATGCTTAATATAGAAAGAAAAATATTTAAAATCAATTAACTCGATCATGTTTTCGATTGTTAATCTAAAAATATTTTCCTCAGAGTCGATTGTACTCATTGCCAAGGCAGTATGATGAAGTTGTTCTATTTTATGGGTAAATTCTTTCTGAGCCTGAGAGATTCTTTGCTTGTAAAAAGCCATTTCCAGAATTACCCTTAATTCCCGCTCAGTAAATGGTTTAAGAATATAGCCGAAAGGTTCGGTCGAAGATGCTCTCTCAATAGCATTTTCATTATCGTTAGCAGTTACAAAAACGATCGGAATTCCATATTTTCTATTGATTCTTTCCGCAGCTTCGAGGCCATCCATTTCACCTGCCAAATCGATATCCATTAGGATAAGATCTGGTTTGGATACTGCAACAAGATCTACAGCATCTTCACCAAAGGAAATTATTCCGCTTACTTCATAACCAAAATCCTGTAGATATTTCTTGATATTTTCAGCAATTTCGATTACATCTTCGACAATCAGAATTTTCTTGGTCAATCAGATATCCTCACAAACTTTTAAACAATAAAACAACCCGAATACTTCTAGGCAAGGAATTATTAATTATTTTCAGAGCTTTTTAATCTTGGTTTCTTTAAATCCAAAATGAGTTCCTAATTCCTGAAATCTTTGCTCAACATCCTGCAAATCTTCCTGTTCCGGTAATTTTTCAGCTGCTCTCCTCACCAATCTGGCATGATGCCATAGTACCTGCAGCTGTTCATTAGTCTTGGTTTTTTTCATCATCAGACCAAATGATTCCAACATATGAATAAGGACAGCTGCATTCCCCGCTGCATGTTGTCTGATCTGATGAAAAGCGGCATTGCATAAACCTTTGAAATCCGTTTGATCAAGTATGACCCTTAATTTACCTTCATCATCAAACTTATGAAAATCAGGCATGATGCGATTTGACATCAATGATAAACCTTCTGCCAGTCGATCAATGCAGGTATTAGCTGTGAAAGGATCACTTATACTTGGAGAAAGAGCTCTTAAAGCAATTTCAACCAATTCGTTCAGGACAAATTCAACATCCTGAGTGGCTGTTCTATTCTCACCAATAAAAAACATACTGCTAAAATCTGTTGCTTTTTCAGTTTCTAACTCAGTTTCAGAATGTATCTGAGCTAGTTCATCACCTGTAGTCACAAAGTCACCAGGGCGATGTACGGTCTTTACGATCACCTGATTTTCCCTGGCTAACTGTAAAAGTCCTGTTTCGTTAACTGCCTGAATGTATCCCGACCTCGGAGAAATTATGCTATTGGATTTTTTAGGAAGTAATTTGTCCCTTTTCTCTAGGTCTTTGAGTGGAACTGAGATCTCTTCCTCGGCTGGATAAGTTCTCAATATCAGGGATTTCAATTCATTTGCTACCGATAGGATTACATTAGGTGCCTGAATGTTCCTAGCTACATGATGGATAAAATACGTTAGAATAACAAGAGTAGCGCAACTCAGAGCAAAGGTTCCCAATACTGTTAAATTGGGAATACCGCTATCACCTTCCAATCTTCCGATAATGAACAGAGCAGTTAAATTATAGAACAAAGCAGCGATAAATATCCCAATAAGGAGCTGATTGCTTCGTGCTCTCATATAGGTGCGTAACAAGCGGGGACCCAATTGAGAAGCAGCCAGGGTCAGCACTACCACCGTGCTGGAAAAAACTATACTTAGAGCAGTAACAATTGCGCCGATAAGAACAGAGAGTAATGATCTGATTGAAGCCAGATTTCCCTTTCCAATTCCGGGAATAGCAAAACCGGTAATCTTATCAATATGTAAAAAAGCTAAGCAAAGAATCACTGCTGCACAAGCCATTAAAGAAGGTACAAACCAGAAATTTGTGCGTAGACTGTCCCACTTATTTTCGAACCAAGTTTTCATCATAGATTCCTTTTTTATGTTTCAGGATCAATTATGAAGTTGCCATCCTCTGAGTCAATCAATTGAAATCCCAATAAATGTAGCAAGGATTAACTTATTAATCAGTTATAAGCTGGTGCATGATATTAAGAAATCTGGTTTTACTGATCGGATGACAGGAGATTACCCGACCTTGATAAATAATACAAAAAGTACCAAAGGGACAGGGACTTTTTTGAGCTTGCTGATGATCCTGCAAATCGATAACATGGCTTTTCAATCCAAAAACCTGTCTGGCTGCCTGTCTGATCTCTCTAACATTCTTAACAGTATAAGGGCATTGATCTGCCCTGATTATGTATAAACCATCTTTATATTTCTCAGGATCCATAGGTTTAAAATGAGGTAATTTTGTGTTCTGGTCAAACCTTTGTACCAGCAGCTCAAAATCAGGATTTGCTCTATCGGTGACCTCAAAACCATGTTTAAGGAAAAACTCCTTTCCAACCATGAAAGGACCTTTCCTGGTTACTACAGATATCCCTTTCATTCCCTGTTGCTTGGCATCCTTAAAGCATTCATCCAGGAGCAGTTTTCCGTATCCCTTCTGTTTGTAAACCTTTTTAAAACCTACGAATAAACAGTGGATAAACATATATTCATCCGCTTTTACAGGACGCCAGCAGAACCTGCCCGGGATATACTCTATCATTCCCTGACTACCATCCTGTTCGGTTAATATAGCCTTAAGTTGCAATCCTTCCTGAAAACGTTTTAACAACCAATTGTATTTCTCTAGAAAACCTTCCCGGCGTGGATTTTTATAACCACAGAAACCTATCTTACTAAGGTTATCGGAATCAACGGTAACGATTTTTTTCGTGTTTGATTCATGCATTGTAATATAATAGTCAGAAAGAAATAATTGCTAATTTGATCATCTGAGTTTTGTTTAATTCAGGCAAATTAATAGATTTTTAGGAGATAAAACAGTTGGAGTAAGGAAATCATAAAAAAAGCGAATCCCCAAAACAAGGATCCGCTTTTTATTTATTTAATCGAAAGCCTTATCGGTTTTCCAGACCTTCCAGACATTGCCAACCAAGTCTGGACCTGGTTTGAGAGTGTCCTTTCCTGGTTTCCAGCCTGAGGGTGTAGCTTCACTGCCCTGAGACTTTCGCACCAATTGAAAAGCCTGGATCTGGCGCAGAGTTTCATTTACATTTCTACCTACAGGAGGGGTTAATACTTCAAAAGCTTGTACTATACCATCCGGATCGATCAGGAATCTTCCGCGTGTTTCCACACCACCGTTTTCATCATAGATTCCGTAGATCGTTCCCACCTTACCACCAGCATCCGATAGCATAGGGAAGGGAATTCCACCCTCAACCATTTTACCCAGTTCATTATCGTTCCACATCTTATGCACAAATATACTGTCTACACTCATCGATAAAACCTCTACCCCAAGCTTCTGAAATTCTTCATGTTTGGCGGCAACTGCCGACACTTCAGTAGCTCAGACGAAGGTGAAATCACCAGGATAAAAACAGAGTACTACCCATTTCCCCAGGTAATCGGATAACTTAATATTGATAAACTTGCCCTTATGATAGGCAGGCGCACTGAAATCAGGTGCTTTCTGTCCAACTTTGATCATTTTTGCCTCCTGTTTATTTTCTGATTGTTTCTTTTTTTGTTCACTCTTGGGTTGTTCCTCTCCCACAGGACCACCGGTAGGACGGGCACAACCGGTTGGGATCTCTTCTACCATATTTACCTCCGCTTTTAATTAATTGATATCTCCAAACTCATTTAGATTATCCTGATTATTTGTATATTTGGATGGGTTAAGATGTCAATAAGAAAATTTATTTCTTCTTATAACAAATTAAGGATTATAATCATTCAGAACTTACTTACAATATATTGAAATCTTAGATTTCTAATAACTGATAATAACATAAGGGAAAAAATTACATTAATTGTATCTCCAAAAAAACCTTGACTTCTCGAATCTTAGGATCCATTTTTGTCTCAGAAATTCTCAAATTATCTCAATAATACTCAAAAAGGAGTTGAAATGTCAGGGGAATTCCTAGGAACTTACACAAATTCGGTTAATAAAGGTAAATGGATAACTATTCCTTCATCCTTTAAAAAGAAGTTCTCACCTGAAGCACGTAACCTAGTGGTGGTAACGATCGGACCCGGCTCAACCCTGGCTGTTTTCCCGCTTGATAATTGGCAGGATAAGATCAACAACTTAAAAAATAGTAGTGAAAATGATATCCAGTTAATGGTTAGCCTCAGACATTTTGCTTCCGAGCAGAAAATGGAAACGAACGGACGCATAAAAATAGACGATGATCTATTAACCTTAATAAATTTCGATGATAAGGTGGTGTTAAAGGGAGAAGGTAATTTCATCTCGATCTGGAAACCTGAAGATTTTGAGAAGTTCAGACAGGAAAAGATACAAGAACACCGCCGTTTATTTGATTCCCTGGATTATCAGAAATGACCCTTTATCACAAACCTGTGATGCTGTCGGAAGCTCTTGAGTTTCTAAATATCCACCCAATAGGAATTTATGTGGATGCAACCCTCGGTGGAGGTGGACACACGGAAGCAATTCTTAAAACCTGTTCTAAAATTAGTTTGTATTCTTTCGATCAGGATCCGGAAGCTATTGCCTTCTGCCAGGAAAGATTTAAAAATAATTACCCCAATCTCATATTGATCAAGGATAACTTCCAGAATCTGAGAACCAGGCTTTCTTTGGAGAGGATTCGTAGGATCGACGGAATCTTATTCGATCTTGGTGTTTCCTCACACCAGATTGATTCCAGCCAAAGGGGATTCAGTTTCGAAAAGGATAGTGAACTTGATATGAGAATGAATCCTGATCAGGGTATATCAGCCCGGGAAATAGTTAATACCTTTGATCGGGAAAGTTTAAAAAGAATATTCTATGACTATGGAGAAGAAAAAGAAGCGGGGCGAATAACCAACGCGATCATCAAGTTGAGAATGCAACAAGAAATAGTCACCACCTTGCAATTAGCTCGGATTATTGAGAAAATTGCCCATTCTCCAAAGAAACAAAAAACTAAGGCAAGAATATTCCAGGCTTTACGAATTTATGTAAATGGCGAACTCGATAAACTCAAAAGCGCTTTGCGAGATAGTGTGAATATTCTCAATCCCGGTGGAAGGATTGTAGTTATTTCATATCACAGCCTGGAAGATAGGATAGTTAAACGTTTTTTTTTGGAAGAACAAAAGGATTGTATTTGTCCGCCAAATTTTCCCAAATGTGTCTGTGATAAACAGTCTCGCCTCAAGGTCTTAACCAAGAAACCTGTTCGAGCTTCTGAGCGGGAGATCAGTATCAATCTCAGGGCACGAAGTGCCCGAATGCGAGCTGCTGAAAAAAAGGAGGTTTGATGAGCAAAAAATGGTTAATCCTTCTACTTTTGATAATTGTATTTACTTTCTGCCATTATTACAACAAACACCGGATAATTCATCTTACCAGGGAATATACAAAGATAAATGAAAAATATTTTTATCTGAAATCGATCAATTCTCAATTACTTACCACAAACAACAGCCTTTCTTGTCGAACCCGAATCCATAAACTGGCAATCGAAGAGTTGAATATGATACTACCTGAAAATTCGGAATCAGTTCATTTGATTAGCTTTAACCCTCATAAAAAGGATTTCTGTTTGATTGATTACGTCGTCCCCTCTGCTGAAGCTTTAACCAAGAAATGAAAATATACATGGATAAGAGAGCTGTTATATTCCTTTTTGGTATAGGATTAGTTTGTCTCATCTGGATTATATATCTGTTTTCAGTGCAAATTTTTGATCCCCATAATTTGAACAGGATTGTGGAGCTGCGCCAAAATCCTGCTAAAAAAGTGCTTATCCCATTAAGAGGAAATATTTTCGATCGCAACTATAATTTACTGGTTAGTTCCGAGAACTATTATCAGATAGACCTTGATAAAAGTGAAATTCTCAGATATGCTGAGAAATGTGATTCTCTCACTCTGAAACAGGTCTACAAAAAAATTGCTGACGAAATCAGCAAAAACAGTGAGCTCAGCAGGAAAAAAGTTCTTTCCCGGCTTAATAACGAAGATTTATATCCTGGGGTATACATTTCGGAAAATGTCTCAGAAGCTTCCATGATAAAAATTAAGGACGGATTCGAGAAAAAAAAGTTACCAGGATTGATCTCAACTTTCAGTCGGATGAAGCGAACTTATCCCAGGAACAATCTCGCTGCCAGCCTGTTGGGAATGATAAAGGAAAACAAAGATGATGGCCAATATCCCGGTGAATACTTATACGACACCTACGGAGTCTGCGGGATCGAAGCCAGTTGCGATGACCAACTAAGTGGTGAATTCGGGTGGCAAGAAACTGTGTATGATGCTAATAATAAGCGTGTTCCCCTCATGTTTCTAAAGGAAAAATCCGCAGTGAATGGAAATTCGATCATCCTGACAATTGATTCAGAGCTCCAGGAAATCTTGGAAAAAAATCTCAGCAGAGGAGTTAAAGAATACAAAGCCAATAAAGGACTTGGCGTCATTATGGATCCCAGAACAGGAGAGATATTAGCTATTTCCGGGATAAAGCATGACTACGAAAACATGAATTCAACTGCCCTCAGAGCAACAACTAATCTACCCGTTTCTTTTATGTTCGAACCGGGTTCTACTCTCAAACCTCTCACTGCTTTGATAGCTCTGGAACAGGATATTTATAATCCAGAGGATATTATTGATTGCAGAGATTATAAACTTGAATACAAAAACAGCACTAGAATAATCAGTGATGCCCACGAATTTAGTAAATTGAGTTTCAGGGATATTATCGCTTATTCTAGTAATGTAGGTATATCGAAGATCGTTGAAGAGGTTGGCAGCAGGAGTCTTTATGAAAGAATGGTCGAGTTCGGATTCGGTCATAAAACTGGAACTGATCTCTCGGGTGAAGCTACTGGCATATTACGCCAGCTAAAAGACTGGCAGGGATTTTCACTTCATTCCATTTCTTTCGGACAGGAAATAGCCGTTACAACTCTGCAACTTGCAAATGCATATTGCACTCTGGCTAATGGAGGTAATGTAATGCAACCCCGCATCATCCGGTCTGTGGTCGACCAACGGGGGAAAAAAAGAAAAAACTTTGAACCAAAGATTTTAAGGAAGATATCCAATAAAAAATCTCTGGATACCTTAAAAGTTTTTCTGGAAAGTGTGATCGAATACGGAACAGGGGAAGGTACTAAGATTGAAGATCTTAAAATAGCGGGGAAAACGGGTACAGCAGAGAAAATAATAAGCGGAGAAAGTACTTATTCCAAGGACAAATACACTTCGATCTTTGCCGGTTTCTTTCCCTCGCAAACTCCTGAATATGTTATCGTAATTGTTTTCGATGAACCTGCTTACGAATATCACTTCTCGTCAAGCTCAGCTGTACCTGTGTTTAAGCAAATCTTGACCGAGATAATCAATCGGCCCGATTGTAACCTTATGATTAAAGCAAAAAAATCTGATACTGTATATGGTAAAATGCCTGACCTATTCGGGAAAACTAAAGAAAGAGCAAAAAACATACTAAAACGAAAAAATATTTCTTACAAACTTATTGAAAAGGATCCTGACGGGATAGTTGTGAACCAATTTCCGCAACCAGGTGTTTCTTATGACAAAAAAGAAAAAGTTATCATTATAATAGATCAGGAAAAATCTATCTTAGCAGAAACAGGGAACACTGATCTTAAGATGCCTGATCTTAAAGGTCTAACTGTACGAAAGGCTCTTCAGAAAGCCATCCTTAATAACATAAGATTACAAGTTAAGGGTCATGGTATCATTTATTCCCAATCGATCTTCCCCGGAAAGAAAACTAAATATGGTGAAAAATGTCTGTTAAAAGCAAGATGATTTCAAGTGAACAGATCATTGAAGCTCTCAAAGAAAAAAACCTATTACTCAAAAAAAACAAATGCATAGAACCTTTCAATTTATCTGAAATCCAGACAGATTCACGAAAAATAAAATCCGGCGATGTTTTTATCTGCATCACTGGTTACGTTTTTGATGGTAACGATTACATAGAACAAGCTATAAAAAACGGAGCCAGACTCATTATCTCAGAAAATCATCTTAATATAGATTTACCCACAATTCAAGTGAGTTCCAGCCGAAAAACCGCAGCGTTACTGGCAAAATTGTTTTACCACGATCCAACATCAAAATTTATTCTCGTTGGAGTTACCGGCACAAATGGGAAAACAACAATAGTCCAACTTCTGAATAAAATCCTGATTTCTTGTGGGAAAAAGACCGGAACAATCGGAACCCTTGGTTATACAATCGGAAAAATTAACTATGAACAGGAAAGAACGACCCCGGATATTGTTGATCTCCACAAAATTTTCAGCCAAATGATAGCTGCAAAAATCGAAATTGTGATCATGGAAGTATCATCCCACGCAATCAGCTTGGATCGTATTTTCGGTTTGAAATTTGACCTGGCTATTTTCACTAACCTATCCCGCGAGCATCTTGATTTTCATCATTCGATGACAGAATATGCCAGTGCTAAATTTGAGTTTCTGTTGCAGACAAAATTGAATAATGGTAAAATTATTCTTAATTTCGACGATGATATGGGAATTGAATTCTACCGCAATTTACAGTCTGAAATATTCAGGATCTCATTTTATAATCGGGAAGTTGAGTTTTCTGTCGATCTCATCAAAACAGGTTTCTCCGGTTCGGTGTTTAGATTATATCACGAGCATAAGATCACTTACTACGCAAGTTCCTTGATAGGTAAACATAATATTTTTAATCTTGTTGCAGTTCTCGCAACTTTGAAAACCCTTAATTATGATATCACTTCACCCTCGGTTCTAAAATCGATATCCCAACTCAACGAGGTTAAAGGAAGAATGCAAAGGGTAAAAGAGATCAGAAATAAAAATATTTTTATCGATTACGCTCATTCTCCAGATGCTCTGAGAAATGTTCTTACCTCTCTCAAAGAACTGAAACCTGAGCGTTTGATCTGTCTTTTTGGGGCTGGAGGAGAACGAGATTCAGGTAAACGCCCCCAAATGCTTTCACAAGTTTTAACCAATGCTGATGTTGCAATTATAACTAACGATAATCCCAGAAATGAGAATCCTGAAAAGATAATTTTTGATATCGTCGAAGAAGCAGATCAAAACTCCAATTTCTGGATCATAAGGGATAGGAAGAAAGCCATATTCAGTGCAATAAGAATCTGCCGCGAACAAGATATCCTCCTTATAGCAGGAAAGGGGCACGAGCAGTATCAGATTGTGGAAAATCAAAAGTTAGTCTTTGACGACTATCAAGAAGCAATTGAAGCAGCCAAACAAACCTTTGATATCAAAACCAGTAACGGACTCGCAGTCCCGCTAGATGCCCTGATGCTTCAGGTTACAGCTAACTATTTTTTAAACAAAAAATCAGATGACCCAGTCGATGATAAATATTTTTACAATCTATCAACGGACTCACGGCAGATCAAACCTAACACTCTTTTCTTTGCTTTAAAAGGTGAGAATTTCGACGGTCATGATTTTGTAGAAGATGTACTTGCTCGAGAAGGTTGTGCTGCAGTTGTAAGACAAGATTTTCCGAAATGTTATAATCTGATTTATACTGCCCCTGACCCCCTTCTGATCTATGGGGCAATAGCAAAAAGATATTGCAAATTGTTCGGCACTTATCTAATTGCCATAACTGGCAGTGTTGGTAAATCCACTACTAAAGAATACATCGCTAATATTTTGGGGTTGAGATTCAATGTTCTCAAAACCTGGTCAAATGAGAATAACCAGATAGGATTACCCAGAACATTATTCCGGTTAAAGCCCGAACATGATTACGCTATACTTGAGTTAGGTTCAAATCATAGGGGAGAGATCGAATATCTGGCAGCTATTTGTCGACCAGATGCTGCAATTGTTACTTCCATTGGTGCCTCGCACTTGGAATTTTTTAATGATATGGAAGGAGTT
>Ga0272442_10001760_pt1 | contig 32270 bp, 65 predicted proteins | sample SSMForm2O_FD_200262 | JGI IMG/M metagenome (GOLD analysis project Ga0272442, IMG submission 200262) | Marine sediment archaeal communities from Little Sippewissett salt marsh, Falmouth, MA, United States - SSM-Form-2O | ecosystem: Environmental > Aquatic > Marine > Wetlands > Sediment ... | reverse complement strand
GAATATTGTTGTTGCACCTCCCATGAGGTCTGACTTAGTATCAGGATTGAATGTATTTGCAATATCTTCATCTGATGCCAATGTTTCATCTGCTTCATTAAGTTCAACAAAACTATCCAATACTCCGAAATCATAAGCAGTTCCAGGGGGCAATGAGAAAAATATCGCTATATGGAACATAACTATGAATAATATAACCCTCATTCCCATAGCACCTTTCATATTTCTCATCCGAATCCTGACCTTATAACATATATTCCAATCACTCCGAAAGTGACTATTATGAAATCTGTTAATGCAAATACTCCGAAATATGTAAATATGGCTATTATACCGAGAGCCATCATTCCGCCACCGAACCATGAATTTAATATTAATCCTGTTGAACCGATAAAGAACAGACAAATAAGAACAACTAAAAATTGCAATTGTGGATTTGATAAACCTGTATCTACATCAAGCATACTATTTATTGCCCCGTATAGTGTTGGGGCTGATGTATTGTATAAAAGAGTTGAATTATATATCGCATATTCATTGTAAATATAATATGTTGAATAGTTTACTTTAGTGAACCATCCAGTCGCATTTACTATTTCATTCAGAGTTGCATTTGTCAGATTTATGTTTCCATATATAGTTCCACCATATGATTGATTTGTGATTGTTATGTTATACAGCAATGTATTATTGTATGTTATCTGTAAACCATAATTCTCAAGATTTCCAAGGCTGCCGAATAGATTACTTAATGTGAAATTTATGTATGTCATGCTGTCAGGAAGTCTCCAATTAGGAGACCATGAATAAATTATCCCATAAAACAAATCATCAAATTCTATTTCATCCTCTATGCAAATTACATATGTATAATCTGTTTGCGAAGGCATTATAGTAACTGTCTCTGAAAAGCTTCCATATTCAACTTTTATGTTATATGATGTTGTTGGGTCTAAAAACATTGTTGCAGTTCCTGAACTATCAGAATATGCTTGTTCTACTGTCTCAAAAACTCCGCTAAAGCTTTTTTTTGCTGTTACTAATGCATTATCCAATGCAGAACCATCACAATCCCTCATATTGAACCTTACTATTATTCCATCTCCAACTTTCAATAGGTATCCGTTCATTGAAAGATTTGTATTTTCATTCAATGTAACATAATAATATCTTGGGTAATAATTCTGTGCTGTTTCATTCCATTCCTCTATGTATAATGTGACATCCCCAGTTGTCATGTTGCTTATTTTTCTTGTTACATTGGTTACATTATAAAGTGTTTCTGAGAATGTTGAATTTGACATGGTTATATTGAAATATATATCATCCAATGTGTTTTCATCAAATACATCAATATGGAATCCAGCTGGCGGCAATTTAAATGATTCATTTATTATGTTATTTGAATCTATTGTTCTGCTGAAACTTGATGAATTATAACCTGATGATATAAAACTTATTGTAACAGCATTATGCGGTATTACTTCTCCGCTTATTTGTATTGTTCCATTTGATGTTGAAGCTATTATACTATCAGTTGCATTCGCTATTGTAGCTGTAAATAAATTTATTGATGCACCTGTTTCAGAGTTTTCAGCCCTTATTTCGTTTATAGGATAAACAAGTATCGTTATGTTCTGCTGAACACCACCACCGAGTTCTGATGTTGTATTAGTTCCGTTTGTATAACCTGGGTTATATGTCTCTATTGAAACTGAACCATTAGGAACATCTGGAACATTTTCATAAAACGGATTTGGAATGCTTGTGTTATATACACCGAATGTTGTATTTGATATATTTACATCAAAACTTCCTATGTTAGTAAGATTTTCAGCATTTAAAACTGTTAGATTTAAATCAACTGATATTAATTCCTCAGCACCGAATGTAAATGTTGGCTCTGGATTATAATATTTTCCTATAATCATTCTGTCTGCATAGCTGTCTTTTGGGTTTGCTTCTCCGTATATTATAGGACCATCTGCATTTGCCATTGTTGTTGCAGGGGTTATCCATCCTGTGTATAATGTATCATTAATATAAAACCTATATCTGTTATGTGTTGTTCCATTATATTCCATTCTGAATTTATACCATTCTGCTGAATTATGGTCTGTTTCAGCGTTAACCCATCCTCCTGTATAATACCTTATATTTCCATCTTTAAAATTCACACAAGTATGAGGCAACCCTCCTCCGCTATCATATGTTCCGCAGTATGATGAAGAACCCTGTGAATTATCAACATCATACATAACAACTTCTGTGAAATATGACAAAGGAAATCCTTGTGCAGTATTGAAAAGGTATTGAGTTTCACTTCCGCCTGATGCATCCTGATGATATGAATAAGAACCCTCATATTTTTGGGTTGTTGACCTTTCATTGTTATTGTTGTTCCATATTATGGATGTGTCCTCAGCATTATCAAAGAAACTGAATGTTGTATTTCCATTTGATGTTGTTTCTGTTGTTGATGTGTTTCCGTAATAAATCCATATAGTTCCATTTATGTTTGTCACATTAACCCAAACCTCAGCATATCCGCTTCTGTTTTCCTGTATGTAATAAGGTATCGCATCATGTGTGCTATTCGCAAACCTTATTCCATCCCATCCTGTTATGTTTGTTCCTGATGTTGTTATGTTGAGTAATATCGGATAATATTGTTCTGTGTTTCCGTCTGATATATTAACTTCTATGTATTTTCTTTGCTGAAATGTTGCGTTCATCCAATCAATAGCAGATACATTTGGAGCTAAAAATATGCCTAAAAGAAACGCTATTGCAATAATTTTAATCATAAATTGCCTTTCTGCAAATAGCATAAGGATTCTTTTTTCCTCCTTTTTTCCTTAATTCTTCTATGCATTTCTTATACTTCTTCCATTTCTTCTTGCTTCCATAACGCTTCTTTGAATATGGCATATTTTACACCCCATAATTTGATATGAACAACCAGGCAACTAATGCAATTAGAAGTATAAATGGAGTTAGCTGAAATATTATTATTGTCATTGAATCCGCTGAAGCCATGCCTGTTGCTACGACAGTTGAAATGGCTGGAAGAAATGTTATGTAAATTATTAAAGCTATAAAAAACATAAGCAATTTCATAACCATCATCTGCCCTTTCATTTTTTTCATATAAATCTCGGAATCCTCCTTTTTTTAGATTTTCCAAATATGCTTGCCCTTTTTGCTTCCTGTATTTCCCTTACCTCTGATTTTGTGCTTAATCTGTATTTCGCTTTCTGTATGAATTCATCTTTCAAAGGGACTTTCCTCCCTTTAATTATTCTATATCCCCTGAATTTCTTTCCAACTTCCTTTATGGAGGGTAATGCAGATGGTCTTGCCTTTCCTTTTTTAACTATCTTAAACCGAGCTGCCAATGTCTTTTCAGCTGTTTTCTTTCCAAGGTAGAGAGCCTTACCTTTCTCCAAAGGAACTTTAGAAACTGCAATAAACTTTCCACGCCTTTTTACTAATGGGATGTAGCCAACTTCTTTTATTTTCTTTTTTCTTTTATCTGAATCATCTGAATATGAAGTATATGTTAATGGTGGTATAAATCCTGTTTGAAATTGTTGAATCGTTGTTTCTGCTATAAGATTGGTTTGTGTTTGTGCTTGTTTCATAAGTTTCTGTTTATATTGCATTGCTTTTTTCAATTTTGGCATTTGCTTATTTATTGTAGCAAGACTTGTAATTGTTTTTGTAGCCGTTGATTGACCTGATATTATTCCTTCCTCAACTCTAATTGAAGGTATTTGTTCTGATATTAAAGATGATTTTAAAATTCTTTTTTGTTTAAGTATTTGTGATGACTTAATTTTTTGCATATTCATTTGGGCTTGACCTATTATACTTGATTTTTTAGTTGAACTTTTAGTTGAACTTATTTCTCCCGTAAGCGAAATTGTTTTACCTTTTTCATCTATTCCAACTATTTCTGCCGCCTTTGGACTCACATACATACCATATTCAAGTTCTTCTATCTCTCTAAGTTTTTCAGCATCAGTCTTTCCAATCTCACTCCAAATATCAGTTCCTTTGGGATGTTCAAAAGTTCCTTTAGGATATTCAAATTTTGAACTTGTTTGAACTGGGATTATTAAAGTATCTTGTGGGATTGTTTCTGTTACTATCTTTGTTACTGTAGTTGGCACTTTCTTTATTGGAACAACCTTTATTTTTTGTGGTAATATATTTTGAGCTATATCTTCTATTTGCTCCTTTATAGCAATCTGTGATGCCTTTTTAGCTGTTAATACATCTGACTTCTTTCCACTTTTTATTATATCTGCTATTTCATCATCAAATTTACTGAATTCATCAAGTGTTATTGTTTTGTCACCAATATCAATCCCTAATTTTGTTTTTGTTGGAATTATTATTTCTTTCCCGAATATTCTCTTGAACTCAAATTCATCAAATTTCTTTCCATACAATGTGACATCCTCAGAAAATGATTTAAATTTATCAGATTTAAGCAATGGTTCACCTGCATATTCTCCTGCTAAAAGTGTTCCAGTTCTATCTTTTCCAGTTATTGTTATTCCTCTTGTTTTTGTTTGTATTAAATCATCAACAAAATCAGATGATTCTCCTCTTACCTTTATGAATGACTTTAAACCTAACTGTCCTGTTCTTTTTGTTAAAATTGATTCTCCTGTTGTAAATGATATTTCACCAGAAATTCTTGTTGGCTTTATTATTCTAACTCCTTTGAACTGTGGATATGTTATTGTTTCTATTATATCACCTTTAATATCTGTTGGTATTGTACTGAATTTCCCTGATATTCTGAATGTTTCTGTCAAATCTATTTTTCTTCTTGATATTAAATCTGTTAATATATCAGTCTTATATACAGGCATATTTATTTTTGTATCTAAAATTTCCTTTGTTAATCCTTTGAACATTAGAAATCCACCTTCATATGGTTTTTGACCTTCAATAATATATGCAGCATATCCTCTTGTTACTATATCTCCTGTCTTTGTTTTTTTTGAAAAAAGTGTTATATCTTTTATTATTATTTTTGGTTGTTCAACATCTACACCCTTAAATTGATTTGTTAATTTTACACTTCTTTTTACATTTTTTGTTGTTTTTGCTGCACCATAAAGACCAGCTACAATATCAAGTCCTGTCATTAATGCTATTCCACCTGCTTCTGTATATCTTCCTTGAGCAGATAATTCCTTTGCATACATTAATCTTATTCCACTAGTTCCACCAATTATTGAATATTTTCCAGCATCTGCTATTACCTCTGAAGATATATTTGGTATTCTTTTTGTTATTGGTTTTATGTATTTTGATATTGTTGCCGTTTTTGAACCTGTTCCAATAGCTTTAGTTCCCCCTCTAATTAATATTGATGACATTCCAGAAACAACCTTTCCAAAAACTATTGGCACTGCATATGATAATGTTATTTCTACTGGCGGACTTTGCAATGCCTGTTCTACTCTTCTTCTTATTAATCCACCAGTATAAACGCCACCCCTTGTAAATTCTTCACCTTCTCTTGGAACATATGTAATTTGCGGTATTTCTATTGGTTTACCACCTATATTCTTTAATGCCATAGAACCTGTGTTTATTCTCTGCATTTGTATTTTTGTTGGTTCACCAAATACTCTAATATCAGGGTATTTCTTTCTGAATAATTTTTCTTTATATAAATATCCAGTAACTATATCCTCCACTGATTCCACTCCAGCAGATTCAGACCTTTTTAATGTTGGTAATGTAACATCAACAACACCTATTTTTCTTGTTTCTAAATCTAATTTATAACCTTCTTGCCCTTCCTTTGCTCCGAATATGCTTGCCGCAATTTTACCACCTTCTCCAGTTAAAAATGCTCCTGCAGTTGCCAATAATGGGTTTTCTTTGAACTTTTTACTTGCCCAATCATATGTCGAAGTTCTTAATTCTCTCTGTCTTATTTGTTCAAGTGATTCTATTTCAATATCTGTCGGTATTTTTTTGCCTTCTTCAACCGAAATCTGAACTTGTATTTTTGTTGGATTTAATGGGTCTTTACCTAATACTTTCAATTCAGCACCTTTTTCTTCTACTGATTTTTTTAATGAACTTAATTGGTCTTGATATACTGTAAATGGTTCTGACATATTTTCTATAACATTTTGTGTTGTAGAAACAATTAATTTTGTTTCAGAACCATATTTATTTAATTCATCTTGTGTTATCAATCCTTTTTTATATGCTTCGCTTGATGTCATTATTTCCTGACCTTCTTCCAATTTTGGTATTCTTCTTACAAATGTTCCTGTTTTTGATGCTTTGAATTTTTCTGCTTCTTCGTCTCTTCCCTTTTCCTTTAATTGTCTGTATCTTTCTTGTTCAGCAAGGCTCATCTTCTTTCCTTCACCAATTATTTCACCTGTTTTTGTTTTTACAACATCACCAGGCTTTACATATTCAATAAGAACTCCCTGTTCTAAAAATGATGCTCGCTGTTTCCCTTCAAGTGATTTCTTTATTGATTCTTCAGCAGTTCTCATTTCTTGTTGTCTTGCTAATTCAGCTTTTTCTTTCGCTTTCATTTCAGCTAATCTTGCTTCTTCATTCTTTCTTCTCATTTCAGCTTCTTGTTGTGCTATTCTATCTCTTCTTGCTTGTGCTTCTTTCTGCCTTTCTGCTGCAGTCTGTAATCCACCAGCAGATGAAACTGTTTCTGATGTTCCAGCAGCAGAAACGCCAGCTTCTGCTGATGAATATCCTTGTCCTGGCATTACTGGTGAAGTCTGTTCAAATTGTGACTTTCCTTTTTCACCTGTAAATGGATTAACATATTCAGTCATTTATCCAACTCCTATTAGGATGCAATTTGCAGAAATTATTGAAAATATATTTAAAAACATAAAAAACTGAAATCATTTTAAATGAAATTATTTTTACCTTTTTCATCTTATAAACTTCCTATTTAAGACAATTAACGATATACTTATATAGTTTTTACGACAATACAAATAAAGCTTATAAGTTAATCAGGTTTTTTTAAAATCAGGTGGTGAAAAAAGCATGAGAAAGATGAAAGGACAGGGTGCTTCATTGGTCGGCATTATGGTCGGTCTTATGGTTGCTGTCATAATTGGCGTTGGTGTTGCTATTCCTGTGGTTCAGAATGTTACATCATCAAGCAGCATAACAGGTCTTACAAGCACAATAGTGAGCTACATTTCACCTATACTTGCAGCTGTAATCATAGCGGCAGCCGCTGGAGTGATTTCAAGGTTCGCTTAAATTTAATTGGGGGATTTATCCCCCATCATTTAATATTAGGGGTTAAAATGGATTTGATAATAACTGCATTATTGTTGGCAATTAATTTTGGTTTATTGGGAACAAGTATTTATACAAAAGATTTGGCTATAACCTCACTTACTTCTTTCGGATTCATAATATTTGGTTTGCTTATGATAACCCAGGGGCTGGTTTAATGAAAAAAGTTATCATTACAGTCATATTTTCTTTATTTGTTCTGATGCCCTTGGTAAATTCAGAACCCTTTTTTTCTTTCATTGAAGTTGAAAGAGATGAAACAATATTAAGTTATGGAACAGATTTAAAGGATATTGTAATTGCAGTTCCATTGGGAACATGGGATATAGAATATGCTTTTATAAAGAATCTTACAACAGAAAACCTTACTGTTCATAATTTTACATGGCTCAATGAAACAGTAATTAACAGCGAGATTATAGGAGATTTGAATGTAACTGGTGATATAAATTCAGGCTGTTATATATATCAGAATGGAACGATAGAATGCAGCAATTATTTTGGTGCTTATGACAATGCTTCAATTTCAAAATACATAAATGACACAGGTGTTTCATGGGCTGCACATTCGTTATTGTCAAATTCATCAATGTATCTTGTTGGTGGATATATATTCGGAGACACTTATATTGCAGGTAATTTCCTTCCTTTCCAAACTTTAAAATATAATTTGGGTTCTGGTGCTTTTAGATGGGATGAACTTTATGTTAGTGATATAAACGCTGAAACAATGAGCATATATGACATATATGCATTGAATTTAAATGTATCAAATAAATGCTGGCTATATCAGAATGGAACTTTTGATTGTCCAACAATACTTGTAAATGGTTCTGCTGTTAGTTCTGACAACGCATCAATAAGCCAATATATCAATAATACTGGAGTCACATATGCAGCTCAATTATTCGGAAACTACACTAATATGAGCTTTTGGCTTAATGGATATTATGCTGACCATTTCCTTTATTGGAATCAAACAATATGTATGCCTGACCATATAACGAATAACTACACTAATCAAAGCTATTTCCTTGAGGGAGAACCAGGCTCTTATTACAAAGACTGGAATAATCTCACAGATGTTCCAGACCAAATACAAAACAATTACACAAACAGGTCTTATTGGATTGACTGTAATGATATAAAATATGCAACCAGTAATTTATGCACGATAGTTGATACTATTGGTGACAATGCTTCAATTCTGCTTTATGTTAATAATTCAGGAGTTTTATGGGCGAATGAGTCATTGTATTGGGATGGTCATACCTCTGATTACTATAATACAACAGCAGAGATTAGCACAGCAGTCAATTCAACAGGTGTATCTTATGCATCCCAACTTTTTGGTAATTACACAAACATGAGTTTTTGGCTTAATGGATATTATGCTGACCATTTCCTTTATTGGAATCAAACAATAGGTATGCCTGACCATATAACGAATAACTACACTAATCAAAGCTATTTCCTTGAGGGAGAACCAGGCTCTTATTACAAAGACTGGAATAATCTCACAAATGTTCCAGACCAAATACAAAACAATTACACAAACAGGTCTTACTGGATTGACTGTGCTGATATAAAATATGCAACCAGTAATTTATGCACGATAGTTGATACTACTGGGGATAATGCATCAATAAACCAATACATAAATGATACTGGTGTTTCATGGGCGAATGAAACATTTTATGTATGCAATTCCACATGGTGCGAAAATGTTACAGGTATAGTTGATGCGGCTGCATCAGGAGGCAGTGCATCAGAAAATGGTTCTATTCAATGGAATGCAAGCAATTTCTCAGGTGATGTATTTTTCTTCAATTCAGATGATTATATAACTTATGACGATACTGCTGAAAGATATGAAGTTTATATTAATGGAAATAAAGTTAGTTATATAGAAAGCGATGGAACAATAAGGGGGAAGAGATACAGACAAGATAAATCTCTTGGAACTTAATATGAAAACATCATTTAAATTAGTCGGTGGTGCTGTTTTTGTTTTATCCTTATTTTTATTTTCAGGTTTCAGTAATGCAGATTTAACTCATGGCTCTGAAAATGATGATATATCTGTTTTAGATGGGAAAGTCATATACAAAGATATAGAAATGGAATTATATATGAACAAAACATGCAAATGGGATTCCATTGAGTCATGGAATATAGAAAATAAAAGTTTTTATCCTGAAATAAATGGCGTTTCAAAATCAACACCATTGAATGAAATTCACTGGAGAGTAAATAAACTTAATACAGAACCCGTATGCACAGGAAACCAGTATTTTAGTTTATGCAAATATGAAAAAATTGATTTCACTAAGTTCTTTAATAAAAACAAAATAGATAATTATACAATTGATGCTATATACGAAGAATATGATAAAGATTTTTTTGAGCAGTTTATTTTCTTTTTTCAAAAAATATTCGGTTATGAACCTGAGTTTGGCTTGGAGAAAAAAGGATATATCCTGAGTTTCTATGGAAAAATAATTGACTTAGACCCTTCTTTTGAAGTGGCTTATGACTCTTCAACGAGTGGGTTCTTCACGAACACAACAGCATCTGCAGATGGGATATATAATGTTCCAAATAACTACACAGGAAATTTCAGTTATTTTGTATATTATAATGATACAGCATCATCTTATTGGCATACAAATATAACACATAATGCAACTGGCGGAAACAACAATGTCACATTATACACAAGAACAGCAACAAGTTATAATGTGAGTGATGATGATTTGATTGCTTTTTGGAGTTTTAATTCAGATAATTCAACGGATGCTTTAGATGAATTAGGGAACATTAATCTAACAAGACAAGGAAGTTTGCCAGATGCAACAGAAGGAAATGGAACAGTTGGAAAAGGTTATTATTTTGGTGCAGATGCAGACAAAATATCATCTTCAAGTGTCGGAACTTTACCTTCAGGGAATAACCCAAGAACAATTAGTCTTTGGATAAATGCAGAAAGTTTTGATACTGGTTTAGGAGATTATCTTTTTAATCAACAGGATGCAACACCAGATAATGGTGAAAATTTTGTTATTGGAGCAGAGGATAATGCAGTTGCAGTTGGTTTTTACGGACACAGAATAATATCTCCAAGTGATTTATCAATAAATACATGGTATCATGTTGTGGTTAGAGTTCCAGATGGAGCAACAGCTACAGCAGATACAGAAATATGGATTAATGGTGTTGAACAATCAACTTCAATAGAAGCTGGAGGTTCTAAAGTATTAGATACAGGAACAGCAAGTTTAACTATAGGAGGTACTTATGACGGAAAAGCAGATGAAGTTAGAGTTTATAATAGAAGTTTATCAGCAGCAGAAATCCAAAACCTTTACGAACTTGGGAGTTATCATATTGAATGGACTGGTGGTGAGGACAATTGGATAAGCGAAGGTGTTATAACATCCGAAGCCAATGATACTTCAGCTTCCAGTGGCAATTTCTTTCAATTCAGAGCCATGCTTAACACAGATAATTTGAATTCACTCCCATATATGACAAACCACAGCGTAGGTGCAACAGTAATTGGAGATGATTATAGCTTATCACTCACATGGGTTTTACCCACTCAAGCAAACACAACAACATATTCAACTAATTATATCCATCTCAATTATTCAAGCAATGGAACTATAAGTACTTGCAACTTTCATCAGAATACAACAGGTGGGTTTGCAAATCAGTCTGGAAATATAATAGATTCAGACACATGCAATTATAATTTCACAGGTCTCAATAATGGCACTTATTGCTCTTACGGATATGGAGAAAGCAATACATCAGATTGGGCTAATACTGAATACAGATGCTGGGATGTAGCTTACAGCCCTCCATCAGTTCCTTCTGGTGATGTATTTTCAGAAGATTATTATGTATGTTCTCAGGATGGAGAGGTTTGCCTTTTTTCTGATGGTTCTGTGAGGTTTGGAATCAATGTATATATAAATTGGAATGGAACTGATTTAATTACATCGGTCAATGGAACAAATATATCAATTGGAGGAACAAATTATGTTTAAAAAACGGAGGTCAAAGGATGAATAAAAATAATGTTGTTTTAATCTTTCTTGCAGTAATTGTTTCAGTTTCAGTTATGCCTTTTATGTCTGAAAATGTTGAAGCTTTTAAATATTGCTGTAATGATAGTTATGCTTGTGAAAATATAAGTATTACTGTTGGAAGCACAACAACAGATGTGCATATTCCAGATTATTGTGCTTATGGATGTTCTTCAGCTGACTTTGAATGCAGAATAGTTGATTTATCAGAGAATTCATTTTATTGGGCATTTGGTTTAATAATAACATTCATAGGTGTATATCTTGCGTATGTTGCATTTGTTGAATATGGAAACAAGAAAAAATATGAATTTGAACAGGAGGATTAAATATGGATGAAAGTCAGCAGAATGAACAGCAGAGGGCTATATCCCCAGAGGACCTTGTTAGTTTATACACTTATGTAATAACACCAGATATGAAAGAACTTACTGTAAATAAAGATGTTGGATTATCAAATCTTAATGAAAGGGAAATATGGTTATTAAGAGAAATACTTACTCACAAAATGGACTTAAAACTTACAAAACCAATTGGTCTTGGTGTTGTGAAAAAAGATGGTTCAGAAATTTATGATGTCAATGTCTCAGCAATAATACACACAGCGAGAGCCAGGGATGGATTTCAGCAAAAGATATTCGGAACATCTGTCCAAAAATGGATAAAACAAGAGGAAAATAAAAAATTGCCAGAGTTTTGGCGTAAAAAATAAGGAGGGTAATATGGCAGGAGAAGAACTTATAGCAATGATATTTGTAGGCGGATTAATGCTACTTATTCCTTCTATATTTGTTAATTTGCTTATGCTTCCTGAATTCATATCAAAAATAAAATTAAAGTTTCTTGGAAGAAAAGGATATGGAACTATTACAGTATGCGGAAATGATAGGGTAATAAAGGACTACATAGTAAAATTCAAGGGAGTAACAAAAATAAAAAAGGGAGAGCAAGCATGGAATGTTAGACCATATCATACAGGTCTTGGAAAATGCGGCAGACCTCAGATGATTGTAAATGAAAAATCATCAGAACCAATAGATTTGTTTGGTTTTGGCAATCAGGGAAAAGACCCAGAAACATATGCTGCACAGTTAAGCAAAGCGAGGGAAATAGCAAAACATGAGACTCTTGGTGATATGAAAAAAATAACTATGTATTGCATGATAGCCATGGCAGCTGCTGCGGTTGCTGCATTTTTTGTGTTCAATTTGCAGACACAATTAGAACCTTTGCTTAATTGCATGCAGATGCCTGAATGTTATACAAAATTGCTTCCAATGCCTTAATTGAAAAACATGAAACATAAAAAATATAGGTTCAGCAGCGGCGACATTATAGATATTAGCGTAAAGAATATGTATGGAAAAAAACTTTATTCAACAAAAAACACTCCGATTAATGTCGCCGCACCTAAAATTATTGAAATACTTACAAAGGTTTTCAATTTTGAAATAGATAATGATTTTGCTGATTTCATAGAAAAGAAGTGTGGTAAAAATGGAGGAAAAAGAAAATGAAGAAAATATTACAAAATCATTCATAAAATTCATTAAGAAAAAGAATTTCAATATTGAAATTGATACTGATATACCTGATTTCATAGATGAGTTAAGGAGAAAATATGAACGGAGAAATAAGAGATGATTCAAGAAAAGAATTTGGATACAGGCAGCTTCTTATGAGGCAGCTTGAAAGAATAAGTCAGGCTGTATCTTATTTGAGGTCAAATGGTTCTGATGTAAATACATATAGGGTATTAGAAAATTCAATAGATATGCTTGAAAGCCTTTTAGTTGCTTATTATGATAGTGAATATGAAAAAAACAAACCAAGTAAAGGCATCAGGATAGTCAAGGGTGATGTATCAAATTACGAAAAGGTTTATGATGAAAGGCTTAAGCACCTGAATGAACTCATAAAATTGATGGCAAGAAAAAATCTTCTTTTGGAGGAGGAAGTATATGATGAATGGTTTTAATTCAAAGGAAAATTATATAATAAATGACATAAGAAACAGATTATATGAACAGAATAGAAATTGGCTTTGTGTTGTTTGTGGTCAAACTGGATTGGGTAAAAGTCTTGCTTCTGTTAAAATTGCGAAAATGATAAACCCTGATTTCAATTCTGATTTCGTTGCTTTTACTGCAAAGGAATTCCTTGATATATTAAATTCAAATCCTCCAAAGGGTTCTGTTATAGTTTTTGATGAAGCTGGAATTTCAATAAGCTCAAGAGAATGGTACACAATTACAAATAAAATTCTTAATTATGTTTTTCAGACATTCAGATACATGAATATTGCCGTAATATTTACTGTTCCCGATTTTAAGTTTATTGACAAGCAAAGCAGAACATTATTCCATTCATATGTTGAGCTTGTTGATATTGATTATAAGAAAAGCAGAAGCATCGTAAAATGGATGATTATGCAAAATAATCCTAAAACTGGAAAGATATATTTCAAATATCCCAGGGTTGAAGGAAAGAAGATAAAGAGGATTTTTATACATAAGCCTGACAAAAAACTTATAAAGGAATATGACAAGAAGCAGAAGAAATATAAGAACAGATTAAGGAAGGAATTAAGCAAAGAACTTGATGAGATAGAGGATATGAAGAACTCACCTGAAAAGATTGATAAAGCAGTCGCTGAGATAATTAAAAACCCTGATAAGTTTTTGAGGAAATACAACAAGAGAGAATTCATTGATAAAGAGATAGTCATGAATACATTCAAGGTCAGCAATGTCAAGGCTATAAGGATTAAAAAGCTCGCTGAAGCTGAGCTTTTACATACATGACACACATACATTACTATTCAATCAATTATATATTATACAAGAATGGTATTGAAATATTATGTGTAAATAAATAATATTCCTTTAAGTTGACATAAATAAAGAATGGAGGTTTCAAAAATGAAGTGCCGAAAATGCGGTGCAGATGTCAAGACACCCAAAGAAGTTTGGATTGCATACATTGTAGTAGTTGCGTTTGTAATTTATCTTGTGGTTTTTTATTATCCAGCTTTGGAATCTGAATGCAAAGAGCTTACAGACCCAATATTGTGTTGTGAATGTCCATTTTATCCAAATGGAACTATGAAAGATATTAATATGGAAGATTGGAGAGATATGCAATTTCAGAATTTCAGCTTTAATCTCCCTTGATTTCTGCTTTCTCTCCAATGATGGAATTTAGCTTTTCTCTTGCTTCATTGATTTTTTTATTTGCACGCATTTCCCTTATGGCGTGTCTTTTTCCGTTTTCATATCCATGCAATATTCCTATTATCCAGCAAAGTGAAATCCATAATAGAATCCAATACACACCTGTTGCCTGGGCTAAAAGGAATCCGTTAAATAATCCAAGGAATAAGAATGCGTAACTTATTGCTTTTATAACATTTGGCTTTCTCATTTATTTAACCTCCTATCTTATATCAACATCAAGTTTTGCTCTTTTAATTGCGTTTTTAAACATACGCTTAAATACGATATTTCTTATTTTGCCTTCATTGCTGTAATCAATGTATATATCATAAGCATTTCCGTTTCTTTCCCATACAAGATTTGTCCTTTCAAATCTATGCATCTTTTTGAATTCCGAATTAATAGCTGGTGCAAATTCATCAAGATTTTTTTCAAGTTCCTTGAATTCAATGAATCCTCTTTTTGGTATTATTTTTATTTTCATTTTTATACCTCCATGACTCTATCTTATAAGCTGAAAAACAAAATATCATTATCAGTGAATATGAGAGTAAATTCATTATTCCGTCAATATCTATGTCTGTCATATAATTCTGACCTCATCCCCGTTTAACTGCTTCAATATTTTTTTAATGGCTTTAATCTGTTCCAATGCTGAATAATATTGGGTTTCAATTCCTTCTATTATATTTATTAAATTTTCATATACATCAATCATCATATAGAATGTTGACATCCCAACTTTTTTACTTCTTAATATTCCTATATTCTCAAGCTTATGCAAATGTTCTGTTGTTGTTGATTGTGGTATATTTATGTTGCTCTGTATATCTATGCACCTTGCCCTTCCATTTTCCCTTATGTGTTTTATTATTTTATTGTCAATTTCTGATTCCATCCCATTCCCCTATATTATCATATTAAAGGTTTTTCCTTTGTGACATCTTTCATTTCCTCGTCTGAAGGTGTTGTATAATGCTCTTGAATTACCCTGATAGTGTCTCCAATGTGTTCCGCTGTCTGTTCAATAGACCATCCTTTACTTTGGCATAGTTTTATGCAAGTTGCCCTTAGTGCATGGAATGGTCTTTGCTCTAAATTGGCTCTTTTGAGATATTTGTTAAATATATTATAAGCAGTTCTTCCCGATATATGCCCTTTTCCGTGCTTGACTTCTGAGCTTCCAGGGAAAATATAAGGGCTTTTTTTATTAATTTTTATAATCATACTTATTGTATTAGCGACATTCTGAGGTATATAGACTGTTTTTGTTCTTTTTTTCTTTGATTCATAATAAGTGATTTTATTTTTTTCAATGTTAATGTCTTTTGTTTTTACATTCACTATATCTTCCCTTCTCATGCCTGTTGCAATAGCCAATTGTATTAATCCTAAGTGTTCAAGGTCTGTTATATTTTCTAAAAGTGTTTGGACTTTATCTTGAGTCAAAGCTTTCTGTCCAGTTCTATATTTTTGCTTTTTATGAACATCTATAAATGGATTCCTTTTTGCTTCCATATTAGGAATATTGTTGCCAAGACTTATATTATTTTCCATATTTTTACCTTATTTTTTGCCTTTAATACATGCTTTAGGAAATTCCTCCCTGTAAAGCAAGCTGCAAATTCAACCTATAAAAATCAGATATGAAATGAACATCCTGGAAGAACTTTGATGTTTGGCTCGGCAAATCAAAATATCCTATAAGGAATATAACTATTATAACCAATGCAATCAATACTATCAGCAATATCACTATAAGCCAAAATAGGTTTCTGCTTAAGTAAGTTATCTCATATTTCTGTCCGTTTATATTAGCTTCCATTTTTAGCCTCCTGTTTTGGTTGTGATTTTAAAAACTTTAAAAGACAATCTTTTCCGCAAAAAATATATGTTGCTCTAACTTTTTCTTGTTTTACTGTTAGCTGACAATAACTATCATATACATTATCTTTTTTACAAAAATCACATATCATCCTATTTCACCTCTCCTTTGCTGAACCTTTCAAGATTCTTAATTATTGCCCTGATTGTGTATCTGTCATCCTGTAATCTTGATTCAATATTCTTCAATTCATTTATCATGTCTTGTTTGTTCATCTTTTTTCACCTCACCTCTCCAAACTTCTCTCTTGCGAGTTTGATAACATCATCTCTGAATGTCATCATTTCATAGGTCATAAAAGCTGGTGTTTTCTTCTCAACCTCATCCACAAACTCCTTGAGGGTTTGGGAGATTATTTTTGAGATTAATCTTCTGGTATATGGCTTAAGTCTAAGTTCGGTCTGTTTCTCAATCTCTTTTTGGGCGTTCATTTTTTCACCTCTCCGAACTTCTCGTTTTTAACAAGTTCTCCACATTTATCACAAAAACGATAATTTATTTTTGAATGAATAGTCTTGAACTTTCCATTAACTTTTTCTGTTTTTGAAATCCATAATCTGTATAACTTCCCACCACATTCATGTTCTTCCAACTTAAATCTTTTCTTTTCTATAATAGCTTTCATCCTATTTCACCTCTCCTTTCAGTTTATCAAACTTCTCTCTTATAGTTTTCATTTGGACTACTTTAATTCTTCTTTATCTCAACAAGTTTCAATATATCATCAACTGATTTAATCACTTCTTTTGGATACTTTTCTCTTGTCTGTTTCAGCATTGCATCAGCCCATTTTTTGGTGACAGCAAGCCTTAACATATTCCTTGCCTGAATTTGCTTTGTCATTCCTGAAGCCTTTTCTATAAGACTTTCTTCTTCTACGAGAAAAGACAACATTCCAGTTATTCTTTGAAACTCTTTCTCAAGCATATTAATCATCTCTTCCATAATTTCCTCCTTTCCCAAACTTCTCTCTTGCGAGATTTCTTTTGACACTCAAATAAACATCAAAAAGCAAGAACGCTTTTATTGTTCCTAATATCTTTCCGTGTCGCTTTCTTCCGTATTCCATAAATTCCTTAAATTCTTTGTTCATCTTTTCTCCTCTCCTTTGCTGAACTTTTCAAGTCTTATAGGCACTTTCTCAAGCCTTTTCTTTGCTATCTCTATGTATTTGGGGTTAAGTTCTATGCCTATGTAATCCCTTCCATGCTTCTTGGCTACCACGCAGGTTGTTCCTGAACCTGCGAATATGTCCATGACTACTGCTGGGTGGAAACCTGCCTGACAGTTACAGTCTGTCCAGCCGATTGTATAGTGTTCAAATTTATCTCCAAGCGTTGTTTTATTAGATACTGCCTGACCTCTTTTATCTCTTGCTTTGTTATTCTCTGAAATTAATCTTCCTATATTCTTACTTTCAACAATTCTCTCCCTCGGCTTTCCGCAGTTGTTGCATATCCATCTCGGTGTGACCTTGACTGGTCTTTCCACGAGCTTCTCTGGGAATACTGCGAAATGTGCCTCTGGGAATGACTGAGTTGTTATTGTCCATGAATCCCCAGGGTTCTTCCCTGATGGATGTAATGCACTTTTTCCTCCTAATTGTTGAGATTGTCCCAAATAAATACGACTTGATGGACTTTTTCCTCTTATTAAATCACCAGCATTTTTCAAACTACTTTCAGCGTGTTTCTCCCTCACAGCATCCAAATCAAAATAATATTTACGACTGCGAGAGAACATGAACATATACTCCCAGCTATTTGAGAATCTATCCTTTACACTTGAAGGCATATGGTTTGGCTTTGACCAGATAATCTTGTTCCTGAGAATCCATCCCCTTTCCACCATGCCGAGAGCAAATCTCTCTGGAATCATGCATAATGTCTTGGCTGGTAATATCTTGGCTGGTAATATCTTGGCTGGTTTTGCTTCATTACATTTCTTTGAATCATTATTATTTACTCCTCCAGAATATGTATCCCCAAAGTTCACCCAGCAGACACCATCTTTCTTGAGAACACGCTTGACCTCATCAAAGATAGCCCAGAGCTTCTTGAGGAAGTCATTGAAGTCTGGCTCAAGACCGAGCTGTCCTTCCACTCCATAATCCCTTAAACCCCAATACGGAGGCGAGGTTATCTGTGCATCAATACTTTCATCTGGGAAAGTCTTTAACACTTCCAGACAATCTCCCTGATAGATTTTATTCACTTCCATTCTTCACTCCCCGCTGGACAAATGCATCTCCAGCTTCTTTTTCCGCAGGTCTTGCATTTCATTTCTCTCTCCATAGTTGACCGCAATATTTCATGTTTTTGTCAAATACCAAAGTTAATGTTTTCATCCTTTCACCTCTCCTTTGCCCTCAGCTTTCCTCAGAGCCTCCTGTTTCCTCAGGGCTTCTCCTTTGCTGAACTTTTTGAGCTCCTTGGCTTCAATCTCAAATAACACTTCAGCTTTCTTTCCGCCTAACAGCATCCATTTCTCTCCGTCAAATACAGGCACTAACCCTTGCTCCCATAGCTTTACCACACTTTCAAACGGATATTCATAAGGTTTGTGCTTGATATATTTCCATTTCTTAATTCTGAAGAATGAGCCAGCATACCCATATACAGAATCCCTGACAGAAACCCAGACAGAAGCCCAGACAGAATCCCCGACAGAAGCCCCGACAGAATCCCAGACAGAAACCCAGACAGAAGCCCCGACAGAATCCCCGACAGAAGCCCCGACAGAATCCCAGACAGAAGCCCAGACAGAAGCCCCGACAGAATCCCAGACAGAAGCCCATTGCTTTAGCAGTTCAATGTGCTTTCTTGTTATTCTCTTTGGCGGTTTGATGTTTTTGAACGGATGTATTATCTTCTTCCTTATCAAAATCTTATCCAGTTCCTTGAACCATTGCCTGAACGCTTCCCAGCTATGTTTCTCGTGGCTCGCTTTCCACCATTCAGGGCATTCCTGATGCCATAGCTCCTTGTTTTTCTCGTCAAAGCTGAACTTCCAGTATTTCTCTGAAGGCTTTAATGCTCCCAGATAATCTTTATCCTTTTTAGGGATTATTTCAGCCAAACATGTGTTTTTTTCTGATAATCCGAACTTCTCAATTATGTCGCTATGGCTGTCAATTCCGAACTTCCAGTAAACCTTTCCGTTCCTGTGGACTACGAAGCTGAATGCATTACACATTTGACTTCACCTCTCCAAACTTCTCTCTTGCGAGTTTGAGTGTTTCATTATTCTTCTTTGTTAATGCTTCATGCAATCTAACTTTCACTAAATCAGTCAGTAGTCCTGTAAAAAATCTCATTGTTTCTGTATTTCTTTTAGTGTGTCCGCTTTGACATATCAAATAACCATGCTGTGCTAATGGTCTATTATTTATAACCTCTTCTATTATCTCATGGTCTCTATCTGTTAAATTGTATTCAGGATAGTATAGAGCATACTTATTTTCTTTTCCCGAGGGTTTTCTTTTTCTAAAAGAAAAGGCTCCATCCACAAACTCCTTGAGGGTTTGGGAGATTATTTTCTGGGCTTCGTCATAAACCACAGTGGACATCTCATCTTCCAGTTTCTTTAATTCTTTTTGGGCGTTCATCTCCTTGCCTCCTTTCTGAATACAAAAATCTTTCCCTGCCCATAATCTCCCATAGAAGGAAGCATTGCCCCAATCTCATTTATAGGGCTCATATAATCAGGCTCTTTCCCTGAATCTGCTGCTATCCTTGCATTTATTATCCTTGAGCAGACATAATATGAGCTTGAGAACCTTACCTTTTTTATCAGCTTAAATTCCTTCTTTACAGAACTCAGCATATTCTCATCCAAATAAAGATTATGCCATGGCTGACTTATCCTGTTGAGATTAAACTTTTCCCTTAAGGAATTAAGATTATCAAGCCCCTGCTTTGTATTTTCACACATTATATATGTTCCATTCGGCTTGAGCATATCACATATTGAATTTATGGCATCAATCTGTGCATCTTTTGTATCCAAATTTATTATGCATCTCTCGGTTACAGCAATATCAAACACATTATTCGGAAAGCCCATATCAGTCATATCCCTTTCAAGAAACCTCGGATTTTTATTCCCATATTTCTCTTTCGCATAAGCTATCATCTTGCTTGAAAAGTCTATTCCCAGCACATTGCATCCTTTCTTTGCTATCATGTAAGACAGAGCCCCGTCTCCGCATCCTATGTCTATAACCTTTTTGCCTTCCTTTATCAGCTTCATTATATTATCCATTTCAAGATTTCTCGCAATAATATCTTTGCTTCCTGACTTTATGCCCAGCTTTGCTCTTCTGTTCCAAAAATCTTTAACTTCCTTTGACATCATGCATCCCTCTGAAACCTTATTATATTCTCAACATATCTCATGTTCTCCTTTGTTCCCTCATTCCATCCTTTTTCATAAGGATTGCTTCCCTTCTTAATATCAGGGCTTTTTTTCATATCCCTTATAATCCTGTCAGCAAAATCATTTACAATATCTTTTTTCTCAAATACCTTCAAAGGCTTCCCTTCCTTTGATTTTGTATAATGGATATTCGCATCCTTCCTGTAATTATTGAATATATTAACCGCTTCATTCACTATCATATTGACAAGATGCTTCTGTTTCCTGTTTGAGCCATAATCTTTTCTTATCTTCTCAAAACCCTTTAATGCTGAAACTATTGCCTTCGCTTTCCTGTCTTTCAGGTTCTTCTCAATAAAAACAAATACATCCAATAAATCCACAACTGCCTTTGAATCCCTCACATCATCACATACATTCTTGAGATTCCATGAACTGCCTTCAATATCCTTTATCAGATTATTTATTTTTTGTTCGTTCATTTGTCCAACTCCTTTCTCCTATTATATGTTATAAACCATGTTATAAACCATGTTACAAAACATGAAAATGATATCATTAAAAATACTAAGGCTATCAATTCACTAATTGGTAAACATATCATTTCTATCATCCTATTTCACCTCTCCTTTGTTGAACTTTATACTTCCAGATATTGATTCACCACAACAAGAACATATCGCTCTTCCAAACTTACCATATACTATCTTGGGTTTGGGCATACCTTTTTTCCATTTCATACATTCATGTCTTAATTCAAGTGTTCCTATCATTCTTTCACCTCTCCTTTGCTGAACTTCTCAAATAACTTCTTCTGCTTCATGTGTTCATTGATTCTTGCTCTGGCTATCTCACAATAATCAGGATTTAATTCTATTCCTATAAAATCACGATTATGACATGCTAATAATGTAGAACCAGAACCAGCATAAGGGTCTAATATTATATTTCCGTCCTTTGAACACCAATTTATTATATCTTCTAATATTTCTAATGGTTTCTGTGCAGGATGTCCAGTACTATCTTTTTCTGGAGACGATTTAGTATAAAAATCATGCTTCACTTTACCTTTTATTTTGTTTTGATAAAATGGTTTATTATCTCCTTTTACAAAAAAACAAACAGGGTCTGTGCATTGCATCCAACCCATCCATCTATGAGCATTTCCCCATCTTCTATACAAGTATATTGATTTTCTATAAACTAAATCCGTTCCTTTTATAGCTTCAAATAGAAAAGGAAGGATTCTATTATCATAAAAACAAACAAAAAATCTACCTTCTTTAAGAATCCTTGATATTTCAGGAAAAACTCGTAATATACTTGCTACATTTTTAAGATTGTCTGCATCTACTCCGCCACCATATCTCTGAGATACTTTATAAGGTGGGTCAGTTACAACCAAATCTATACTGTTGCTTGGTATTTTTTTCATAACTTCTAAACAATCCCCACAGATAACTTTATTCCTCAATTCTTGTGGGAATGCCTTGCTCTTGCATTCTTCTAATTCTTGCTTCATGGTCTATCTCCTTATGTTCTCCATATTTCATTTTACACTCAGGACAAACCTTTGTCAGTATCGTAGTGTGTCCCTTGTATAAGTATAATCCCTTCTTCCCTGTGAATCCTCTCTTGCAACTGAAACTCTTAGGTGTTTCTCCTGTTTTTATTGTCATCTTCCCGCAATTCGGGCATGGTATTACTTTTTCTATTTGGCTCATCTTTTCACCTCTCCTTTGCCCTCAGCTTTCCTCCGAGTTTTCCTCACTTCCAAATCATTGTATATGAACATTCCTGTCAATACACCAGATAATATAGGCAATAATAAATGAAACACAAAAAACCAACCATTTAATTTTGTAATCATTTCTATTGATGAAATCACATTTAAATTAGGAAAGAAGGGGTTTAATGCGTGATATACTAAATCAATTATAATCCAACTTAATAGAAATGCTAAAAATGCTCCTATCTCAGCTTTCCAGAAATTACTTATCATACTCTCCTCACATCCCTTTTCCTTTTAGCTAATCTCTTCCTTATCATATCTTCAAGTATGTATGTGAACATTATTTTTCACTCTCCTGAGATTCTTCAAGATTCTTGGCTGTATCTGAATTCCTAATTATGAACCATTTTAGAGCTGTCAGGAAGCCCTTTGAAATGTTTTTTTCTTTTTTCAGTCTATTTAAAAAAATATATTCGTTAATCGTGACCTTTTCCCCACTATCTGTTTTAATAATTTTGTTCTTTGTCATTGGTCTCTCATAAAGCTTTACAACCCTTTTTGCGAATTCGTAAGGCGAAATATCTTTTTCATATTCATCTTTTATTCTATTTTTATATACTGCTGCCATTCCATGCAACCAACAGTGACAACTATGACATAAGATTATAGTTATATCTTTTTCATAAGATATGTGATGAGCTACAAATCGTTTTCCACCTTCTGCTTTTATACCACATATTTGGCACCTTGTCTGACCTGTCTTTTTTATTAATCTCTTCAAACGATATTGCTTTAACTTTTCCGTTTGGATAACTTCCTTTTTTTTCATTCCTTCACCAATTTATTCTTAAATTCTTCATTGTTTTGTTTTACTCCGAACTTCTCTCTGTAATGCTCTCTCTTATAACATCTTATGCAAAGACCCCTGGCATAATGTTTTGTTTTCTTTTCACATATTCTGCATTTAATCATATTTCCACATTCTATTTATTTAGTTATTTATTTATCTTTATAAGCTTTATGGTTCGTTCTTTGACGAAGCTTTTGTGATATTATTACGACAATTATACCGAAGTTTGACAATGACATTGTAAGGCTTGTTATCATAAATGCAGCCTGTTGTTCGTTTGTAAGCAATGAAATAAAATTAGCAAATCCTATTTTAATCGCAATTATCAGCAAGATTGAAGATAATATTATGTAACCAACTCCATAAACAAGAGCCAATATCCATGCGATTTTAATAAAGCTTTTTCCATGTTTCATATTTATCATTCCAGCAATAAATTCCCAGGTGTGCATTATATAATATTTCTGAAAAATGAACACTCTTATAGAATTTACAGGTTACATTATATTCCTTTGAGAGACACATAATAGCATTGCTTATTGTTTCACAATCATATGTTTTATTGGTTTCAATTATATCCTTTGGGGAAATCATATAAGCATTATCAGAGGACATATCTTTCATATTGAGCCTTCCAACAGCTCTTTCTTTAAAACTTAGTTCCAGTATATTTGGATAATCATACTCAAAACCATTCCCTGTATAAAAATATTCTATTCCATCACATCCTGTTATTGCAGTTGACATATAGAAATCAAGAAATAAACCTGAAAATATAGCAGCTGCGAATAATACTGAAAGTATTATATATCTTGATGCACATTTTATTTCGTTTTTTACACTCATGTTTTTTCCCACCAGTATCCGCATTTCTTGATGCCATTGTTTCCCATGACCCTTTTCTGCTCCCATTCGCATATAGGATAATCCCAGTTGCACCATTCAGGTCTGTTTTTATGTCTTTGGCATCTGTTTGTCATTGTAAGGTAATTACATCCTTTACAGCATTCACCGCATTTAAGGCATTCCCCTTTCCTTGTTTTGAGACCTTTTTTTGTTATCAGGTTGTATATGTAAATCGGATTAAACCTGTATCTGCAGACCCTTCTGAACTGATAATATAGCCTCTTAATTCTTGCCATGATGCCTCCTGTAATCGTAACTTAGACCGAGAAGAAGGATTGAAGGGGAAAGCATAATGATTGCTGCAAAGATTACATTGAAATCCAATATAAGGAGATACAATGATATGAGTATAACCGATGATGTTATCAGATACCACTTCGCCATGATTTTATCCATTAAAATCCCCTTCTTTCCCTTCTTCCTTTTCAATTAAGGTTCTTACTCCCTTTACACTTATATTCATAAGTTTGGCAATATGACATTTTGTTTCCCCCTTCTTCCATAGCCTTATTATATCTGATTTCTGCTTTTTTGTATATCTGCTACTCATGTTTCCCTTTTATGAAATCCTTTAATGATTTCTGGTTCAATATGTCTATTTGCCTTTTCATTTTTTTTGCTATTATCTTGAAATTCCTAAGAGCTGGTGCAAGTTCTAATAATACAGGTATATGGGCATTTAGATGCTTTGCATATATGAACATCTGCTTTTCATGGCTTAATTGGACTTTAACTGATTTCTCTATAACAGTTTCTAATTTCATTAATCTTTCGTTTATAGTTCTCATGTTATGACCCAAAGATAATACATCATCAGCATCCATATAATCGTGATATTCCATGCCTGGATTTCCTTCTTCTCTTGAGCCATCTATTGACCCGTATTCTGTTATTATGTTTCCTGTTTCTTTCAATACTTTTTTTGCTGTCTTTTTTATGGCTGGCGTTATTACTTCATGGTCAGGTCTGCGTATTAATTTAGGAGAACCGAGTTTTAAGTCAAATCTATTAGCTAATTCCTGAGCCACATTCAAAACAATCATATTTGCTTTTGTTTCATTATCCCTTGCTGATATTCCTTTTATTGTTGGAGACCATATCTGTATGTTTTTTGTTGTTTTTCTTATTGTGCATCCATTTATTTTACCCTGCTGAGAAATCCAATTTCTTAGCTTGATGCTTGTTTTCAATTTTATTGGTATGCCTTCCTTTATGATTTTGAACGAATAACCGATAGCATGAGAGGATATATGTGATGGCTCAGTTCCCATGAGAAGTTTTTTTACCACCTCTGTTTCGTATGGAGATTTTAGGGCTTTGTAAATGTTCTGAATATCCCTTATTTTTTCAATGAAACCGAGATTAAGCAGTATATTTATATGATAATGTATAGCTTGGCGACTCATATTTAATTTTGTCATTATGTCGTGAGTAAAAGCCTGATGGTTTTCGGAATTATATACCAAAGTAAAAATATTCCATGTCTTGTTTTTTACGCATTTTTTTACGCTATTTACACCTTTGTTTCCTGTGGAACTCATTAATTTCACCCCTTAACAATTCTTTTCTCGTTATTTCATATAAGCTTTTGTAGTCAAGATATAATTCCCTGTATTTTTCCATTAATTCTTCAACATTTTTTTCTGTTTTCATGGTTTCACCTCATAAAGCAACAGACATGTGTAAAAACATAAAAACAAGATAGATGAAAATATGCCAATAACAGCATATAATACATGGATTCCTTCCCATATCAGAAAACCATTATAAAACCATAACATCATATACATGAAAAGCAAATATACTGGTGATGAAAATATTATATTTCTAAGTTTTTTTTCATTCATTCTTTCACCTCTCCTTTGCTGAAGTTCTCTAATCTTAACTTCTTCACTACTTCTTCTCTTGGATAATCTCGCTTTTCTCTAAGCGAATCTATTTTCCTCTCTATGATACAACATCTTTCACATGGTATCCATTCACTTCCATGTTTTGAAACATCTGTAATCATACATCTACAACCATGTGAATTTACTTTAACCTTTACTTTAACCATGTAAATCATCTCCAAACTTCTCTCTTGCGAGTTTGAGGATAAATTCTTTTATAACATCTATGTCAACAGTTTCCCATTCTTCTCTATACATAGCTTTATCCTCTGTTGTCATTTCACCAATAGATTTATCGTTCTTCAGTTCTTCTTTCCATAACTTGAAACCAAATTTAAACAGTTTATCTATTGTCATCTTCTCAACCTCATCCACAAACTCTTGAAGGGATTGGGCTTGTTCTTTATCCTTTGCTTCGGCTGTGAAGTCATATAAATCAACAAAATAGGAATTAAGCAATGTTCCGTTACCTTTTAATAGCCTACAAATAGGTAACTTCTCAACTAACGTTATTCTCTTCAATTCTCCAGCTTTAACCCAATCATTCCAAAACTTCTCATCCATTTTAATCATACTTTTCTCCCGAGGGTCTTTTTCTTTCATTACCATATCAATCCAATTCTCCTATAAAAGAGGCTCATTTCACCTCTCCTTTTTGTTCATCCCTATTTCACCTCTCCTTTGTCCTTTTGAGGGCTGGAAGCCAAACTTTCGTGTGAGTCTTTTTCATTATCAATCAATACCACTAAGCACTCATGCCCGCAACATGGACATTTGGCTAATCTATTTCCTATGTATTCATAGTTTACTCCGCAAGTCTCACATTTTTGTGTCATCTTCATATCCTAATACTCTCATTTCTTTTAATATCCATTTTCCATGTGTATTTATTCCCTTTTCATAGTGAAAGTCAAACCATTTCATTACTTCCATCTCGCTTCTACTGATAATGGGAAACTATAAGTTCGTTCTCCGCTTTTGGTTGTTCTTATAGTTCCAAATCTATGACCATAATCAAATACTTCCTTTGGATTGAGTCTATAAACAAATCCATTACTATAAACATAAATTAAAGCATGAATATCAAAATTCAAAGCCTTTCCGAGATATTCAGCATTTATGCTATCCCCTGGACCTTTAAAATCAGTATTGGGGAATATCTTTGAAAAAGACATGAAGAAGGCTCTTTTATAAAGCATCCAATACTTTAAGCCTTTCTGAGTTGTTATAAGATAATGCCTTTTATTGTTTACAGGATATTCACCTAATATTTCATCTTGTGTTTTCTTTTCTATTAGAATTCTTGCCAATGCTACTGCTTGTCTTGAATTATCTATTTTGCCCATTTCTCCAAGCCTCTTGTTTTTTTTATTATTTTACAATAATTTACTTCATTGCAGTATGAACATTTTAATATTACTTCCCCTAAGCTTCTTGGAATCCAAATCCAATAACCTTTGCTGCACATATTTAGCAAGACCAAGGGAATGTGTATGGGGTTAGTAAAGGCGACTTACTGGGGTTTTATAATTCCCTATGCCTTTTTGCCTTTTTCTTAATCCATTTATGGATTTTTGTTTTCCTGATGCCTAAATAATAAATTAAAGTAATGGCGATTAATGTTCCCAGTATATTTGTTAACAATTAATCACCTAATCCCTTTATGAATTCCTTTGCCCATTCATCCGCTGACTTGCAGAGGTCCATTATCTTATCTTTTTCTTCTGTTCCATTTGGCGTTATATTGCATATGTCCTTCAATATATCTCTTAGACCATAAATGAATGTATTGGAATCAATCTTTTCTTCTTTATCTTCTTCAGGAATTTCCCAGGGCATAAGGTTTTCATTTGGCTTGTTTTTAGGTTTATCTTGGGATACTTCTTTCTGTTTTATTTCCTTGCCATTTTCATCAATTTCAAATGTATCTGATTCCTGTTTTTTCTTTTTTCTTCCGAATACCATATTTTTACCTCCCTATTCTAATAATCCTATTTTTCTTTTGCATTTGGAACATATTATCCATTTTTTTCCTTCCAAATCAATAACACCTTCAAAGAGAGCTTTGCAGCATTTGCTTCTGAAAGTTCCAACTATATTAAGGCATTCACTGCATCTGTTAAAATTGCATTCAGAACATGGCAATCTTTCTTTAAGTGTGTCATCTTCTATTTGTGACATATCGTATCACTCCTTATTACTTTTATATTATCAGGAAGATTCCTTTTTTTTCCGCATTTGGTGCATATTATTTTTATTTCATTATCAAGCGTATTTATTTTTATGAAAAAGGTTGAATTAAGACATTTCTTTCCATTTTTTTTCTTTCCGCACATTAATCTATATTCATGTTTCATTTTTTCAACCCATCCCTTTTGTTCCAGCATTCTTTATATAAAGCACAATTTTTGCAAGCTTTTCTCATTACTTCCCTATGGTATATAGGGCAATCTTCTATTACATCCTCTTCTCTTTCTTTCATACCAATCCTATAATATTTTACTGATTCCTGTTGAATATGAATGATTTGCCTGTGTTATATTGTATTTCATTCTTTCCATTTCCAGGAATTTCATGTATTCTTTATCCATTTTAACCCCCCTTTATTCTTTATCATTGAATCTCCTTATTTCCCTGCGTATTTCACAAGCATCACAATCACATTCATTTTTAGAGAAACCTTGTATTTTTCTTTTAATCTTACAGGCTTCGCAGTCGCATTCTATGTGCATAGTTCATTTCTCCTTTTCTTCTGTGGAATCGTGATTTTGAGGAGAGGGGGTATTCCCCTCTTTTTCCTCACTTTTTTCCTTTTCGGGTATATCAATCACTTCTACTTTGGATTCTTCCTGAAAATCCTTTTTTCCGCATACACAGATTTCCATTCCACATACCTTGCATTTAGCTGCCATGTTTTCTCTCCTTATCAACAATTTCCTCTCCCTCTTCCTGTTCTTGGTCCTTTTCCTTGTGGTCCTGTTCCATCACGCATTGGTGCCATATATTTCACCTCCTTTGAGAATTGGTTATTTGTTCCATTTAAAACATAATCTTTCAATTCTTCATTACTCGCTTCGCTTATTTTAACTGATGTTTTACACCTGGGGCATGAAGTAAACAAATAAAAAGGCAAATTCATCTTTACTTTCTTGCCTGTATAATCCCATTCCCATCCGCATCTTTGACATTTTAGTTTCATGTATTTCTGATTATACTTAGCATGGGGTATTTAAATACTTATGTATTCTTTAGTATATACAACAATTGTCGTAATTCACATAAAAATAGTTCGTTCTTTAATGTAACTTAATCTTCTTTCTGATAGCACTTCCAGTATTCAGGTCTTTAATTGTGACACTTATCTCAAGATTAGTGATATTGCTTCGTTCTTTATTGTTTTGTATTGGAAAGTTGCATATTCTGATGCCTTTTAATATAGATTCCATAGGCAAATCTGAATTTATGGTTGTATTAAGGGTCTTCCCTGACTTCCTATTCCATAATCTTAAGCAATATTTCATCTCTGTCTCTCTCTGTATTTCTTGATGGAATTAATATCATTATTATCCACTATGTCCTCTCTCACTATTCCAATAGAGAGAGGGGGGAGAAAGCTTCTATATAGATATAATATATATCCAAGAGAGAGAGAGAGAGAGAGGAAGAATTCTTTATGAATCATAATCATTCTCCTCATCAATATTTCTGGAGTAATTGATTTTCAGTTTTAAAATTGCATTTTCTTTTACAATCCATTCTGCATTTAATAGAGCATTAATATATGATTTTGCAGTCTCAGGGGTTTGCTCCTAAAATGGCTTCTGCTCCTAAATCCCCATATCTGCTCCTATAATCCTTCAAAAACTGCCTTTTAGGAGCAAACCCAACTGGATGGCTACATTTAAATTTTCCCATAGTAACCTCCTTACATTAATCTTGAATATTCCCTTTTTTCCTGTTCTTCTCTAAATCTTCTTAAAGCATCAAGTCTTTTTCTTTCAAGCTCAAGTCTTTTTCTTTGCAATTTCAATTCTCTGTTCCTCTGCTTTAGCATCATTGTTCTTTGGTTTTTTCTCTTTTTCTGCTTTTTCCTTGAGCCTATTGCAAAGGTCTTGATTCCTTTGCCTATGAAGCCTCTTGATTTCTTTAACTTTTTTCTCCTCTTCTTTGTAAAGAATCCCATATTTAACCTCCTTATATGAATCTTATTCTTCTGCCTTTTCCTTCCTTTTCAGTTATTTCACAGCCACCTCTGCCTCTGTTTGCCCTTCTGCCCTTTCCAGAGCCATCCATTTTAGGTATCCCTTTGGTTGCCTGGACTGTCATGCCTGTTGCTACTGTTACAGGTATCATTGAAACTATCTGTGCAGTTGCAGCTGCTGCCGCTGCGTTTACTACCATGTTTTACCTCCTTATGCCCATTTGACTTTCTTTAGTCTTGCATACTTTTTTTTCCAAGACATATTTATTTCCTTACATAAACCTTATGGGTTCTTTCTTTTTTTTTGTTTCGCCCATAAGGTCTATTGTTTCTTTTCTGTTTTGCCCTTTTAGGTTTCTCATTTCTGCTTTTACTTTGGCTCTCTCAAGCTTAAGTCTTTCAACTTCAAGCTTTCTTTCAAGTCTTTCAGGTTCTTCTCTTTTGTATTTATCGTATTTTTCTCCCATATTATTCATTATATTTGCCATTCCCTTTACTACATTTTCGCTGAAGTCTATGAAAGACTTTATTATTTTTTCTATTTTCATTTTATCTTACCCTCCTATTTGTTTTTTAAGAGGTTGGAAAACTTTGGTTTTTGTGCATATACTGAATTTATATCCAAAGTTAACCCTCCCTCTTTGTTTATTCCTGTCTTGTCTTTATCTATATTCAATTTCATTGTCTCTCCTTATCCTGTTATGCGAAATACTGATGTTCCGCATACAGGGCATTTTCCTTTTATTGCTTTCTTTGTTCCTCTTTTTGTTTTGAAGGTTACATTTTTCGGATTACTTATTTCAACCTTCTTCTTACATTTGACGCAATATGCTTCCATTGTCAACACCCCCTTATAACATTATCTTTGCTGCTGCTGCCGCTATTATTGTAGCTGCTATCACTACTGGCACATATCCTGTTATTGCTCTATCAAGGGAATTTGTTTGGTATATATCGTCATAGTAGCTGTATGACACATTCCATGTTGTGTTTACTGATGTATTGGTCTGTATAAATGATATTACACCAGTTGCGTTTACTATTACATATTCAACACCATTGCTTAAAGTTGCTGTGTCATTCGTTATTGTTTCTGTTCCAACCAATACATTATCGTATGTTAGTGTTACATTGTTATCTCCGTAAACCCAATCTCCCTCGGCTGCTGTTACGGATTCATTTGTTATTGATTGCGGTATTGTTGCTCTGTTTGTTGTATCAGCAATTGGAACTAACAATATTGCAGCCACTATTACTGCTACCGAAACTGCAACAACTGCTGCTCCAGCCATTTGTCCTTGCATTATTTCACCTCCTATTTTTAAGCCCTGAAAAATCTTGCGAACCATATGAATCCTATGCCTGCAAGAATTCCAAGGAATATGAATATTCTCCATAAATTTGGTTCTGGGAGAAGGAAATTACCACTTAAAGCTATTATACCGAAACCTATTATGACCAAAGCACCATCCATGCCCAATCCAAACCTCCAGCAAAGGAATATCAGTAACAATACTGAAAATATTCCAAGTAATTCTGGTGTTCCAAATACATAAGTCTCTAAGTTTGCCCCTATAATTGTAGCCAAATATGTAAAGTTCATATTTCATTCCCCTTCCACCATGCAAATATGGCAAGTAAATACATTACAGATAAAGGAACACCTATTATTACTTTTATGACGAATGGTATTCCAGATAATCCGAATAAAGCCAATGGTGCTGTTGCCAAACCAAATAATAATGATATTCCATCCTTAGCCAATGTAATTGCTGATGTGAATATTGTTGTTGCACCT
>Ga0272442_10001758_pt1 | contig 32276 bp, 25 predicted proteins | sample SSMForm2O_FD_200262 | JGI IMG/M metagenome (GOLD analysis project Ga0272442, IMG submission 200262) | Marine sediment archaeal communities from Little Sippewissett salt marsh, Falmouth, MA, United States - SSM-Form-2O | ecosystem: Environmental > Aquatic > Marine > Wetlands > Sediment ... | reverse complement strand
ACTCCTTTAAATTTGTGTTTACGATTTTCGATCCATGATTGTTTCAGATTTATACTCATTTATCAATCGAAAATCTTGAAGGACTTTACCGACTACTCGCTTTGGGCGGATCGCCCGTGTACCATCTGAGCGGCACATCATCCCCGTTTGTTTCTTCCAGCGGCGTAACGTGCCCGTCCAGCCAGAGAATATTGGTCCGCCCGCCCGTCTTGTAACGGTCGGGATAGCGTATGTTGTGCCTGAAAATCTGCCGATACGTAAATGAACGGCTCCCTCCTTCGCGATAGCTGGTCAGGTTCATCGCACCGGGCGTATCATTGTTATGAAGGCAATCGCTCGTACTGCCGTCCGGCCTCGGTTCGGCGTGGTCGCAACAATAGATAAATTCCGAAAGACGGTAGATCGTTTCGGTGTTTCGACCCCGGGCTCGAATGTGATGGTTCAAACCAAACGCCGCATGCTGAATCACATCGGCCGGATCGGGATATTGACTGTACGAGTAGATCAATCCCTCGGCGGGACGCTGCAGGCTCGGGCAGCCGAAGATTTTCGTCTCTTTCAAATAATCCCTGTAGAACGTTCCCCAATACGTCCCTCCGCCGGAGCCAGCTTGCCGCGGTGTTCCGTTCGGATTATCCCAGAGAAACCCGTTGGAACTTCCCGTATCGGGAATCTTGCGTTCATTGTCATCCAGATACATCGCCAGGGCCAATCCCACATTCTTCAGGTTCGACCGGCAGACCGTCTCACGCGCCACCTCTTTGACTTTTCGCATCGCGGGCATCATGATACCCAACAACACGGCGATAATGGCAATCACCACCAGCAACTCGATCAAGGTGAATCCGCTAACTTTATGATTTTGTCGATTCTTTTTGTCATTATCCATAGTTCTATCTCTCAAAACCGGGGCCTACACCGAAGTAACTGGTATAGGCCCCGAGTTCATGTCCCCATGTGCAACATTCTTTCTGCATGTCCTGCTAATTACTCATAACTGATATGTAATAACGGCGCATCGTCGCCCGGCCCGGCCTCGGCACAGCGAATGCCCAGGGAGGGATTATCCGGATCGTCCTGGAAGATCAGTACGATTGAGCCGCCGGCCCAGTCGTCCTGATTGACGATTTCCTGAATGATCGGGACGAGACTCGGCGTCGTCTGGTCGGGACCCTGGTCGCCCACGTTCACCCAATCCGGCACGCTCCACTGCACCTTCTCGGTCGTTTTGCGCCGGGTGGAAACGATCGAAGCAGCGGAAAATCCAAGGGCATCTGTGCTTAATTCACCGTCGATGATCAGATTGACCGGCTCGGTGCCGCCCTTGGTCTCATCGACCTGGAACCTGACCCACGCCTCGGTGATCGTCACGCCCCTGGGTACGGGAATACCTGTAAAACGCAAACCGATGATTTGCGGATTCCCCTGATTCTCGTCTTCATAAGCCAGTTCGAGATCGCTGCTGGTGATGTCCATACCGCCCGTGGAGACGGCCTCCTCAACATCATCCATATCATCCGTGATCCGCCATTCCGAGATGGACTCAGGAGCCGCGGCATCCAGCCGGATATCGTCGAAGAACAATCTACCGGTGGCGCCGGTATCGTCAACTCCGAGGGCCAGCGTTGAGATCATCTGAACATTCCCACTCAAGCTCGCCAGGTCAAGACTCCAGGATTGCCAGCCTTCGATCGCAATGTTGCCGGCGTCACCATCGTAAGGGATTTTAACATCGTTGATTTTCACATACAACTGACCCGTATTGCCCGCCTTGCCGAAGAACCAGAGCACCAGCGTATTGACGCCGTGACTGGCCCAATCCACTGCCGGATCTAACGAAAGTTCGGTTTGCGAAAACGTGGCGCTGCCGGTATTGCTATAGAGAAACGGCATCGCCTTTCCACCGCCATGGACGGTAGCCTGCTCGGTATAAGGAGGCATTAAATAACCCACCTGAGAACCGTTGCTCGAATCCTCGAAACCATCCAGCCACGTCATATAAATTTCTTCGCCTTCCAGGTCGGCGTAACCTTCGAAGTCATCCACAACGACGTGATCTTTTGTCGTAAAGCTCCAGACATTGCTTTCCCATGTCGTCGGCGTCTCGACCTCATTGACCTCATCGACCTTCCAGTAATAGCTCGTATCCACCTGGACGGCCATCGGGCTGTAGCTCGCATCGTCGACGGTGACTACATCAGCCGATCCGTCCATCACCGCCTGCTCGTCGGTGCCCAGGTACACATCGTGCGCGACGGCTTCTCTTCCCGCCCGCCAGTTCAGAACGACATCCACATCCACGTCGGTCGTCCCGGCAGCCGGAGAAGGTTCACTCGCATTCACAGGGATATAAAAGAAACGAATCTCGCTAAGACTATATTGCGATAGAAGACCGCCCCAGTTGCTCACCGCACTGAACCTGACATACTTGGCCGGGGCGCCGGCAAAATCAACCGTCGTGTCATTGGCATATCCGTCCGTGCCGGGGGCCTGAGTAAATTCAGGCACATTGGCCAAACCCGTCCAATCGACGCCATCGGTCGAATACTCCACGCTCACTTCTTTGAGCCCGAGTCCGAACGAACTCTCAACAACCTGGTTGGAATTCCAAACCCACATCTCGTGGAGTTTATATACCTTGTCGAATTCATACTGAATCCAGGCTCCGCCTTCTTCGATATCACTAAGCCACATGTCCGCCGGATCGGTCGAATGCAGATCGTTTTCATCCAGACCCGAGCCGTTGATAGTATTTTCAGGGCCAAAATCAGCCTGGGACGAACTGGAAGCGGTTGCCTTGATAACCTCTGCGTTCATCGGATAAGAGAAATACTCCGTTGTGAAACTCCAGACCCGACCTTCATTGAATGCGGGATCCGTTGATTCGTTGTTCTGGCGGACGCGCCAATAGTAGGTCGTGCCGTATTCGAGCCGTCCGGGATCGTAGGTGGTCGCCGACTGGGTCACACCACTGATACCATCGTTGGCATCGTCGAAGTTTTCGCTGAAGTAAACCGTTTGCCCATCGACTAAAGCTGCGAAGGGACCGGCGTTCCAGCTCAGATCCGCATCGATCGACACATCCATCTGCCCATCCGACGGGATCGGTCCGCCGGCGCTGCCCAGAGACCACTCGATATGCAACAGGGGCGCCAAGTCACCCGAGCCGCCGGTTTCGACGGTCCGATGGCCCAGGGAAGAATTATCCGGATCGTTACTGACGATCAGCACCAGGTCCGCGCCGCTGTACCAATTGACCAGGTTGACGATTTCCTCAATCACCGGGGAGATATCGGAGGTTTGATGTTTTCCACCCACGGCAGGGAAATGCTCCGGATGCCATGAGGCTTTTGCATGGGTCCGGGCTCTGTTGTCAACATCATAACCCGTGCTGCCGAAATTCGCTGGGTTGGCTTTCAACTCACCGTCGATAATGAGATTAACGGGCAGGTCAACTTCGACTTCATCCGCGGTGAACTCAATGTACGCCCTATCAATGGAAGCGCCCATCGGAACAATCACGTTCGAAAAACGCAAACCGATGACTTGCACGCCGCCGTCATAGGGCAATTCCAAGTCGCTGCTACCCGAATACATTCCTCGTCCGAGCTGGTCTTCCACCGCATCCGACGAGCTTTCAATTTGACCTTCCCATATATCGCCCAGGACGACATTGGCGCCGGCTAAAGCGAATACGAGGGAGAAGCAAATAAGACATGATAATTTTGTAAACATAGTCATTCTCCTAAAAAAAAACACCGGTCAATCTTTGTTGGGTTTCAATCACACTTGTTCTAACACTTCATCCGATTCAGGGGATGAATCCGAACCTCGCAGTCGAAACGTGAGAATACACTCATTTCATATATCAAAGCAGAAACAATACTTTTGAAAAGGGTTTGCATGAAAGCCCTCCGATATAGTAGGATAGAGGTGAATCGGACAAAGGGAAAATCCTCTATGTCCGGTCTTCCGGTGAGCCGGCGGATCACTTACCAGGTTAAACGCCGGCTTACCTCTTTTCCTTATATCATGACAGCTTTTAACGACCCATCTATTTTGAAAATAGATGAGCACCGTCCTCATCTTTGATGTGTTGTCAGCTTATCCACGTATTCCCTATCTCATACAGAAGATTCGTATCGTTTATTAAAACACCTCCTTTCATCAATCTGTGCAACGGTAGCCCCCGAATGTTTTCTTTACGCTTCCTCAAGGGCAACGTTGCGTTTTCTTTCTCGTTGAATTTTAACACCCCATTGTCTTGGACTGGCAAATAACTTCCATCCTCGGCTTTTATCGCATTCTTTCGGGGATACCTCACGGCCTCGCCCATCATACGACTCCTTTTGATGGTGTCCTGACATCTTTATTACCAGCCTGACTACTCGTTTCCGTACCAGTCATGGTTATAATATGGAAATTTGTTAGATGTTTATTAGGCTATTATGTATTTCTCGTAAAACTCACATTTCAGACATTTCGAGTCTGTAAATCATTATTTTCAAATGATCCTTTGATCTTTTTTTCAGTAGAAACTAATATATGTGCTGATCGTTGTTGGTTGTTCGTTGTTAGCAACCAGAAACCAGCAACCGGAAACATCATGAGGTTAGTTGTCATGCTTAATCAGAAATGGATATTCAAAATCGTCTTTTTTCTGTTTTCTATCTTCTGTCTTCCGACTTCTGTATCCCACGGTGCCGGACTCCAAACGCCCGATAAATCCGTGGTCCTCATCAGAAGCGCCAGACAGGATTTCAATTATGTGACCGGCTGGAAAAGAGACCATGTGTCCCGAAGCTCGGGATCGGGATTGATTATCGCCGGCAATAAGATTCTGACCAATGCGCACAACGTGAGCAACTGCCCATACGTCGAACTGGCCAAGGAAAACCTCGCCAAAAGCTTCCCGGCCAGGATCCTCTATGTCGGGCATGATTGCGATCTGGCCGTGCTCACCGTCGATGATGCGAGCTTTTTCGAAGGCACCGCGGCGCTCGAGTTGGCCGGGATCCCACAGGTCAACACCACCGTATCGACCTATGGTTTTCCCGTGGGCGGAGATCGTATCTCCGTGACGGAAGGCGTCGTCTCGCGGATCGAGACGGATACGTACTCCCACACCGCCGCCGGGCGACACCTCGTCATCCAAACCGACGCGGCGATTAATCCGGGCAATAGCGGCGGACCGGTCGTCCAGGACGGCCGCGTCGTCGGCGTTGCCTTCCAGGGCATCCGGGAAGCGGATAACATCGGCTACCTCATTCCCACCACCGTCATCCAGCACTTCTTAAAGGACATCGAAGACGGAACATACGACGGCTTCGGAGCAATGGGCACATTGTTCTATCCCGGATTGCATAATACGAGCTACAGGGACTACCTGAAAGTCCCACCTGACGAGGACGGGGTTGTTGTTCTCGCCACACTGATGCACTCTTCGATCGAATCGATTTTGCAGGCCGGTGATGTGATCACCCGAATCGGCGATTACAATGTCGATAACGACGGGATGATCCAGATACACGGCTTGCGACTGCCCCTCTCGGAAGCGGTCGATTCGAAGCAGATTGGCGAGACCGTACAACTGACATTTTATCGCCGGGGCGCGCAGATGACCGCGGCGGCCACCATCGCTATGAATAAACCGATTTTCGACCGCGAACGTCAATTCGACCGCCCGCCGCCGTATGTGTGCTTTGCCGGCCTGGTCTTTACCCCCGCCAGCCGAAACCTGCTTGAAATCTGGGGACCGAAGTGGCCCGAGAAAATCCCCTTCACTCTGCGCTACCTGTATACGCACTCGATGCAGCTCAATACCAGCCGGCAGCGACGGGAATATGTTGTCCTCTCGGCGATCATGTCTGACGAGGTCAATGCCTACGCTCAGGATTTTAGAAACCGTGTCGTCGAGAGTATCAACGACATCGAGATCAACAGTCTCGAAGATGTACATCGTGCTTTCAAAGAAACAACGGCCCGGTTTTATATCATCAAGTTTATGGGCAGCAATCGTATTCTCCCCATAGATGCACAAGCCGCCCGAACTCGAAATCAGTCCATACTCACGAAATACCAAATCCCCGCCGAAGTGCGTCTGGAGGCGACCCCATGAACAAGAAGATCGTACCTGTCATTATCCTATCCGGCGTAATCTTCCAAGCGTGCTCGCTGACGTCCGCCGCGGATCGGAACGGGCCGGACCTTATGGAGGAAATGAAAGATTCCATTGTCTATCTCGAAGTCTCCTCCTACGGGTACAGCCGAAGCGAACCCTGGAAACACGAACGCCTCTCGGAAAACTGGGCCTGCGCCTGCGCCGTGGGTGAATATGACGTTATCACCACGGCCGACAGCGTCGTGAACCTTGCGTTTTTACGAGCGCTTCGCTACGGCCAAAACGAATTTGTCGGCGCTACACTGAAAGTCGTTGATTACGATACAAACCTCTGCTTAATCCGATTGGATCCGAACGCGCTGAGCACACCACTGAAACCGTTGACATTCTCCGAGGACTATGAAAAGGGCGCCGAAGTCAGCTTCTATTGGCTCTCGTCGAAAAACCAACTTTATAATGGACGGGGTTACCTCGACCGTGCAAGTGTGGAACCGACCCAGGTTTCCTTCGGGCAACGTTTGTGTTATATTGCCGCGAATACGTCGCAGCGCACCTCCAGAGGAGAAGTCTATTGCGTCGGTTCGACGCCCATCGGCATCGCCCACTTGTCCAGCGAAGAGAAAGAATCCGGTCTGATTCCGGCCGAAACGATCAATCGATTTCTGAAAGCCGCCGACAGTGAGAACTATCAGGGCTTCGGAGAGGTGGGCTTCGTTCTTTCGGAGCTTCTCGATCCGGCGATGCGATCCTACCTGAAGATGTCTTCTTCCATGGCCGACGGCGCCTATGTCGTTGACGTGGATAACCTGGGCACGGGCTGTGAAAGTCTCAAAAAGGGAGATGTGATTTTGAGCATCGACGGCCATACGCTCGATCCTCACGGCCGATTCATGCACCCCAAATATCAACGGTTGTCATTTAGCCATCTCATCACCAGCAAGGCGGTCGGAGAAAATGTGCGCTTCGAGCTTTGGCGCGACGGCCAAAAAATGGAGATCGAAAAAGAAGTCACAAACTTCGACGTCTCGCAAATGCTCGTACCCTATCACGAATATGACCGACAGTCGGAATACATCATCACGGCGGGATTCGTGCTGCAAAAACTCACGCGAGAGTATCTTAAGGTTTTCGGCGATGATATGGAGGGGAAAAGTCCTCCGCATTTATACCACTACTATCGCGATTCCGCTTTCAAACCATCGCCCGAACGCCAGGACATTGTCATCCTCAGTTATGTGCTCTGGGGTCCTTTTAACCTCGGCTACACCCGCCTCGGCCGGATGGTCGTCAGCAAAGTCAACGGCATGACGATACGTTCCATTCAGGACATCTTGACGGCTCAGAAATTGAACCCCGACTCTAAATACGATGTCATCGAATTCGAGCTGGACAATCCGACCGTCGTGATCCCGCGGGCCCAGTTGCCCGCCGCCAACCAATATATTCAGCGAAGATACGGAATCGAAAAACTCTCGAACATTCACGATCCTTAATAAGAAAAGTACCCAATCCACAATTCAAATGCTCTAATGACCAAAACGTGACGCGCAATCCGGTCATTTGGAGACTATGAATTTCTCATCAAGTCGTCGTGCCTATTTGTCGATGCACGATCCGGTGTTTTCTCTTGACAAAAGGGTGCGGAATCCCATACAGTGGAATAATAAGACTTTTGCAAAATTGGAGGTTAGGCATATATTATTTCAGAAAATCTGTTTCAGGATTTTCTGAAAATAATCAACAATCTTGAGATAAGCCATTGCCAAATAAGATGTTAGATGTTGTGCACTCTACAATATTCTTCGGATTTTAGAAAGAAAAAATCAAGAAAATAGATTTTTTCTTTCCAAAAGTATGCCTAACCTCCAATTTTGCAAAAGTCCTGTGGAATAAGGTAAATGAAGCAAGTGATTAGCTCTTTATCCATTTCAAACGGGTGTTGCGGGTTTTTCCATTAACAACGTGTTATACGGGATTTTGGAGAAAGGAGGTGGTGCTCAATCGTACGAGGGCCGTCTTGCATCGGTCCTGATGCAAGTCATGCAAGCTACACCATTAATGATCATCTTGAGTTAGAAGGAGGCCATCATGTGTAAACAAGTAATTTATCTGACGTTGATTGTCTTTGTTTTGGGCCTGGGACTCACTGTGAACGTCGCCGGGGCCAGCGAACTAAAGATTAACTTCCAATCAGCCGGAGCACCGATACCCGAAGGGTATTTACCCGAATATGGCGAAATATTTTTTGAGCATGACAACGGCTGGAGTTACGGGTGGAACCAAAATATAACAAGTGGTGCACGTGACCGCAACAACGCCAACGCTCCAGACCAGCGTTACGACACACTGAACCACTTTCGGGGGGCTATATGGGAGATAGAAGTGCCAAACGGCACCTATAATCTGTATTTTGTTTGCGGCGACCCGTCATACACCGATCAGACAAATAACATAGATGTCGAAGGGATTCTTCTGGAGGACCCGGACGGCCCCGTCGGAACGGGTTTTGACTTCGACGAGTTCGAAGTAACGGTAGAAGTCAATGATGGTCGCCTAACCATCCAGCCGGGAGCGGGGCAAGACAACAGTAAATTCTGCTTCATAGATATCGAAAGTGATGCTCTTACCCAATTTTTCACGAAAGCCAGAGAACCCGATCCGGTTGACGGCGCCGAAGGCGTCGCGGACGCTATCCTGATGTGGACGCCGGGAGATACGGCTGTGCTCCATCGAGTGTATCTCGGCACCGATCCCGACGCAATTGAAATGGTGGACGAAACGGAATTCACCGTTTACTGGCACGCGGACGGCCTCGAACCCGGGCTGACATACTACTGGCGAGTTGACGAAGTCGATGCCGACGGCGCGGTTATCACAGGCGACGTCTGGAGCTTTACCGCCCTCTCGCTGATCGCCTGGGGGGCCAATCCCTCGGATGGCGCTTCCGACGTGCTGATCGACACAAAGTTAAGCTGGAGAATGGGCGATTCCCCGGTCCCCATGACGCATCATGTGTTCTTCGGCACCGATGAAGCGGAAGTAGCCGCGGGCACCGGCGATACCGATAAAGGTATTCAGGAAGAAGCAACGTACGATCCGGGAATACTGCAAGCCGATACGACGTACTATTTCCGAATCAACGAAGTTGAAATGTTCACCAACGTCGAACGAGAAGGCAAGGTCTGGAGCTTCAAGACCGTCGAGCCCGGCCCGGGCAAGATCATCCGCGAGTGGTGGTTCGATATTAGCGGCTCGGCCGTGACGGACCTGACGGGTAATGAACGCTATCCCAGCAATCCCGACGGCATGGAATTTTTGACGTACTTCCAGGGCCCAACGGATTGGGCCGAACAATACGGCAGCCGGATTCGCGGCTGGATTTTCGCCCCGGAAACGGGCAACTATACATTCGAGTTTGATTGCGAAGATGGAGGCGAGCTACGCCTGAGTCCCGACGAAAGTCCCGCCAATGCGGTGACCATCGCAACGATCAATGATGGCACGATAGAATCAGGCATACAAGCTCTTGAAGCGGGCAATCGATATTACATCGAGGCTTTGCAGAAGGAAAATACCATCGGCGATAGACTCAGGGTTTCCTGGAAAGGCCCCGGCATCCCAACGATGGAAGTCATTAGTGCCGAGTATGTCGGCGCGACGCCCTACCTGGCCATGAAAGCCTATGGGGCTTTTCCTCCGGACGGAGCAACGGGTGTCAACCAAAGATCTATTCTTAGCTGGAAACCCGGAGTCGATGCCGCTTCGCACGAGATTTACTTCGGCACAGATGAAGACGCCGTGAAAAACGCCGATACATCATCGCCCGAATACATGGGCACCCAAGCCCTCGGTGAAGAGAGCTTTGATCCCGGCAAGCTGGCGTGGGAAACCACATACTACTGGCGCGTCGATGAGATCAACAGCGCCAATTCCGACAGCCCGTGGACAGGCAGCGTATGGACTTTCACAACGGGCGACTTCATCACCGTGGACGATTTCGAGAGCTACACAGATCACGACGCCGATGGCGAAGCCATTTGGCAGCACTGGATCGATGGTTTCGGCGTTACGGATAATGGCGCCCAAGCCGGATATATCATGCCCCCGTATTGCGAGCAGACGATTGTCCATAGTGGCGCCCAGTCTATGCCGTTGCTTTATATCAACGATGTGGGGGTGGACAACTCAGAGGCGGTTTTGACCTTGACAGAAGCACGCGACTGGACCGAAGAAGGCGTTGGGGAATTATCCCTGTGGTTCCAGGGTGCTCTGAGTAATGCGGCCGAGCCGTTTTACATCGAGGTCGCCAATGCCAATGGCGCATCCGCACTGGTGACCAATGATGATCCGGAAGCCGCGCTGATTAACGTCTGGACCGAATGGCGTATTCAACTCGGTGTCTTTACCGTTTTAGGCGTCGATCTGACCGATGTCGATAAGATCGCGATCGGCCTGGGCAGCAAAGGCGGCATCGCCGCCGGCGGATCCGGTACGATGTACATTGACGACATCCGGCTGTATCGTCCATAAACACAGCCGAAATGATCCTTCGACTTTGTGCCGGGCAAAGACGAAGCAGTGAACGTCATCAGGGCCTATATCGAGCTATTTGGTATAGGCCCTTTTAGTGTTCTCGATATCCGACTGTATCGACCTGTAAATTGATCCTTCAAGCTTACAGTTGTCTTTCTCGTATGAACCTATAGATTGCCGGTTCTTATTTGGGTGGCACTCTCAAAGCCGAAGGCCTTGGGGATGATGGGCGAAAGCCATCCCCAAGCGCCTACGGCGTGCGTCCATCGCTTGATCCGCTCGCATTGCTCCGGAGCGCCGGTGGCGGCGCCGGCGAAATGAATGCCGACGTTCCACCTATGCGTAATCCTTGCCGTTCAGGCTGCGAACGACGGAGGCCAACCAGGCTTCAAGCTGAGATTTCATGGCATTCACCCGTTTCGTTTCCTGGGCGAGCAGGTCTTTTTTCTCCATGGGATCATCGGCAAGGTTATATAGTTCCAGCTTGATGTTTCCCTTCTTATCGTGAATCCGGTGGAGTTTCCAGGGCCAATCGAGCCAGGCGGCATGGCCGGGGAAGGAATCTTCCGGATATTGCCTGGCGATCTGTCCGGCGTCCATGCGCAGACGGGCCCTGTTGCCGATTTCGTCGCCCGCCTTTTGCGCTTCGAGCAGTTCGGCCATCCATTTGGCGCTCGGCGTGCTGATCCCCCCGGTAGGATGATTCCAGAAGCCCATCGGTTTCGGCCGGGCTCTCATCCTTCCGTTGATGAGCCGGACCAGGCTGATCCCATCGAGCGGCGGTTGGTTATCCATCCGTACGCCCGCAATGTCGAGGAGTGTCGGGTAAATGTCCACGGTGCTACAGGGCACGTTAGTCGTTTTCGGTTTGGCAATCCGTGCGGGCCATTCGAGAATGGACGGGACGCGAAGACCGCCTTCGTAGATTTGTCCCTTGTTACCGCGGCCGCCCGTTGTGCCGACTCTTGGCAGCCCGCCGTTGTCGCTGCAATACCAGAGGAGCGTGTTTTCACGAATGCCAAGGTTGCCCAGTTCCTTGCGAAGCTTGCCGAAGGCGCGGTCCATACCGGTGATCTCGCCGTAAAAATGCTGGAAGTTTTTCTTCTGGTCGGCGTAAAGAGCGGCATCTTCTGCGATGGCCTGGTGCGGGTTGTGCGGAGAGCCGAACCACACGACCGCCAGGAACGGTTGCGGCGTTTTGGCGTGTTTGCGAATAAATTCAATCGCGGCATCGACCGTGACCATCGAGCTTTCGCCCCGGGTTTGGACGGCGACGCCTTCCCGGCTGAGAATCGGATCGTTGTCGAAGAAATTCGGGGCCGAGAGCCATTCGTCGAATCCGCTGGCGCCGGGATTGACGGGACTGCCCTTGCGAACGGAGCCGAGATGCCACTTGCCGAAATGGCCCGTGACATAGCCGGCTTTCTTGAGCGCTTCGGCGACCGTAATTTCCTTCGGGCGTAGCGTGTGGCCCCATTTGAAACAGCCGAAGCGATTCGGATGCCGGCCGGTCATGACGGAGCCGCGCGTCGGCGAGCAAACCGGCGCCGCAGCGTAGAAGCGATCGAAGCGCATCGCCTCGGCCGCCATCGCGTCGAAGTTCGGCGTCTTGAGGGCGGGATGATCGTAGTACGCCATGTCGCCCCAGCCCTGGTCGTCGGCCATGCACAGTACGATGTTGGGCTTTTGGGAAGACCTGGTACGTGCCGAAGATATGTGTCCTGTAGCCACCAGGCATAGACCGGCGCCGGCTGCTCTTAAAAATTCACGACGTTTCATTTGCATTGTTATTCTCCTATTTCCTTCAAGGTGGGTTCTCCGTTGAGGTATCTGAGCGAGGCCAAAAACTTATCCGCTTCGATCACGGTTTGGTAGTAGTATGTGTTGTTGCCGTCTCGATAATTAAAGAATCCGTGCGGCTGTCCCTCGTAGAGATGGAGGTCGCAGCGCCTGCCGGATCGGACCATCAGGCCCTTATATTTTTCCGCCGTCGAGACGGGGATAAGCTTATCCTTCGTGCCGAGGAAAACAATCGTGGGCGGCGTGCCCGCGTCGATGTTATGCATCGGGGAAAACGCGCGCCAATGGTCCTTGACCCGGTCGTGGCCGTAACCTTCGGGACCGTTATCATAAACGGGATTAAAAAGAACCAGGGCGTTCGGTCGGGTGCTGATGGCGATGTCTTCGCCGGGCTCCTGAAATCGCTTGACGCTTCCCGTCGCGGCGGCTACGTGCCCGCCCGCCGAGCCTCCCCCGGCGGCAATGCGCCGGGGATCGATGCCTAATTTGTCGGCGTGCAGCCGGACCCAGCGTAGGGCTGATTTGCCGTCCTTCACACATTCGTAAGGCGTCGTTTCGTGCCGGCTCCGCACCCGGTATTCCGCGGAGATGGCCACCATCCCGCGAGAGGAAAGATAGCGGCAGTGGGGGTAGAATTGCGAGGGCGTTCCGCCGACCCAGCCGCCGCCGAAGAAGAACACAGTGCAGGGCCTGGAATCGGCGGCCTTGTGATTGTCGGGTTTGAAAATATGGAGTTGTAATTTGACGTCATCTACTGTTTTGTAAGTGACCTTCTCGTCCGGAACGATATCCGCCGCGAAAGTGAGTGTGCCGACGGACAGTAATATCATCAATGTTGTAAAGAGTCTGCAAGGTATTCGTTTCATATCATCTCCAAAATAAAATGTGTTAAATAGCGTAGAAACTTAATTCTTAGAGCGTGTATGAGAAGCCGCTTTTTCGTGGCATGGGCATCTTGCCCATGTATCGCAAGGCCGTCCCCTCGATTTTGCTCGGGGCAGGTTCTGGCTTAGTAAATTGCTGTTGTTCATGGGCGGGACGCCCATGAAACACACGGGCAGGATGCCCGTGCCACTTCTCACACACATTCTTATGATTTGACATACTCGGCTCCGATGTTGTCGTTTATTTCTTCGACCCACTGGCATAGAAGTCGGCGATGGGTTTTCAGAACGTCTTTGTATGTTTCGGCTTCGGCGAGGTTCTTCATTTCGCCCGGATCGGTCTTCAGATCTATCAACTGCTCGGCGTGCCGGCCGGAATCGTGGATGCAATATTTGAAGCGGGCCGTCCTCACCATTCGGCCGTAGTGGCTCTCGACGGCGACGAAGTCTCGCCAGCTCTTAACCGGCTTACCTTCGGCCAGGGAGCGGACGCTTTGGCCGGGCCGTCCTTTGGGAATCTCTATGCCCGCATAATCGCACAACGTCGGCAAAAGATCGAGCCCGTTGGATATCAGATGTGTATCGTCAACCTTGCCTTTGGGAATGATTCCTTTGTAGCTCATAATGAACGGGATGCGGACGGATTCCTCGTACAGGACTTGTTTGTGTTCGAGCCGGTGTGACGAATCCATGTCGCCGTGGTCGCTGGTGAAGACAACCAGTGTATTCTTTTCCAATCCCGCTTCACGAAGTGCTTTGAGTACAATGCCGATTTTGGCATCGACCATTTCAGTCAGCCGGCAATACGCCCAGCGGTGCAGGCGCCACTGCTCTGCGGACCACTTCCGACGGGTATAAGCCTGGAACGGTCTTGGCTCGATGTACTTGGCCATGATACATTCCGGCTCCGCTTCGGGCACTTCGTGATTGGCCGGCAAGGAAGGGCAATTCCCCTCCACGAAGGCGCTGACGTCCCCTGTGCTTCGAACATTATCCAGGACCGCCTCGCAGATTTTGGAATCCGTGTTAGCCATCGGGGCCTCGCCTTGTGTTCGATTGTAATCATTGATCGCCATGTAGCAAATATCGTGCGGATTGATGAACGAGGCGAACAGGAAGAACGGTTTTGTGTGGCGCCCTTTGATGAACTCGGCGCACGCCTCCGCCAATCCCAGACGACGGTCGTTCGTCAGGTTTCGGTATCCCAGGCTCTCGATGCTTTTCATCTTCCTGGGCAGGTGCACTTTGCCGCCAAAGACCGTTTCGTAGCCCGCCTTGCTGAAAAGCCGGCCCAGCGATTGTTCTCTCATGGTCTCCGTCACCTCGGCGCTGGCGGAATCGCCGTTATGCCTCATGCCGATCGCGCTGGGCATGAGGCCCGTCTGCAGGCTGAACCGGTTCGGCACGCAGACGGGATTGCAGGCATAGGCGCGCTCGAACCGGATGCCGGATGCCGCGAGCCGGTCCAGGGCGGGCGTCTTGAGCCATGTATTCCCCGTGCAGCTCAACATCTTTGCCGACTGCTGATCGGTCATGATAAAAAGAATGTTCGGCCGTTTATCTTCCTTTGCCGATGCGGATGATTCCGACATCAGGCCGATAGCCGTCGCCGCCGTAGCGGCCATGAATTCTCGTCGTTTCATTTTCACTCCCATTTCTGCAATTCGATGATGTTTCCTTCGGGATCGGTCATATAAATCAACGTGATCGTCCCGGCGCCGGTGATTTCTACAGTTACCAGGTCACCGACACACCGCCCGCCCGCCGCGAGCACTTCGTCTCTAACAGCCTCGACGTCATCGACCTCGAAAGCCAGATGGGCAAAGCCCGGTCGATTGATTGCCGTCTCCAGGCGTTTTTCCTCTTTATTGTATTGAAATATCTCCAGCGTAGGCCCGTTGTCGCCATAACCCGGCAGTCTCAAATGAATCCCATGAACCTCGGCGCCGGGCACCCCCGTGCACTTTTCGACCCATTCCCCTACGGCGTTCCTCTCCGGCGGGACCGGTTCGCAGCCAAGAACCTTTTCGTAAAAGGCGGCTACCTTCCGCCAGTCTTTCGCCACAATATTTGTATGTCTGTATTTCGCTTTCATATTTTCTTATCTGTTGCGCGAGCGGTTGTATGTAGCAAGGCAGCGATCTCGTGCATGCGCTTCAGGTGCATGCCCGAGATTAAACCCTGCCTATCCGGGGGGACGTTAAGCAGATAATTCGCATTTCGCTCATTGCAGAGCCTGAGCATTTTAATAATATCCTGTGTGTTTTTAAGGTGTTGGGGCTGGTCCGTTGTGTTCCAGAACCAGGTCTTTGAGATCTTGTCGCACACCTCGGCGGGTATCGTATTTCCCTCCGGCGGCATACCTTTAGGCGACCAGGGGAATTCACAGCTATAGATGTCGGAGTCCCTGAGGCTGTGGGCGTTATTGCCGATGACCAAACATCGCGGTTGCAGTGATTCGATGTGCGCCCGGACTTCCGGCCAGCGCGACCGGGTGTATTTATTGCTGTACTGGTCGATCCAGAGCAGGTCAATGGGGCCGTAGTCGGTCAGTAGCTCCGTCAATTGTTTCTTGATGAATCCGACGGTGTCTCCAATTGCCTCCGGCGGCAGGCCGTGAAGGTCCGGCTGACCTTCCGGAACCGCGTTGCCATGCCGGGGATTCGAGAAATCATTGGGGAAACAATAGTAAAACCCGACGTTCAGCCCGCGGGCACGGAAGGCGTCGACAAATTCGCGGACGATGTCTCCCTTGCCGTTTTTGTAGTTCGTAAAGCGCGCAATATCGTGCATCGTATGGTCGCTATCCCAGAGGCACCAGCCGCCGGTATGCTTGACCGTCAGAACGCCATATTTCATCCCGGCCGCGCGGGCGACCTCGGCCCACTGCCGGCAATCCAGCTTGTCGGGTTTGAACAGAGCCGGATCTTCGTAGCCGTTCGCCCATTCACGGTCCACGTAGGTGGCCATGTTAAAGTGAAGAAACAAACCGAAACGTAGTCTTAAGAAATCTTCACGCAAAGCCGCTCGTTCATCAGGGGCAGCGGTTTGCAGGAAACGGACGCAGACCGGTCGCCCAACGGAGATTTTGTGTCCCGTTGGTTCAAGGGCGCCGGTGTTTGGGTTAATTCGGAAGACGACGACGCTGTCGCTGCCCTGGTTGCCGACGAGGCAGAACGCGCCCGTCGGGTCGATGTTGAAGTTTCTCGGCGTTTTGATATCGGCGGTCTCGTGTTCGACGAACGTTAGTTTTCCCGCAGCCGGATCGATTCGGTAAACGGCGATACTGTCGTGTCCACGGTTCGAGCCATATAGGAACCGTCCGCTCGGATGTACGCGGACTTCGGCGCAGGTGCTGGACCCTTCAAAATCGCTTGGGAGCGTGGGGACGGTCTGAATCTCCGTTAGGGTGCCCGCAGCCGGATCGTAAGTGAAGGCCGTGATGGTGCATTGGAGTTCGTTAATCACATAGGCGAATTTTCCGTTGGGACTGAACGCGAAGTGCCGCGGTCCGGCACCGGGCTTGACCTTGCCGAACGGGGGATTGTTGGCAACGATGGTTCCCTTTTCAATATCCAGCTTGTAGATCATGACCTTGTCGATACCGAGATCGGCGACGAAGGCGAAGCGATCGTCGGCGCTGACGTTGATCGAATGGGCGTGGGGACCTTTCTGACGCCTGGGATTGACGCTGGAGCCTTCATGCTGGACGAAACCTGTCGGCTCCGCGAGTTTCCCGTCCGGTTGGATCGGGATCACCGCGGCGCTGCCGCTGCCGTAGTTGGCGACGAGCACGTTCTTTCCGGCATGGTCGATATTGACGTGACACGGGCCGGAGCCTTTCGAGGGTTGTTTATTGAGGAGTTTAAGGACTCCCGTGCCTTTATCGATGGCGTAGGCGCTGACGGAACCCGCGCCGCCGGACTCGCTGACGGCGTACAGGAACTTTCCGGTCGGATGAATCTCCAGAAATGACGGATTTCGAGTTTCCGCCGCGAGCGTCGGCTTGGAGAGTTTCCCCGTATCGAGGTCCAGCGTGCTGCGATAAATTCCTTTGCTCGCATTTTGCCCTCCTGTGTACGTTCCGAAGTAAACGGGTAGCGACTTGCCGTGAGCAGTTGATAACGCCGCCAAACAAAACGTCGTTGTGACAAGAATCTTCTTAATCATGATACAACTACCTCCTTAAAGTAATTGAAATATCAGGTTCCATTCTACATGGTCTGCATACTTCGCACAAGGCTCCGCGTCGCTATGTCACGAGCAAGCGAGCGGCTCGGGCGGCGACGAGCTGGCACGGCAGGCAATAGTCTGCCACGCGCCTACCCGGCGGAAATGCGACCTGCTCGTAGGCCGTTAGATGCCCTTCGGCCTGGTGATAGGCGACGTGTCCGTATAAACTAAGCAGGAAATCGTTCTTTCGTCCCAGCGACCATAGCCCGTAGAGATAATCGGCCAGCGGCCAGTCGTCCAGGTGGCCCGAAAAGCGAGTCATTCCACAGAACTGTCCGCCGGCCGAAAGGCGCGCGTTAACGATTCTGTTCGCCATGTCATTCGGTAAGAAGCCGCTCGATATGAGCTCCGGCCAGTAGCGATAATTGGTATAAGAAGCCTCCCTCGTTCCGGTCAGGCAGGTCGGTCTCGCCAGAGGTTCGGTTCGCGGAGGCAGCCACCAGTCTGCCGGATCATCGGGCCATGTCTTGCCGATGGCGCGAAGTGTATCGTGGGCCAGTTCGGCACAGACTTTTCGGATAGTGGGTATTGTCGTCGTAGGAGCAGCCTGCCGACGTTCGCACAGATCGGCCCAACGGCGAAGTCCCTTCACGACCCAGGCGTTGTTGTGGAAGTACTTACCCGTGTCTTTTCGGGTGTCGGCTTCGGGAACGCCGCTGATGAGCCCATCTTCCTTAACGGCGGAAGCCCGAAGTCGCAAGAGATATTCACCGATTCGATCGAGCGCCTTGAAGCCTTCATCCCACCAGTGTGCCGGGCCGGCTCGTTCTTCCAATAATGCCGCTGTATGAAGAACCTGGCCGTACTCGGTAATGGACGGGCCGTAGTATTTGAAGGTCCCGTCGTCTCGCACGAAATGTGAAAGCCAATAGTCAAAAAGCTGGATCGCACGAGTATTCATACCCCAGCCCGACAGGGCGTCCACTGAGGCAATGATGATCGGCGGGAACCCGTCGTGCTGGTCTTCGGCGTAGCGTCCTACGCCGTATTTGGGATGGTCTCCGCGAAAGGTCGCGTCGATATGGGCGAGTCCCGTCTTGACGGAGAGGTCGAGGAAAGGATGCCCCGTATTGATGGCCGGTTGTGTTTGAAGTTTCTTAATGTTCTCGGCGATGATTTCGGGATCGAAGGCGGGTTCACCCGTCGTGCGGGGAAAGAGGGCGAGTATTGTGTCCAGATCGGGCGGCTCGGAGATCATCTTGCGGACGGGATCGTCTTGCGCGGCTTTCCAACGCGTTACATTATCCCTGGAGTAAGCAGAAACGGTCCAAGGTAAGAGTAGAGGCGCTGCCGAAATCGCAGTGCTTTGTTTGATAAAACGACGACGGGTGATTTTTGTGTCTGTCATATTTTATTTTCCACACTCGTTCATTTGCAGGTTATTCGAACAGCTCAATATTTCCGCCGGTATGGATGAACAGCACGTTAGCACCCTTATCGAACCGGCCTTTACGAAGGGCGTCGATCAGCCCGGCGGCGGCCTTGCCCGTATAGACGTAATCCAGGAAGATGCCCATCTTCCGAGCGAACAAGGCAACCGCTTCCTCGCAGCCGGGCGTTCTGATGGCATAGCCTTCGCCTATGTAGCTGTCGTCCACGATGATGCTTGACGGATCCACACAAGTGTCAATCTCGGCGGCGGTTGCCTTGGCCAAATCAAGAACTTCTTTTTCGAGTTCATGTTTTGGCTTAGCGACACTAATCCCGATAATATCCCCGTGCCAGTTTGCCATCGCCCGGCCCACGATGAGGCCTGCCTGCGTCCCGGCCGATGACGAGGCGTGTATGATGGCCTCGAATTCCACACCCAGGCGGGATTGGTCTGCGATGATCTCGGCGAAGGCATCGACATAGCCTAAGGCGCCGCGCGGCGTAGAGCCGCCGACGGGCATACGATAGACTTTTTTACCCTTGGATGTTAACTCGCTTTCGAGTCTTTCTGCCTCTTCCGCCCAGGTATCCCAGTCAGTGGAATCCACATGATGGCACGTCACGCCGAGCAGATGATCCAGCCGCAGGTTGCCCGTCGGCTTGTCCGGTTCCTTGCCGCCAAGCACAAGATGGACCTCCAGGGCACAAGCCACACCATAAGCCGCGGCCATCCGGCAGAAGTTCGACTGGTTCGCGCCGATGGCGATCAGGGTGTTGCATCCCTGGTCGCACGCTTCGGCCAGCAGAAAATCCAGCTTTCGCGTCTTATTGCCCCCGAATCCGAAACCCGTCAGATCGTCCCTCTTGCAGTACACATTGACGCCGTATTCGTCCGCGAGACAATCGAGCCGATGAACCGGCGTCGGCAGAAGCGAATGATGCAACCTGGGAAAGGACTTGAGCTTCTTCTGAATCACCAATGAGGTATCCGGTTTATCGTTCATTCGAATGATCCCTGTTTGCGAGGTTGAATCTCGCGATCGCGAGGTCCCGGCGAGATGTCTTTTCGCCGGTCTCATAAACGCACAGAATGGTTCGGTCCGGCAGCACGGCGACGTCGGAGTATGCTGAGTGCCCCGGCTCAATCACTCTTTTCGGCGTCCACGTTCTGCCTTCATCTTCACTTATGCTGATCGTCAGGCCGGTTCGTTTGGGGCCCGGTACGTTTGTGAATAAGAACAGGCGTCGACTGCCCGGCCCAGTCAGTACGGCCAGGCCGGCATGGCAACGTGCGTCGGAAAGCCCCGAGTAGGTGCATGCCGTGAAGGATACACCGCCGTCGGTACTCACATTGTGCATGCGCTCCGTTTTTCGTGTCGGATCGGCGCTCGTTCGATGATTGGCGTAGATCGAGCCGTCCGATCGCTCGGCGATCGAGCATTCGCCCACACGAGAATCGCTGCGCCCGCCCGGAATCCAGCTTGCACCTCCGTCATCGCTGTAAATGACGCCGTTGAACTGATACCTGAGATGATGAGTGCTCGGGTCCGTCTCGGGGCAATAACAGCGCACGGGCACGACGAGACGGCCTTTACGGATGCCGGAGCTAAGCTGGATTCCTGTGTGTACGGGCGACCATTCCTGCCAGTGCGGTTTCTTGATCAGTTGCCGGGTGATTTCGCGGGGCCGGCTCCAGGTTTGTCCGTTGTCGTCGCTGGTCACAAGAAACCACGCCCGGCCCAGTGCCCGCGTTTGTTGGATATGACTGTAGAACCAGCGTTCATAGATCGGCGCACCTTCTCGATTGCGCAGCGGCGAGCGGGAGATAAATACAAAGATTCGCCCCTTCCGGCCATCAACGACAATTCCCGTGGGCTTTATATGAAAGTTTTCTCTGCCGGGGAAGTTCTCAGGGATCAGCAGGAATGGTTTGCTCCAGGTTTTACCTCCATCGGTACTGCGCAGACCGATGGGATCGATTCTCTTGCCCCAGTCGCCGCCTTGACGATCCTGGGCTACAACGAGGGCTGTCCCGTCGGGTGTGACGACCATCTTGGGGATGGCGAACGCTCCCGGTCCGGTTTCTCGTTTGAGGATAATTTGTTTCTCAAAGAAAGGTCCTTCAGCGGAGTCAGCCGGAATGGTGAGAATACAAATGATAAAGAATACGTGTAGTAGCCGTGACATGATACACTCCCAATGTCTTTCTGCTTTAGTTGTGAAATAGGATCATCTTTCCCTTCCTTCTGACTTCTTTTATTGATCCGTTTTTTCCAGGAGTTGCCATAGCACGTTGATATTTCGATCCTGCTTGGCTTTGGACCACCCGGCGGTTTGTCTTTGATAGAAGTGGCGAAACCGCTTTCGCACCGCGAAACGGACCTTGGCCTGCTCTAATGTCAAGCCCTCCTGTTGGGCGGATCGCAATCCGTCGAGCATCGTTCGGTAGTAGTCCCGCACGTGTTTGAGATCGTCGCGCGTTAACGGGTGGCTGTGGGAGGCGATGACGTGATCGATTCGTACTCCTTCTTTGAGGAAGGCATCCAGCACGGCGATGTAACGGTGCACGTCTTTCAATTCCGCCCGTTCGGTGATGCCCGGCAGGTGGCGGCGCAGATAAACGATGGCGCCGGTCACTAATATGCCTTCCTGCGGGATATAAACCAGAATGTCGGACAGGCTATGTCCTTTGCCGAAAAAGACCAGTTCCAGTCGCACGTCGCCCAGATCGAGCGTGTATCTGTCGGAGAAGGTGACGGTCGGCTTGACAATCTCAAAACCTTCCTCCATATCCAGCGTGTTCAGTTTGAAGAATTCTATCTCGCCTCGTATCCTTTTGGCAAGCAATGGGTTGCCGCCGACCTTTGTCAACATGCCCTCCAGGCCCCGAATCGTCTGGGCGTTCGAGTCGAGCGCTCGGCGTTTTGAGGTTTCGTCGGTCTGCTTGTCGATAAGCCACTGCATGTCTTGCGGCAGATTATCGTGACCGACGATCACGGCGTCTTTGAATAAGCAATTCCCGCCGGCATGGTGCATATGGGCGTGGGTGTTGACCACGTACGCCCAGTCCTTGCGTCCGAATGTCTTCTCAATCCTCTCTTTGATCGGCGCCATGATACGCGGCGACATCTCCGTATCAATAACGACCAGCCCTTCCTGCGATTGGATCGCTACGATATTCATCCTGCCGGTCCCCAGCCGGTAGGCGATGATCACGCGGTCGGAGGGGCGTTCGACCCGGATAAAATTTTCGGAACCGCTTCTTACGCCGCAGAGGAGCAATCCCAAAAATGCAATGATATGAATAAGTCCGATCATCTTGGATATCTTTATACAAAAAAGACTATGCTGTGACTATGAAAATTGTACCCTCTTTCAATAATTGGCGGCCTGAGAGGTAGCTTAATATAGGAAGTTGCAACATCGCCGAATAGTTCGTATGATTTACTTGTATCCTGTGTCTCTAAGGTGAAGAAAGCAGTATTATATGATCATTCGCGCACAATCATATCCCAGAGTGGGATTGGTCGGTAATCCGTCGGACGGATTTTTCGGCAAGACGATCTCGTTTGCCTTCAGCAACTTTTGCGCGGAAGTCCTGCTCTATGAAAGCCCCGAGCTTGAAATTCTTCCGTGCCAAAAGGATCAATCCTGTTTTGCAAGCGTCCAGGAGCTGGTTCGCGACGTTAACCTGCACGGCTACTATGGCGGAATTCGTTTACTGAAGGCGACGGTCAAGCGGTTCTTTGATTACTGCGTCGAGCATCAGATCGAGCTTCATAATAAGAACTTTACAATTCGGTATCAGTCCGATATCCCGCACGGTGTGGGCCTGGCCGGGTCGAGTGCGATTATCACGGCCTGCCTGCGCGTGCTGATGAAATTTTACGGCGCCAGCATCCCCAAGCCCACCCAGGCGAGCCTGATCCTGTCCGCAGAGGTGGATGAGCTAAGGATTGCCGCGGGCCTGCAAGACCGCGTGATCCAGGTTTATCAGGGATTGGTCTATATGGACTTCGATAAGGCCCTGATGAAGAAGAAGGGGCACGGCCGGTACGAGCAGATGGCTCCCAAGTTGCTTCCGCCGCTTTATATCGCCTACCAGGAAGACCTTTCCGAGGTGTCCGGTAAGACGCATAATAATGTTCGGGAACGATTCAATCTGGGAGATAAAAAAGTCATCGCCGCGATGCGCTACTGGGCGAACTTGACGGACCAGGTTCAAAATGCGCTCGTTAATGGGCAAAAGGAAAAGCTCGGCCCGCTGTTGGATAAAAACTTTAACAAACGACGGAGTATTTATACAATTAGCGAGGGCAATATTCGCATGGTCGAGGCCGCCCGCGCCCTGGGCGCCAGCGCGAAATTTACCGGTTCGGGCGGGGCTGTCGTGGGGACGTATAAAGACCGGAAAATGTTTAATCGACTTAAGAAGGAACTCGGTACATTCGGCGTCAGAATCATCAAGCCCCGAATTATCGAATCCGTGTCACCTTATTCTTAAAGCTGCTGATGGAATGACTGTGAAGCACAACGATCAAATACGCAAAGCCGTTATCCCCGCCGCCGGGTTTGGAACGCGTTTTCTTCCGGCCACGAAATCTCAACCCAAAGAAATGCTGCCCATTGTGGATACCCCGGTTATTCAGTATGTGGTGGAAGAGGCCGTGGCCTCGGGCATCACGGATATCCTGATGGTCATCGGCAAGGGCAAGCGGGCGATTGAAGAACACTTCGACCGCAGCTTTCAGTTGGAAGATCAGTTGGCCCGTCAGAACAAAACCAGAGAACTGGAGGTGATTCGACGCATCTCCGACATGGCGGAGATTCATTTCGTCTGGCAGAAAGAGATGAAGGGGCTGGGCCATGCCGTGCTTTGCGCGGAGCATCACGTCGGTGATGAACCGTTTGCCGTTTTGTTGGGCGATACGGTGATCGGGGCGGAAAAGCCGGCAACGCAGCAGTTGATCGATGTGCATAACCATTATCATAGCTCCGTGGTCGTGCTGGAGGAAGTCGAGCCTGAGAAGGTCAGCCGGTATGGCGTGCTCAAGGGGCGGGACCTGGGCGACGGCTTGTACCAGGTGGAGGATTTTATTGAAAAGCCATCGGTGGATCAGGCCCCGTCGAATCTGGTTTTTGCGGGTCGTTATGTCTTCACACCCGCGATCTTTCATTACCTTCAATCCACCCCGCCCGGCAAGGGAGGGGAAATCCAGCTCACCGACGCCATGCGCGCCATGGTCAAGGAGCAGGCCATGTACGGCAAGAAGCTTCACGGCAAGCGATACGATATCGGAAACAAAGAAGGTTTCATCAAAACGAATATCGAGTTTGCCTTAAAGGACGATGAAATCCGCGATCAATTGAGCGCCTATATCAAACAACGCGCTCAAGAACTCTAACCTGCGTGAGCCGCTAATCGCCGAGGATTTTACTCAATCCGAACGTCCAGTCGGATACTTCAAATCCCAGGTTGGTATAGAAAACAAAGGCTAAATGATTATTCGCGGCGGTGCTGATGATGGCATGACGATATCCCGCTCGTCGCATCTGAAGCATCGTGCGCTCCAGCAAGTGTCTTCCAAGATGCTTACCCCGGAATGATTCATCGACTCCGAGCCAGGCAATATAAAACCAGTCTTTGGCCGGATCCTCGTTTGAGTACTCGGCAATCCCGTGGGCGATGCATTCGGCGATTGCAATTTCTCCCATGTACCCAACCATCCTTACGTTTGATCCGGCGGGTGAACGCTTCTCCCACCGCGCGGTTATCCGGACGCCGAAGTTTAGACGTTTGGGTTCCGGCGGATCGAAATCCAACTTTTGCAGGAACACTTCCCCGGCCGTCCGGCGGTACTTATTGAGCCGCAGAAGGGCGTCGATATGCCCTAAGTGTGTGGATAGATAGGAGTATTGCAGTTGGTAGAAGCTGTACGTGTAGTTCTGGTGAAAAGCGAGAACGCGTCGAATACCGCGTTCCCGAAGCATCTGCTCGGCGGCGTTCAGCAGGGCCTGCCCGGCGGCTCGATGGCCGGGCTCGTACCAGAAGAACCGTATCATCCCTTCCCGTTCGTTCGTGTTCTTGGATTTGGCTCCAACCTGGATGAATCCCAACACTCGGCCGGCTTCTGTGGCGACGTATTCGGTTTGCCATTCCAACGGTACATCGTTGGCGCCCCGGGGCAATCGCTCGGCCGCTTCCGCACGAAATAGTGTACCGGTTATACCGTAACAATAGGGTACCTTCCGGACCTGCCGGTTATAGGCTTTCGCGATCTCTTCCGCTAAATCCGGAGTGTATTGGCATATCTCCATGTGAATGCTCAACGTTTTCAGATCATAGGTCGATATTTCACTAACGTCAGCGGCTGATATGGAACCGGCATTATGGAATTCCAAGAACAATACAGTCATCATTATAGTATGATAATGTGTCGTACAAAACCAGTTTTGAGACGACGTGGATTTTCTAAACAATTGCTCGATGCATGAAAATCGATTATTTTGACGTTGTTTGAGGCTATCCGGCAAAGGATTGGATTGGTTTAAGGAAGCATTCGGTATGAGCTTGTCTGAGTATTTTGAGAAGGCGCAGGGGATGGGTATTTTAGCCACGGCCGATTCGGAGGGCGTCGTCGATCTTGCCCTTTACGCCAAACCCCATGTGATTGATGAGAGCACCATCGCTTTTATCATGCAGGAGCGTTTGACCCACCGGAATCTTAAATCCAATCCCCATGCCGCATATATGTTCGTCGAGAAGGGGCCGGGATACAATGGCAAGCGGCTGTATCTGACCAAAACCCGGGAGGAGACGAATACGTCCGTTGTGGAAATGTTTCGTAAGAAACAGCCGGCGATCTGTGCCGCCGGGGACGATTCGAATAAGTATCTGGTCCATTTCCAGGTGGACGAGATTCGCCCCCTCGTGGGCGGCAAAGCGTAAGAGTGCCTAAAGTGACAGCGAAGCTGTCATTCTGAGCGCAGCGAAGAATCTCTGTTTCTCTGGCCAGATCCCTCGGCTTCGCTCGGGATGACCCTTACGGGTCCCTTTAGCTCACTTTTTCCTTCCATTCTGCATTTGGCGGGACGCGGGATATTTCCTATAGTTTGGTTATGGGGAGGTAGTATCATGAAACGAAGAGGACTGCGCGGTATTCCGCTGTTTCTTGCAATCAGTGCGAGTGTCATTTCGGCGTGCGTTTGTGTCTTGTTGATGGCCGGGGAGTATCACTCGGCGCGATTCAATCTGGATGCCTGCGACCGGGAATATGAGGGCTGGCAGGCCTGCCGCCAGGTGAAGCCTGCTTATTATGAAGAGAATAAGGAGGCGGTGAGTTCCTGCCTGACGAGCCTGGAGGCGGCGCGAGATAATTTCTGGCTGAAGCTCCCGACGGCGCAATTGGCGGGTTTGTTCATCGTTGGCTGCCTGGGCAGTGCGGCCGGCGGATATGGGGCGACCTGGATGCTTGTATGGCTGATCGGTGTCGGATTTCATAAACTGTTCACATGGTGGTCGCGTCGAGCCGGCCCGAGGCCGAAAACGCCTCTGGACAGCCAATCTCATTTCCATCCGGATGTGTCGGCAGAGTACAGATAAACACAATTAGCTACGGCATTAACGCGCTGACAGCAGATTAATTTTATCCGGGAATATGGTTTGTTCCCCGATTATTTCAGAATCGGTCTCCATCCGTTTAACGGTCAGCTCATTTATCCATCAAATCTCATATAATACGATCCTTCTAATTCTGTGAATTCGTGGAGCTTCATGTTATAATGCGCAGTCGGTGGATGTAACCTCAAGCGAAGCTTGGGGATGACTTCCTCAGTTTTGCACGTTTCACGTTGCATTGTGATTTTTGCCTTCGGCTTTGAGGATGGCAATCCATCAAGGATTCGTGAAGGCGCACGCTCACGTATTATAAGGCGATAGAGTACATCGATATGGCTGTCAGCGACGAGTATTTAACCTATGTGATCGACCAACTCGAGTATCTGGGACCCGTCCGGTCCAAGCGGATGTTCGGCGGGGCCGGGCTGTACTTCGAGGACCTGTTCTTCGGGCTGATTGCGGATGACGTTCTGTATTTCAAGGTGGATGATTCCAATCGTCCCGATTACGAGGCGGAGGGCATGGGGCCTTTCAGACCCTTCCCGGATAAAAAGGAAGTCATGCAATACTACGAGGTTCCTATCGACGTGCTTGAGAACAAAGAAGCGTTGCGCGGCTGGGCCGAAAAAGCCGTTCACGTGGCAGAACGCAAAGCAAAAAAATAGATTTTTTTCGCCGCTTTTCCGGCGTTTCTGCCGTAAAAACGGGAGTACAGGGAAAAAATGTCGTTTTTTTCATTTTTTTTATTGATGATTATGACAAATGTCATATATTTGATATGACAGATGTAATAGGAGAATGAATATGACCCGAAAAAAGAGACCCGCGATGAGTCCCGCCGAAACGGAAGTCCTGCGATTGGTCTGGGACGCGAAGGAGGCCACCGTTCAGAACGTGTACGATGCGTTACCCGCCAAACGAAAGGTAACCTACGTCACGGTGGCCACGCTGCTGCGCCGGCTGGAGGAGAAAGGCTATCTCAAACACCGGCTGCGCGGCAAGGCGTTCGTCTATACGCCCGCCGTGAAAAAGGAGGACGTGATCAACCGGACGATCGGCGACCTCGTGCAACGATTGTTCGGCGGCAATCCGGTGCCTCTGATGCAGCATCTGGCTCTGCACAGTGAGATCAGCGACGAGGACATCGAAAAACTCAGAGAGTTGGCGAAGAAGAAATGATCTTGGGGCTTTGTCTGGAGTGATTGCTATGGAAACGTATGCGAAACAAGTGGCCGGTTATTTATTCGCTCAAAGCTGGCAGATTGCACTTCTGGCCGTGGTTGTGGGTCTGATATCCTTTGCCCTGAGAAATAAAAGTGCCCACATTCGTTATCTGTTATGGCTGATCGTTCTGGCGAAATGCCTGGTCCCCCCCATCTATTCCGTACCGGTGGCGGTGTTGCCTCAGGAGTCGGTCGTCGCGCCCTTGCCGCTTCCCGTATCGCCCGAGATTCCGGCCGGCCGTGCGGCGCCCACGGGTACGCGCGAGCCCGTGAGAATAGCGCAAGTCCCCAGAACGCCCGAGCCCAAAGCTGTGGCGCTCGGCGCGAGAGAGGTTGTTGTCGTCGTTTGGTTGGTGGGCGCATTGTTGTTTCTCGTGTGGGTCGGCAGCCGAGCGGTTCGATATACCGTGTGGTTGTGTCGTCGGAGAACGTCGCTTCCGCCTGCCCTGCATCAGGCGTTCGAGGAACTGTTCACCGGTTTCAAGTTTAAGAAGCCCCCAAGAATCTGGTTGACGAAGGATATTAACCAGCCGTTTGTATGGGGTTTGCTTCGCGGCAGTGTTTATCTGCCGGTTGATTTCGTCGATTTGGACGGTACGCAGAACCACCGTACTATCTTGGCCCACGAACTGAGCCACATTGCTCGTTTTGATGCCTTGATCAACGTCGTTCAGGTGGCGGCTCAGGCGATCTACTGGTTCCACCCTTTTGTCTGGTGGACGAACCTGAAAATACGCCGGGAACGCGAGAAATGTTGTGATGAGAGGGCCGTCGTCCAGCTCAATACGCTGCCGGAGCATTACACTCATGCGATTGTGGAGGCATTGGCCGCGGAACGCCGGTCCGCTCGTCCCATCCCGTCATTAGCCATTGTAGGTTCCGTAAAAGACATTGAGGAAAGGATAAGAACCATGATGCGACCAGGAAAAAAATTCTATAAACGGCCCAGTTTAATAGCTGTTTTGATCGTATTGCTATTGGCTTTGTTGACTGTGCCAACTGCGCTTGTGTTAACCGCCGGGGCACAAGAGAAGTCAACTGCTAACCCGTCTCCTGCGCCGACAGCAAAAGACAAGGCCGCAGCCACGGCTGCGCTCTTCCGGGCCCTTCTCGATAATAGGACTGTCCGCCCCGACACTGTCAAGCGCATGAGGTTAGCCATCGCCCAGGGGGCCGACCTGGAGGCCAAGAACAGCAGGGGGTACACTCCTTTGCACGCTGCCGTACGCGCGTACGGCAATAACTATGGGGCGATCAGACTGCTGCTTGAGGCCGGCGCCAATCCCAATGCCCGAGACCCCAAGGGACAGATTCCATTGCACCACCTCGTTCGGGGTTGGGGCTTATCACGCGTCAAGCTGCTGGTCTCTGCGGGTTCCGACGTCAATGCCAGAGATAAGAAGGGGATGACACCAGCCACGATTGCCTTCGAATATGGGAGCAGCGATATGTTCGATCTGATGGTTGCCCATGGAGCAACCATGTCGGCTGACTTGATGTCTGCGTACAAGGGTAACCTGTCGCGGATACAGAGCCTCATCGAAAGTGGCAAGGCACAAGAGACGTTTGAGCAGGATCTAACCTTGTTGCATGCTGCAGTTGCAGCAGGGCACACAGAAATCGCAGAGTTACTCCTCAGACATGGCTTAGACGTACGCTCCCAAACACAAGGGGGATACACTGCACTACACTACGCCGCAGCGGGCAACCACAGGAAAGCGGCGGAACTGCTGCTGGCCAAAGGGGCCGACGTCAATGGCCCGCCTGGGAAACAAACTCCCCTGCACTGGGCCATACGCGAATACCACAAGGACATGATTGGATGGCTTCTCGTAAAGGGGGCCAATCCGAACGCTGATGGCGGCAGGGCGACTCCTCTCCAGTGGGCCGTCTGGTACGAGCAGGGTGACATTGCGGCGCTCCTCGTATCACATGGAGGCGATATTCACCTCAAGACGCAACATTATCCATGGACCCCGCTACATGAGGCCGTCTCGGGCGGTAACCGGGCTATGGTGGACGCTCTCATCGCCGGAACAGGAGACACAATAGCAGCTCAATGGGCTCCGCTCCACGCGGCTGTCGCATCGGGAGACTTGCAGGCAGTCGAAGATCTGCTTGCCAAAGGAGCTGATGTCAATGCTCGAGGCGAGGGGGGCAATGCTCAAGGCGAAGGCGGGGTGTCTGCGCTCCACGTGGCAGCCGGGAAAGGTCACAGGGATATCGCAGAACTGCTTATCACCAGGGGCGCTGATGTCAATGAAAAGGGCACGTTTGACGACTGGAAGCACGGTGGCTGGACGCCGCTCTACTTTGCGATCTGGCAGGGCCACAGCGACGTGGCAGAACTGCTTCTTGCCAGGGGCGCCGATGTAAATGTAAAGGACGAACGTAATTTAATGCCCCTGCACCTTGCACTATATGGCTGGCCCACAGATTTGACCAAACTCTTGATTGTGATCGAACGCTTGATCGCCAGAGACGTTGATGTCAATGCAAAGGGTACGTGGGGCCAAACCCCCCTGCATATCGCAGTGAAGAAAGGCTACACAGATATCATCCGGATGCTTCTTGACAAAGGAGCAAATCCCAACGCAAAGGAGAACGAGCGTGGCAAAACGCCTTTGCATGACGCTGCAAAGAGCGGTCATAAGGCTGTCGCCGAACTGCTTATCAGCAAGGGTGGTGATGTGAACGCCAAAACCGAAGACGGTAAGACCCCCATGTCTTTGGCGAAAGAGAAAGGGTACACGGAATTCATCGCAATCCTGCGCGAGCACGGGGCGAAAGACGAATCCTCCGCTGGAGGAGATACTACCGAAGCCACTCAATCCCTCCACGAAGTTGCGGCGAACGGCGACCTCGAACAGGTCAAATTTCTGATTCGAAATGGTGCAGATGTCAACGCAAAGTATGGAAATGGGGCAACACCGCTACATATTGCAATTATGAACGGTAAGATTGAGACCGCTCATCTGTTGATTGAAAAAGGTGCGGATGTCAACGCAATGGCGAGAAACGCGAATACACCGCTACATGTTGCAGCTCTGAAGGGTGATATGAAGACGGCTAATCTGTTGATTTCAAAGGGTGCGGATGTTAATGCTAAGACCAAGTACGGCCTGACACCTATATCACGAGCGCTTCTCAGCGACGGAGGCGGACGTCTAATGGTTGAATTGCTCGTCAGTAAAGGAGCGAAGATTTCTGCGTTACATCTTGCCGCTCACAGGGGGGATATTGATAAGGTTAGAAGCAGTCTGGCCAAAGGCACAAAAGTGGATGTGCGGGACACAGCCGGTCACACACCGCTGTTCTATGCCGCCAGCACAGGACAAATGCATGTCGTCGAATTTCTTATCTCCAAAGGCGCTGATGTCAACGCAAAAGATAATCGTGGCGGTGAAACGCCGCTGTTTTATGCCGGCGATGTCGGTTGGAAGAATGTGGTCGAGCTGCTCATAGCCAAAGGTGCCGATGTCAACGCAAGAGGAATGCGCCGTTCCAGTGCATTGACAAGTGCAGCCTGGGTGGGACACACCGACGTTGCCGAACTTCTCATTGCCAAAGGTGCGGATGTCAACGCAAGGGACGACCTGGGTTATATTCCCTTGCACCCAGCGGCTAGAAATGGTCTCGTGGAGATAGTAGAAATGCTAATCTCAAAGGGCAGTGATGTAAATGCTAAAACTGGATGGGGTGAAACGCCACTGCATTCTGCAACATTGGGTAAAGAGCTTCCGGGTGTAATGCCGCTGTATTCTGCAACACGGGATGGCAAAATACGTGTAGTGCAAATACTTATTGCCAATGGTGCTGATGTCAATGTAATAGACAAAAAATTTGGCCACACACCGTTGCAATCGGCTCAGAAGAATGGCTACACTGAAATCGTCGAATTGCTTCGTAAGCAAGGAGCAAATGAATAAAGTAACTGTAAGGTACCGCATTATTTCCTGATTTGCTATCAGTCGCTACATTCAACTCTAAAGAACAGGGTGCTTTAAATGAAATTTTGTGGCGTCCTGGTATGCTTTGGCGACGGCAAGGGCTTTGTCTTCACCGAAGAGCCGGCCGATGAAGGTGATACTGCTGGGCGTCTTTTCTTTACGCCATCCGTTGGGCACGACGACGGCCGGGTGGCCGGTCATATTGGTCAGGAGTGAATTCTGTCCCTCCCAGGAAGGGCTGACATAAACATCGATACCGAACATTGTCTCTTGCATCGCTTTCATCACGAGCGTGCGAAGGCGATTGGCCTGGAGGTATTCAACCGCCGGGACCGTTCGGGCCTCGCGAAAACGGTTGGGCCAGGCGTTCCGGATTTGTCGAACCATCAGATCGTCGCGATTATTTCGGATGAGGTCGTCGAAGGCCGCCGCGGCCTCGACGTTGAGAATGATACTCATCGGTTTGATGGGAATGTCCGGCAGCTCGATGGGAACCAGGTTCAGACCCAAACGGCGCAGCACGCCCAGCGAGGCTTTGTCGTT
>Ga0272442_10001757_pt1 | contig 32281 bp, 29 predicted proteins | sample SSMForm2O_FD_200262 | JGI IMG/M metagenome (GOLD analysis project Ga0272442, IMG submission 200262) | Marine sediment archaeal communities from Little Sippewissett salt marsh, Falmouth, MA, United States - SSM-Form-2O | ecosystem: Environmental > Aquatic > Marine > Wetlands > Sediment ... | reverse complement strand
CACAACTGCTCGTCGGCGATGCAGATGTAGCTTCCGCAGAAGTCGCAGACAATGACTACGGCGTCGTCCGCGGCTTCCTTCGAAGCCCCGCAGTGCGAGCATTTGATCGATCGCCTCAGCACGCAACCAACTCCGGCCGGGACATCCCGGATTCAGGGGATGCTCACCCCGCAGCGGTACCACTGGGTGCTGTGCAGGTTGTGCTCGGGCCACTCGGGGTGGAAGGTGAAGCACTCTTCGAATGGTAACAAGAACCGACCCGCCCATCAACCTTGCGGTTGGCCTCTCAGCACTGATAAACTTCAAAACGGATGAAGGTGGCAATCCCTTTCATACTGGTGTTGTTCCTGACGTATCCGCTCCTGGGAGCGGACGTCGTCACCGATGAGGAAATGGAGCTGATCGACGAGTTCGCCTTCCTGGAGGACGCCGGAATGGTCGAGTTGTCCTCGCGGCACCGCCAGGAGATCGGCATGAGCCCGTCGGCCATCACCGTCCTGACCCGGGAGGACATCGAAGCCTCCGGGGCCACCAATCTTCCGGACCTGCTCAGGATCGTTCCGGGCATGGACGTGGTCATCGTTTCTCCCTCGCATGTTTCCGTCGCCTCCCGGCTGCAATGGACCAACACCAATTTCTATCTTCAGCTCCTAATCGACGGTCGGGACGCCGTCCAACCGATAGTGGGAATGGTGCCCTGGATGATGGAGGACACCTCGCTGGAGGACATCGAGCGCATCGAGATTCTCCGGGGGCCGGCATCGGCGATGTACGGCGCCAGCGCCCTGGCGGGCGTCGTCTCGATCACCACCCGGGTGGTTCCGGAGAAAACCTCCGCCTCCGCCTGGATTGAGGGCGGCGAACTGGGGCTGGCGCAGGCGGGCGCCCGGGCCTCCACCCGCATCGGCGACTGGGGCTTTGCTCTCAGCGGCGGAGCCGGCGTGGGAGGCTCTTTCGCGGTACCGCGGAAAGAGGCGAAGCGCAGCTGGAAATTTCGCGCCCTGGCCGAGTACAACTGGTCGGAATCGGAGCGCCTGCGGATCGACTTCGGGATCCGCGAGGGTGAAGGCGACATGAACACGTCCGCGGGCCCGGTCAGCCTCAAGCTGCAAATCCGCAATCTGCGTGTGGCCTACGAATCGGACAAGCTGCGTGGCCGGCTCTTCTGGGCCCAGGCGCCGGCTGAATTCACCCTGGAGGCGCCGTTCGAGTTCCAGGGCATTCACCTGGCCAACTTCATTCCGGTGACAGCCGACACGCACACCGTGGACGGGGAGGTGCAGTGGACCCTGCCCGCGTTCTGGACGCCGCTGCTTATGATCCTCGGCGGCAGCGCGCGGATTAGCACAATTTACTCGGACCAGCTACTCGACGGCGAAACCTACGCCGACATCACCAGCCCGGATTATCACCAGCCCGGCCTCGATTACCTGGAGGGCCGGGCAAGCGCGTTCGTCCACGCGGAGTTCAAGCCGACCGATTGGGTGACCGTCAGCGGCAGCCTGCGCTTCGACTACAACACCAAGACCGATCCGTTCCTCAGCCCCCGGGTGGTGGCGGTCTTCCGGCCGGCCAAGGGGCAGTATCTGCGAATGGGAATCAGCCGGGCCTTCAGAAAGCCGGTCTTCATCAATCACAGCCTTCACCCCCTGGTGGAGTTTCCCGAGGGCAGCCCGATCACCGGGGACGGACAGCCCAGGTTCCTGGAGTTCATGTCGCGGACCATCGGCAACGAGAATCTCGAAAACGAGGAGATGCTGTCCTACGAGGGCGGTTATCTGGGCCAGTTCCTCGACCGCCAGCTCAGCGTGGCCCTCAACATATACTTCTCGCAGATCCGCAAGCTCTCCGAGATCCTGCCCGAAATCGTAGCCGACGAGCAGGGCCTGCCCGACCTGGACAGAAGCGTCGTCACGACATTAAACACGGCGGGAGACCTGGACATCGCCGGCTGTGAGCTGGTGGTTCGCTACAGCCCGACCAGATCGGTTGCCCTGCTGGCCTCGTGGGTGTACCGCGAAGTGTTCGACCGGAGAACCGCCCACATAGTCGAAAGCACCCCCAAGAACCTGGTGACCCTGGGTGGGCGCTTCCGCGCGGACTCCGGCCTGATCGGTAGTCTGTATCTCTTCGGTCGCTCCGAGCTCACCGAAATCAACGTCGAGAACCCCGAGGGGCTCTTCGCCCCGCTGTTGACCAGGCATGTAGACCACGTCTTCCTGGCGATCGGCAAGCTGGGTTACCGCTGGCCGACTTCGGAGGGCCTGGAGATAGAAATCGGCGCCAAGCTGTTTTTGCCCGTCTCGCCCTTCTCCGGCTCGCTCTTCAGATTCTACGAGGACCCCGGCGGAGTGACCCCCGACGGCCGACTCTACGGCGGCGAGGAGCTTCGCCGGATGCTGGTGGGATACCTCAAGGGCTCGTTCTAGCCTTTCAGGCTGCAGATCGATCCATCGCAGTGAACTTCCAGATTGCCGTCTGTGTCTGTGCTGTGGACGTCGACGCCGTGATCATGCAGGCGCTGCATGGTGTACTGGCCGGGGTGGCCGTAGGGATTGTCGGCGCCGACCGGGATCAGGCCTATCTCGGCCGACATCTGATCGAGGAGCGACTCAGAGGACGAGTCGTTCGATCCGTGGTGGTGGACCTTGTAGACGTCGATCTGACCGGGGTCGAAGGAAGCCTCGCAGGCGGACTCGCAGTCGCCGCCCAGAAGCACGCTGGTTTCCTTGTAGGTGATGCGCACCACCAGCGAGTTGTTGTTCTCGTTGCCGCCGGAGACATAGCCGTGGAGCACGTCGGCCTGGACCGCCGGGCCCAAATCGATCTCATCGCCGGCCTGGAGCATGGTGCGGCGGGTTCCGGCTTCCTCGTCGTACTGGTCGTAATCAACGGTCGAGTAGCTGCCGCCGTGATCGAAGCAGGCCACCGCGGGCATGTCGGCCAGGACCCCGTCCATGCCGCCCAGGTGATCGGCGTGCATGTGCGAGACCAGGGTGTAGTCGAGCTCGGAGATGTTCAGGTCGTCGATGTACTCCAGGACGGCCGGGGAGTCCCAGTGGTTGCCGGCGTCGACCAGCATGACGAAGCCGTCCGGCGAGATGACCAGGATGGCGTCGCCCTGGCCGACGTCGATCATGTGGATCTCCAGCCGGTCTCGCGGGGCCACCGCCGGGCAGGCGCAGTGGGCCGAGCACCGGCCCGGGCAGGCGCTGTCGTTCCCCGGTTCGCATTCCTCGTAGCCGTCGACCTTGCCGTTGCCGCACCAGGAAGAGGCGGGCACGCAGCGGCCGCCCTCGAAGCGGAAACCTTCCGCGCAGCCGTCGCACAGGAATCCGGCGTAGCCCAGGTCACAATCGCAGGCGGCGGTGCCCGACGAGTCGAGGCACTGGCCGTGGTCGCCGCAGTCCAGCCCGGAGTTCAAGCAAGTGGGCCGGCAGCTGCCGTTGTCATCGTTGTCCTGGTAACCGTTGGCGCAATACTGGCAGCTTCCGCCGGTGTAGCCCTCGTCGCACCTGCACATCAGCCAGCCGCAAGCGTCGTCGCAGCAGCCGTGCAGACCGCAATCCAGCGCGGCCAGGGTGCAGCCTTCCAGGCAGGTGTGGTTGCCGTCATTGTCCTGGTAGCCGGCAGCGCAATCCCGGCAAGCGGCGCCCGAGTATCCCGGCTCGCACTGGCAGACAATCTTGCCGGAGGAATCATCGCAGGTGCCGTGCGGCCCGCAGCTGTCGGCCGCGCAGAATTCCAGGACGGTCTGGCAGCGCGCGCCGGCGTAGCCGGTGTGGCAATGACAGACAATGTTCTCGTCCACGATTTCGCAGTCGCCGTGGCCCGAGCAGTCGGCCGGGGTGCAGTTAATTCTTTCCTCGGTCGGACAGCCCGAAAAGACCAACGCTGCAACCAGTGACATCCAATAAATATGTTTGCTCGTTCTCATGACGCTTTTCATATACGGACGCCCCCGGGTTTTTCTTCTAAATAACCGAAAATAAAGACTTATTGTGACGGCCATCACGTGACGGCCGTCACGTGCTAAGATGGCCCATGCTCAAGATCACACTTTTATCGCTGTTCTTGCTCGCCGGCTGCGGCGGGAGTTCTCAGCTCACCTGCGAGTACCTGGAGGATCCCGGAAACTGCCAGAATGACGCCCGCGGATAAACCAGCCCGGTTCGAGACACTGTCGACACGCCAGTTGTTGGCCCGGATCCTGGAAGAGCCCGATCTGGTGACCCGGGTGCGGGCTCTGGACTCCCACTCCCTGGGCAAACTGGTGGAGCACATCGGGCTGGAGGACTCGGGTGAACTGCTCTCGCTGGCCGCTACCGGACAGATAACCGATCTCCTGGACACTGAGCTGTGGATATCCGACCGGCCCGGGGTGGATGAAACCTTCGATCCCGATCGTTTCGCCGTCTGGCTGGAGGTGATGCTGGAGGCGGGCGAAAAGTTCGTCGCCCGGAAATTGACCGAGCTGCCCGAGGACCTGGTCATGCTGGCGCTCTACTCGCATGTGCTGGTCATTAATATCGACGAGCTGGCGGTCGAGATGGCCGGTCGGAGCCAGGACGTAGATCTCACCGAGAAAGCCCTGGACAATTGCCTGTACTGCGAGTTCGCCGAGTACCAGGTCATCTCCCGGCGGCATGAAGGTTTCAACGCCCTGGTCGCGGTCCTCAGCGCACTGGACGAGGAGCACCATGACTTCCTGCAGCGCCTCCTGGACCGCTGCTGCCGGCTTTCGAGGGAGTTCATCGAGGACAACGGCGGGCTCTACAATGTCCTGACCTCCGAGGAGATGCTGGAGTCGGACGCCGCCGCCGACCGCGAGGACCGGCGCGCCGCCCGGGGATTCGTAGCCCCGCCGGCCGCCGCCGGCTTCCTGGCCCTGGCCAAAGAAACCACTCTCGAGGAACTCGTCAAATCCCGCCAACCCGATCCGGTGACCCGCAGGTATTTCCACGAACTCGAACGCTTGCCCGAAGCTGGCGAACGGCGCGAAGCAGACAACAACCAGAAAGCCGCCAGCCGGTTCATCGCCATCCTGCGCCAAGCCGGCCTGGCCGAGGAATCTCCGGCGGCGCTCCCTGCCGGAAACAAGCCGGAGAGTGCGGACGCGCCCTTTCGCCGGGCCATGCTCGAGTTGCGGTCCGCGAATCCCCGGCGCTACGCGCGGCGCATGCAGGAGCTCGCCTACCTGGCCAACGTCCTGATTGCCGGCCACTCGATCGAGGGGCGCCGCTACCGGCCCGCTGAAGCGGCCCAGGCGGCCGTGGACATCTGCAACCGGGGACTGATTACTATCATCGGGGCTGGCAGCGAAGCGCCGTCCAGGCAGAGTGCCGCCCGGGTGGTGGCCGAGGAGAGCGCCGTCAAGCTGTTCATGGTGGGCTGGCACGAGCTCGGCTAGCCCCAGAAGGGAGAATGCAATGTTGAAGTTACTGCCAGCGGCATTGATTTGCCTATTGCCAAGCGGGGCATCCTTCGCGCAGGAGCTCACCGAGGTGCCCCTCTGCGACGTGTTCACCAATCCCGGACTTCCAGGAATGATAAAAAAGGGCCGGATCGACAAGCTCAATGTCTTCGACGCCGGGCCCGGCAGCTATGCGGCTTCCGCGGGGTTGGCCAGTTCGTTTTTGAAGCCTTCGGGCAAAGGCCCCAGGAAGCCGGCGGACACTCCGCCCGCGGACTACGGTCAGCTGGCCAAATGGGAAGAAGCCGCCGTCAAATACGAACAGCATACCTGCCGCTACGCCCCCAAACGGGCATTCGACCAGGACACCAAAACCGCCTGGTGCGAAGGAGCAAAGGGAAACGGGGAGAACGAGATCCTGATGGTTCCCCTGTGGGCGCGAGGCGCCAACCGGATCGAGATCTGGGCCGGATACGGCAAGTCGAAGGAGATCTTCGAGGCCAACGGCCGCCCCAAGAAGGTGCGGGTCTATCTGCTGTCGGCCGACGAGTTCAAGGTTCACCAGTACGGAGACCTGCTGACCGGGATCAAGGTGGTGGCCCGGCGCGAGGTGACCCTGGAGGACAAGACCGGCTACCAGGCGATCGACTTTCCCGGGGTCCCCGCCGACCGCAAGGCCTTCCGGCTGGCGGCCGTCCAGATACTCTCGGTTTACCCGGGCAAGCGCTACCCCGACACCTGCATATCCGAAATAATCGCCGCCCGCTGAACCCGTCAGCGCTTGTCGTTATCTCACTACCACGGTCTTGATGTTTACGAACTCCCGGATGCCGATCTCGCCCAGCTCGCGGCCGTAGCCGGACTGCTTCACGCCCCCGAAGGGCAGCCGTGGGTCGGAGCGCACCAGGTCGTTGACGAAGCAGCAGCCGGTTGAATTCCAACCACCGCCAGGATGTCATTCACCTCCCCCGCGTCCATTTCGGGGTATTCACGAATCACCTCTCCGGAGGCCGGGTTCACGGACTGGATTGCCATTGCTACCCTCCCTGCTACTTCATGAACCAGCGCTTTCTTTGCAGCCACCAGGCCAACAGAATGAACATTGCGGGGCCGTCGGGAGCAGCGGAATCCGTGCTGCACCCGCCGCATCCGGCGCCCTCGGGACCGCCTCCCTTAATGGCGTCGGAACCCGGATCTCCTACTGCGCCGTCCGGGGCGGCTTCGGTGCCGGCGTCGACTCCTCCGTCGGTGCCCGCGTCGTCCAGCGGTCCCGTGCCGTCCGAGGCGCCGTCGGCGTCGTCCGGTTCGGCTCCCAGCCAGGAGTCGACCGGGATCTGCGCCCGCCAGTCGATGCCCGAGGCGGCGTGGTAGGGGGGATCGGCGGCGACGGGATCGTTGGTCACCAGGACCACGCTGCGGAAGGGCTCGATGGAAACGGTTGCGCCCGCGGGAGTGCCGTCGGGGTGGGTCCAGGATCCCGCGGGGACCGGCACCTCGGCGCGGGACTCGGTGTCGTTGAACAGCAGTATGGCGTTGGCGCGCACCACCCGGCTGTCCTGGTCGTCGGCCCAGGAGGCCGCCGCGGTCCAGGCGGACAATGTGTCCAGGTCGTCCTGCCCCTCCGGGCGGATCACCCCCGCGCCAGAAACCGATGCTATAAAAGTCGTCTGGGTCATCAGACCGTAATCGACCGCGGGGTCATACTCGAGCGCAACCGGGGTGGGTTCTTCGTAGGGCGGGAGCCACCACTGGTTGAGGTTCTCGGGCCGTGCGATTCTCCGGGTCGGAGACACCGCGGCCAGTGTGTTTCCGCCGATCTGGTGGTCCTGGGAGTCGCCGGCGTCTCCCGACAGCCCGAAGCCCGCCCGGCGGTTGTCCACAGCCACGTTTCCCGAGACCGTGCAGGTGAAGTTGTTGGGCAGCATCAGGCCGTGGCCGTTGCTGCCGTACAGGGTGTTGAAAAGGATCTGGCTGTCGCGGAAGTCGCTCAAGAACTCGGGCCAGATGCCGTGGCCCAGGGGCCACCAGGGGTGGGAGGTCTCCAGGTCGCCCAGGGTGTCCAGGATGATGTTCTCGCGGATGATCGATGTGTTGCAGTTGGTGTAGACCGCCGCCCCGTCGTTGAGCGTACCCATGGTGCGCACGAAAACATTGCGCTCGACGGTCTGGCCGTCGCTGCCCAGGATGATTCCCGCGTAGCCGGTGTCCACCACCCGGTTGAAACGGAAGACCGCCGAGTTGGCGTTTCCCAGTATCACTCCGGCCGCGTGCCAGGATCCGCTGCCCCCGTAGCCGCGCTGCACGCCGATACGCAGAAAAAGATTGCGCTCTATCAGCGTTCCCGCGGGGGCGGCGGGGTCGGCCCAGCCGGATACGGCTATGTTGCGCACGTCGCGGAATATGCATTTGCGGACGGTGAAGGGCTGTGCGTTCCAGGTGTAGCGGACCGCGTCGGTCTCTATCTCGGCGAAGGTGCAGTTCTCCACAGTGGCGGGGCCGCCGATCTGCAGGGCGGGGCCGAAGAAACGCTGGAACTGAACGTGGTCCAGCGAGGTCCCCGAGGTTGTCACTTTCGCATCCGCGGAGGTCACCACCTCCACCCGCATGGCAGCCGGATCGGCCCAGGCCGGCGGGTAGAGGTACAGAATACCGCCGCCCCAGTACCACTCGCCGGGGGCGTCCAGCTCGTCCAGGTCGTCGTCGATGAAGTAGCCCGATCCCGTGTCACTGAAGGGATCCTGGAAACGGCCCTCCTCACCCAACTCCAGGGTGTCGACCGCGCTGTGGGATGTGATCGGCCGGGTCTCCCACCACCAGCTCCATCGCCGCCAGCGCACCTGGGCCCCGGTCCAGCGCCCCGGGGCTACACCCGGCCGGTCGGCCAGCTCGGCGTCGACGATGCGGTCGGGATCGTCGTCGTTGTCGATTCGCAGAAACCCTTCGTCGGGGTAACGCGCCAGGGGGACGAAGCGGCCGTCGACGTAGCAGGCCAACACCGGGTCCGCCACCGGGCCGGTGCGCACGCCGGCGTTGACGGCCCAGGTGTCCGGCAGTTCCACCTCGACACTGGCGGTCAGCACCGGGTCGTCGCCGTCACCGTATGCGCCGACACTCAGGTCGCGACCCAGATCGACTTGATTGACCCGGTAGGTGCCGCCGCGCTGCAACAGAATGCTGTCGCCGGCCCCGGCGCGCGAGACCGCGTGCGCAACGGTTTCCAACGGGGCGGCCTCGGTGCCCGCGGCCCCGTCGGCGCCCCCTGGCGCCACGTGCCAGTCCTCGGCCGAAGCCAGGAAAGGAAACCCTGCAACCACCAGGATCAGGACGAAGTGACGCTGAATCGACATGGTTTGGCTACTCGCCGATGAAGCCGTAATAGCGGCCCATCCAGTAAGCCAGCAGGTAGTCGGTGGGCGGGTAGATCTTCCGGGGGTTGGCGGTGCAGCCGTCTAAGGCGTAGGGGTTGCCCCACCAGATGAACTTGCCCGGGCAGCGCTCGGCGACCGGGCGGGGGTAGTCACCGATCTCGTGGCCCAGCCGGTCGGTGCAGGACGGCGCGCACTTTCCCGGTGGGCACTCGAGGTCGGGCACCGCCTGGGAAGCGGGGAACTGCCGGAGCATGCACACCCCGTCCAGGACCGCGTCCAAGGCCGGCCCGTCGCTCTGCGGGCCCAGCGGCTTGTAGGCCGCGTAGATGAAGTCGAACCAGGTGTTGTGCTGTACGGAAACCGGCCGGGGGGTGTCGGGCGGGTCGAAGACCTCGTCCTGCAAGTGCGCCTGGACTACCGCGCGGACCTTTTGGTCGTTTTCGAACAAGAGCAGGGAGTTCAGCGAGCAAAAGTGCATGGAGATGTTGTTCCAGTTGGACATGCAGGAGTCCTGGCCCACGTACAGCCCGGCGTTTTGAAGATGCTCGGTGTAGGGCATGGGCGTTTCGGTGAGCTGCTGGATGCAGTCGTTCTTGCCGCTCTTCTGCAGCAGGCAGTCGTCATAGAAGTCGAGGATGTCCGGGTCGCCGGTGGCCACGGCGCACATCTTTATGTAGGCCAGGGCCATGGCGGCGTTGAACCCGGGGAAGTTGTCGAGCGCCATGGCATACAACCGCCCGTGCTCGGTGGGCCGGCCGTCCCAGTCGTGGATCACCAGGCGGTTCCGGACCAGGTGGTCGCCCACCTGCTGCAATAAATCGCCGACGGTCCGGCGCACGTCCTCGTCGTCCACCAGCCTGTAAACCGCCCCCAGCGCCAGCATGTGCCCGGCGTACTCGTCCTGGCTGACGTTGTCCAGCCAGCACCACCCGGCGTAGTCGTTCAGGCCGCAGTGATCGGTGGTGGTCCACTCCATAGTCCCGCCGTCGACCACCTGGACGCAGCCGTCCGTACCGACGCGCACCCACTGGTTGTCGTCCTTCTCCTCATCGGGGACGTAGCGCGAGAGATCCTGAGGGCACTCGATTCCGGCCACCCCAGGGGGAATGTACTGGCGGGTGAAAACACCGGGCACGCCGGTGATAGCCATGCGGTCGACCTCGCCCTCAAGCAGCAGTTCGATCATCTCCAGGGCCTCCGCCTCCCCGGTGACTTTGTAACGGAAGGCCTCGGCCGCCAGGTACAGCGCCGACCACAGCCCGTCGTTCTCCCCCGACAGCCAGCGCTCGACGTCCTGCCAGGTGGCCGACTCCTCGGGCACCGCCGGCCGGGAGCAGTCGGCCCCGTCACAGGCCAGTTCCACCGCGTTGACCCACTTCAAATCCGGATGCACGTGCAGCCGGCGGACGACGTCCTCGTAGTAAACCATCTTGTCGTGCAGGCTCTCGGCGGTAGCCAGCGGCTCGTCCGCACAGTCGCCCCACTGGGGCGAGCCGAACCGCCAGGCGTCCACGCAGGCGCCCTGCTCGCAAAGCCCGCCGTTTTCGCGGACGCAGTCGATCGTCTCCCAGCTTCCGTTTTGGCAAACGGTCAACTCGGTCGCGTCTTGTGAACACGACCACTCGCCTTTTTCACACTCCCCGCCCCCGCTGGAGCACGCCGCGGCCAGACAGGCAATCAAAAACAGAACCGCTCCTCGCATATCAGCTTCCTTTCAGCGGATAATAGCGAATCATAGCATATCAGCGGTGCGCTTGGATTTGCTCCGGCTATCTGCTATAAGGAAGGCGGGAGCCCAGAAATGGCTGAAAAGATTCAACTTCTATTCGTGGACGACGAGGAAGACTTCGTCACCTACATGAAAAAGAGGCTCGAGAGGCACGATCTCAACGTCCATGCCTTCACGAACCCGGTCCGGGCCCTGGCGGACACCGAGGGGCAGACGTTCGACGTCGGTCTGCTGGATCTCAAGATGCCCGAGATGGACGGGGAGGAACTGCTCAAAAGGCTGAAAGAGCGCGATCCCAAGATGGAGATCATCATCCTGACCGGCCACGGCTACGTCGAATCGGCCTTCCGGTCCGCCAAGGCAGGGGCCTACGAGTACCTGCTCAAGCCCTGCGACTTCGACGGGCTGGTGGCTTCAATCAACAAGGCATACTCCCGGCGCATCAAGGCGCTCAGCGGAGACAAGGCCGATCGGGTCGACGAGCTGATGAGGAGCGCCGGAGGCATGAGCCCGCTGGCGCTATTGAAGAAACTGAAAAATCTCCACGACGGGGTGGAAGACTCGATGGCGGCGGCGGCGATGGCCGAGGGCGGCGATCCCGACTCGGCCCTGGATATGCTGGGCAAGAAAGACAAGAAGGGCGGAAAGTGACCCGCCGGAGGCCGGAGAGCGACATGGCAAAGAAGATCAAGATACTTCTGGTGGACGACGAGCAGGAGTTTCTGGATTCCATTTCCGAGCGGATGCGCCTGCGGGGATTCGAGCCCACCTGCGCGCTCAACGGCGAGGAGGCCATCGAGCTGGCCAAGCAGGAGAAGTTCCACGCGGCGGTGGTGGACCTGAAGATGCCGGGGATCGACGGGGTGGCCACCATCACCAAGCTGAAGGAGCTACGGCCCAAGATGAAAACGGTCCTGCTGACCGGCTTCGGCAACGAGAAGGTCAAGCAGGTTACCGAGAGCCTGGAGTCGGAGTACTTCGAGAAGTCCGAAATCGGTTCCTTCTGGGACTGGATCAAGCGCCTGCCCAAGAAGCTGGAGGACACCATGGCCGCCGCGGGCATGGCCTCCCACGGAGACCCGGAAAACGCCAAGAAGATCGTGGAAGAAGAAGAAGACGACTAGGGCTCAATGCCCCCCCGCCCCGAGCAACCCCGAAGCCGCCACGCCCAGCACGATGATCTCCAGCAGGCAGATTACAAAGTAGATGCGGTCCTTGCGCCGGGCGTAGGCTGGCAGCAAGGTCATGTAGCAGATGACGGTGATTATCCCCAGCAGCACCAGTCCCAGGAAGTTCAGGTAGTCGCCCCGGTTGAGAAAACTCAACCAACCCCACCCGTGGGGCGCCGCAGTGGTTTCGAGAAACTCGTTAACCCCCTTGTCCCAATGCAAGGGGACCTCTTCCAGCGGGACGTGCGGGGTCATGATCCCGGTGATGTAGATGAAGTAGGTGACCATCATCAGGAATATGCCCAGCCAGGCGAACAAGAACAGCAGGTTGGCGTAGGTGACCTGCTCGGGCATCGCCCTGACACTGTCTTTTCTATCGGCGCTCATCTCGGTCCCCGTCACCAGAACCAGAATCCCATGAGTCCCAGCCCCAGTCCCTTGTCGACGGCCTTGAAGCCGGCGAAGAACAACACCCCGATGACCATGTAGCGGATGAACTTGGGCTTGGCCACCGCCAGGAGCCTCACCCCCACGAAGGAACCCAGCATGAGCCCGATGATCGACGGGATGGCCATCAGCGGGATGACGCATCCCTTGTTCAGGTATATCCAGGCCGCGGACGTGTCGGTGATCGACAAGAGGAACTTGCTGGTGGCCACCGAGATCTTCAGCGGCACGCCCATCATCAGGTTGAGAACCGGCACGTTGGCCCAGCCGGCCCCCAGACCGAACATACCCGCCATCACCCCGATGACGATGAACAAGAGCAGCCCGCCCAGGGTGCGGTGGGTTTTCCAGGAGATTTCCTCGCCGGTGGACTCGTCGCGGTACAGGCCGTGAATTCCGAGCGCGAGGCCAACCCGATCCTGCTTCGTGACCACCGGGCGCTCGGTGTTCTTCGAGAACAAGAGCAGAAAGGCGATGCCCACGATGGTCACCCCCAGGCACACCTGGACGATCCGGGGGTCCAGTTGCGACAGGTACAGGCCCAGCATGGCCCCGCCTATCGCGCAGGTGGAAGCGATCAGCGCCACCGGCAGGGCGATGCGCAGGCTGGCCAGGTTGCGCCTGAGCAGACCGGGACCGGCCGCCAGCGCCCCGGCCAAAGCTACCATCAGCCCCGCCCCGCGCACGAAGTCTATGTGAAACGGGAAGAAACCGCTGACCAGCGGCACGTAGAGGACCCCGCCCCCCACCCCGGCCAGCACCGCGATGATCCCCAGAATGAAACAGAAGAACAGAAGTACCAGCGGCCAGAACCACCACGGCTTGGCAGAAACCCCCTCGGCTGCCGCCTGCGCGGTGGCCGCCATGGCCGGAGAGGTGTAAAGAAAAACGACCGCCAGAAGCACCAGGGAACGCAGTTTGCCGAATATACCGCCGGACATATAAAGGCCCTTTATAGGCATTGGCGTTTCTTTATTCGCATAACCGGCAACTATCGTCAAGGGATACGCCGCGATAACGCCCCGGCTTGCAAAAATATACCGTATTGCCTATGCTTTTACGCGACCTGGGCAGGTGGGAAAATGACCGATCAGGGCGTAAAACCGGGAATTTTGGTAAAGATCCTGCTTGTAGACGACGAGGAGGAATTCGTCCACACGCTGGCCGAGCGCCTGGAAACCAGGGGATTGAAGCCGGTGGTGGCCTACGATGGAGAACAAGCCCTGGCCAGGGTGAAAGCGGACCAGCCGGAAATAATGGTGCTCGACCTGCGGATGCCGGGAATGCACGGAATGGAGGTCCTCCGCCACGTAAAACGGGACCACCCGGACGTGCAGGTGATCATTCTCACCGGCCACGGCTCGGAGGGGGACCGGGAACTGTCCGACGAACTGGGCGCCTTCGCCTACCTGCAAAAACCGGTGAACCTGAACCGGCTGGTGGACGTAATGAAAGCGGCCTACGAGAAGCTGAAGGGCAAACCGTGGCCGACGGAGGGCCGATGAGCACGGCCACCGAAGAGAAAACCGCCAGCTCGTCGACATCCAGCCCACTGTTGCACAAGAAGAGGTACCGGCGCTTGCTGGTAACTGCGGGGCTGTCCATTGCCGCGGTTTCGGTTTTTCCCCTGGTGATCATGACTCTGATCAACTACCACCAGTACCAGGAAGCCTTCCACAAGGAGATGATCCGGCCTATTTCCCGCTTGACCACCAACGCCAAGCGCTCGCTGGAGTTCTTCCTTTCGGAGCGCTCCTCGGCCCTGACCATGGTGATCAGGGAGAAATCCATCGAAGAACTCCGTGATCAGAAAAAACTCAACCGCCTGCTGGAGAACATGAAGGGATCCTTCGGCGGGTTCGTCGATCTGGGCCTGATCGATTCGGAAGGCAACCAGATATCCTACGCGGGTCCTTACCAGCTACGCGGCAAGAATTACAGCGGGCAGGACTGGTTTCACGAGGTCAGCCTTCAGGGCGTGCATATAAGCGACGTTTTTCTGGGATACCGGCGATTTCCCCACTTCGTCATCGCGGTGAAGAGCGAAACCGAACCGGGCGATTCCTACATCATCCGCGCCACCTTCGATACGGACGTGATCAACCAGAAGATACTGGACGTAGAGTCACATCCGTATGACGACGCCTTCATCGTCAACCAGAACGGCATCCTGCAGACCCCCTCCCGGTTCTACGGCGGGGTTCTGGAGAAACTTTCGATACCCGTCCCGCCCACATCTTACCGGGCAAAGGTGATCGAGACCCAGGATGCCCGGGGCAATCCCCTGGTGATCGGCTACGCGTACGTTGCAAGCTCACCTTTTGTGGTAATGAAGTTGAGCCGTCCCGGGGCAATGCAGGCCGGCTGGATCTCCCTGCGGCAAGAGCTGGTGCTTTTCCTGATCGGCAGCATAATCCTGGTTCTGGGCGTAGTTCTGTGGGGTACCCGCTACATGGTCAACCGCATCCGGGAGGTGGACATAAAGCGCGCCACCATATTCCACAAGATGGAGTACACCAACAAAATGGCGGCCATCGGCCGGCTGGGCGCCGGAGTGGCCCACGAGATCAACAACCCCCTGTCGATCATCAGCGAAAAGGCCGGCCTGCTGAAGGACCTGCTGACCATGTCGGACTCCACCCCGCCGAAGGAAAAGCTGATAAACCTGGTCGACTCCGTGTTGAAGTCGGTCGACCGTTGCAGCAAGATCACCCACCGCCTCCTGGGTTTCGCCAAGCATATGGACATCCAGCACGAGAAGATCAGCTTGAAGATACTCATCCAGGAGGTCCTGAGCTTCCTGGAAAAGGAGGCCAGCTACCGCAACCTCAAGGTCGACATGGACATTCCCCAGGGGCTGCCGACCATCGAGAGCGATCGCAACCAGCTGCAGCAGGTCTTCTTGAACCTGATTAATAACGCCTTCGCGGCGGTTGCGGACGACGAGGGAACAATCAAGATTTCCGTAAAAGAGACCGGAGACGGCCGGATCGAAACCAGCATCGCCGACAACGGCACCGGCATCTCCGCGGATAACCTGGATCACATCTTCGAGCCTTTTTTCACGACCAAGAAGGGTTCCGGCACCGGCCTGGGCCTTTCGATCACCTACGGAATCGTGGAGAAGCTGGGCGGCGAGATCCGGGTAAAAAGCAAGGTGGACGCGGGGACTACCTTCACCGTCGTCCTGCCAATTACCTAGGAGGAGCGCAGTGCCGAAGTTACGCGTTCTGGTTGTCGACGACGAGGAGGAACTGGTCCACGCCCTGGTGGAGCGATTGCAGATACGGGGAATGGACGCCCACGGCGTCACTACGGGGAAAGAAGCGCTCGAGCGGATCCGCAGCGAAGCATTCAACGTCGTCTTGCTGGACGTCAAGATGCCGGGGCTGGGCGGCCTGAAGGTGATTGAGGAGATCAAGAACCAGCATCCCTGCATGCAGGTAATCATGCTCACCGGCCACAGCTCGGCGCAGGACGCGCAGAGGGGCAAGAACCTGGGGGCCTTCGAGTACCTGCAGAAGCCCGTGAACATCGAGGATCTCTGCCGGATCCTGCGGGCGGCGGGCCTGCGAGAGGAGAACTGCCAGGAATGAGCGGGCTGACCCGGCAGAAGCGGTACGAAAAGGGTCTCAACTTCTTCGGGGCCATCACCCGGAGCCTTTCCCACCAGCTCGCCAACGTCATGGCCATCCTGACCGAGTTGACCGGCCTCCTGGAGGACCTGCTCTACGCCGCCGGGCAGGGCACCCCCCTGGATCCCGCCCGGATCGAGAACATCGTCGGACGGATCGGCAAGCAGCTGGAGCGGGGTACCGGTTTCATCAAGCACCTGAACCGCTTCGGCCACAGCGTCGATCACCCCACGGCCGCCCTGGAGGCCGGCGAGATCCTCGAGCGGGTAGTAGGCTACTCCCGGAGGTTCGCAACGCTGAAGAAGATGACCCTCAGCCACAGCCGGCCGGAGAAGGACATCCCCATGCAGGGGAGCCCCTTCGATCTGCAACACGTCCTCTACCGGTGCTTCGACGCGGCGTTGAGCGCCTCCCCCCAGGGCACCGGGCTTGCAGTGACGCTCGAAGCCGCGGAAGGCGGCGCCCGTTTCTCTTTTTCGGGACCGGTAGCCGGCGACTCCGGCAAGGAAGTTTCAACCCGGCTGGCGCTGGCCCGCCACTTGGTCGAAGGTATGGGAGGAACGCTGGATTCGGCTACCGACACCGGAAAACCAATCAAGCTGGTCGTTTTTCTGCCCGCCAGTCTGCGACTGCTGTCCGCGGACGCCCGGGAGCAGGATTGAAGGAGAACCGCACATGACCGGAAACAAGATACTGCTGGTCGACGATGAGGAGGAGTTCGCCAGGACCATGGCCGAGCGGCTCGAGGCCCGCGGCCTGAGGGTCGACGTGGCCTTCAGCGGTACGGAGGCGCTGGAGAAGGCCCAAAAGAAGAACTTCGACGCCATCATCCTGGACCTGGCCATGCCCGGAATGGACGGCATCGCCACTTTGAAGAAGTTCCGCGAGATCAATCCCGACCTCCAGATTATCATTCTCACCGGCCAGGCCACCGTCGAGAAGGGCGTCGAGGCCATGAAGCTCGGCGCGTTGGACCTGGTGGAAAAACCCGCCGACCTGAAGGATCTGCTGGCCAAGATCGAAGAAGCCAGCTCCCAGAAGGCCCTGCTGGTCGAGAAGCAGATCGAAGATCAACTCAAGGACATCATGGGAAAGAAGGGCTGGTAGCGGGTCCCGACGCTCATTGCCGTGGAGACACCTTCGCCTTGAGCACTCCGGGGTCGTAGGCCTTGAGCAGCTTGAGCAGTCCCCGGGAGAACTCGTCCGCGGTGCCGTCGATGGTGCGGCGCATCCAGAAAGCTATGCAAGTCTTGACCACGTTTCCGCTGTAGCCGCCGTCGAAACCGTGCTTGTAGAAGTAGTCGAATCCCCCGTCGGCGTGCGAGCAGAAGTCCGGGTTCATGAAGAAGAAGAACCGCTCGTAGTACATCTCCGGCAGCTTCTTCTCCTCCATCATGGATCGGTAGTGCTCGACCTCCCGGCGGAAACACTTGGGTTCTTTCCGGGCTTTTCGCCAGGTGGCGTAGAAGATCCTCGCCAGGGGCTTTACGTACTTGTCGTAGTGTGCCTGGGTTACCTTGCGCAGGGCGGCGTCTTCGGCCCCCGGAATCAGGTTGTCCACCATCCAGCGCACGAAGTCCGGGTTGTAGTAGCCGAACTGGTAACGGTGATCGAGCTTCAGCATGGTCCCCTGGTGGGGCCCCTGGTTGAACACGGCCAGCCCGGAGGCCTGCGCCAGAAAGGGCAGGGAAATGAGACTCTTCAGGTGGCAGGCGAAGTTGCGCATGCCTCCTTCCGGAAAGTAGTCGTACTCTTCGCAGGTGTTTTTAGTCTGGTCGAGCTTGAACCAGACATCGCGGATCTTCGAAGCGACCGCATCCCGGCTCTCACCGGCCGTCAATGCCTCCGCGGTCAAGAAGATCAGTATAACAGCCAAGGCTACAGTCTTGATCGTCCTTTCCATCTTGTCCTCCTGAGGGAATCTTTTCACGCCGCATCCGAAAGCTCAAGCCCCCGCCAGGAGTTGACCGCCGCGGACCGGCATTCTACGCTGTGCGGGTCATGCACCGGTTGCTGGCAGGTATTGCGCTCGTCTGGCTGGCCGGCTGTGCGGATGGATCCGGCGGCCGGCCGGCGGTGGACCACCTGCCGGTTCCGCAGCATCCCTTTCTGGCCCCCAACGGCCGCAGCAACATGCACAACGACGCCTACATGACCGACACCTACGAGATCGACGGCCCGGCGGGCAAGAAACCCATCGTCCGCCTGAAGAGCTACGCCGACGACATCAACACCTGCGTGACCCTGGCCTTCGACCGGCAGGACCGTATCCTGACTACCAGCGCCGTCATGCTGGCGTTCAGTATCCTGCTCTTGGATCCGGACTCGCTCGAGGTGCTGGCTTCCTACCCGCTTCCGCCGCGGGATTTCACCGACCCGCTGTTTCCCTACGATGACACCTCCGGGGCAACCTACTTCGTCCTGGACGACCAGGACCGGGTGCTGCTGGCCGACGCCGACAACGCCCTGCAGATAATCAGGTTTGATGAGGAAACCGGAGAGTTCGAGCAGGTCAAGCGCTATGACCTTTCGGATCACGTGGTGGCCCTGGATTCCCCGGCCCGGGATCACGTCCAGATGACCATTCCCGACTGGGCCGGGGAGCGTCTGTGGTTCACCACCCGCTACGGAATGGTCGGCACCGTCGAGCCGGACAGCGGCGAGGTGCATACCCTGGAGCTGCCCGGGGAGGAAATGCAGAACTCCTTCGCGGTCGGCGAGGACGGAGTCTACATCATCTCCGACCACGCCATGTACCGCTTCAGCAGCGATCCCTCCGGCACCCCGGTTGTGGACTGGCGCACACCGTACGATCGCGGCACCCGGATCAAACCCTCGAACTTCAACCAGGGCTCGGGCACCACCCCGCAGCTGTTCGGCGAGCTGGTGGCCATCGGCGACAACGCCGAGCCGCGGATGAACATTCTTTTCCTGAAACGTTCCGACGGCAGCGAGGTCTGCCGGATCCCGGTGTTCGCCGACGGGCTGAGCACCACCGAGAACGGCCTGCCCGGCCTGGTGCGCGAGGGCTCCCACGGCCTGGAGTACTCGGTGATCGTCGACAACAACTACGGGATCGATCGCAACAACGTCCTGCAGGACGGCCGCTGCTGGACCGACCACGTAGGCGGCCTGGTCCGCGTCGACGCCGTGCCGGACGCCTCCGGCAACTACACTTGCAAGCAAGTGTGGGAGAGCGCGGAGAAATCCTCGCAGGTGCTTTTGAAGCTGTCGCTTTCCAACGGGCTGTTGTACGTCTACACCTACGAACAGCTACCGGATGAGGAATATAGCTGGTACCTGACCGCGGTGGACTTCGAATCCGGGGAGACTGTCTTTTCGGTTCCCACCGGGGAGGGCCTGGACTACACCAACTTCGGCCCCCCGTTGATCATCGGCCCCGACGGTGCCGCCTACCTGGGCACCATGGGCGGCCTGCTCAGGATACAGGAAGGTCCTTCCTAGGGGATTGACTTCAGGCCTGCTCGGGCCACTTGAAGCGCAGGGCGCCGACGGTCACTTCCTCGACCGGCTTGCCCAGAATCTTCGACACCTGATCGAACATCTCCTGGTGGTTCTCGTACATGGAGGCGATGAAGACCTTGGTCTTCTTGCCGATCATGAAGCACATATTGATGCCCACGTCCCCGCCAACCTTCTTCCTGGCCAGGGCCCCACCGATTCCCCGGGCAATGATGGGGACGTTGCACACTCCCAGCCGGTTCACCTCGGAAAAGCGGAATTTCTTGGTGCCGATGGCTTTGGCGGTGAGACCCTCCTGGGTTACCTCCACTCGGCCGCCGGATATCCTGACTATGATGTAAATTCCCACCGGAATGGTGATGATCAAGATGCAGAGCAAGATACCCACTACGGTTAGCGCTGACTTGGCGCCTTTGTGCAAATTGTAGGTTGTCGCATTTGAAGGGTTTTCCATATCGGCTCCTTGTAAATCGGGTTCAGGGTTCGCAGCGTACCCGGGCGATTCGGTCAGTCCCAGCTTCCGTTCCAGACGCAGTCGGCATCGCCGCGCGAGCGGCAGCGGGAGTGCTCCACCTGGACGTTCTTGGCCCCCACCAACTCGAAGAGGTGCTTGAGGTAACCGGTCAGCTCCTCGCAGTAGAGGGCGTCGGCCACCGGAACGCCGGTCAGGGTGGCCACGGCGGCGTTGCTCCCCTTCCGCTCCACTTCCCACCGCCCGAAATCGCAGAACTTGCGCCAGTACTCGGTGGCTTTTTCGATCACGTAAGCCGGGTTGGCCATGCGCAAAAAAAGCCGCTGCCAGGTGCTCAGGTCACGCTCGGCCTCGTGGCACCCGAACTCGAAAACCACCCCGGGCAGTTCCTCGCCGAATACATCCTTTAATAACTGAAGCGAACTGACCCAGAGTTCCAGGTCGTACCATTCCTTGGCCGAGGGCATCTCGATATCCCGGCGCTCCTTCGGCTCGATGCGGCCCAGGTAACGCTTCCAGCCCTCGTACCCGAACCGCCGGGTCACGAAGGATTTCAGGGCGACGAACGCCGATCCCTTGGTCCTGGCCATGGACACATTTTACCCGAATCCGGGACACATGCTAGCATTACAATCATGTCCGGCCGTCTGACCACCATTCTGCTGGCCTGCGCATTCGCGGCCTGCTCGTACCAGGGCGGGGAGCCGTCATGCGAAGGGGTGATCTGCGACAGCCCGCCGGCCGACACCTGCAAGGATCCGGACACCCTGCTGGTTTACGCCCCGACCGGCACCTGCGATCCGGCCACCGGGGAGTGCAACTACAACACCACCGAGCGCAGCTGCACCTACGGCTGCGAGGCCGGCAAGTGCAAGCCCTCACCCACCGGCGACCTGGAGTTGGTTATTCCCGATAACACCCGACTGTGTACCTTGTGGGGCTGGGGCGGTGACTCGGTGGTGTATAACTGGGAGGGTAAGGGCCGGGTGACTTTGAACCCGGGCACCATCGTGTTCCCCAAAGACCAGGTGGAGGTGCAGGCCGACCCCATCGCGCTGGTGGAGGCCTGGCCGGGCGTCAGCGCCGATCCGGTGGCCCCGTCTTCATTCGTCCGCACCGCCGAGGAACAGGGCGGCGTCGAGTTGCATACCTACGAATTCGTCCAGGACTTCACCTGCCAGGACCGCACCTTCCAGGTGGCGCTGGTGGCGCTGTACCGGTTCGAGGGGGGTGTGCCCAATAGTTCATCGGTGGTCCTCGACGATCCCACGCTGTACGACTGGACCAACTACCGGGGCCACTTCGGCGAAAACTGGTCTACCATCCAGCTGATCAGCTGCCACTTCGAATACCTGGAGGCGCGGGAGCGCACCATCCTGGTCGACAACGGCGACCGGATCTCCTTCCGGATGCACGGGCGGGAGGAGGAGTTCACCTGGCCCCAGCCCAGCATGGTGTTCAACTTCGAGCTTACCGGGGCGCGGATCGAGCGCGGGGCGGAGGAGCGGGTGGTGGAGGACTTTTTCGACCTGTCCTCCTCGATGAACCATCACGGCTGCTGCCCGGGCTACCTGGCCCACTTCGACCAGCCGGTGGGCGACGTCCGCCTGATCTGGATCGACGAGTTCAGCTACGGCTGGGTCGTGCACTACCAGGACGGCAGCGGGCAGGAAATCGAAAGCTCACCCTACGTCGACGCGCCCTGATCCTCTCAGAACAGCTGGCCGGGGATGGACACGCCCACCTGGCCGGTGGCTTCGACCGCCGCGCCCGAGGGCAGGGCGAAGTAGTCCACGAAGTACCTGAAGAGCGTGAAGTTGGCCGGGCCCTTGCCCAGGGAACCCAGCATCGAAGCGGGGATCGAGTAATGGCCGTCGTCGCGCAGGCGGCAGATCAGGCAGGCGGCATCGTCCCCCTCGTCATCGGCGTACGCCGTGAAGTAGATGTGGTGGGTGGTATCCGAGCTCTCCCAGAGCAGGTCCAGTCCGCGGCCGGAGTCGATCACCGGGTCGGCGGCGCCCAGATCGCCCAGGGGAGTCACCATCTTGGGCATGAACAAGGACACGTTGGAGGCGAAGTGCGGCAGCCCGCCTTTCTGGCCCGGAGCGCTGACCGTGTAGTTCTGCTCGAACAGCGGCCTCCGGGAGGCGTCGCCGACGCTGGTTTCCTCGTAGTGGATCTCATTGTCGATCTGCTTCTCAATCAGGTAGTACTCCTGGCCGCCCCCTTTGACGCTGACGTGCGTTCCGGCCGAATAGAACTCCTCGGGCTCGGGACCCGGCTGCATCATTTCCTCCATTTCGTGCAGCTTTATGATCCGGCACTCTTCCTTCTCGTCCTTGAAGAAGCTGTCTACGCACCAGTCGCGCCCGCCGAGCACGTTGTGGAACTGGGCGAAGCCAGTAGTGGATTCGATCTCCTCCTCACCGGTCTTTATCAGCGTATAGGCCAGGCGCACCTGGCCGGCCAGGAAGCAGACCGGGATCTCGATGGTGCTGGTTTCGTCCTCCTTGACGGGCACCCACTCGTAGGTGGCCGGATCCGGCGAGGTCTTGGTGGTGTTGTAGTGGTGCAGCGAGCTGGTGTAGGCCTTGGGACCCACCACCAGCATGGCGAACACCTCGTTGAGCGCGTTGGCCAGCACCGGATACAGTTCGAAGCGGCCCCGGTCGCCGGAATGAGTGTAGGTGTGCTGCCCGTCCGCGGGCACGTACACCATTACCTGCGCCCCGGGCAACCCGTTGTCGACCGCATCGACCACCTTGCCCTTGATGCCGGTTGGCTCGCCGAACACGTCGATGTTCCACCACTTGGGCGGATAGGAAGGCGGCTTCCAGGGCGGACGGTCACCGCCGCCCGGATCCCCACCGTCGGTTCCGCCGTCCACTCCCCCGTCCGGACAGGTGTCCGTCTCGTCGTCGTCGTAGTCGTCGACGGCGGTAAAGGTGGTCTCGAATTGCGCCCCATCACCATTGTCTACCACCCGCGCATTGCCCTGCTGGATCCAGCGGGCCCGCTTGTTGTCGAAGTACCACAACGGCGCGCCGTCTTGCCGGGGATTGTCGTCGGGAAGCTCCCGGGCAAAAGGCACGGTAACCGTCGCGGAGGCGCCGTCCTTGAAAGCCAGGCGCTCACCTTCCTGGGTCACCACCACCTCCAGCATCCCGTAGGAGCGCAGCAGCGCCGGGTCCGAGGGATTGGGCGCCCGCGGATCCAGCGCAGTGAAGTTGCCCGGCGCGGCTTCGTTCTCGCCCCGGTTGCGCGGATTGATCAGCGTGCAGGCAACCGTGGCCAGGCCGCTGGCCGGCTCGCCGCCGGGCAGCACCAGGCTGTCGCTCTGGATGGTCACCGCCACCCCGTCTTTGGTCACCACCGCAGCACCGTTCTGGATATTGCTGATCTGGAAAACCTCGCGCTGCTTCAGAACCGCCATGACCGTGGATGTCTGCCAGTCGCCCGCCGATGTGGTCTTGATGCTGGAGGTGTGGTTCTCCTCCTCGAAGTGAACCACGATCTTCTTCGCCGGCTTGACCTGCAGCAGGAAATGCCCGCTCTCGTCGGTAAAGGTCTCCTCGCCCGAATCGGTGAACACCCGCACCCCGGCGATGGGATCCGCCGTGCGCACCAGGCCGTCCTCGGCTTCCTGGTATTCGGGCACCCCGGTCACCAGGCCGGTGATGTATCCCTCGGCGGGGCCGGTGTAGGCGGATTCTTCGAAACCGGCGCAGGCGAAAAATAAAAGGCCCGTGATCATCGCCGCCAGAACCGTCATTCTTGCTTGCCGATATCCAGTCATCCGACACCTCCTCTCACTTCCTTTAATATGAGCAAGACTCGGGCCAGGCCGGCTCAAGTGATAATTAGGTCAATAATACAGCTGCTTACCCAGGAAAGCGGCTGTGCTTCCGGCCCGGAGTTGTACCGGATCCGGTACAAGAAGGGCTTGATGCCGTGTACCGGATCCGGTACAAGTAGGGCCATGGAAGACAACTCCGCAGATCACAAGCCCCAAACGCAGTTCATCGAGAAACCCGAGCGGACCCGGCTGCGGGTGCGCCGGGCGCGCCTGGAAGTCATCCGCGGCCCGGACCGCGGCCTGAAGAAGGACATCGGGTCGCTGCATATTCTGGTGGGCGCCGCGCTGGAATGCGATCTGATCCTGGCCGATCCGGCCATCTCCCGGCGGCACTTCGAGCTGCTGACCACCGAGGACGGCTATGTGCTGCGGGATCTCGAGAGCAAGAACGGGACCGAGATCCGCGGCGTGCGCATCAAGCAGGCGGTGCTTTACGGCGGCGAGGAAATCGACGTGGGGCATTCCACCCTGCTGCTCTCGGTCTACGACGAGCACGACGAGTTCAAGCTGAGCAGCAAGAACTCTTTCGGCTCGATGCTCGGCCGCAGCGCGGCCATCCGCCAGGTGTTCGCCGAGCTGGAGCGTGCGGCTCCCACCGACACCCCGCTGCTTCTGGAGGGCGAATCGGGCACCGGCAAGGACCTGGCCGCCGAGAACATCCACCGGCACTCCCCGCGCAAGAAGAAACCCTTCGTAGTGTTCGACTGCGGGGCGGCCTCGCCGACGCTGCTGGAGAGCGAGCTTTTCGGCCACCGCAAGGGCTCTTTCACCGGCGCGGACCGCGACCGGACCGGGGTGATCGAGTCGGCCGACGGCGGAACGGTTTTTCTCAACGAGGTCGGCGAGATTCCCCTCAACCTCCAGCCGAGGCTGCTGCGGCTGCTGGACAAGTGGGAAACCCGGAGGGTGGGCGAGAACCGCTACCGCACCGTGGACGTGCGCCTGATCGCCGCCACCAACCGGGATCTGCAGAACGAGGTCGAGATCGGAGAATTCCGCGAGGACCTCTACTACCGGCTGTCGGTCGTGCGGGTGCGCCTGCCCGCCCTGCGCGACCGCCGCGAGGACATCGCGCTTTTGGCCAAGAAGTTCCTGCGCAACCGCGCCCCCGACCGCGACCCCGACGAGATAATCACCGACCAGGTGCTGGCCATGTTCTTAAACCATCTGTGGCCCGGAAATATCCGCGAACTGCGCAACGTGGTCGACCGGCTGATCCTCTTTCCTGAACGCCCCGGCAAGGCCCTGGGCCGCGGCGAAGACTCCAAGAGCGCACCGGTGATCCCCTCCAACTTCCTCGACCTGTCGTTCAGGAAATTCCAGCAGCAATGCGAGAAGGCTTACCTGTCGGCGGTGATCGACTCCTGCGACGGGGTCATGACCGAGGCGGCCGCCAAGGCCGGCCTGGCCCGGATGACCTTCTACCGCCTGGTCAAGAAGTACAAGCTGTCCAAGTAACCGATCAGATAGCCCGCCGGCGCCGGGCCAGCAACAAGACCACCAACAGCATCAGCGGTCCGCGGCTTGCCGGTCCGCTGGTGGAGCAGCCGCCGTGGATCTCGGGCTCCTGGCCGTACACCGGCACGTCGCATTCGGCGCTGCCCCCGGGGGCAACCAGGCAGGTGGCCCGGCCCTTTTCGCAGCCGGTATGGGACGCCTCGACCACGTGCTCACCCGGGGCGACCAGAATCTCGTAGTAGCCGTATTCATCCGCGTCAGTTTCGAATTCTTCCACCCGGATCCGGGCGTCTTTCAGGGGCCGGCCGCGAGTGACCGAGAATCCCCCGGCGGTCTTTTCGATCTTCATGACGTAGCCGTAAAGCTTGCCCTGGGAAGGGCTGATCGACCGGCAACGGCCCTCGATATCGCAGGCGGCCTCGGCGCTGCACATGCCGCAACTCTGGCCGCAGACCGGGTCGGGGCCGCATTCGCGTCCGGAACAATCCGGGATGCAGGCGTTGCCCTCGCAGCGGCCGTCCGGGGTGCAGGCGGCTCCCGGCGGGCAGGAACCGCAGTCGGCGCCGCAGACCGGGTCGGGGCCGCACTGGCGGCCGGAACAGTCGGGAACGCAGACGCAGCGGCCCTCATCCGAGCAGGCCTGGCCGGGCGGGCAGCTTCCGCAGCTTTCCCCGCAAACCGGGTCGGGGCCGCACTCGCGCTGGCCGCAGGCCGGCTGGCAGATGCACCGGCCCGCGGAGTCGCAGGCGTGTCCTGCCGGGCAGTCGCCGCAGCTCTGGCCGCACACCGGGTCGGGCCCGCACTGGCGGCCGGAGCAATCGGGGATGCAGTCCTCCACCAGGCCGATCGAGCACCAGGTCTCCGCTCCGGCGGAGACCGGACAGCTGCGCGTGTTACCCTGGAAGCCTCCGGCGTTGGCGGTGACGGTGTAAGTGCCGGGGGCGAGCGAAAACGACCAGAAGGCATCGTTCTCCCGCGCGGCGGCGTTGGCGCCCGACGACACCGACACCTGGGCCCCGGGCAGGCGGATGGACATATCGGCGGCACCCACGCCAACGTCCTTGTAGACAACGCCCTGGACGGTTCCCACCGCGGGCGCGCTCTCAAGCCGGTGACGGCGTATGGTCACATAGCTGGAGCTGACGCTCCTGAGATTGTGCACGATGCCGTAGGAGCAGCCCTTGGCCTCGTACACCCAACAGCTGCCCCAGGGATCACCGCTCTCGTAGAGGATGACGTGCCCGCCGGTGTTGGACGAGTTGCGGTAGACCATCGCGTCGGCCTTGAGGCTGTCGCCGCGGGAGACCTGGTCCCAGTGGGTGCTGGAATAACGGAACTCGCGGGTGGAATACGGGTGCGAGTAGGTGGTCAGGGCGATGGGGCCGGGAACCTGCCATACCTTGCCGACGTAGCCCGAGCAGTCGGCGCCGTAGCTGCCCGTGTGGGTGCAGTCGGGACAGCTGCCCGAGCACGAGCCGTGCTCGGCTCCGTCTTCCCGCCACTGGTCGTGACCCCACCAGTAGGAGTAGCTCACCCCGGTCTTGGCCAGATCGACGATCTCTTCCCGGGTCATCGGATCGGGATCGGCCATCGCCGTCGCGGCGGAAAACACCAGCATGACGAACAACAACCTGCTCATATTGCCATCCTCCTCAGCGAGACCCCGCTGTCGTCGTAGTACAGATAGTAAAGGATGCCGTCGGGCGAGAGGCGCAACGTGCGGAACTGGTCCAGGGCCCCGCGGGGCGCCTCCAGCCGCACGCGATCCAGCTCTGCGCCGCCCGGATCCAGCAAGACCGCCTCCACCCGTTCCTCCAGAACGCCGAAGGGGGCCCGCTCCTCGAACCGGGCCAGGTGGGCGGCCAGCAGCACCCGGCCGGCGGTGTCCGACTCCAGCGCCAGCAGGTGCAGTACCGGAAGGGAGAAGTCCACCCGGGACAAGAGCCGCGGCACAGCGCCGGGAGAATCCGCGGGCCGGACCAGAACCACCGCCGCCTGCCGGCCCTCCTTGACCGCCGAGAGCAGCCAGGCGCCGTCGGCCGAGAAACGCCCGTTCACCTGCGGCCGCTTGGGGTCGGGGCGCCCCCGGGCGTCGGCCACCCTTACCAGGCGGGTGTGCTCCACCTCCACCCACACGCCGTCCTCGCGCAAAAACAGCGCGGTGGTACCGCCCCCCTCGGGCACGCCTTCACCTTCCAGATCGATCCGGGCAATCTGCCTTCCCCGGGGATCGAGCAGATCCACCGAGCGCTGCGCCAGGCGATCCATCAATACCAGGTTGCCGTCCTTGTCCCTCTCCAGATCCTGGTAGGTGGACGCGGGAAGCCCGATCTCTTTGATCTGCTTTCCGTCGGCGAACACCACCACCCGCGAGTTGACCTGATCGAGCACCGCGGCTCTTCCCGCGTCGTCGATAACGAAGCCCATGGGTCCTTCCGGATCGCTCTCCTCGGCCGCCCGGCGACCCAGCCGCCCCTCACCCGATCCCCACGGCGCGAAGAACACCACGTCGAACTCGCCTTTTTCGTCCGCAGACTGCGCTTCGGGTGTCGACACCCTGGTCTTCGTCTTCGCCGCGGACATGACTGCTGCTGGTGAAACCTCTTCTTCCGGCTGCCGCGAATCCTCCCCGGGACCGGATGGCGACTGCAGGAGAACCAACAGCAACACAGCACCCACAATCAGAACCAGAGCCGCCAGAGTCGTTTTTTTGAAAAAGTTCTGCATTCCTGTGCTTATAGAGCAACTTGCATGCCAACCCGCTCCGCCCGGGTTGTCCTTGTAACCACTTGCAATAATTAGATAACTACTACCAGGGGCGGCCGGCGCCGGCAGAATCGCGCCAGGGTGTCACACTCTGTGGAAAGTGGAGATACCAGGGCTAGCAGGGGCACTCGCAGCGGCAGTTGCCGTGATTCCTGGGGGGATCGAGGAGTTCCTTCTTGAGCTCTTCGGAAAGGTCGGACTGATCGATCCACTCGCGGGCGGCTTCGGCGTCCTGGTAGCGCCAGTTGTTGTACACGCCGAAGAGCGCCGACTTGCGCAAGTTGTCATCTTCGATCTGTTCCATCCAGCCCCAGGCTCGCTTAGGATCCTGGTAGGTCATGGTGTTGCCCATGGTGAGCACGGCATTGTCGCGCACCGCGCCGGTGGGCAGGGAGTCCACCCAGGACTCGACCTTCTCCCGGCTGCCTTCCTTGCCCGAGGCCAGCCAGGAGGAAACCAGGCTCCCCGCCGCGTAGGGCTGCACGTCGTCGGCGTTGCGGCTCAGCCAGTCGGCCGCCGCCTCGGGGTCCTTGTAGGCCCAGTTGGAAACCAGCGAGCCGGCCACCCGTTCCATTTCCTTTCCGCGGCAGTTGCGCTCGGCATACTCGGCGGCCTTCTCGGGATCCTTGTAGGCCCAGTTGATTATCAGGCTGTCCAGGGCGCTGCTGCGCGTATCGCCCGCGGGCATGCCCTGGACGTATTCGGCCGCTTTCTCGGGATCGTTGCGGCCCCACTCCGACACCGCGCGCACCACGAAAGTATTCCTGGTCGTCTCGTTGGAAAGCGTGTCGGCCAGCTCGAGGGCCTTCTGCGGATCGCGGATGGACAGGTCCCAGCCCAGCGTCTGTATCGCCTGGTCGCGGAACTGCCCCAGGGGCAGTTCCCGGGCCCAATCCAGGGTCTCTTCGAAATCCTCGGCGTTGAGCTGGTAGGAGATGCCCATCAGGACCGAACGGGCGGTCTGGTCGGAGCCTTCCTGCCTGGCCAGCTCCAGCGCCCGCTTGGGATCCTTTTGCATGGTGGCGTAGGAGACGATTGCGGACGAGATCAGCGCCTCGGACTCCGGCCCCTTGTCCAGCGACTTGATCCAGGCAAGCGCCTCGTCGATGTCGCTCTCCCCCCAGGCGGCGGCCACCGACTGCAACGCCATGTAACGCCCCTGCCCCTGCGGGAGCCGTCCGGCCTTCTCCGCAGCCGTGTAAGGATCCTGGGCGGCCCATTGCCGGTAGATGCCCCCCATCTGCAGATCGCCCTGCATGGCGGGAAGCTCTCCGGCCAGCTCGGCCGCCCGGGCGGGATCGGTGGAGCTGATCTGCCAGATGGCGGTCTGCAGGGCCCGGTTGCGGACCCCGCCGGCGGGCTGCTCCAGTACCCAGGCCAGGGCGTCGTCGAATTCGTGACGCATCCACTCGCCGACCACGTTGATCAGGGACGATTCCCGCAGTCCGGCCTCCTCCAGGTTTTTGGCGTACTCCAGCGCCGAGGCGATGTCCTGCTTGGCCCAGCGGCCCAGCAAGTCGGAAAGGAAGAAGTCACGGTCCTGCCCCCGGGGGATCTGGTCGGCCCAGTCGAGAACCTCCAGCAGATCGTCATCCGAAATTCCCATGGTCACCTGGCGCAGCAGTTGCGCGCGCTTCTGGAAGTTGGTGGTTTGGAGCGCCTCTTGAAAAAGCTCCTCGGCCCGGGATCGGGAGAGCCGCTCGGCCGGTTCGGGATTGTAGAACATTCCCATACCCGCAGACGGCAGTACGAAGTTGGGCCGCAGCACGGTCTTGTGGACCGTCCGGGTTTCTTCCACCGATTCCGGAGGGTTGGCGACGTCTTCGGACCCACCGGTCAGGGCCCGATCGACCAGGATGCCGCCCGTGAAGCATAAGATCGTGAAAACAAGGAACAATGCCAGTTTGAGCGGTTTCATCTCTCCTCTCCCTCTTCCTATAGGAAACGGAAACCCCTTCAGGGTTCCGACGGATCTCCTCCCCGTGGGGTGTAACCGGTGGGTAAATTTCAGCCGGCGATGCGACCGGCCTTGAGGTGGACTACGTTGGCTTTCAGCCGTTCGGCTATGCCTTCCAGGTGGGTGGCCATCAGGATGCTCTTGCCCCGCTCGGAGGCCTCAGAGGCGATCAGGTCCAGCACCTGCTCGCGGGCGGAGTCGTCCAGGCTGGCGGTGACCTCGTCGAGGAACAGGACCGGGGAATCCAGAACCAGTGAACGTCCCAGCGCCACCAGCTTGCGCTCGCCGCCGGAGAGGTCGTTGGCTGGACGACCGGCCAACCCGGAGATGTTCAGTTGCTCCATCATCGCCTCGGCCTGCCCCCTGCGCCGGGACTTGGATACACCCCGGATCTTCAACCCGTAGGTCAGGTTTTTGAGAACTGATCGGCGGAACAGGTAGGGATCCTGGAAGACGAAGGCTATCTTCTGCCGCAGGCTCTTGGGCGCCGGGGCGCGACCCCGGTGAAAATGCTCGCCGAACAGCTTGATCTCGCCGCCCTTCAAATCCAGCAGACCGGCGGCGGCCATCAGCAGGGTAGTCTTGCCCGCGCCGTTCTCCCCGAAGATCACGGTTACCTGCCCGGCGGGGGCTTCGAACTTCCCGACCTCGAGCACCAGCTTCCCGCCGCGGGCCACCTGCAGATCCTCGATCTCGACAAACGGTGCGCTCATGCTTCCTGACTCCCGCGGTACTGCCAGGCCCCCACCAGCAAATTCACCGCCAGGGCCACCACCAAAAGCACCACTCCCAGGGCCACGCCCAGGGCGAACTCGCCCTTGCCGGTCTCGAAGGCGATCCCGGTGGTGATGTTGCGGGTGTAACCGTGGATGTTGCCGCCCAGCATCATGGCGATGCCCACCTCGGCGAACACGCGCCCGAAGCCGGCGGCCACCGCGGTGGCCAGGGCCGGGCGGTTCTCGACCGCCACCACCCAGCCGGCCCGCAGCCGCCCGGCCCCCAGGCCCAGCATGGTCTGCTGCACCCGGGGATCGGCGCGTTCCACCGCGGCGGCGCAGAATCCGGCGATGATCGGAAAGGCCAGGATCACCTGGCCGATCACCATGGCGGTCTGGGTGTAGAGCAGCTCAAGGGATCCCAAAGGCCCACGCCGGGTGATGAAGGCGTAGACGATCAATCCGACCAGCACGGTGGGCAGGGCCATCAGGGTGTTGAGCAGCCCCACCACCGCCCGCCGGCCGCGGAAACGCCCCAGCCCCACCAACAGGCCGAAGGGCAGGGCCAGAATGGAGGCGATCACCGTGGAGGTCAGCGCCACGGTCACCGACACCCGGATGGGCCCCCACACCTCCGGGTCGAAGGAGAACAGCAGCACGAAACCTTCTTTTATTCCTTCCCAGATCATTTCTGCGTCAGCGCGTCCGGGTGAAATAACGCCTTGCCTTTCACTTTGAAGTCACCGATCAGTTTCTGCCCCTCGGCGGAGGTGAGCCATCCGGCCAGGGCCATGGCCTCGGTGAAGCGCGCCTCGGGATTGCTGGCCGGGTTGACCGGTATCACGCTGTAGGGATTGTGCAGGCGCCGGTCGCCCGCGACCAGGATCTTCAGATCCACCTGGTCTTCGGCGGTCAGAAACGTCGCCCGGTCGATCAGGCAGTAGGCCCGCTTCTCGTCGGCCATGCTCAGATTCAGCCGCTGACCCTGCCCGGACTCCAGGTACCACTCGCCCTGCGGCTGGATCCCCGCCGTCTTCCACAGGCGCAGCTCGGCCTTGTGGGTGCCGGACTCGTCGCCCCTAGAAACGAAGACCGACCGGCTGTCGGCGATTGTCTTCAGGGCCGCATTCACGTCGCCCCCCTTCACGCCGGCGGGATCGTCCGCCGGGCCCACGATCACGAAGTCGTTGTGCATCACCGCCAGCCGGTTTATGCCGTAACCGGCGGCGATGAAGGCGTCCTCGGCTAGGCGATCGTGGACGAACACCACGTCCACGTCCCCCATCTCGGCCAGCTTCAAGGCCTGCCCGGTGCCCACCGCCAGCACCTGGACCTTGATGCCGGTTCGCTTCTCGAACGGGGGCAGGATGGCCTTGAGCAGGCCGGTGTTGTCCACCGAGGTGGTGGACGACATCCTCAGGATCCGGTTTTGGCAGGGGCATTCCGCCGGCGGTTTCTGGCAGGCGCTCACCAACAGCAGCGCCAGCGCAAAAACAGCTCTTCGCATGGCTACTCCAACTCGTATTTGACCCGGTAGGCGCCCTGGGCGCCGGGCGGGGTCTCGTCGATGTGGGTGAAGCCCACGTCCTTGCGCTCCATGAGCGCCTTGCGGACGTTTTCGGTCACCAGGATCTCCCAGGGCCCGGCGGTGTCCTCGCCCAGCTTGGAAGCCGCGTTGACCTCCGCGCCGAAGACATCCGAGTCCCCGATGCGCAGCACCGACCCGAAGCCCAGCCCCACGCACAGGAGGATCTTCTCGGTGTCCGATTTGGAGGGGTTGTACTCGTGCAGCGTTTTCTGCATGGCCAGGGA
>Ga0272442_10001756_pt1 | contig 32305 bp, 22 predicted proteins | sample SSMForm2O_FD_200262 | JGI IMG/M metagenome (GOLD analysis project Ga0272442, IMG submission 200262) | Marine sediment archaeal communities from Little Sippewissett salt marsh, Falmouth, MA, United States - SSM-Form-2O | ecosystem: Environmental > Aquatic > Marine > Wetlands > Sediment ... | reverse complement strand
TCAATAGTTGTCTTGCTTGAAAAAAAGAGAAGTATTTGCTAAACATTTATATAATATAATTAGGGATTTAAAATTGGATGTCAGGCAGAGAACTGACATCTGTACAGGCATCATTCCAGGCTATTTTTCACACACCAACCCCCCAACACGGAATGAAACCCCCCTTCATTCCAAAAACCTGGAGAAAACCCCAACTTCCAGAAAAAACGAATGAAATCCCCCCAACACCCGGGAATGGTGCCAACTCTTTTCTTAACAGGTCTTAACTTTTCATAACATATCTTGACGTTTCATAACATATCTTGACGTTTCATAATATATCTCATCACGATTTTTTGACGTATTTCTTTGACCATGATACCTTCCGTCAGGAGAGTTTCCATCAAGATAAATTCCGAATAGATTCGGAGCTGAATAAATCCGGGGCAAATCCGGAGTATTTTCAAATTCCACATCATATATTTATATCAAAAAACCCCTGAATATCTTCCATGATAGATCCCGTTAACAATTTTGACATTCCGGATGAGTGGATTGCCCGGGCCGGGATGCCAAGGGAAGAAATGGAAGAAAAAGTGGCATCCGGGATGGTTGTCGTCCTGAGCGACGGGTCCGTCCTGAAGCGCGGGTACACCACCGGGACCACCGCAAGCGCCGCGGCAAAAGCCGCAGTCCTCTCCCTTAAAAAAACAGTTGATCACGTTTCCGTTCCTACCCCCGTAGGGCTCAGGGCATACCTGGAGGTCAGCGAATCAGGTTCGGGGCGCGCCGTTGTAAAAAAGATCCGGAACGACCACGAATCCGATATCACCCGCGGCCTTGACTTCGTGGGAGAAGCCAGGGAAGCTGACGGGATCCGCATCCTTGGAGGAAAGGGCATAGGGGTCGTAAAGCGGGACGGTCTCCAGGTCCCTAAAGGCCAGCCTGCAATCAATCCTAACCCCATGAAACAGATCAAAGCCGCGGTGCAGGAAGCCGTGGAAGAACTGGGTCTGAAAGGAGCAGAAGTCACGATTTCGATTCCCGAGGGAGAAAGAGTAGGCAAAGAAACCCTGAACAGCAGGATAGGAGTCGAAGGCGGGATCTCGGTCCTCGGAAGCACCGGTTTTGTCGAGCCCTGGAACGACCACCTGGGCGAAATGAAAGGAGACCTCATCCGCTGTACCGACAAAGTGGTCCTGACCACAGGGCGTATAGGGATGCGCTACTCCCACATGCTCTTCCCGGACTACACCGTTGTGATGGTCGGGAGCAGGATTTCCGAAGGGCTCGGGTCTGCTTCGGGAGACATCATTATCTGTGGTCTTCCGGGCCTTGTCCTGAAATGGGGCAACCCTAAAATGCTCGAAGGAAGCGGCTATGTAACGGTCGTTGAAATGCTTGAAAAAGCCCCTGAACACGAGCGCCTGAAAGAAGCCTTTGAGATGGCAATAGAAAGGGGAGAAGGCGCAAGGATTGTAGTCATCGACAGGGACGGGTCTGTCCTGATGGACAGCAAAAAGGAAAGTTAAGAATGAAGGAAGTAAGGACGAAGATAACAGGGATTAAAATTAATCTGGAAAGGAAGGGATAAGGCATGATAGTGGTAGGAGTCGGGGTCGGGCCCGGCATGCTCACGGAAGAAGGGATAAGAGCAATTCGGAACGCATCGGTAGTTTACGGCGCAAAGAGAGCTCTTGAACTTGCACAGGAATACATCGACTGCGAAGCAAGCACGATCAAGGACTACAAGTCCCTCCACCTCCTGCCCGAAGATGCCGTTGTCCTCTCCACGGGAGACCCCATGTTTTCCGGGCTCGGGAAGTTTGCCGGGGAAAAGGACACCGTAATCCCCGGGATTTCATCAATGCAGGCAGCCTGCGCCCGCACGAGAGTGAACCTTACAAACCTGACAGCAATCACCGCCCACGGCAGGGACTTCGAGCCCGCAAAAGCCGAACTGATCCGGGAACTGAAGAACGGGAGAAACATCTTCCTGCTTCCGGACGCGAAATTCGGTTCCCTCGAAGTTGCAGAAGTCCTCCTGGAGATGGGCCTTTCCGCGGAACTCTACACCTGCGAAAACCTTGGCTACCCCGAAGAAAGGATCGCAAAAGGGACCCCTGAAAATCCCCCGATTGCAGAAACTATCCTCTACGGGCTTCTGGTCGTACAGAAGAGGTAAAAGGAAATAGCCGGACCAGAGCCCTGGCGAATCAATGGAAACCGGTGGCATGAACCAGCGGTATGAACCATGGAATGCACCAATGGTTTGAACCGGCGAAATGAACCGGTTCACTGCAGAGCTATTACCCGACTATAATGCGCATGACTATGTAAAACAGGAGGTCTCCGAAGACAACAGCGGCAACAAAACCTGCCGTAATCGAAAGCATAAACGGAAGCCCGGGGGTCACCCATACCTCATCTTCAATCAGTCCTTTTTTCACGTACCCGGCAAGTTCGGTATTCCGGTTTGCATCAAAGTCAAGGCCTGCCCTGGCAAAACTCCTTTTCAATTCCCCTGCTTCATTCAGCTCAAACTTCTCAAGCAGAGCCAGATGTTCCTTGTTTTTAAGGGAAGAAGCCGCGGTCCTGTACCCGATGAACATGTAGAGAGGTTTTTTCAGCATCCCGGGGGAGAAGTGCAGGAGGTTGTAGCAGAACATTCCCAGGGGTACGATGATTGTAAGGATCAGGGCGTTTCCAAGCACCGTGAACGTGAAGAGCCCGACCGGAGGAAGCCCCAGAAGGGGATAAAATTCCCCTCCCAACCTGAAGACCGGATAGGTGGGTAGGAGGATTGAAAGCACGATCAGCCCTTTTGCATCCCCGCCTCCGAAAGCCCCGAACTGGAAAAGGATGTAAACGGCAACAAACACGATTACCCCAGAAATGAGGAGGGCTTTGAGATAAGGAACTCCACCCGTGGCAAGTTCATAAAGGACAAAGACCGAGCCCGAGGCTAGCATGGTTTTCCAGACCTTGTTGGAAACCCGGCGGGCTTTAAGGTCGGAGTAGCATGAGTAGAGCAAAAAGGGCATGCAGAAGAGGATTTTTAAAATTTCGATCATTGGAATCCTACATTTTAAATGTTTTATTGTATTTTGAAGTCCCTTTTATATTTATAAGATTTTTTCGACTGCAATACGTCTAGAAATTCATCAAATATTTTTTATTACTGTTTTATTAGTATATACTTTTTGCCCGCTAAACATTTGACTCTGCACCTTTTCCATATTCAGGAAAAAGGAACAGAGCCAATCCCATTTCAGGAAAAACCGGACATGCCTCCTGAAAGAACCGGACAGCCTGTTTATTCCTTGATCACTTCTCTTCTCCAGGGCTGCTTTCATCAGACATTTTTCTTTTTAAGTTGAGACAAAAAGGCCTTAAACGAATCCTCGGATTCGTCTCCCTCATTCCCGGAAACTTCTTCGGAGGAGCTTTCTTCGGACTCTTTCTCTCCGTCCTCACTTTCAGCTTCAGACATATCAGCCGTTTCTTCACTTTCATCAGATTTATTTTTGGCTGAGACCTTCTTTTTTCTGAGTTGAGATAAAAAGTCGCTAAATGAACCGTCCTTATCGAAAACTTCCTCTTCTTCAGCGGCTTCTTCACTTTCAACGACTTCTTCGCTTTCAACGACTTCTTCGCTTTCAACGACTTCTTCGCTTTCAACGACTTCTTCGCTTTCAACGACTTCTTCGCTTTCAACGACTTCTTCGCTTTCAGCAACTTCTTCGCTTTCAACAGGTCCCACACTTTCGACAAGTTCTTCGCTTCCAGAGGATTCTTCAACCATTTCAAGCTTTGAAGACTTCATTGAATCGGTTTCTGATTCAGTGGGCTCTTCCATACCCTCAATTTTCCCTTCTTCCTTTTGTAGCTGGGAAAGCTCAAACACACCATCAGAACCTGTTTCGTCCTTATTCACAGAAATTCTTTCGAATACAGGAAGTTCATCGGACTCACTGAACTCACCGGCCCCAGATTCAGAATCAGCACCCTCAGCATCAATTTCAAACGTATCATCATCATTTGAACGTTTTGTCCCTACAATCGGAGAAAGTAACCTGTCGCCATCATCTTCGAGCTCATCTTCATCTTCGAGCTCATCTTCATCTTCGAGCTCATCTTCATCTTCGAGCTCATCTTCATCTTCGAGCTCATCTTCATCTTCGAACTCTTCATCATCTTCGAACTCTTCATCATCTTCGAACTCTTCATCGCCTTCAAACTCTTCATCATATTCGAGTTCTTCGACATTTCCGAATTCATCCAGCTCCTCAGGACCGTAGTCGGGACTTTCATTCTTGCCTGAGATCTTCTTTCTAACCAGCAGGACCCCAAGTAGCAACAAGATCACTGCAACCGGGATTCCGAATAGGAGGAGATTTCCCGGCAGCTTCCTTAAAATTCCGGTTTCATTGTTTTCAGCTTCGGAACCTGCACTTTCAGCCCCACCACTTCCCTGAACATCAGATTCAACAGGTTTTTCCGGAACAATAATTTCAGGCTCTTTCTCAGGGATAATTTCCATTACCTTCTCTTCCCCGGTAACGACGAAAGGTGAAAAGGCAGGGGTTTCAGCTTCGAAGTAGGAAAATGTTCCGTCTTCCCTTAACACGGAGGTCGGAAGAGCATTCCAGGAGCCGTTATTATACCTGTGTATGGTGATAGTGGACTCATCAATATTGTTATCCCGGATCCAGGTTTTGTTAACCCTGAACCCTATGACTGCGTTTTCAATATTTTCAGGTGTTGCAACTCCCTGGGTGCCTACCCAGATGTTCAGGTTCTTGTAGACTATACCCTCCGGGAGGTATGTGACAAGAGTGGACTGGCCTTTCAGCATCTCAACAAATGAGTTGACCTTACCAAAAGACCTCCTGGCATCGAACTCTATGTAGTCTACGATGGTTACACCCTTGATGAAATCGAACCGTACATGGGTACCGCTGGTGACATACTGGGAAGTCAATTCTTTTACTTCGACGTTGCTCTGGTCTTCGGGAGAACCCCCGCCTCCGCCGCCTGACCCTCCGCCACCAGAGGACCCTCCACCGGAGGAACCGGGACTATTGTTATTATCATCGTCATCTTCCTTATCAGCCTGCTCGGTGAAGGAGACAAGCGACTCAACGGAAAAACCTTCAGGGGAGAAACCTGTGAATGTAAAGGATGCCCCGTCGTTATTGTGAGACGTGCTTAACCTTCCTGCCGCCTCATCATGCCACCGCATGATTGTGAATTTATCAGGCCCTCCGGCAGTATTGATATAATCATAAGGGGCGGTCATGACAATACTTGCATCCCTTATATCGATCCCGTCCAGCCCGTTCTCTTCTATAATGAGAGAGCATGCGACCTCATCAAGGTCCAGGCCCTGACCATCAAGATGATCACTGGAAGCCGTTTCCATGCTATCACTCACCGCTCCGGGAACAACCCCGCAGGAAATCCCGACCCCGGGATTTGAAAGCACTGAGAGGCTTCCGGTCAGGTTAGCACTGAATGAGTAGCTAACAGTAAGCCCATCCCCGAGTTCCGAGGATTCGACATATTTCTCCAGCCTTGCATGGGTATATTCACCTGTCCACTTTCCATCCTCACCCATTTCGAAACCGCTTTCCGAGTAAATGTAAAGGTCCATTCCTTCATGCCGGACAAGGAGGGTCTCACTATCGATTATGCTAACGTTCCCGCCGATGGGAATCACGCTACCGAATGTATTCGTGTTCTTATCGAAAGCCTCTCCATCCCCGAATGTATTCACATTCCCGTAAAGCGGAGTAATTATAACTTCTTTAGTGCTGTCGTTGATGTTTATGACCTCATCAACCGATAAGGGAGAGTAGATGGGTTCAACCACATAAATCTGAGAGCTTTTGGATTTCGACCCATAAACATTTTCAAGCGCTAAATTAGCGGTGAACTCCCGGGAGGGGAACCCTTCAGCAGTGTACGTATTGGTTACAGAGCCGGAATAATTACCGTCCGTACTTCTCTTCCCACTCTCGGCAGGGGTTTCGTCTCCGAAATCCCAGGTCCAGTCAATCGGCCTGGCACTGCTTGACGAAGCAGCCGTGAATTTTACGGGAAGGGGAGAAAGCCCTTTTGTTACATTAGCCGAAAAATCGACAGTCGGGAGTTTCAGGGCAGGGGCATCGGAAAGCGGGAGATAGTCAACATTATTGTTCCCAAGGTCACATTCCTGATTACAGAAGTAGTCCTGGTCTATATCCGTGCAGGTCTGGCTCAGCCCGGTGCCTTCGGGAGTTGCCCAGTAGTTGCCCCCGATCCAGGGGCCTTCTACCACATTTACACCTGCCGTTTTTGTTGCATTCCACGAGTTATTGAAAGTGTCCGTACCCGGGTCCGCGTTTATGGAATTGTTGAAATAATTGTTGAAGATCAGGTTGTGGGAAGAAGAATCCAGGGAGATCCCGCATTCGGTGTTAGAACTTACCCTGTTGGCATTAATATTATTGTAATTGCCCGAATTCCTGAGTTTAATTCCGTAGTCGTTATCTGAAACAGTATTCATGAAGAGCTTATTGTTCCCGGAATTATCAAGGAAAATTCCGTAACTGCCACAGTCCGAAACCGTGTTATTCACGAGTTCGTTGGACCCGCTTCCGGAGTAAAGGTAAATGCCATAGATACTATTCGAAAGCAGTTCATTATCATTTAAGGCATTATTTCCGGAAGAACGCAAATAAAAACCGCCAACATTTGAGTTAACGAGATTTTTACTCACATTATTATCTTCGGAATTATCCAGGAATATCCCGGACATGTAATTATCGTACAGACTGTTGGTATCCACAACGTTGTCATTCGAAGAATCCAGCGTCAGTCCGGTTCCGCGATTCAAACTAACGTAGTTGGCATCAATGCTGTTGTTACCTGAAGAAAGAAGGTAAATCCCTGAATCTTCGTTTTCTTCCACAGTGTTGCTGCTCAAGGTGTTAAAGTTTGAAGCTGATAAAAAAACACCTGCATTATTATTTTCATGCGCAATGTTGTAATTCAACGTGTTTTTTACAGAAGATTCCAGATAGATTCCGTAATAGTTGCCGGAAACCGTATTGTTCAAAACCCTCGAATCCTTTGTATTGTAGAAAGAAATTCCTTTTGCATTGCCTGCCAGGTCCAGATCCTTTACAGTAATGTTATCACAGTCGATGCAGTATACAGTCCCGGCTTTTGAAGAAGAATTGATTTCCACTCCGGATTCATTGCAAAGGTAGTAGATGGGTTTCCAGTCTACGGTGTTGCTTGTACCAATCTCGTTTTGAAGGGTTCCGCTGTCCTTAAAGTTGTATGTGTTGGAAAACATGCTGTTATTCAGGAGAGTGTTCCCTTCCCGGGGAGTAGCCCCTCCCGACAGGTTCAACCATACCCCGACAGTGTTGTTTGAAACCAGGTTGTCGCTCAGTATACAATTTTGGACGTTCTCAAGATAGATGCCTGAAGAGGAGTCAGCACCATTGGCACCTTCTATGGAGAATCCGATTATAGCTGCCCGGTTTGAACTCACATCAAACACATGCCTGCTCGAATTAGCTGCCTTAACTGTCGTATTTCCGGGCGAAACGGAGATTATAGCTACGGATTTTGCAACAAGCACATTTTCAGTGTAATCCCCCGGATAAACAGCAATGGAATACATATCTCCAGAAGCATCTACTGCATCCTGAATACTGGAGTACCAGTTTCCGCCTGTAAGACCTGCTTTATTAACAGAGCCCTTTTCCACCATGACGGTCTGCGCAAGGGGGAAATAATCCACATTGCGTTCATCAAAAACATCGAATTCTGTTGTAAGGTTATATTCCAGTACTGATGACCCGTCACTTGAATCCAGAATCCCGTCTCCACTAAGGTCGCGGTTGACCTGGCTAAACCCGGTTCCATCAGGCTTTGCCCAGAAATTCCCTCCGAGATACGGTCCGCCGAAGACATTGACTGTCAAATTGACACGTTCTTGCTTACTGCAATTCCAGCTGTTGCCTGTACCTGGTGTTTCAAAGCAGGCGTTTTCAGAATTATTGAAGTAATTATTATAGATACTGTTATCGTGAGAATTGTCGAGGCAGATTCCATAGGTGTTGTTTACTATCCTGTTTTTGTCAATGACAGAGTTGTTCCAGACAGAACTCAGGTAGATTCCGTTGATTCCACTTGAATTTACGATATTGTCCCCGAGATAGTTGTCATTGCTGGAATCGTAAAGGTAGATCCCATGCTGCCCATTCTCATTTGCAGTATTATTAGCAAGCCAGTTGCCGCTGCTACGGTTGTACAGCCAGAAACCCGACTTTGTGTTTGAATTTGCTAAGTTTTCGTAAAGGGTGTTGAAATCACTTGCATGTTTCAGGCAGATTCCGTATTCCTCATTTGACGCCGTATTGTTAGCAAGGGTATTTCCGCTGCAGGAATATTCCAGGAGAACTCCGTATTCCCCATTCTCATTTGCCGTGTTGCCGTCAAGAGTATTGGAATCGCTTGAAGAGTAGAGCCAGATACCATAAACAGCATTTGAGTTTGCCGTGTTGTTAATGAGCCTGTTGTTCCCGGACCCTTGAAGAAAAAGCCCTGAATATAGGTTTTCTTTCGCCGTGTTGTTGATAAGATCGTTGCTGCTGGAATTGTTTAGTTTGATTCCGTGTTCCCTGTTCCTGAATGCCGAATTATTACTGCAGTTTATGTTCTGAGCGGAATCCAGATAGATCCCGTACCAGTTGTCATATAAATTGTTATTTTCAATTTCGCAGTTTTCAACCCCGCCAAGGTAAATCCCGGAATACGGACCACTTTCATTTGCCCCGCCGATGGAAAAACCGCTGATGCTCACATAATTTGAACTCACATTAAGAACATGGGCATTTGAAGAATTAGCCCGGACAATAGTATCGGCAGGGTTGCCCGAATAGGACCTGATTGTCAGTTCCTTATTTACGACCACGTTTTCCTCGTAAGTACCCGGGTAGACAACAATGGTAAATCCGTCATCTGCATATTCGACAGCATCAGCAATGTTATCAAATTCCATCGAACCGTTCCAGTTTACGCGAAGGGTCCTTGGAAGGTAGAGGGGCAGGAAGTCAGTATTGCCCTCAGCAAGGCTGTAAGGCACAAAGGAGTTACCGTCATCACAAATCCCGTCACCGTCCGAATCCTCATGCGTCTGGCTGAAACCGGACCCTTCCGGGGTTGCCCAGTAGTTTCCTCCAAGGGAAGGCCCGCCTATAATGTTTGTAACATTGGTTTTGCTCAGGTTCCAGCTGTTCAGAAGATTTGGACCTTCAAAGCGGGCATTCAATTTATTATTGAAATAATTGTTGAAGATAAGGTTAGAACTTGAAGAGTTCAAAAAAATACCGGACTCGTTATTTAACTCGACAATATTATTTTGGATCTCGTTTTCGTTACTATGAGATTTCAGATAGATACCGGAATTCTCATTTGAGTTTGCCGTGTTGTTAACCAGAGTGTTGCTGGAAGAAGAGCTAAGCTTGACCCCGTACCAGATGTTCGAACTCGCGTTATTCTGACTCAAATTGTTATTGCTGGACCCTGTAAGTAAGATTCCGCCATAATCATTTGAATTTACGGTATTATTGCTAACAAGGTTACCATGGATGGAACCCGAATCTTCCAGAATAATCCCGTAGTTCCTGTTGTGCCGGGCATCATTATTCTCTATACTGATGTTATTTGAAGCGTCAAGATAGATCCCGTGCCAGTTGTCCAGCAACTTGTTGTTCTCTATGGCACAGTTTTCCACATCTTCGAGATAGATGCCGGAATATGGGTCATGCCCGCTTGCTCCTTTAATTGTAAGCCCCTTAATGCGGACATTATTAGAAGTTACCCTGAAAACATGGGCAAACTGGGAATTTGCCAGGACAGTTGTGTCCCCGGGATTTCCCGTAGCGGATTTTATTGTCACTTCCTTATTAACAAGCACATTTTCCGTGTATGTGCCCGAATAAATTGCAATAGTATGCCCATCGGCAGTGTTGTCGTCATTTATTGCAGCCTGGATTGTATCGAAGAACTCACCGGTGTTCAGGTTTTCCACGCAGTTTTCAGCCCTTAAATTAACCGGCCAGTTGGAAGGCATAAGAGGGTACTGGTCTTCGTTTTCCGGATACGGGAAGTCCCCGATACCATCGTTATTCTCGTCACTGCCTCCGTACCTGTTTACGTAATCGGCATAGCAGTTGCCCAGGTAGCTTACATAAGTATTAAAGTTATAGAAATAGAGAAGGGGATTTGAAGAATTCCACAGGTTTTGCCGGGTAACCTCAAAGACTGTATTGCTTTTTGTGTTGTTAAAATAGTTGTTAAAGACGTGGGTATTGTTAGCGTGGCTCCCCATGCGGACCCCGTACCTGTTGTCCGAAATAGTGTTATCCCTGACGGTATTGTTTTCGGAATCAATCGCAAGGTAAACCCCGTATCCCCGGCTCTCTGCAGTCCCCACGTTATTTCTGATAGTATTCCCACGGATCATATTTTCAATAGAGGACCAGAGGTAGACCCCGTAATCATTCTCATATACCGCATTCCCGGCAAGGGTATTGTTATTAACAGATTCCAGGTAGATCCCGTGCGGGCTACTTGAGACGTTATTACGGCTCAGGAGATTAAAGTCGCTTGAGGAGTAGAGATGTATCCCGCGCTCCCCGTTATAATTTGCCCTGTTATTTGACAGGGTATTATTCATGCTGGAAAAACTGAGGTAAAAGCCAGAGTTAAGGTTTGATTCCGCGGTGTTGTTATTAAGCGTGTTATACCCACAACCATGGTCCAGCCAGAACCCGTGTTCGGAATTCGAATAAGCCACGTTGCTGGTAAGCAGGTTGTTTCGGGACGAAAAAAGGTAAACTCCGAATTGGCTGCCAGAAAAACGGGAGTTGTTGATGGTACAGCCCTCAACCTCACTGAGCCAGACCCCGTTGACGGATCCTTTTACGTTGAGTCCGCTTATACTTACGTTGTTTGAAATTACGTAAAAGGTGCTGTACTTATAATTCAGGTCATCAGCCGGATTAAACCACACATTTACATCTGTGGGAACCCGGGTGCCGGATTTTATACCCACTTCACGGTAAACATAAACAGACTCGAAATAATCCCCCGGATGGACGATGAGGGTGAAGTTGTCCCCGGAATGGTCAAGTGCGTCCTGGATGAAGTTATAGGGATAATCATCCCCTATTCCCACAAGACGGATTTTCGGGTCGGCAAGGGGGAGCCGGTCAACTACGGCAGGGCTTCCTTCAGTCAAATTGTACTCTGCCACAGAGCCGTTAACATCACAGATCCCATCGCCGTCCGTGTCCTCATGAGTCTGGCTGAAACCCTTCCCGTCGGGACGTCCCCAGTAGTTTCCACCCTGATAATCGCCGTAGACGATGTTCCACCTTTTGATCTCCCTTGTGGAGTTCCAGGAATTTACACTCCCGGTCTCTTCAAAGTACGCATTATTTCCATTGTTGAAGTAATTATCAAAAATACTGTTATCTTCGGAGAAGAAAGTGGATATCCCGTATGCACGGTTCAGAGCAACTTCATTCCCGCGGACTTCATTCCTATCACTCGAATCTTCAAGGCGGATACCGTAGCCGTTATCACTGATATTATTGGAAACAAGCCTGTTATCCCCGGAAAAGCTGAGAAGGAAACCGTAACCCTCATTCTCATATACGGCATTATCCTCAAGGGTGTTGCCTGCAGAATCCCTCAGGTAAAAAGCCCCGTCATCATTTGAAAAGACCGTGTTGCTCCCCAGGTAATTGTTTCCGGAGTTGCGCAAAGAGATACCATAGCCGCTATTTGCAGAGATAATGTTGTTGATCAGCCGGTTCTCATAAGAGGACTCCATGTAAATACCGTGCCAGTTGCCCGATATCTCGTTATTTGCGATGAGACAATCTTTTACCCCGTTTAGATTCACACCTGACAGGGGGTCATAACTGCTGGCACCTTTAATCGAAAATCCCCTTATGGTAACATTGTCCGAATACAGTTCAAAAACATCTGCATTGTAGTAGGGAGATTCAACTATCGTATCTGAAGGGTTCCCGGACTGCGAAATAATGTACACTCCATTATAAACATCAATATTTTCATAGTATGTTCCGGGACTGACGACAATGATATCCCCGTAGGATGCAGAGCTAACGGCACCTTCGATTCTTGGGAAAATCGGGAATTCTTGAACGCCATTCTGAACAAAAAGGACACCTTCAACATCCTCCCCTTTTGCACGCTCTTCGGTATAGGCTTTTATCCGGACATTTGAATTCGAGTAGTCAGGATCAGTATTTTTCATATCTACCCAGGAGAGCCCTTCGTAGCTTTCATACCCTATGTAGCTCTGCCCCAGGCTGCAGGTAGGATACTTTTTCTCCTCCCCCTCGTACCAGGTCCATTCTATAGGAACCGGGCGTTTGTCCGAACTATGGACTTTTATTACCACGGAAAAAGCCTGGCCTTTGCAGACAGGCACGGGCGTTGAGAGGTCTACAAGATTGAAAGCTGAAGACGGATCCGAACCGCCATTGATCATGCCTGCATCCACATGCGTGTGGGAAACGGGCTCCCCGTTTACGGGGGTACCCGGTACCGGGTCAAGGTAGATATAGATGTCATGGTCGACCTGCGCCTTTGCATAAAAACTGACGGATTTGATCATTTCAACATCCGCGCCTGAACTGTCCTCATCCGACCCGGCGGTAAAGACATTGGCGTACCAGTTATTCCATCCGCTACGACCGTCAAAAGCCTCGTAACGTGGGTAATCTATATCGAGGGTGTGTGGTTCGTATCCCACCCACGTTAAAGTATCGGATTCGTTATACCCATACGTATTGTTTCCTAGTTCCGCACTTGCACACTGCACTACCGAAAGCAGCAACACACTAATCAGCGCAGTTAAAACGAAACGCCTGTTTTTTGCAAAAACCATAACTTACCCACATTATTCAGCGATTAGATTGTTTAATTTAAAGGTCAGGGATTATGCGCACCATTATTTTTCTTAGAGAGGTCGTCCGAGATTAATTGAATATGATATTGAGATATTATAGAGCAAATGAGATAAGTATAGACATAAATAGATTACAAAGATCTAAACAAACTAAATATATATTTCATCACAAACTAAGGCATAATAACATAATTCTATGATAAACCTAGTAAATATCTACATCTAAATAAATTGATCGTTTACATAATAAATTAGTATCCAAACAACATAAATTTCGAATTATAGATCTCCTTATCCAGGAACAAAAATTAAAAAAAATAAGAGAACAGTAAAGCAAAAATTACAAAATTAAAATTAAAAAGTGCCGGATTCGACGAAGAAAAGTCCGCTCAATCATCCACGAAGAAAAGTCATACTTCTCCCGGAGAGAAAATTTCAGGCTACCCACCAGTTGCCACAGGGTTTAATCCAGAGTACCTTCTTCTTCCGACGTGGTCGAAACGCATCCATAAAAGAATCAGGCTCATACAATCCCGCAGAAAACGCCTGGTTAAAACGGAATCATACCCCGGAAAAGAGGAGGGGAAATGGACTGCTAACATCCCCTGTATTTGCGTCATTTTTCATAAATAACGATTTTACCGGAAGTATCACTGAGCCTTGAGACCATGCCGGTATCGTCTTTCACTTCCAGGTCGATTGTGATGTTGTAAGCAGAAACCAGGTCCAGACCTTTCGGTCTCGCTTTGGTGCCCCTGAGCTCCGCATCCCCGTCCTCGAAACCATAGAGTTCCTCAGTACCATTACAGGTTACCTCCCACCTGTAGCTGGTGATAAAACCATCCGGGTCATAGGAGTTGGAAGCATCAAGCAAAAGGAAATCTTCCCAGGTCTCAGACCCGTTCACCAGCCTCCTTTCGGTTTTAACCTGCACTTCGGCGAGCGGCTCGGGAGGCATGAACATCTGTTTGAAGATATTTACCAGGCTTGAAATGATTTCAACGGTTATGGGCTCGCTTTTTCCGACTTCCATAGACTCCGGGAAACCTTCAAAGACTGTTGTGTAATGGACTGTGAAGTTAGCATCTGCCCGGGTGTAATTAACGTTGTAGATAGTATCATTGGACATACCGGTGCTGTAAAATTTTAAATGTTCCAGATCGGATTCTACAGTCCAGTTGGACAGACTTTGCATTATTTCAGTGCCGTTACCGGCATAGGACACATTTATAAAATAAGGAGCAAGAGAAATCGGGCCGTAATTAAGAGGATAAATTACGTAGGGTTCTAGAACCGGATCGTTCCACCCATGAGTATCTATTTCATCGGTGACATTAAGATTCATGTCGCCCAGATGATTGATGGTGATGACAGAATTATTTTCATCAAGGTCAAAGTCGCCATCATCCTCGCTAAAAGAATTGCCGTATGAATCCGAAATGTTTACCCAGTATTCAGGATCAGAGTATGCTTTCCAGGGTGAATTTTCAAGGGAAACGTTCCAATCTTCATCCAGTTTATTATCATCACGCCAGTCCGAAAGATCGATATCTTCTTCGGTGTAAATCTCGAGGTCCGGGATTCCCACGTGTATCTGAGAACTTTTCCCGGCAGGAATTTCTGCCCTGGTCCGGTAATTATAGATTATCGGGTAATCCGTGCCTCTATGGGTAATGAAATTTCCCCTGCCGTCTAGCAGGACGTAATTAATCGAAAATTTATCGTTTAAACTGACAGCACTTATTTTGGAATCGAGGATATCAACGTTCAGGACAGTAATATTCATGGCATCCCAGGAGGTAGCTCCTCCGGAGCGAACAGAAGGATCTATGGAAACTATCTTCAGGTTTTCATTTTCAACGGCTTCAATTCTTTCCTGGCGTTCCATCATGTTTTTCTGGGACTCTGAAATAATCAGGGCAAGTCCTGAAACCCCTGCAATTATAATGAGGATGAGCATAAGGGTGCCGAATATAACGGTTACGCCTCTCTCGTCCTGAAGAAAACCTCGATCCATAGAAAGCATAATAACGTAGGAGAGATTATAAGATTATATATCTTTTCACAATAATCTATATAGAGAAACCCTTGAGTTATGAAATAAAAATACCGAGTGAAACAAATATAAATCAGGAGTACATAGGGGTAGCGATGTTGCTGAGAAGCATAGGATTGGGAGAGTTCCCAAAAAACTCAGTCCTGCTTATTGAAGAAGACCTTGGTGGAATAAAAACAATCTTTCTTCAGCTATTAGTACTTGATTCCTTAAAAAACGGAAAAAGGGTTATGTACATTTCGACAAGGCGTTCGGAAGAGGATATACTCGAAGAGATCGAACTCGTCGGATACAGGGTGAAAAGAGAAATTAAAGACCTGACTATTCTTGGAGATTTCAAAAACAGGGAATCTCTTGTTGAGATCTGCAATGCTCTTTCTTCAGCGCCGACCGATGCCCGGCATGTAGACATCTGTGTGGTGGATACGTTTTCCACACTTTTCATGGAAGAAAGCCTGAGCAACCTTTCTGCTGACATGAACCTGCTTTTGAATACGGCCAGAAAATGCAACATCAGTTTCTTTCTTGCAACGGATATGGGCATACTTAAGGAAAGGGAAGAACGCTTCCTTCGTTCCATGACAGATGGGATAATCCAGTTCCGCACCGAATATGTGGGCGGAAAAATAAACAGGTTTATCAACATTCCCAAGATGAAAGGTGTCCCCCCTCACAATAAGATGATACCCTTCAAGATAAACGAAGGTGGCATCGTAGCAGATACAAGGGAAAGGATCGGTTGAGCCTTTTCAGATCAGGCTTTTAAAAAACAGGCACCCCTTCATTTTTCGAGTGATTTCGTTTCAAAACCCCAAAAACCTTTTTTATGCCCGATAAGAGATTGGAAGCCTCCGCCAGCTTGCCTCCTACTTTCGGCAGGTGGCTTTTATTTTCTGAATAATTTTTCCTGATACCGTTTTTTACCTTATTTCCGAAATAGCATCTAAAATATGTAGATTCCATCCACATGCTCGTACTTATATATGGACCGAGATTTCGAGTATATGTAAACGTCATCACAGGATTTCAGTTAGATATTGTTGATTCAAAAACGGCATCAAGAAAAATGTTTTAATTTTTATGTCGACCTGCCGAATATAGGTTGCCTGGCGGCCCTCACAAAAAAAGATCAAAATAGAATAAGAAAAAAAATATCAGTAGGCTTGTGCCCATTTCAGCTCCAAAAAACATAGCTAGTGCAAATAATTAAGACACATATAATTTTTTTCATAACTTGCGACCTCAACATCAAGTTTTAGAACTCTTTTTAGAACTCTTTTTAGAACTCTTTAAAAGAAGCATAGATCTAAAAAATAAAAAAAAAAAGAAAGTAAACCTCCGAAAGAAAGCTCCATAAACTCCTGAAGCTTTCCCGGAAGGTAAACTTAATTTCCAGCCACCGGTCCTACTCAAGTTATTATTTCACACTATTTTTGCCTGAAACCACTTCTACCCTTGTCACTTATCCCCCCACAACCGTCACGGTCGTAGTATTGAAAGATTCTCCAGCCGTGGCCTTGATCGTGTAAACTCCTGCCTGTTCCCGCAGGAGAGGCTCAACAGAGATCAAACCTTCTGCATTTGTCGGCCCACTTTTGACAACCCCTCCGGGAGAGATACTCATTTCAACAAATACATCTTTTGCCGGATTTCCTTCAAGGTCACTGACCTTAAACACGACGGGCTCCGAAAGAGGCAAACCTCCCAGACTTTCCTGACCTCCCCCTGAAACCACATCAATGGCATAATCCGCAACAGGAACTCCGGGCAGAATAAGGCTCACACAGGCAATGTAACTGATCCCCAGCAGAATATTAGAATGTTTCAGGCCGTGCTTCAAATCACCTTCCGTGATCATCCCGATGATAAAGCCTCCGAAAAGAGCATTCAAAAGGATCATGTGGAAAAAGCCCCTTTCGAAATTGATGTCCGAAAGACCCTGCCCCCCAAGAAGTTCCGCACCCACTCCCTGAATAAGGGGCAGGAGGGATGTCGACAGGATGTATACGAGCATGATGATGATCCCCTGGGCAAGATAGAAGATAATGATATACTGCTTCAGGTTGTCATCCTTTTCTCTTTCGATCGAAATAACAGCCCGCATATCTTCGGAGGTCCTGAAGATAAGGTCTGCCACGTCCCCACCCGTATGTGCTGCCTGGACAACGATATTGATATACTTGGAGACCAGTTTGCTCCCAATTGCCTCGGCAAGCCTGTTCATGGAATATTCGAAAGAATGCCCGAGCACCAGGAAGGATGCTGAGTCCTGGACGCTCTTTTTGATAGCCCCAAGCTCCCCGTTGGAAAGGGAGATTACACCTTTGATGGGGTCTATGCCTCCCCTCATCAGTTCGGAAAGTTTGAAGAGGAACTCACTGAAAGCAACTTCTCTTTTTTTAAGGAGTCTTTTTTCCCGGAAGATATCGATTGAATAGGGAATTGTAGCTATCATGAAGGCAAAAACGAGCATACGGTCCATATCGGCCTTTGTTTTTTCTTCTTCAGGCTCAGGCTCGGGCTCTGTTTCTGCCCCCTCCTCCACTACTGCTGTAGCAGTTTCACCACCCTCTGCAGCATCTGCAGCCTCCATCTCGGCTATAAGGGCCTCATAAGCAGCTTTTTTTGCAGCTTCTTCACTATCTGCAGGTAGATCTCCTCCTCCTTCCCCCTCCGGAGGGAAAAAGGTATGCCCCGTGAACAAAGCCCAGGAAAGGAAAAGAATTGCAGCAAAGATAGGCAGGGCTACGGTCAAATATTCCCGCTTTATATTGAACCTTAGCTTTACAATATGGATGTAACGCTCAAGGATCAGCTTCTGTTCTTTCACATTCACATTCATATAGCGTTCCTCGAATATTTCATCCAGAGCAGGAGAATAAACATAATATTCATAAAAGGCAGACCAAAGTAGACAAAGAAATTAAACAGTTGATGAGGCGTCATGAATTTAAGGTCGATTCCAAGGGCACTGCAAATCACGATCATAAGCACCACAAGCACCACACTCATGACGATCCCGCTGAGGTAACCTTCCCCGTAAACGGAAAGGGAATCCACGAAAACCTTCTGGGTTTCCCTGCGCATTTCCATAAGCTCTTTTGACTTCATTTCCAGGTAAGTCCGCAACCCTCCCCCCGCCTGCATGGCATTGGCAAGGTCGATGCAGATGGTCCTCAGAAGTTCGGAAGAAGTATTCCTGATAAGGTGGGACATGGCGGAATTCCCATCTTCCCCCAAAACATCAATCCTGAACATGACCTTGGAAAATTCCTGAGAAACTTCCCCGTAATCTTCCTCCGAGACCCTCCGGATTAACTCAACCGGGGAAGAGCCGCCGCTTGCAAGAATGGACATGTAGCTAAGTGCAAAAGGGATTTCATGTTCGATATTCATGTCCTTGTTTGAAACTTTGTTGTAAAGTGTGAACGGAAAGCCCCCTAGACAGAGCACGAATGTTAGAAAGGTAAGTGAGAAAATGTAAACAAGAGGACTTTCCGAACCCCAAAAAACAAGGGACGAGATAAAGAACATGAGAACTGAAGCAAGAAAAGAAGTCACAACCGCAAGGGAGATGAACATTCCAGGAGTCATTTCAAGGTCTGCCTGATAAAGGGACTTTGCAAGGTCGTTCTGAGGATTTTTGTCAAAGTGAAGCCCGAAACGGAAACATAAAGCCTTATACTTATCGGCAAGAGTTGGTTTTTTCCCGCTTTCCGGAGCTTTCCCGGAGCTCTCCAGATCAGCATCCTGATCTTTACCTTTTTCTCCCCCCTTCAACTTCTTAAGCAAATCTTCAAAGGTTTGCAAATATTTTTTTATCCCCTCAGGCTTCGAACCCGGGTCCTGCAACTCCTCTGAACCTTTGGAGTCGCCACTACCTTCGGGGACTTTTCCGGCTGCTTTTTTCTTTTTCAGGAAGCCAAAAACAGTTTTCGACCCTTTTTTATCTTCCTTTTTAGCAGCTTGTTTGGCACCATTACCAGTACCTTTTTTTGGGCTTTCCTCATTTACTTTTTTGACCCGTCTGGTGCGTTTTTTATTGATTGTTTTAGTACTTTCATTAGTAATTGTTTTAGTACTTTTATTGGCACCGTCTTCAGTACTCTTTTTCCCCAGGGAACTCTTTTGCATATCTCCCCCGGAAGGACCGGAGGTCAGATCGGGCTCATTCATCGAACCCTTCCTCCAGAGCATCCTTATTTCTTACGTAAGCCCTGACAGCTTTAGCCACTTTTACATAATCCGTGGTGTTATTTTCATAGAGCCAGTCAAGGACACTGGCACGGACGTGCATTTCCTCAATAAGTTCTTCTTCTGGAATCCCGAATTCATCATAAATAGCCGCAAACATCGCACTGCTGCCGCTGAACTCGTACGTGTCATCCACGGCATTCCACCTGAAGACGGGGTTAGTCACAAGGTCCCCTTTTTCAGGGTCAAGCTCGACAATTTCCACAATGCGCATAATTCTCCTGATGAAGTGCTCCCCGTGCTTGACCATGGCATTGAAAATGACGGCATCAAGACTTGCAAAAAGGTTCCGCGGAACGTTCATGGGCTCGGACTCGACCCTGGAGAGCAGTTCCTGAATACTCCCTGCGTGGATGGTCCCCATACAGGGGTGACCCACGGAAATTGCCTGGAAGAGGGTCCCTGCTTCCGCACCACGGACTTCACCCACAAAGATGTATTCGGGGCGCTGCCTCAAGGCGGCTTTCAAAAGGTCGAAAAGGTCGATATCTCCCGTAGACTTTCCGCCTCCGCCCCCGCCTCCGAAACCGACCCTGGTAACGGACTGCGTCCAGTTAGGGTGCATGAGGTTGAGTTCCGCGGTATCCTCAATGGATACGATTTTGTATTCGTGGGGAATGAAAGTACCGAGAGCGTTAAGGGTTGTGGTCTTTCCGGAAGCCGTCCCCCCTGCGGCAAGGATTGCACGCTTGTACTCGATAATGATCCAGAGGTAGGCAAGCACCAGGGAATCAAAGGTCCCGTACTTGATCAGCTCGATGCATGAAATAGGGTTGGACTTGAAACGCCTGATGGTAAAGGTGGACCCTTTCTTGGTAACTTCCTTTCCGAGAGTCAGGTTAGCACGGCTCCCGTCCGGAAGCGTTGCGTCCCTGATGGGCTGGAGCACCGAGATGTGCCTTCCTGAGATCTGGGCGATTTTCATGACAAAATTATTGATCTCCACTTCTTCGAAGACAACGTCGGACTTTATGGAGCCGTAGAACCTGTGGTTGATATAAACATTTGTGCCGGGCCCATTGCAGGTGATATCCTCCACATAAGGCTCGTTCATCAGGAGGTCAATTTTCCCGTATCCCGTATACTTTTTGAGGAGATAGTAAAACATCTTCTCCTTCTGGAACTCGGTGAGGTTCATCCGGTAAATGCTGATGATTACCGAAAAGCGGTCCTTCAATGCCTGCTTTCTCTCCTCATCATCAACAACCAGGATATCCGATGAACTCATCCGCTCAAAAGCCATTTCGATGATTTCCAGATACTTCTTTTCCCCTTCACTGAGCGGAGGTTCAATCCCCTCATGGATAAGGTCCTCCCCGTTAAAATAGACACGAGCATACTGGAAAGGCGGCTTTATTTCATAAGTAACATCCACCTCCCTAAGCGGGACCCCATGCTGCGGGACGGAAATCTCTCCAACTTCAAACCCCGGGTCTTCGGAGTTTTCAAAAACAGGGTTGAAAAGCTGGTCAAGGCTCTTTTTAAGGTCGAATTTCTGTTTCTCACCCGTATGCGTTTCAATGACGACGCTTTCAACTTCTGAAGAATCCTCGTCCGCGGATCCACCTTTTTTGAAAAACTTTTTCAGGTTGAAGCGGGGCTTTTTCTTTCCAGAAGGAATATCCGGTTTTGCCATTTTTGAAATCGCCTCGGGCTCTAAAGGGTTTACTGTTTCTCCGGAAGAGGAGGAGGACTCGCCTCCTGACAAACCTGAAAGGGAAGCTGTTTCAGAGTCCACCAGACTTTTCTTCATCAATTTTTTAGGGTTAAAACCTGTAAGCTTAACCAATTCTTCTCCTCCTCAGGAGCATGCGTGTCCCGAAATTGATGAGCATAACGATAAGGATGAGAACGAAAGCTGCTCCAAAACTCTCTGAAATTGACACAAATTGAGGAAATTCAAATCCGTGATAAACCGTAATTGGAAGTGAGCCAACAAGATCCTGGAAAGGATAAATCTTTGATCCAAACATGAAATTTTCATTAGGAGCAACTTTTAATTCAGGATAATACTGCGAATAGCCCGCAGTGAGCACCACAACGGCGGATTCTTCAGCAGCCCTTCCCACACTCAAAAGGATGCCTGTCAAAATTCCGGAAAGTGCATAAGGAATCGTCACCCTGGTTACGGTTTCCCAGCGCGTGGCTCCAAGAGCATAACTTGCATGTTCCAGATCCTCGGGCACGCTGTCAAGTGCATTTTCCGTTGCACGTTCCATCACAGGCAGGATAAGTATTGCAAGGGCAATAGTACCCGAAATAAGGGAAAAACCTCCTGTGAAGTATTTCATCTGGACGACAAGGAATAGGAAACCGAACATCCCGAGCACTATGGAAGGAGTCCCCGACAAAACATCAAGGAGGAAACTGAAAGATTTTGTAAATTTATTTTCTGACGAATAACGTTTGAGGAAAACTGCCGTTCCTATGGCAAAAGGCGCAGCCAAGGCAGGTGAGAAAAGAGATAAAAGAAAGGTACCTACTATGGCATTACCTATAGCTCCGCCAAACCCTATTACTTCCGATTCGGAAGAAAATACAAATTCGGAATTAAGGGCTGGAATTCCTTTGTAAGCTATTGTCCCCAGAATTACAGCCAGAGCCAGAATAACAATTCCTGCTGATATGTGGGACATATTTTCAAACAGTTTTCCTTTGAAATTCCTGTTTTTTATCATCCTTTACCTCCAAGCTTTCGGGCGGCAGCTACCGAAAGGATTTCGATCGCAAAAAGAACGGCTGCAATGCCGAAGAGTGCACTTTTAGGCCCGGGTTCGGACACATAAAAACCGATATCTGCAAGGATTTTGGTTGTCATCGGGCGGGTGGCGGAAAATATGCTGGTCGGGGCGCTGTTTATCCCGCCTATCAACATCACCACTGCCATGGTTTCTCCCATAGCCCGCATCATCCCGAGGATTACGGAAGAAAGGATACCCCCTGCTGCGGCAGGCAATACGACATGCCGGATAGTTTCCCAGCGGGTAGCTCCGAGCGCATATGAAGCTTCCCGGTGTTCACGGGCAACCGCCCTCATAGAATCCTCCGATATGGTTGTAACCGTGGGGAGGATCATTATGGCAAGTACGACAGAGGCGAGAAAAACCCCAAACCCGGACCCGGGGTCGGGATCTCTAAAAATCGGGATAAAGTAAAGTGCGGAACTGACGATCGGGTCTACAGAATCCTGAAATAAGTTTTCCAGGACGTAAAGCCCGAAAATCCCATAGACAACGGAAGGAATTCCCACTAGCAGTTCGATAAGGGGACGGAATATCTCGACCATGCGAGGAGAAGCAAGTTCTGAGAGGTAAATCGCAGTAAAAATACTCAAAGGTACGGCAAGCACAAGAGTAACTGCGGTGATTGCGAGAGTGGCTAATATAAAAGTACGTATTCCGTAGACATTGGTTCCATAGTTCCAGACATCTCCGGTAAGGTAATTTACCAGTCCCTGACTTTCAAAAACCGGGTATGCGTTATAGAATATGAAGCCGACGAAATATAGGATAGTAGCTGCAGTGAGCACTACAAGGGAAAGTAATACAAAATAAGTTCCTTTTTCAGAGATTTTTTTTTTCGTTATGTTGTCCATAATAGATTCCACTTAAACTACCTTTTAAAAACCAGATAAAAGAAAAAGAGGATTTGTGCCCGAGAGCACAAATCAGTTCGGAAATTTTGATTGATTTTTTATTTAAGCGAGGTCGAGCATCTGGAAGTAACCTGCTTCTTCAAAGGCAGGTGCTGCTGCCGGGCTGAGAGCGAAGTTAATCCAGGACTGTTCGATGGTGGAAGGTGCACCGAGGGTCACGTAGTTGAGAGGCCTGGTGAGGTCTTCAGGGTAGGGGCTGGATTCACCTTTAAGAGCTTTGATGATGTTCTTTTCGGTTACATCATCGTCGTAGCATCCTACACCGAGGATCTTAACAGCATCGTTGCCTGCTGCAAATCCGTAGTCAACGAAACCGATGGAGTCCTTGGTGTCTTCGACTGCTGCAAGAACACCAGAGTTTCCGACCTTACCGGCTGCTTCAGAGTCATCGAGGTCCTTTGCGCTAGCGAAGGTTGGGAGGTACTTTGCGAAGGTTTCTTCGGTACCGCTTGCTTCATCCCTCTGGAAGATTGCGACTTCAGTTCCGGTAGAGCTATAGTTAAGGATGTTGCCGGTGGTGTCGATTTTTACCTTGCCGTTAACTGCGTTGTCGTAAAGGAGGTCGAGGTTTGCCTGGGTGGTGTTGTTGATAGTAGTGGGGATAGTGGAGTCAGCGTTTACGATAACGACAACTGCGCTTCCGCCGATCTGGTACTTCTGGAGGTCAGGGTGTTCGAGTACGGTGTCAACAGTCTTGGATGCAGAACCGATATCGAGGACGCCCATTTCAGCACCAGCGATACCTGCGCCGGATCCGCCGCCCTGGACGGTCACTTTTACACCGGGGTGGCTCTTGGTGTAGAGGTCAACAAGTCCTTCAGAGACAGGCTGGACGGTGGTGGAACCGCCGATGAGGAGTTCGGTAGAGGATGCAGAAGATGCTTCTGCTGCACTTGCGGAGTCAGAGACATCAGAGGAGAAGGATCCCATGATGGTACCTACGGCTGCTGCGCCGGCGATTGCGACGACAACGAGCACGAGGGTTGCTACAATTGGAGATACTGCTTTTTCGTTGTTGAATAACATGTTGCTTGTTCCTATATTTTCTGTAGATTGATAGTTAGCGACTGCGATAGATTGCTGACCCCCCACTGGGAGGTTACAACATCGCACGCTATACAGGTTGGATTTTTTCTATATAATCGTTGCACAAAGGATATACATATTGGAAATTTACCTATATGAGACTCTGAAACCTATATAGTGATGAGAATAGAGAAAATGTTATAAGATACGGATAGAAATAGAAAGAAAAACGAGATCATGAGAAGGAAAAGGTATCACAGCAAGGTTTAAAAAACTAAGTAAAAATATTGTCATTCACATATTAATAATTGTAGAAAGAGAAAGGAAAAAACAGGTTAAAAAAAGTATTACGTAAAAATGAAGCCGAAGAATGGAAAAAATTCAAAGTAAAATTCAGGACCCAAAGACCGGAAAAAGAGAAATAAAAAATAAGTTAAGGATGTGTATCACACATCCTTTACCAGGCGGAACCCTAGACAACTAACCCTGGAATCAGCGCTGTTGCTTCCACGGAAACTGCTTGTGCAGAGGTTTGGACCGTCGTTCCAGCTGCCACCCCTTCCCACCAGGAGGGCGGAGTTTTCAGCAACCCAGGCGCTGCCATCGGAAGGTGCACCTTCGTAGCTGTCGTGCCAGCTGTCCCGCGTTAGTTCCCAGACGTTCCCGTTCATGTCGTAGAGGCCCCAGGGGTTCGGCTCTTTAAGGCCTACCGGGTGAGAGGTTTCATTGGAATCGTAACCTGACCAGCCGTATTCCATAAGGTCGAGATTTTCATCCCCGAAAGAGAACTTTGTAGTAGTCCCTGCACGGCAGGCATATTCCCACTCGGCTTCGCTGGGGAGACGGTATTTGCTTGAGCCTTCCTTGAGGTTGACCTTCACGATAAAGTTCTCGACCTCACTCAGGAGTACGCTGTCCACGGGTAGGTCATCGCCTTTGAAGGTTGAGGGGTTGTAGCCCATGACTTCGGTCCATTCTTTCTGGGTGACCTCATACCTGGACATATAGAAAGGCTTTGAGATCGTTACGGTATGGACTGGAGAATCAAAATCAAGAAGCTTACCTTCGTATGAAGGGGTCCCCATCTCGAACTCCCCTGCAGGGATGAGTACAAACTCCATGCCAAGGGAATTGCTGTAGTTTTCCGGAAGTTCTTTGGGAGCCTCTTCAGTACAGCCCGAAAAAGCTACCATACAGGCGAAAATCATTAAAACGGAAATAATCCTCAAAAATCTTCGTTTTGGAGATGAAAACATTTCCTGAACACCTTTCTTGAATCTATACATCATGTAGATCTTCTGTGCAATTTAGATGGAAAAATATAGAAATTTTTAAAATGAATATTATTTTATTTGTGTTTTCCTATGCATATAGACTTCATTAAGCACTTATTCACCCTCGCCGAAAAAGGGCAAAAATGAGAATACACCCTTTATTTTATCGAAGATAGACTCGTTTCCTGAGCTTTCAGGAGCCGGTTCCTCAGCGGGGACCGGAAGTTCGGAGTCATCCTTCCCTCCGGGCAGGAGACCTGAGAAGAAATCCTTGATTTTATCGAAGGTCGACTTATTTTCAAGAACTTCGGAGGTCAACAGGAGACTTTCATCAAATTCGTCGTCATCGTCCCAGGATTCGGAGGATGTGGCTTGAGATGAAGCCTTCTCGCCGGTCCACTGCTTTGCTATGGGGTCCCAGTCCTTTTCCCAGTCGCCGGCTGAGGCGTCCCAGTGCTCGGTTGTGACTTCCCAGCGGTTTTCGTAATGGTCCCATTCCTGCCTGACTTCGGCTCCGGATTTGAAGAAGGGGGAGAGGACTGTCCCTTTGTAGAAGTTCCGGTCCTGGAAGGATGCTTCGGCAGGAGGGAGGTCAAGAGTATTGAAGGAAGCCGGCTTGAGAGAGTATTTAAGGTCGTAGTATTCGTCAGAGGGCAGGTTAATTGTTAACGAAACGGAGGTGGAATCTTCCTCGGCACTGGTTTCGAGATTCCATTCGTCAAGGGGCATGTCGGTTTCTTCGAGTTTTCCGTTGCGCCAGATTGTGATGCTGTCGGGGATGAGCCCGGCTTCATTGGGGATACGGTCGCCCAGGTTGGCTGAAGCAGCCCGGTCCCCGGAGTTCTTTATCCTGAGAGCTACATTGACCTGGCCGTTTCCGGCTTTTTCTATGGATTTGCTGACAGTGATGTCGGGGCCGTGGACAGTAAAGGAGATTGAATCGGACTTATCCGAAAGGTCGTAACCGTAGCAGTCCGATGTGGCAGAAAAGCTCTCTATCTTATAGTCCCCCGGTTTGATGGGGATCAGGACGTAGCCCAGGCTGTAGGATTCCCTTCCGTCCAGGGAGGATGGAACGATTTCATCGAGGGTTTCGTAATCATTCTTTCCGGGGATGCAGATGGAGACGCCGTCTCCGAAGAAATCGAAGCTGCCATCGGAGTTTGAGCTGGAGACAGGCCTTCCGTTCTTGTAGGTTTCGGCGACGAGCAGGCCATCCGGGAAGGTGGGGAGTTCGAAAGTAAGGTTCTTGAGTTCATAATCTTCAAGGTTGTAGACGGAATCTTTGACCACGCAGTAGTCCCTATGCCCGTAAACTACTCCGTCTTCTATGTGCCAGGAGCTCATGTAGAGCTCATTCTCATTTTCAGAGAACTCTACAAGGCCGCCCGCAGAATTGGATTCCAGCCTTTTCCTGTTAGCCTGGACAACTTCTTCGAGGGGGAGAGAATATACGGAAAGCTTCCTCCCGACATTCATATCAGGTTCGGGCGAAACGGGGGTGCATGAAAGGGTCTCGTTTCCCTCATACGCATAGCCCAGTATGTCGTCCCCGGATACTCGTGCAGTAATATTACAGGGGTCCATATCGAAAGGCGAGATGGTCCCGTCCCAGGCAGGGGCTCTTACGGTAAAGTTGATCGAACGTTCATCATCCTCATCAAGCCAGCCCAGGTTTGCGTAAAGATGCCCGTCTTCTCCCTGGATATCCCTTTCCTTGAGGTCTTTTTTGCTGTCAACAAGTTCAAAGCCTTCGATGTCAACTTCAAGTTCGATGTATTCGACCCAGCCTTCCCCTTCATTCCTGACCGTCACGGTGATTTCTTTTTTCCTGCCGGGGAAATACTCTTCCTCAGAGACCGATACCTCCTCATAAGTCTCGGAACCGGACTCGATTTCAATTTCAAATTCGGGAACTCCCCGCTCATAATACTTCAGTTTGGCATGGGGGGTGCCGTGGCTATCTTCGGTTATGTCGGTAAGTTCGACTTTCAGCTCGTGGTCAAGGTGGAACCAGCTGGCATCATCATCGTCCAGGAGAAGGACTTTCCGGACAGGCTTTGCCCCGGCTTCAGCCACCGCAATGGAAAGGTCCACCTGGGTGTGCGCAAGGTCGAAGTCATTGACCTTAAGGACATAAGGGACCGTTACGGTTTCGGAACCGTCCCGGATTTCAATTTCGATCTGGTCGCCGCTGTACTCGGAGTCCATTGTGGTCTTTCCCCAGGGCACGTCCCCGGTCCCGAAATCCACCCACTCGACGTCATCTTCCCCGTAGTCCTTGAGTTCGTCGTGGGGGCAGTAGTTCCCTGCCGAAGCGAGAGGCAGTACCAAAACAGTCAGAAATATAATAATAAGAAAAGGCCGAAGAGTTTTTAAAATACCCGTATTCATGGAACCAGACTCAATAAACGGAAATTGCTGCGGATAAATCAGGATGCAACTTCTTTTTTCGAAACCTTATGGAAGCGGGTCCTGTAAAGGACGTATACCAGAACCATGTAGGCAAAGAGCCCGACTACCAGCAAGGGAAGCAGAGCTGCGAAACCGGGAGATGGAGCATACCAGCAGGTTGAATAGAATGCACAGAGGGAAAGAACTGTTGCAACCATCAGACTGAGTATTTTCTTCATTAAGTGCAAAGATAGAGAGGGAAGGTCATAAGCCTTGCACAAATGAATTTCATAGGCAAACGGAAACTATGATGACTATATAGCAGACCCCGAAAAACCAGAAAGAGAGGGGAGGTTACGCATTTTTATGTGCCTCATTGAATATTTCGTAAGCAAAAATCGTGAGCGTGATCAGGACCGAGATCATTGAAAGAGAAATTACGCTGTTTGAATACCAGCTGTTCCGGATATACCAGGACATCCCGCCGAGGACATGGGTGAGGCTGATAAGAAGGACAACGGCCGCCCCCACAAAATAGATCTCGGAATCAGCCAGGAGTTTCAATACGAGATAGCCTGCCACATAGTAAAAAATGACCATTGAAGCGATATAGGGAAGCACTATGCCGTGCCGGAGGGCATAGAGGAGGGCAGGGCTGTACTCGTACATGAGGACCATTTCAGCGCTTCCGGCAAAATAGAAAGTAAGAGAATAGTCTATAATCACTGCTGCACAGAGACAGAGCGGAAGCAGCTTATAGTTGTTATAAATTAACTCCAATTTTTGCAAGATCTGATGCATTAACCCCAATCCTCCCGGCTATCTTAAAGTCGATAAGTTTATTACTAAGTTTCAGAGCATATCTTTTTGTTGTTTTCCTTTTTAGCGGTTTTGATTTCCCGGCACCCTTCATTTTGAGGGAACAACAGTTCCCAACGGCGTTCTTGCCTGAGAATTCCATTATTTTTACCCCTCAATACTATCAGGATACGGAAAAGAGCCTCCACAAACAAGCAATAGATTAGTAACCCGGCTGAGTAACCAGCAAGTAACCAGTAAGTAACCCAAACGAGTAAGCTAAAGCTCATGAGTGGACACCCCGCACTCAAATTAATAATAAGAGCCCATAGTATAAATAAGTTTAGCAAGTTTGAGAAGGGGAGAGGGGAAAGGGGACTTAAGAGAAATAGTACTTTAGAGAAGTATTTTTAGAGGAGGAGTATACGGAAAACCGGACTTAAAGCCATGATTGTAAATTTCAAAAAATCATAAGTTTGAAATGACCTGCATTGATTGGAATTTCTACAGAGCGAAAATAAATACAGGCAGACATATCTCTTTTTTAATATTTTTAACTTCATTTTTGCAGGAGCCGCCAGGCAAGCTGGCGGAGGCACTTAAATACAATTGATTGAAAAAACGGTTTCAGAGGCACTTTTAATATTTAAATTAAAAAAATAGTTCTCAGCTGACATTTTTACCTGACATTTTTACCTGACATTTTTACCTGACATTCTCAACTGGCTTTTTTACCTGACATTTTTACCTGACATTCTCAACTGGCTTTTAAGAGGTATCAAGACCTGGCAGAATAAGCCCTGAGCGAAATCTCCTTAAAAAACAGGGGGATGGACCCCTTAACTGGAATTTTTCCCATGTGCCTCACTCAAAATCTCATATCCGAAAGCCGTAAGCGTGATCAGGACAGAGATCATTGCAAGGGAGAGCACGGTGTTGGAGTACCAGGTGTTCCGGACATACCAGGAAAGGCCTCCTAGGACGTGGGTGATGCTGATCAGGAGCACGATGGCTACACCCATGAAGTAGATTTCCGAATCAACAAGCATGCTGAGGACAAAATAGCCGGCAACATAGTAAAAAAGTATCATTGCTCCAAGGTAGGGGAGGACTATGTTGTGCCTGACTGCGTAAAGAAGGGTAGGGCTGAACTCGTATTTCAAAATAGCCTCGATGCTCCCGGCAAGATAGAAGGTCAGCGAGTAGTCGATGACCACGGCAGCGCAGAGGCAGAGGGGGATCAGCTTATAATTGCGATAGATCGATAGTAAGTTCAGCGATGTTTCCGGCATAATCTTTTATCCTGCTAAAACTGTCAATAATAATTTCAATCGAAGGGACTGATTCAAGGGGACCTTCCCCGGAAGCCAGCCCGAGCAATTCTTCTTCAAAAAGCTCTTTTTGCTTCAGGACCCTGTTTGCAAGCTGGACATCGGAAAGGCGAAACGAACTTACGCTGTCAGAAACAAGCTGCTGGGCAAAGCGCCCTATTTCCCCGATCCGGGCAGCCCCGGCCTTGGAAAGTTCTACATTTTCAAGGTTCTTTGCGATCTTTACGGTGTGGTCCCCGACTCTTTCGAGTTCTCCTGCAGCAAGCCTGTAGTGAAAAGCTTCAATAAGACTCAGACGGTCGCTTTTAGAAGGCTTTTTCAGGTTAAGACGGGAGATGTAGAGCTTTGAGAGGAGGAAGAACATCCTGTCCACTTCGGAGTCCCTGTCTATGATATCCCGGAGGGTTTCGGGATCATGTGCCTGCAGGGCTTCCAGAAGGTCGTTTAGCATGAGGAAGACCAGGGAAGACATCCTCTTGAGCCCGGCTTCGATGGTGAACTCTTCCGTATCCAGGAAATCCTGGATCACGATCTTTGAGTCCTGCACTTCTACGATCTCAAACCCGATAAGGTCCCTGCACAGTTCCCGGACCATGCTTTCGACTTTCTTTGGCTTATTCTTCCCCTTGACCTCGAGGAGCTGATACCCTCCCATAATATAAGTGCCTATTATATCTCTCTTGATTTCTTCGATGTTGTCTTTCTTTACTTTCTTTTTTTTGGAAGTTTCGGGGGTTTTTTTCGGTTTCGGAGGTTCTATCAGCAGGGAGCCGTCATCCTGATATGAAATATTAACAGCAGACCCGGCTTCCAGGCCGGACTCTAACGCCCATTTCTTTGGGAGTGTAACTATGTAAGTAGACTTACCGGTGATCTGAACTTTTCTCGTATCCATATGAACCACTGTTCAGCAATACCCCTCACCCTTTAGATCCGGGAAGCATATTTTTCAGAGCTTAACTTAAAGATACCCTCAGGTGGCAGATATGCTCCATAGACCCTTAACAGGTTATTGAAAATAAAATCAAAGATATAAAAGATTTACCGAACGTACCCAAAAATCTTCATCAAAAACCTGAAAAATTAACGCCTGAAAAGCAAGAACCCGAAGATGCATCCGATAAGCTTATACCTGAGAAGTTCTATTTTATGATGCTCAAGCATTAGGGGAAATCCATACCCCCGGAATTCACCAAAAGGGCTCGTGGTCTAGACGGTTATGACGTCGCCTTCACACGGCGGAGGTCCTGAGTTCGAATCTCAGCGGGCCCATTGATCACAACTACTTTTTTTGATATCGATTTTTGTAAAGTTGGAAATGTTCTGGAAATTAAATTGCTCCTAAAAGTGGTCTCTAAAAAATGGGAATCTACTTATAGACACAGAACAAAACCTTTCTTTGATTTTGGGGGCATAATCAAGAATTTAGATTAGATATTACTTGATCAGTTTATTCTATATGCCCGATCTGTAAAATAGAGGAGTGGGATTTAATGGATGAAGATCGCGAGAACCCGGCAATGGTACCCACTGCAAGCGGTGGCACGACGAACAAGGACTGGTGGCCGAACCGGTTGAACCTGAAATTTCTTGACCAGAACTGTCCCAGGAACAATCCGATGGGCGCAGATTTCAACTACGCTGAGGAATTCAAAAAACTCGACGTGGAGGCCCTGAAGCAGGACCTCTATGCGCTGATGACCGACTCCCAGGACTGGTGGCCGGCCGATTTCGGTCACTACGGAGGACTCTTCATCCGGATGGCGTGGCACAGCGCCGGTACCTACCGCATCGGCGACGGCCGCGGGGGCGGGGGATTAGGCGCCCAGCGCTTTGCACCCCTAAACAGCTGGCCCGACAACGTTCACCTCGACAAGGCGCGCCGGCTGCTCTGGCCCATCAAGCAGAAATACGGCAAAAAGATCTCCTGGGCCGACCTCATTGTCCTCGCCGGCAATTGCGCTATGGAGTCCATGGGCTTCAAGACCTTCGGCTTCGGCTTCGGGCGCGAGGATATCTGGGAGCCGGATGAGACCTACTGGGGTCCCGAAAAAGAATGGCTGGCTACGAGCGACAAGCCCGGGAGCCGTTACAGTGGAGACCGGGACCTAGAAAACCCTCTGGCGGCGGTAATGATGGGCCTGATCTACGTCAATCCGGAAGGTCCGGACGGCAACCCGGATCCTCTCCTGGCTGCCAAGGATACCCGTGAGATCTTCGCTCGCATGGCGATGAACGACGAAGAGACGGTGGCTCTCATCGCCGGCGGTCACGCCTTTGGCAAAACCCACGGCGCCGGCCCGGCGTCCCATGTGGGGCCTGATCCCGAAGCCGCCCCCCTCGAGGAACAGGGCTTTGGCTGGAAGAGCAGCTTCGGCACCGGAAAAGGCAACGACACGATTGGCAGTGGCATAGAAATCATTTGGAGCCAGAAGCCCACGCAGTGGAGTAACAACTTCTTCAATAACCTGTTCAGTTACGAATGGGAATTGACCAGGAGCCCTGCAGGGGCGTATCAGTGGAAACCGA
>Ga0272442_10001755_pt1 | contig 32309 bp, 25 predicted proteins | sample SSMForm2O_FD_200262 | JGI IMG/M metagenome (GOLD analysis project Ga0272442, IMG submission 200262) | Marine sediment archaeal communities from Little Sippewissett salt marsh, Falmouth, MA, United States - SSM-Form-2O | ecosystem: Environmental > Aquatic > Marine > Wetlands > Sediment ... | reverse complement strand
TGCTGGCAGCCCGTTTATTAGGGCCGTTAAAGTTCAGCGGCAAGCAGACCGGCTGGATATATGGTACATTGTATCTTGCGTTTATAGTTTCACCACTGGTTGCCGGACAAGTTGTTGACCGGTGGGTCGCCACAGAGTATTTCCTTGCAGTTGCACAGTTAATTGGCGGTGTATTGCTGCTCATCGCCGCTAAAAAGAAAACCTTTGGGGGTTTGTTCGCGATGATGGGGCTTTATTCATTATGTTATGCTGCGTCTGTACCTCTTGTTAACTCACTGATGTTTTCTCATTTGACCGACGCTAATGCTCAGTCACCAAGTATCTTTATCTGGGCTCCTATTGCCTGGGTCTTAGTGGGTTGGTTTTTGTCCGGCTGGCGACAGATCAAAGGTACAGGTGATGGAAGTGACTGTCTGAAATTAGCGGCGATATTATCATTTGTAATGGGAGTTTTCTGTTTTGCTCTGCCCCATACACCACCGCCCGGAGCCGGTGGTGATGCACTGCCGTTTGTTGAAGCTTTATCGATGTTAGGTAATACCAATTTCCTTATTTTCTTAGTGATTTCATTTGTGGTTACCTCACAAGTACAGTTCTACTTTTTAGGCACCGCACAGTATTTGACAGACATCGGGGTACAGAGCAAAAATGTACCCGCAGTAATGACTATCGCACAAGTTACACAAACTTTCGCTACACTGTTTGCCTTAGGTTATCTTATTGAGCATCTGGGCTTCCACTGGACATTAGCTATTGGTGTGGCGTCCTGGTTGGCACTGTATTTAGTTTATTCACTGGAACGACCTAAACTGCTGGTCATAATTTCGATGGCCTTTCATGGGATTGCTTATGTTCTTTTTGTCATCGGCGGCCAGATTTACGTAAATTCAATAGCTTCGAAAGAAATAATCAGTTCTGCTCAGGCGTTGCTTTTTGTTGTCACGATGGGTTTTGGTCTCTTCCTTGGCACTCAATTTACGGGCGTGGTCATGGACCGCTTCAGAAAAGAAGATAAGTTTCAGTGGCGTCTTATTTACTTAATGCCTTGCGCTTTGACCGCTGCTTGTGTCGTTGCCTTTATTTTATTCTTTAAGGGATAGGGAACAATAGTTGCGAAATTACTATTGACCGTATTTGCCAAGTTTTTTTGCCATCTCGGTCAGTTTTTTGAGCCGCCGGCCTTTGACGTAGGGGGCTACGCTGCAAGCTGAGGATAGTATATATCCACTGCCCGGTTTGCCGATTCTGATTCTCTCTTTGACCGCCTTCTCGAAGGTCTCTTCGTCGGCGTTTAGCATCTCGTTTACAGAGTCAAGATTACCCTTGAAGAAGAATCGCTGGGCGTAATCAGCTTTTGCCTGTTCAAAATTTATGGTACCAAGCGGCGGCGGATCTAAGGTGTCGATTCCATCGACGCAGGTTTCGGCCATAAGCTCGAGGCGGTCACCTATTGCACCACACGTATGGACATAGGACTTTAATCCATATCCTTTTATTGCCTTGTAAAGCTCATCTTCATAAGGGCTGACGAATTCTTTATACATTTGGGGACTGATAAAACCGGCTCCAGCAAAAGCAGAACTGACAAGCACAGCATCAGGTCCACAACCGACAAATAATTTAATCTGAGCAAGCACCTGCCGTGTAAAAACCTCGAGAGCTTCATGGCATTTGTCTGGAGCATCAATCAAAGCAAACAGCCCCTGTTCGTAACCGAATAATTCCATAAGATGTGTAAAGGGTGAGAAAACTTCAGCGTGGACGGAAACATCGGGTGCAAGTTCCCGAACTTTCGTCAAAGTGCCTGTGAACCACTTTGGGTAAGCTGAGGAATCAGACAGGTCGGCCTTTGGGTCGATACCCCACAGTCCGGGCATATGCCACGTATTCCAAACATACCCGGAAAGACGATATGTTGCCGGGTCATGCAAGTCAACAGTTCTATAATCGGCCCGCTCCAGTTTTGATTGTTCCGGCCGGTATGTCTGAGGATTGTCATCAGGCGGAAAAACCGTTTCAAGGCCCGAATCCCAATAGAAGTGTTCGGAATCATCGATTTTTTCATGTGATTTGAAACGGCTTTCCCAGTCCGGCCATCTTCCGGGCAGATTCACCAAAATACCGTCAAATTCGTATCTTTGCTGCAAATCAAGCAAGGCATTGGCAAAGGTCTCCGGCCAAAACCAGATTTGTGAAGGACTATAATCGCAGTTTAAACAATAATGGCCAAAGGCAAGCTGGCACATCACCGGCACACGGTCGGGCTCTTTATGATTCATCGCTGCTGATATTCGCTGTCTTGAATTCATATTTATTAGTTCCTTAGTTTTGGCGTTACAAAATTTTCTGACGACCAAAAAAGTTTATGTTAATTAACTTCTTAAGTCCATCGTTTTATTATATTTGTCCTGCTGTACAACTGCAATTATTGAAAATTGAACAACTGGAAAAAAACAGATTTATCTGTGTTTGAAACAAGCAAAATCGGTAAATTTTTAATTTTAATTAGCACAAGTTTCGAAACCTATACAAAATTTGAACAAGAATCTTTCAAAAAATAAAAAGAAGGTTGTTGACTGCTGTTTTTTCAGTTTATATAAATGGTTTAGTAAGAAGTGTCTCTTTTACCCTCGAGAGTCACGTTGTAAGTAAGTTACGAGGATATCCGAATAATAGGCGTAGTGAAACGCCTGAGGAGAAGAACATTGAGTACCGGTATAGTAAAATGGTTTAATGAGAAAAAAGGATTTGGTTTTATCGTCCCTGACGATGGCAGCGATGATGTGTTTGTTCATCATTCTAACATCGCAATGGAAGGTTTCAGGTCCCTTGAGGAGGGACAGAAAGTCGAGTACGATACGGAGCAAGGCCGCAAGGGCCCCGAAGCAACTAATGTAAAAACATGCTAAACTAAATTCGGTTATGCCCGGACAGGCAAAAATCCAGGTCCCATCGAAAGTTCGGTCTCTTTTTGTAATTAGTGAAACTGTAAGCACAAAGATTGTTTGTTCATCAGCAACTTTTTTAAATAGTGTTCCACTGTACAACAGTAATTTTTGTTTACCTAATTCCTCTAAGCTAGACTCTTCTGGTTTTAGACAATGTCTCGAAAGTTAAAAACCCAAGACCTGAAATCACTTTTACAAATATCTCAAGGGTATTATTTTTATCGGTTTTTGTGGAAAATTTTCTACCTTAATACTCTTGTTATCTGTATCAGATTTGGAGTAATTATCGGGCTCAAATAAACCAACTCAGGGCGAACAAGATGAATACTTAATGAGTATACATCTATTATTGATTTTGCTGTTGGATAAAGCCAATGCTCTCTAATCATATAGTCCGGAAGTTTTGGTTTCATAACTGCTTTATATTTATATAGTTATGACAAATAGAAAAGAGAGTTTTTCGCTATTTGGGTTTTTCATATGAATTACAGGACGTTGACCTTTCCAAGTAAACTTGGGAAGCAGCATTTAATCTATTCATAACAGGAGCTTTAGGTCAGTTAAAAAGTTAAGCAAAGAGGGTGTTAAACCGATAAATTTCATCAAGTATGAGTATGTTTGAACTTTTCAGGGTTTGAGCCTGATTAAGGCCTTTGTTTTTTGGAAACTTCAATGAAATGAAGAAAACGCAGATTTTAACGATTGCAATTTTTTTATGTGTTTTATGCACGGGTTTGGCCGGTTGCGGTGATAATTTCTGGGACCCGACACAAATAGGCAGATTCCGCCCTGTGCCTGCAATGAATGTGATATTGGACTCTTTAGGAGTCGCTGATGAGACTCCATCTATGTGGGAGCAGGCAGAAGACCCAAAACCAATAGATATTATAACGTATGAAACGGACTACGTTTTCAGTCCGGGCGACTTTGTCAGAATATCTATTTTTGAATTATATGCTGAGGGCATTCCATATGCGGAAAACTTCATTATAACCGAAACCGGAAAGATATCAATACCGGATGTTGGCGTAGTAGAGGCCCAGGGATTGACAGAATCAGAACTTGAAGAACATATAAAAGATATTCTTGCACCGACGATATTAAAAGAACCCTCCGTTACCGTAACAATGCTTAGCTCACAGCAACGCACGTTCTCGATACTGGGCCAGGGTGTGCCAAACGCGGGCAGATATGGTATACCGAGGTATGATTATAGATTAACCGATGCCCTGGCAGAAGCAAGGGTTGCAACACAATTTAATATAAGTTATATCTATGTTTCAAGACCTATTACAGGTAAAGAAGCAATAGCCGAACCAATTGAGGCTGAACCTGTTGAGACCGAGGAATTGATTGACTACGAGCAGGAAATGCTGGAGATAATTGCACCACACGCACGACGGCAATTGCCCGGTACAGATAGTATGAATACCAGGTTAGTCATAACCTCAGCGGAAATGATAACAAATAAAGAACTTGCCAAAGCAGCTTCTCCGGAAGGGTTTGAACGTTTGGATAATGCCGTAAAACGGCAGAACATCACCGAAAATCTGCCGGAGACACAGATTAAATTGTCCGGCCGGGAAACTACGGATGATCCGATAGCCGATTACAAAACAGGCCGTGTCGAATGGATTTTCCATGACGGCCGATGGGTACCGGTCCAAATCAGGGGAACAGAGCCAACCGAACCGACCGTCAAACCTCTGCCGGAGAAATTGCCGATTGAAGAATATGCCGAACCATTGAAGGAAAAAGTTCCAGAAGACTTTGACTGGGAGCAAATGGCAGGCGGGGCTCCGCAGACCCGAGTTATAAAAATTCCTACCGACAAGCTGTCAGGAGGCGACCCTCGCTATAATATTGTCATAAGACCCGGTGACAGCATCCAGGTGCCTCTTGATATTATCGGTGAATTTCTTATGATGGGTAATGTAAACCGTACCGGTTTTATTGAGATTACAGGACGGCCGATTACTTTGAAAATGGCTATAGCTGCAGCCGGAGGGCTGGGACCTCTGGCGTGGCCGAAGCGCTGTGAGGTTGTTAGGAGAATCGGTAAAAATAAAGAGGAAATTGTAATGGTGGATTTGGATAAAATCGCCAGAGGCGAACAACCGGATTTCTTTATTAAGCCGAACGATTTGATAAATGTCGGCACCCACCCAACGGCCAGATGGCGGGCTGTTTTGCGAAATGCTTTCAGGGCAACTTATGGGTTTGGTTTTGTTTACGACCGGAATTTTGCCGACAGAGACTATGGAACATCCAGGCCCATCCCTGGTTTTTTAAGCAATCTCTTCTAATTATTTAATTATGGCAGATAATATTGCTTGCTCTACTGAAGAAATACATGGTACGGATACGCTGCGTACAAGTTGGCGCGAACTTGGAATTCACACCTATATCAAAATGCTAATAATTGCAGTATTGTTCTGCTATCTTTTTCGTCACGAAATTGGGTCTATTGTACAAAGATGGGTCAATGACCCGAGCTGGTCACATGGCTTTCTAATTCCGCTTTTTAGTTTATACTTCCTTAACCAACATAATAAAGATATTATAAATCTTAAAAGCCGGCCCAATTACCTTGGACTGGCTTTTCTGATTTGTGGTATTGTATTTTATCCTCTCAACGTAGTCCACTTCCAGTATGGATATTTTCGACCTATTGGAATGATAGCAACACTTGGGGCTATTGTATTGTTTTTAGGCGGATGGACTTTGGTTAAATACACGTGGCTGCCGATTTCTTTTCTGGTTTTTGCTGTACCCTTGCCACAGAGATATTATGTTTCCTTTACTATGCCCATGAGAAAACTCGCCTCCCTGATAGCAAGTGCTTTGATGAATTTAGTTAACGGCCTGGAAACTACAGCCAACGGTGTGGTTATAGATGTGATTTATAAGGGAAACCGATTGGAACCTCCACTTAACGTTGCTGAAGCCTGCAGCGGAATGCGCTTATTGATGGCATTCTTAGCTTTAGGCGTTGCTATGGCATATTTGCATTATAGACCTGTTTGGCAACGAATTATTTTGCTGTCCAGTACCATACCAATAGCCATATTTTGCAATATAGTGCGAGTTACTGTTACAGGTTTTATCTATGTACTGGGAAACCCCAAATATGCTCGAGGTATCTGGCACGATGGGCTTGGTATGATGATGCTTTTTTTGGCATTTGGCCTGTACGGTTCTCTTGCCTGGTTTATGTCCAATTTATTTGTAATTGAAGATTCCGAGGGAGTTAACGAGGACATTGTGATTCGTCGTAAAAAATAGCGTATATCAAAAGACACAAGCTACCAGAGGAAAATATAAATCTATGAAAACATTATTTACCAAACATTATATGCAACCTTCCTTTCTGATATGCGCCGCCCTGCTGGCAGTAGCTGGAATCGGCATGTCGATTGCTGTAGAACGATTTGAATTAATCTTAAAAAAAGAACCTTTACCATTGAAAAAATCTTTAGACCTTTTGGCTGAAGACACCTTAACACCTTATAAAATAGTATCAAAAAGAAAAATTGAAAATCTCGAGATTACTAAAAACCTTGGTACCGAAGATTATATTGAGTGGGTACTCGAAGATACCGACGCAACTACCGACCCCGATAAAATCGCTATCAGCAAATATTTTTTGTTTATCACTTATTATGACCTGCCGGACAGGGTACCACATGTACCGGAAGAATGTTTTGCCGGTGTCGGTTATCAGAGGCTGGCTTCCGAGAGCATAATATTGGAAATAACCAAAGATGGTGACAGGCAGAAAGTGCCGGCAAGACACCTTGTGTTTGCCGATACAAATTCCAAATTATGGGATAGACACTTAAAATTTTCGGTTTTGTATTTTTTTAATGTCAACGGCCGGTATGTCAATAGTAGAGAAGATGCCAGATTGGTTCTTAATAAGAACATTTTTGGAAAATTTTCGTATTTTTGCAAAGTTGAATGGTATTTTCTCGACCCGACTACCGGCGAAAAATGTTACCCAAAACAGGAACAATTAATGACGGCAAGCCAAAAACTTTTAGGTGTTATTTTACCCATTTTAGAAAGTGATTATTGGCCAAGTTTAGAAAAGAAATGAGCAGTTTACTGATTGAATGTTATTTAGAATGACGGATAAACCCGGAATAAACTGGAGTTTTTGGGGAAAGGAAGAAAAACATGGCTAGGAAAAAACTGAATAAGAAAGTTGCTCTAATTGGTTCGGTGATTTTTGTCTTTTTAGTGATGGCAGGCATTTTGCTATTTCTCCGATTTAGTGGAGACCCGCAGAAATTTATGAAGGACGGTGATTTAGCACGAGAAGCCGCCCGGCAGGCTACAGATGAGTTGATAAAAGAACAAGAATATGAAAAAGCTGAGCGCAGTTATCTTAGAGCACGTGCACGAGCGAAGGATGATTCGCTTAGAGTAGATATACTTTTTGAACTTTCGGATTTCTTTCTCGAAGTTGGCAAGTGGAATAACGTACGCGGCTGCTGGGCAGAAATAGTCAGAATAGACCCGGAGAATGTCAAGGCTCGATATGCAAGGTTGAAGGACGTTTACATAGTGGCTGATAGCGGCATCCTTGGAGCTTGGAAAGAGGTTGAACTGCAGGCTTCGGAATTTATAGAGTTGGTGGAGAAGAAAAATTTGCTTGAAGAAAATACAGCCCAATGGGAATTATTCGAGATACCTCAAACAATACAAGTCGCACAAAATATAGGACCATATTTATATTTGCTTAGAGGCAGAGCCATTCTTGAAACAGTAAAAACCGGGGCGCTGACCGACCCGGAAGAATCACTTGTTCGAGCAGTAACTAATTTGGAAAAAGCTCAGGAGTTAGAGCCGGACAATATTAATACTTATCTTCTCCTATCGCAAGCGGCTATTTTAAGAGGAGAAATTTTTTCCTCAAGAGGCGACTATGAAGAAAGAAATAGAGCAGTAGAACAGGCTACACAACTTTTAGAACAGGCCGTTGAGATTGCCGGTACCGACCCTCGGGCACAAATTAGTCTTTTGACACTGAAGCTTGGTCTGATTCAAACAACCAGCATTGCGGATACAAAGAAAGAGATTCTTTCTTTTGAGCCTCAATTCTTAGCGCTTGTAGATAAATTTAATTCCAGCGCTGAGGCTTTTTCAGCTTTGGCTGGATTTTATCAACACTCGTTTTTAATCCATACATATATTGATAAGGCTATAGAAGCAATTGAAAAAACAATTACATTGGAGGCTGAAAACGCAACTTATGCAATAATCGCAGCCAATTTGTACTATCAAAGGTTTTCTATTCATGACCAAAACCCGGACCTCTATAAAGCCATAGAAATAGCCCAAAATGCACTTGAATTTCCTGATGCACAGGACCAACCAGGACCACGGCAGTTAGCTAATAAGAGAAATAGAATTTTCTTATACGGTTTTCTTGCAAATTGCTATATCGAACAGATACTTGAACCTTGCGAAGTACAAACCGAGTCGCAAAACCAACAATGGTTGGCAAAAGCCGAGCAGGCCATCCATGAAATTGAACAGCTTGTCGGTAGCGGCGAAATCCCACGAGTCATTAAATGGCGGGGAATGCTTGAGTTTGCTAAAGGGAACCAAAGTGAAGCCATTAGGAAATTGTACTCAACTTACGAACAGCTTAAAGCTTCCGGCCGAAATGATGCCCAGCTTTCTTATGCACTTGCTAAGATTTTTAAAGATACTACCGAAGTTGGAGGTGTCATACAATTCCTCAGTAGCGCACTGAGCGCAAGAATTGACTGGACAAAACCTGAATCTCGTTTGGATTATGCTGAACTTATTTTGGACCTTAATGAATGGACACGTGCTCTGAGTAATATAGACTACTTTGACCAGATATTTGGTGCTAACCAAAGAAGCCGTTCACTTCGCATAAGGAGCCATATTGTAGCAGGCGAGTTTGACAAAGCTGAAGAGGAAATCGCCTTGGCCAATGCTGATGACCCAAATACGGTTAAACTCAATGTGTTGCTAACCCGGGCCAGGATTGGACAACTTCAAAAGGCTTTAGGATTGAAGAAGCAGGAAGTTTCGAGTTCCACAGTGACAGGACCTGAAACAGAGAAAACTCCGAGTGAGTTACAAGCTGCCGGTAAATTAGGAACTGCCGAATTAAAACGCCATAAGGCTAATTTGTCAGAGTTAGTGAAAAAACTATTAAAAATGGAACCACGTTTGGTTGAAGCGCCTTTTGTAGTTGATGTTTGTAATAATTACATAGCAGAAAAGAGAATCAATCAGGCAAAGGACTTGTTTGAAGAATTTCTGCAATATTATCCCGATGAACCCACTTTGATGTTCTATAAAAGGACACTCTCAGAACCTGAACCCCTTAATATCTCCCAACGAAGACGCAGGGAAATAGAAAAAGAAACCATATCAGATATTTCTGACCCAATTCGCCGAACTATGGAACTTGGTGCATTTTATTATAGGAATAATGAGCCGAATGAAGCGGTTATAGAATTTAAAAAAGTTATCGAGTCTTTTTCCGATAGTAATGGTAATTTTATCTTTGCCGGAACAGACAAGCCGGAAACAGCTAATTTGCAGCGCCGCACTGTCTCTTATTTGTTTGAGTCAGCTAATATTATAAAGGACCAGGAATTGGCAGAGCAAATGGTAGAGTTAGCCCGGCGCGGAAATGTGGATGAATGTAACGGTCAATTTTTCATGGCCCGTTTTGCCAAGATTAATGGACAATACCAGGAAGCTCTGGAAAAAATAGATGAATGCTTGAGACAAAAGCCTGTCTTTTCTCAGGCTTACAGATTCAGAAGCACTATCCATACTGCTTTCGAAAATTACGATCAAGCGCTTGAGGACGCCCGTAAAGCCATTTCTTTAAATCCAAAAGATGGAGGTATTGCAAAAACATTGGCCTTTGCATTGCATCGGCGGGACCAACAACTTGGCAATAATATAACTTCTGACCAAATAGCTGAAACGAGAACTGCCTGGGCAAATGCCCACGCTTTGAATCCACTTGACCTGCAATTAGCCAGTCTTTACGCTGAACTTATGGATAGTGAAAAGCCTGATGAGGCATTGGCGATGCGACAAAACTTGCAGAAATTTTCACCGAGCATGGAAAATGCCATACAACTTGGTGATATGTGTGTAAGAAGAGCCCTCGAGGAAAATAATGAGGAGAAAAAAGAAGGATATTTTGATATGGCTCTCTCAGCTTATGAACAGGCCAGAGCCATTGACCCAAACAACAAAATTATGCTGAACAGGTATTCCACATTCTATCGGATAACAAATCAACAAGAAAAGGCAAAACAACTGCTGGAGCAATCAGGAAACCTTGAACTGCTGTGGACGCATTATTATCAAGCGGGTCAGTTTGATGAGGCAAAAACAATTCTGGAACAGTTACATCAAGGTGAACTGAATAATCCCAATCCAATTAAAGGTCTTTTACTCATTGCGGAAAAAACCAGCGACAAACAGGCTGTGGAAAAATATTCTGACAAACTTTTAGAAATTCAGGACGATGCGGAAAACCGTCTACTCCAAATTCAGACTTTTCTTAGAACTGGTCTGGTCAAGGAAGTTGAATACAAACTACAAAGCTTTAAAGAAAAGCATCCCACTGATTCCAGAGTACTAATGCTTGAGACATGGTTTACAATGAGACAGGGACAACTCAAAAAAGCATTGGAACTGGCGAATAGGACTCTTGAGACCAATCAGGATAACGATTTGGCATGGCGGTTAAGAGGTGAAATAAACCGTTTTTTGGGAAACTATGACCAAGCAATTATCGACCTTAAAAAAAGTAAGTCTTTAGCAGATAATCCTGCTACATGTGTTGCTCTGGCAAAAGCTTATTTTCGAACCAAGCAGAATGAGAACGCTATAATCGAACTTAAAAATGCAATTGACCACCCCCAGGCACCTTTAGAAGCCGGAACGCTGCTCGAGAATACTTACTGGCAAATTGGCAGAAAAGAAGAACTAAGAAAATTTTATGATGAAACTCTAAAAAAATTCCCAAACAGCATGTTCTGGCACAAACGAGCGGGAGACACTGCTTTGGCTGATGGCGATTTTGAAAGAGCTGAAAAACTGTATGGATTGGCATGGAAACAAAAAACAACAAATATCGATGATGCAGCGGAGGTATTTCATGGATATCTGCAGGCGCTAATGTTCGGGGGAAAATCGGACAAAGTAATTGAAGAAGCCCAGAAATATGTTGATAGCGAATTTGCTCCGGTAGCTTTTCTTGGAATGGCACAAGTGAAATTGTGGCTGGGTGATAAAACAACTGCAATACAATATTGCCGAAAAGCGGTTGACAAAGCAGGGGCAAATGAGGAACTTGCCTCGTGGGCCTTGCAGAGGATGTACACACTGATGGGACTTGATGAGGCAATGAGCTATTGCAAAGAAAAACTCCAAAAGGACCCTGATTCTCTCAGTGCCAATTTTACTATGTACAATTTCGCGAGGCTTAATGGCCAGTACAACAAGGCTATAGAATATATTGATAAGTGTCTGCAAATAAAGGGGCCTGACAGCCCTGATAATCTTGATTATACAATCAAAAAAGCTACGGTTTTACAATTGGTCTATAACAAAACTTCCGATAAGAATTATCTTCGCAAAGCTGTTGCTGTATACGAAAGTCTGTTAGCTAAAATGCCGAATAATACAAATATCTTTAATAATTTGGCATATATGCTGGCTGAAAATGATGAAAAACTGCCCAAAGCGCTCGAATATGCCAAACAGGCTTATGAATTAAGACCTAATGACCCGGGTATTTTGGATACTTATGGTTATGTGTTGTGTAAAAACGGTAAATATTCGGAGGCAAAAGAACGTCTGCATTCTTCTGTGCAACAGTTCGAACAAGAAGGGGCCTCTGTACCGGCGGATGTGTATGAACATTTAGGTATGGTTGAAGAAAAACTTGGAGCCGAAGACAGTGCACTTGAAGCATATGAGCAGGCTTTGGAAATGGGAGCTGATAAATTACCGGAGCCGGTTGTTGAAAGAATAAAGAAGGCGGTCGAACGTCTTTCGAACAAGTGAGTTGTTATTGTGACAGAATGATGCGTATCACACCAAATCAATTGATTTTAATTTAAAACTAAGATGCCGGAACAAAGACAAGCTCAAATACCTTTAGGTAGAATACCGGGGCCGCTTGGACCCAGACCTCTCGCGCATCCTGTTGCGCAAGCGATGACACCAAAGGAAATTTTTGGAATATTACGGCGGCACATATTGATGATAGTCTCTATGACTACACTGGGTTTGATACTCGCGGGAGTCAGCTGGTTTCTCTTACTCAGATATTATCCAAGATACACCGCCCGGACATTAATCAGAGTGTTACCGCCTGTAGAAAAAGACCCTGCTTCCATCGGTGGAGCCACGGTAAATAAGGACATTCAATATGGACATCGTGTATCTATAGTTAACCTTATTAAGCGGCAAAGTACCCTCCAGGAATTGATTGACAGGGATAAAATTAAAGAAACCGAATGGTTCAAAAGGCTCGGTAAAAGCAGATCTGTAAGAATTGAAGAAGCATATGAGGACTTAATGAAACATTTCGGTGTCGGTGCCCAGAGAGATGCCGATTTTGTAAGCCTATCGATGACTTGTTGTGACAAAAAGGAGGCAGCAGATATAGTCAATGAAATGGTGGATATGTTTCTTGCGTCGCAGGGAAGTGCAAAGCAGAAAGAAGTCACTGATAAACTGGCAGCGCTCAAAGCGCAGCAGGTTAACGTTCTAAGGGAATTAAGGTTAGCCGAAGAAACTCTGGAGAGTATTCGTAGAAATAGCGGTTTTACAGATCTGGAACAGCGTTATTTCGAACATACAATCACTATAAGGCTGAATGATTTGGAACTTGAGCACAACCAGGTTCTTTTGGACATGCAGCAGATTCAATCCACTATAGGAACTCTTGAGGCTCAGGCAATGGGCCCGATTAATGAACAGGTCGCAAACCAGATAGAGAGCGACCCTACTATGGTCATGCTGAACCAGCGACTTGCTATGCTAAAGATGTCACTTGCAGGTTCGCTCACAAAATTCGGTGAAAATCACAGAATCGTGCAGCAATCTCAGGAACTAATAAACAGAACCGAGAAGGAAAAAGAAATCAGAAGGACGGAAATAGCAGAACAGACCCGACAGGCTAATCTTAAAAACGCACAGGATGCCTTGGTTTCATTAAGGGGCAGACTTGAAATATCAAAAAGCATGCGAGACGAAGCAGCCGAAGAAAAGAGACTGCTCGATTTAGCACGCGTACAGTATGAGCGGCAGGTAAAAATCAGAGATGAGAGGCGGGATATGCTCGATGAGCTCAAAGCTCAGATTGAAAAGAGAACCATAATGCACGATGACCCTGAAACACCGAAAGTACAGTTTGCCGGTTACGCACCCGTACCCTTACAAATAAGCTCTCCGTTGTGGTATGTTTATTTTCCTGGTGGAACGATTTTGGGATTTTTCTCTGGCATCGGCCTTGCTTTTCTTGTCGAGCTGTTGAATGACCTTGTGCGAACTCCAAGGGATGTGAAAAGGTATTTGAATATACCGCTCTTAGGCATTATTCCTGACGCTGACGAAGATGAGCAGACTGAGGATATTGACCTCAGCAAGGTGGTGTGGAAGGCACCTTATTCAATTACAAGTGAATCCTACAGGAGGCTGCGCACTAACTTAAAGCTGTCTGAATCGGCGACCGACTCAAAGGTTTTGCTTATTAGCAGTGGTGCAGCAGGCGACGGAAAGACTTCCGTGGCTATCAATCTTGCATCTGCTTTTGTTGCTGAAGGTAGAAAAGTACTGCTTATAGATGCTAATTTTTGGCGGCCGGCTTTGCACACTATATTTTCTAAATCCGATGAGCAACCCGATTTCGGACTGGCCAGCCTGCTTACCGGCAGGTGTACTGTCTCCGAAGCTGTAAAACCCACCGAAATTGAAGGCCTTTCATTAATTGTTGCAGGGCAGCTGCCTTCTAACCCAACTGAATTAATCGGGGGGTTGCAGATGGAATCGCTGGTTAAACAACAGCGCGAAAACTACGATTATATTATAGTCGATGGGCCGCCGATATTACTGGTCAGCGCCACCAAAATGCTGGCCAGGTTTGTTGACGGAACAGTTTTGGTATTCAATGCCGCCGCTACAAGAAGAGGGGCCGCGCTCAGGTCTATAAATGAATTCAAACAGGTAAATGCCACTGTATTCGGCTGTGTACTCTTTGCCGCAAAAGCTATGAAGGGCGGATATTTCCAGGAGCAGTTCAGGTCACTTCAGGAATATAGTCGAGTGCAGTTTGCAAGCTCAGCTTAGTTGACAATAGTCGACAAGTACTGTACACTACGCCAAATTTATTCATAGAAAGTGATTTAAATGAAAAACTTTTTGGTAACCGGCGGGGCCGGATTCATTGGTTCAAATATCTGCAGAAAATTGATTTCGCAGGGCTGCTTTGTAAGGGTCATTGATAATCTGCTCACTGGCAAAAAAAGTAATCTCTCAGATATCATAGACAAAATCGAATTTATCGAGGCAGATATGGGCGATGAAAATACCGCTCGTTCCGCCACGAAGGATATCGACATAGTTTTGCATCAGGGTGCTTTGCCTTCGGTTCCAAAGAGTATTGACAACCCCGCCGCCACACACAAACATTGTACTGACGCCACTTTTACTCTTCTGTTGGCCGCTCGTGACGCCGGTATAAAACGTTTTGTTTATGCGGCCAGTTCTTCGGCTTACGGCGACACTCCGACTTTACCGAAAACCGAAACAATGCTCACTACACCGCTTTCGCCTTATGCGGCCGCTAAACTTGCAGGCGAATATTACTGCTCTGTGTTTTACCGGTCTTTTGGCCTCGAAACGGTTTCGCTGCGCTATTTTAACGTGTTCGGGCCCTATCAGGACCCAACCAGCCAGTATGCCGCGGCCATACCGGCCTTTGTTACATCAATATTAAAGGATGAACCGCCCACCATTTACGGTGATGGCGAGCAAAGCCGTGATTTTACCTATATCGACAACGTGGTCGAAGCCAATTTACTCGCGGCACGAACCAAACAGACCGCTGGAGAAGTTATAAATATCGCCTGCGGGCAACGCGTAACTGTCAATGAAATTACCCGTATGATAAACGAACTTGTCGGCAAAAAAATAAAGCCGATATACACCGACCCACGTCCCGGGGACGTAAAGCACTCTCTTGCCGATATCACCTTGGCCGAAAAGTTAATCGGCTATAAACCAACTGTGTCATTCCGGGAAGGCCTTCGCCTTGCAATTGACTGGTACCGGGAAAACCTCCTTTAACTTGTGCCCCTAATGACATTCGGCACAGGCGATAAGAATTTCTTACAAGCCTCGGCACTTTTTGCAGCTAAGCCTTTGTGTCTAAAGCTGCTCTTTTAGATTCTCGGCATTTTCGATTAATTGCTCTCTGGTCGGCTGGACCCTGGGGGAAAGTTCAAACATCCATTCGTAAGAATCCTGGATTTTTTTGGGGTTGACTATTTGTGCAAAAAAGTCAAACGGAAATTTATCGTACCAAGGTCCCTGGAGTTTGCGGTGTGTTTTCAGCGTTTCGAAGCCTTCCTTACTTATTCTGACGTTATAGTCACCGTACCAGCTAAATGACACAGTAACAGGTGATTGGCCGATTTCCTCATCGTTTAAGACCACCAGGGCCCCTTGCGGGGCGGTATTGATTGTGAGTCTGCGCTCGACGCAGCCACTTAGAATAATGACAGATATTAAGATAACGACCAATAATCTGGATAAATTACGTTTTCCCATAATTAACTTCCTTATTTCTTACTCATTGCCCTTTTCATTATAAGGAAAAACCAAAAAGACAAAAGCTAAAAATCTTATTTATTGACACATCCAAATTGCAATGATAAAAAACGTACAGGTTAGTTATAGGAGACCTCAATATTGACGATTTATAATGGGATTATTTCAATGAAAACGAGCCTTACTACAGTTGCTTTTTCCTTAACATTTTTGATAACCATGACAGTTGCTGTTGAAAATGAAAGTTCTGCCTCATCTTACCCATCTTCCAACAGAATCGTTATAACTCACGGCCCTATACTTGGCAGGTTGAGTTGCGATGGTATCGGAGTTTGGATTCGAACCTCACAGCCGACACAGTTCTGCGTCCGCTACAAGCCCGTATCCGAAACCGCTTCTGCCTTTTTTGCTTATGGCCGCACACATCTTGCCAATGACAATACCGGATGGGTTCATATTAGTGGACTAAAACCAAATACCAAATACCTCTATACTGCCCAGATTACCGGCTCAGGCTCCCATACACCACATGCTTCATTCACAACCTTACCCGATGAAAATCAGTTCCGCAATCCTCAGCATAACCCTCGAGGTTTGTTTAACTTTAGTTTTGAGTTTGCCTGTGGTAACTGTCAGAATCTAAAGACAAGTATTGGCCCCGCCACGCCGGCTTACAAAACTATGCTCGACCACCTCAAAGGACATATATATTTCCAAATCTTAAACGGCGACTGGCTCTATGAAGAAATGCGAGATACACCGGTTGAAAAATGGCTCAAAGACAATAACCTCTCCAAAGACGATATTCCCCATGTCGTAAAAGTCGCTCCCACTATTGTTGGAGTCTGGGAAAATTATAAGTTGTATCTTAACAGGAGCAAGAATCTTTCCACATGGCACCGTTACATCCCTGCTTTCTATACGTTCGACGACCATGAGTTGCTTAACGATATATACGGAGCCGGCCAGCCGGGCTATCGTAATCGCCGAACTGTGTTTCGCGACATTGGCACTCAGGCCTGGCGCGATTATCTTGGTTGGAGCAACCCCTTGCCTCAGGCCAATCCCCAGCCAATTCATTTTGGAAAGGCTGATTTGACTGCCGGCAGCGATGTTCTGGTGGATAACAATGCTGACTTCACCCAGATTGACCTTGATAAGGCAGCAACGTTGCATATACACTGGGGTACCCCCACAGCCGGCGTCCACGATACAGCACTCGATGGTGTTGGTGGTCATCCTGTAGCCGGGGTTTACGAAATAGTTAAAGTTATAGATGAGCACCACTTAAAAATCAATCCAACCCCAAAACATGACGCTTCACACGTTTCATACTCGATAGGAATGCAGAATTTCTATCAGTTCAGTGTGAGCAATTGTGATTTCTTTGTTCTTGACACTCGAACCCATCGACAATTGCACGATGTCCGCAATCCCCGCAAAAAGAACCTGACAATGCTTGGCAAACAGCAAAAAACCTGGCTCATCGAGCAAATGCGTAAAAGTAAAGCTGATTTTCTTTTTGTGGTCAGTTCCGTCAACCTTACGGTGCCTCACGCCGGCGGCTGGAAAATAGACGCTGGCAATAAGGACGATGCCTGGACAGTTTTCCTTGATGAAAGGGACCAGCTTATCGACTTCTGGGACAGCCTCAACAGGCCTGTATTTGTCTTAACCGGCGACCTCCATAACTCCTTTGTGATAAAAGTCAGCGAGCGAGTATGGGAATTCGCATCAGCCCCTCACAACTCTCAGAATCACTGGAACACCGACGAGGGAAACAGACCCCCTTCGGGTGACTTTGAGTATAATGGCCGTAAAGTTAATATCCGATGGTCAACTTTCTATCTGAATGACATCCCTCGCAGCAACCTTCGTTATCCTGTCTATTGTGTTGTTCAGGTCAATAATGTTTTTAACAATCCCCTCCAGCCCGGCACAGAGCGCTGGATTGCTTTTCCCCAGCCGCAGGTGGTATTCCAGTATTATGACGGCCTTACAGGCCAACTTAAGTATGCTGAAGCCGTCACCACTAATCAAGGACGGTAAGGAAGGTCTCAGGCTCAGGATTACTGTATATTCTGAGTGGTCTGTAAGTCCTTTCTGGACAGGCTCTTAATCTTCATCTACGACGTTGCAAATGTTAAGTACGAGGCGCTCAAAGAATTTATACAGGAACCACACAGCCAGAAAGCAGAATACCGAACTTAAAAAACCGGCAAATATACAAAGTCCCACTAATCCTCCACGGGATAGGTTTAACCAGTAGTTGTCTTTTATTCTCTCACGCTGCATATAATCGTAATAGGCCTTACCTTTGTAATCCTGATTTTGGCTTTCGAGCAGTTCAAGGTCACTTTTTGCCTCGCGATATTGCCCTGCAGGAACCAAACCCACGGTAACTCCACATAATAAGGCAATGAGTATGGCTGAAACGAATGCAATTCTTCTGCAGGTGTGCCTAACAGCAAGAGCTTTACCTATCCCTTTGCTTTTTGCCTCATTGGTGTAAAAACCAAATATTGCCCAGTCAAAGAGCTTGTAAATCAGCAAAATAGTGCCGAAAACAACTCCAAAGTAAATCAAAGCAACTAAAAAGCCAAAACCTGCTGCCCCGCCGCCCTTTGCCCTGTTAGCTCCTACTGCAAAACCGAGCAGGCCGGAAAAAATACCAAGAGTCATGCTGGCTGTAATTGCTAATTTCCTGAATTTTGCCCTTCTATCCATAAAGAACTCTCTAAACTCAATATAGGGTATATTAAAACAGCCTGTGTTGTTATTTTTCAAGCATTTATTTTTCAAAATCAGGGTTTGGGGTATAAGCTGATGGGGAAGTAAATGATTGGTGAAATCGGGTTTTTTTTGGGTTTGATTGGGTTTGAATTGGGTTTGTTTTTGCAGAGTTCGTGGAAGCAAAAATTGGTGTAATGCTTTGTCATAACTTGACTTATGTTCATAGGGTTGTTTGAAAAATTGGGTTTGTTTTTACTATTCGTGATTCGTGGATCGTGATTCGTGGTTTGTGAATCGCAATTTGTGGTGTATGGTTCGGTGGTCATTGTAAGATGCTCAAAATTAATAAATTTTCAAGAGGGTTGAAAAATACCCTCTCCATAATTGGATGAAATTGCGCGTTTGATACGAAAATATAGACAATCGCTTGCATTGGAATTTGCTTAACAGTTTGTGATTAAAGCAGTAAAAAAAATTTTGGAAAAGTTCGGTTTTACCTTTAGATACTTGCGCGATTGGTGCGATTTTTGGTCGCAATAGGAAGCAGCAACAGCGGGGTGGAAAACGGGAAAAAAACGACGAAAAATTGAAAAAAAAGTTACAAAATGACAAAGAAAAGTGGAAAAAAAGAAAAAAAAGAAGAAAAATTGAAAAAAATGATGCAAAAAGATGTGCTTTTTGCGATGTGTTTTCAAAATCGGACAAAAAGCCCGCTCAAGCGCCGCGGGAGCTGTAAAATGTTAAAATAGGTAAGATTTTGCGGGGGAAAATTCGGGTCTCAAAATGAAGTTTGTTAAAATGTTAAGATTGGGAAGGACCCCATTAGAAACAGAGAAGTTTCTAACGGGGCAAGGAAATTTGATTTTGGGGTTGTGGATTGGGGGTATTTTTGATATAATAACTACCTAGGTGGTATTAAGTCTGGGAAGAAGGGACATGAAAGGAGAAACGATGAAGAAAAGAATAATTATCACATTGACAATTTTAAGTGTATTCAGCGTTTGTCTACCGGGATGGGGACAGCCGTGGGAAGGGAACGGCGTGGAGGGCGATCCATATTTGATTTATACGGCCGAAGATATGCAGGCTGTTGGGGCTAATCCTGATGACTGGTCGAGATATTTCAAACTTATAGCTGACATTGATTTAAGTGGGTTTGATGGGAAAGATGGCAGACCAACTTTCAATATCATCGGATATTATATTAATGGAGTAAGCAGCAAGGCTTTTACGGGAAATTTTGACGGTAACGGCTATACAATTTTTAATTTCATCTATGACAGTAACCACGGTAATGATACAGTCGGTCTTTTTGGGTATGTTGATTCAGCAGGTGCAATGATAAGAAACTTGACTTTGCATTCAGTGGATGTAAATTCTACAACGTGGCTTGGAACAGGTGCATGTGTTGGACTGCTGTTCAATGGAAATGTGGATAACTGTTCGGTACAGGGAGGCACTGTCTCTGCTGAGAGTGCTGCAGGAGGATTAGTAGGATTTACCTGGTATGGTTTGATTACAAACTGTAATAGTGAAGTCACCGTATCGGCTGAATGGTCAGCCGGAGGCCTGGTTGGCCAAAATGGTTTTGCTGATGTGACAAGCTGTAAATCAAACTGCGTTGTAACTGGAGGAAGCGAGATAGGAGGGCTTATCGGCGATAACAGCGGTGGCATCACAAATTGCAGGAGCTCAGGCAGTGTAAATGCAACAGTTCGCAGCGCAGGTGGCTTGATTGGGAGCAGTTCCGATGTAGTCGAGAAGTGTTGCTCCACCGCTGATGTTACAGGGGATAATGAAATTGGTGGATTAATCGGAAGAAATTTAGCTGAAATATCCGACTGTTATGCACGAGGCAGTGCTTATGGGAATTCCACGGTTGGTGGACTTGTTGGTTTATTTTGGAATGTACCCTCTGAAAACGGCGTAATCTCCAATAGTTATTCAACGACAAGTACAAACGGCGGAGGCCTGATTGGATATAATAGTGATGGAGTGGTAAATGCGAGCTTCTGGGATGAACAGGCAAGCGGTACGGGCTGGAGTTACGGAGGAACAGGTAAAATGACAGCCGATATGAAAACTAAAAGCACATTTACCAATGCAGGCTGGGATTTTGCTGATGAAGCTGCAAATGGTACTGAGGATATATGGGACATCTGCGAAGGGACGAATTATCCGAGATTAGTATGGCAGATACTACCTGCAGATTTTGTCTGTCCGGATGGTGTTGACTTTAGAGACTTTTCGGTCTTTGCATCATATTGGCTTAAGGAAACAAAATAGTTAGCACAAATTCAAGTTTGAGATTGCTGGTTTTTGTATAAGAAGTTCTCCTTGCTTCTTCAATAGTCGTCCAATGTTTTGTGCCACCATTATATGAATTTTTGATAAAGCTGTAAAGTTTTTAAGACGGCAACTCTTCCGCAATTATATTGTTTTGTGTTGACAGGGCTGACAATAAGGGTATAATTGCTGTTTTACATTGGGGTGAACGTGCAAATCCTGAATAGTCGTTTGTTTTTTTGTTTTAATGTTATCTAATTGAAAGTTTTTTATGTATTCAGATTATATTCGTAATGTAGCCATAATCGCCCATGTGGACCATGGTAAAACAACGCTGGTGGACCAGCTTCTGTACCAGTCGGGTATGTTCAGAAGCGAAGATCTGGATAAACTGGCGGGCGGCGAGCATAACCTGATAATGGATTCAAACCCGCTCGAAAAAGAGCGGGGCATAACAATCCTAAGCAAAAACTGCGCAATCAACTATACGGACTCAAAGGGCGAAGAATATAAGATAAACCTGATAGACACTCCGGGTCATGCGGATTTTGGCGGTGAGGTGGAGAGAGTTTTAAAAATGGCAGACGGGGTATTATTGCTGGTAGATGCATTCGAAGGTCCAATGCCGCAAACAAGATTCGTATTGACCAAGGCGCTGGAACACAAACTGAAACCAGTAGTAGTGATAAACAAAGTGGACCGCGAAAACAGCCGTCCCGACGATGTCGTTAATGAGATATTCGACCTGCTCGTATCACTTGGGGCAGATGACGAAGCACTGGATTTTCCCATTGTTTACGCATCGGCCAAAGAAGGCTGGGCGACAACAGATATGGCTAATAAAACCGATAATGTGCAGGCAATATTCGATGCGATAATAAACAAAGTTCCGTCGCCAAAAGTCGACCAGGATGCTCCGCTGCAAATGCTTGTGACAAACCAGGAGTATTCGGAATATGTGGGACGAATAGCAATCGGTAAGGTTTTCGCTGGAACAATAAGCGAAGGCCAGCGGGTAACAGTAATTGACGGCGGCGGTTTGCATACCCAGCAACAGGTTATGCATATCCACCAGTTTTTCGGCCTTGGGCGAAAGCAGGTCTCAAGCGTTCGGGCGGGTGATATCTGTGCGATATCCGGTCTTGACCCGGTGGATATCGGCAATACTATTGCCTGTGCCGACAAGCCTTCGCAATTAGCTGTTATTGCGGTTGATGAGCCGACAATGAGCATGACATTTAGAATTAATGACGGACCATTTGCAGGAAGAGAGGGGAAATACATAACGAGCAGGCAAATTGGAGGCAGACTCGAAAAAGAACTACAGCATAACGTTGCATTAAGAGTAGAGGCTGGGCAAACTGGCGAAGAATTCAATGTTTCAGGTAGAGGCCTGATGCATCTTGGAATCCTGCTTGAGACTATGCGGCGGGAAGGTTATGAGATTTGTGTAGGCAAGCCGAACGTGATTTTGCGAATAATCGAAGGCAGACGTTACGAGCCGATAGAACTGCTTGCAGTTGATTGCCCATTGGTTTGCCAAAATTCCGTGATGAGTCTTCTTGGGGACAGGCGAAGTGAAATAGTTAAAATGGACGCCAAAATCGGAGCGAGCGATTTTGTTCATATGGAATTTTTGATACCGTCTCGCGGTTTGTTCGGGCTTCATGCCAAGATGATGAACGCAACGGCCGGCAGAGCGATTATGCATCATACGTTTGAAAGATATGAGCCGATGCGCGGCGCTATACCCGAGCGCAAGGCAGGGGTCATGGTGGCGACCACCACCGGACAGGTTACAGCTTATGCACTCGATGCCCTGTACGATAGAGGCGTTTTCTTTGTTGAGCCCGGTGAACAGGTTTACGAAGGACAGGTTGTGGGAGAACACTGCAAGGAAAAAGATATACCAGTAAACGTTGTTAGAAGTAAGCAGCTTTCCAACATTCGTGCATCGGGTAAGGATGAAGCAGCCAAGGTCAGACCGGCGAGGAAGATGAGTCTCGAGGCGACGATGGAATATATTCAAGGTGACGAGCTTGTTGAGATATGCCCTAATTCGCTTAGAATCCGCAAAAGGCAATTAAAAGAGACGGACAGACGGCGTCGCGAGCGCAAAAAGGTTTAGTAATGTATTTTTCCGACTGAATTATTGCTTCATAAGTTAGAGCAGATGCAGATTGCTTTTTGTAACATAGTCAGATGGATACGAGATATATACGAAATTGTTTCAGTATAATCGCCAAAGATGAACAGCATCATATTGAGCTGGTTGACCGGATAACGAACATTCTTAATAACTGCTTATGACGGCCTTTCATCGTGGGAATTACCGGCTGCAAATCGTTTTTAAACGGGGAGTTACCCCTCAAGAAAACCACAACCTCATTTTCACTAAGGCCAAGTTTTGATGTAAGTAAACTAAAGTTTTTTTTAAGTGCTTTTTGTGCTGTCCTTACAGTCACCTTGCTGACGTCTGTCCCTGCTGCTGCGGCGTTCGGGTCCATTATAAGGTTTTGTAGAACAACGGCGGTCTTTTTTGCTGCGTCGGTCCTCTTCGCTGCGAAGCACTTCGTCTTGATATCCAGTATCGTCAGCCATAATTAAGCCTCTAAAGCTGTGTTACAGAATCCTTTTATTGGCGAACATCTTCGATGACACCTTACCTTTGCCGTCTGCTGTTGACAGCACTCCTTCCTATAAAGTTAGCGAATATGAGCGTCTAAATGTTGATTACAAAATATTATATGCGGGATGACAGTTACTCAGAAATTTTATAAACAAGTATGTTTTTACCTGCTTATTTGGCTGATTTTTTGTTATTGGTGATGGGAATGGAAAAGCCGGAGAAATTGTAGGCTGGCTTGCCGGTAAATACGGTAAATATGTTTTTTTTTGACTTCTTCGGACTTTTATGGTATAATGATTTCAGTACCATCAAAAATTACGGAGATTGTATCAAGGGAAGTGCCGGAAATGAGAAGTATAAAGTTGCTTTTAGTTTTGCTGGTAGGAATTGCGGCGATTTTGCCTGAAGCTAAAGGCAGTGTTTTTTCCGATGATTTTGACGATGGGGATGTAAGCGACTGGACAATTACAGAACAGGGCACAGGTTTGTTGGAAGTTTCGGCCGCAAATTCAGTAAGTCCGCCCTACAGTTTTCATATGAATTCACAGGGAGATTCGCAGGCCATGGCTGTTTCGGCCGTTTATGATGTTAATCTTTTGGAAAACTACCACGTTTCATTTTCTTTTTTGATTCCGGATACAGACAACCATTGGTTTGAAGTGTTTAATAATCATCAAACCTACGTTGTGATTGATAGCGGCGCCGACCTCAAGGGCTACCTCGGAAATTATCAATCCAAAATGATAAAAACCCTTAATACCAATTATTGGTATGATATAGAACTTAGAGTTCATCAGGATTCGAACAGTTACGATGTTTACATAAATGGTACATACGAAGAAACATGCGAGATATGGATACATGGGGGCTATGAGCAAGAGTTTAGAATAGGAGACAGAGAAGACGGAAGCAGTGATTATGGAGAAGCATACTGGGACGATTTTGTAATTACTCAGCCGGTGGATTCCGACGGGGATGATATAATGGATCCAAACGACAACTGCCCTTATAACTATAATCCGGGGCAAGCCGACAGAAATTCGGACGGGTGGGGAGATGTGTGTGAATGTATCGCAGCTAACCTTGACGGATTTGGTTTTATTGACTTTGCAGATTACTCAATTTTTGCATCTGACTGGCAACAAAACGATACAGGCCTACGGGGTGATATTAACAGTAATGGGCTTGTCGATTTTAATGATTTAGAGATACTTGCGTACCACTGGTTAAGCGACTGTTTTGAAGATTAAACTTCCGGGATGTAAACGCTTTTTTGATAAATCATACAACTGTACTGCTGCTGGGTCACACTTCAATTGAGGGAAGTAGTGTCAAGAACCTTTCGCACTTTATCGACCAGACTGAGGACTTTTTTTACAGTCAGAAAAAATGTTCGAAAAATATCTTACGTTATTTTGCGGCGAAGACAATGTTGAGCAAAGTGGCGGCAGATTTGTAGATAAAGAGCAGGCCAAAGATGGCAACGGCGCCGGAGCAGGTTAGCATAACGATTCGGCGGCCCCTTGTTCCGAGCCATTTTGTTCCTTTGAAGCTTGTCCACGTCAAAGCGCCAAGGCAAACACAATCACAAAACCAGTGAACAAAGGCGAATAATACAAAGGGCCAGATTCCAAATCCCCTCGCTTCGTTCGCGAGCGCCAGTCCTATGGTGGCCCACCACAGGATAAAATACGGATTACTGACCGATAGTATCATACCTGCTAAAATGGGGCTGTCTTTGAAAGCTGTGGATTCGGCATTCTCGCTGCTTTTCAAGCTCATCACCATCTGAATAGCCATACCCACCAGCAAAATCCCTCCGACCAGACCAATTATCACCTGTGCTCTGGTTGATTTGAGGAGTTTATCCAAGCCAAGCATAATCAGAAATATCAGTGGAAATTCGACAAGGCCGTGCCCCACAGCCAGCACCAGGCCGGCATAACGCTTGCGCACGCCCATCGCAATTGCAGTGGCTGTTACAGGCCCGGGCATCATTGCACCTGAGATAGATACTACAAATACTCCAACGAGGAAAATCAGCAACTCCACCGGTTTTTACTCCTTATTTCATTTTTTGTCTGTGTCTTGTGCGACCGAATTTTTTGTGCCTTTTTCAAAACGAGGTGCGAGCTTTCAGCGACGAACGGCAGGTTTATTCTCCGATGATTTTGACGAGCACTCTTTTTTTTCTTTTTCCGTCGAATTCCCCGTAGAATATCTGCTCCCACGGCCCGAAATCCAGCCGGCCTTCTGTAACCGCCACAACGACTTCCCTGCCCATTATCGTTCTCTTCAAATGTGCGTCGGCATTATCTTCGTAGCCGTTATGGCGATACTGTGAATAGGGCTTTTCCGGGGCAAGCTTTTCAAGCCACACTTCGAAGTCCTGATGTAGGCCCGACTCATCGTCATTGATAAATACAGCGGCTGTGATGTGCATCGCATTACAAAGCAGCAGTCCCTCGGTGACACCGCATTCTTCGAGGCACTGCTGAATTTGCGGCGTAATATTAATAAGCTGTCGCCGAGTCGGCGTATCGAACCACAGCTCTTTCCTGTAACTTTTCATAGCGTATTTTCTCCTGCTGATATTTTTCCTGTCATACTCTCTATTTCAACCTTTACGACCATCGTTTTCTTAAGGTTTTCCTGCGGATATTCGAAAGGCCCATTTGAAAACTGCTGCATTATAACATTAAGTCCTTTGCGTTTCAATTCAGCGTCTTCTATGAGCTGTGCCCTGCCGAAGCCGATGACGCTTTTGTATGTTACCCCAAAACTGCAGGCCTGCTCTGCCTTTATGAGCTGACAGTCTATATCGACCTCGAAACAGACATTATTGTTCTCTCGAAGTATGTCCAGCTTTTTTCCTTCTTTGGCGCAATGGATATACAGGGCATTGTCTTCATACCCGAAGCAAAGCGGTACCACGTAAGGCCGCCCGTTATCACACAGCCCCAGCCTGCACACAAAAGCCTTACTCAGTATCTGTTCAATCTCAGCCGTGTCTTTTATTTCCTTCTCTTTTCTTCGCATAGTTCACCTTTGTTCGAGCATTCTCTTGGTATTCTTTTATTACTGATTTTTTCGGCTTAAACCTGCTCCGTTTATTTTGCTTTGTAACGAGCCTTTTTATTAAAGAATGAAATATCAGCATTACATCCGGCACATATTCCCGACATAATTTGTTTTTCTTAGGTCGCCTGTTGATTCAGGTTTGTTTTTCTTCCTTAAACCTGTCCATGCCTATTTCTGTGATTCGGTTGAGATTGGCAATTCGGTTGGTGCGGAAGATAAAGCCGAAAATCCTTGAGACAAAATTGTGCAGCTTTTTGCACTCTTTGAGATTCTCGAAGTCAACACAGTCAGCACAACTGCTGTAATTTTTCTCCTGTGCACACGGCTTTACTTTGCACTTAAGGCTCATCGGCTTATCGCTGTGACAGCCCTCGCATCGCTCCTTCAGGTACATTCCGCATTGTGAACAAACCAGCCCACAGTACGCCAAAACAAATTCTTTTGTATCTTCACTCATTTTTCTATCCTCCCGACAGGTTTTCCTTATCTAACCGGCTTCTGCCACATTCAGGGACAGCAAAAGATGGGTTTATTTCAGCAATTTTTTATAGACCGCTTCGATAGTATCAACCATCGTTTGTGGTGCGAATTTCTCTTTGACCGATTCCCGGCCGGCTTCGCCAAGCTCTTGTCTTAATTTTTTATTCTCTATCAGTTCAGCACAAACCTTTGTCAGCTCATCTATGTTTTCCGGCTCAATCAACCGGCCGGTTTTTTCATTTACCACTTCTTTTGCGCCGTCAACATCGAAGGAGACCGCAGGCTTTCCGCACAGCATCGCCTGTGGCAGCGTTCGGGCAAGGCCCTCTCTCAGCGAACAGTGAACGAGTATATCCGAAGAGGCTATGGCAAGCGGAATTTGACTCGGCCGCAAAAGCCCCGTAAACCTGATTTTCTCCGCTAAACCTGATTGCTGAACCTGTTCTTTGAAATGATCGGCTAAATTGCCGTCGCCGACAAAAAGCCACACCGCATTTGCAAACCGCTTCGATAATTCTTTGGCCGACTCAATAATATATTTGTGCCCCTTGAGCATAAACAGCCGCGCAATAGTAACGAGCACAATGGCATCTTCCGCTATCCCGTACTTTTGCCGAAACTCACTCCGCTGCTGCTCACCGATTGGCTCTAAAAAAGCGTCTTCTTCAATAGCCGAATACGCCGTAACAAACTGTTCATCTTTGCCGATACCCACGTCTGTTGCCTGTTTGGTCATCGCATCGGCCACACTTATAAAAAAGTCCGTCCGTTTTGCCGTTGATTTCTCGATTGCGATATAAAACCTGTTCAGCCACCGTCTTTGATACGGATGAAAAGCCAGACCGTGTATCGTATGCACCAGCGCCGGCCGTCTTTCTCCCCATTTGCCTTTTAAACTATAACCTGCGAATCTCCCCAGTATCCCTGCCTTTGCTGAATGGGTATGAACAACGTCGGGTTTCAATCGCTGCAGATGCTTTTTGATTTGCAGGTAACTTAAAGTATCGTACACAGGACAGATGGCCCGAATAAGTTTGTCGATGGTTATTACTTCGTATTTTTGGTTTTTTGTTTGATTAAAAAGCTCCCCTTCCGGCCCTTTCGCCGGTCCGGTGAGCAGGGTAACATCGTGTCCTCTCTCAGCCAGCAGCCTGCACGTTATAAGCGTGTTCTCCTGCGCCCCGCCCAATATCAACCGTGTTATTATATGTACAATTTTCAATATTTAATCCACATCAAACATAATCCCTGTGGCGGTGCAATAGGTCCTGCTGCTGTTCGGTCCTTTGCTTCGAGTATCTTTTTTACCTTCTCCGGTTCCAATCTGCCGAGGCCGATTTCAACCAGAGTGCCGACGATATTTCTGACCATATTATACAAAAAACCGTCCCCCTCAACATCAATATATAACCAGTCATCCTCAGCTTTCGCTTCACAATCGAATATTGTCCGCACCGAAGTTTCCCTTTTGTCCGCCGCCGATGCAAACGATTTGAAGTCCTTTTTGCCGATTAATCTTTTTGCTCCTTTATTCATAGCGGTGATGTCAGTTTTTCTGCCCAGATGCCAGCAGTGTTTTATTTTCAGTACCGGCCGAACCGTTCCTGTAAAAATCGTATAGCGGTATAACTTGCTTTTGACCGAACCAATCACGTCAAAGCCCTGTGCAGCTTCAACTGCCTCTGTTACGGCGATATCATCCGGCAGTCTGTCTGTGATGGCTTTGGCTATATTTGTTGTCGGTATGGGCGAATCAATTTGCATAACCCCCACCTGACCAAGCGCACTTACACCGGCATCGGTCCTGCTGGCGCCGGTAACCTGAATCTCACAGCCGGTAAGGCTTCGAATTGCTTCGCCAAGGACCCCCTGAATGGTTTTTCGTCCCGGCTGAATCTGCCAGCCGTGATAGCCGCTGCCGTCGTAAGCAATTGTTAATTGTATATTACGAATCGCCATCGCTGACGATTATAGCAGCTTTTCCGCAATTTGCACAGCATTCAATGCCGCTCCTTTGCGCAACTGGTCTCCGGCAACCCAGATATTGATGCCCCGATTTTCGGCAATTGACTCATCCTGACGGATTCGCCCGACGAAGATATCATCCCTGCCAGATGCATCAATCGGCATCGGGAAACGGTTGTTGTCCCTGTCATCTATCAGTGAAACGCCCGGTGCCGTGCTCAAGAGGTCTCTTACCTGGCCCGGTGTTATGGGCTCGGCGAATTCGAGATTGATGCTCTCGCAGTGCGCCCTGAAAACAGGTATCCGAATACAGGTGCATGTAATCGCAATCTGGGGACAATCAAAAATCTTTCTCGTCTCATGGACCATCTTCATCTCTTCGGTGTTATATCCGTTCGGCCCGAGGTCCGAATTATGACAGAAGACATTAAAGGCAATCGGGTATGGAAACACCCTGCACGTTGGCTCTTTGCCTTCGAGAATTTCCCGCGTCTGCTCTTCAAGCTCCGCCATCGCCGAGTGCCCCGCGCCGCTGGCCGCCTGATACGTACTGACAATCATTCGTTTGACAGGATTTGCTTTATGTAACGGCCAGACCGGAACTATACCGATAATCGTCGAGCAGTTCGGATTGGCGATTATGCCTTTATGCTCTTTTATTTTTTCAGGATTGATTTCCGGAATAACCAACGGCACCTCCGGCTCCATCCTGAACGCCGATGAGTTATCGACCACTACCGTCCCCGCCTCGACCGCCGCCGGTCCGAACTCCTTGCTTCGCGCGCCGCCTGCGCTAAACAAAGCTATATCAACACCCTCGAAACTCTTTCGGGTCAGTTCTTCAACGATATATTCTCTGCCTTTGAATTTGATGCTCTTGCCAGCCGACCGGCTGCTCGCCAGCATCTTCAGTGAATCAAACAAAAAGGCACGCTCTTCCAGAATCTTTAAAAATTCCTGACCGACTGCTCCGGTAACCCCCGCTATTGCCAGATTACAACCCATTGTCAAATCTCCTGAAAATATTTACCATACATAAGCAAAGGCAGCCGATTAAAGACTGCCTACTCTAAAATCCTAAAACCAATATCGGCTGAATTTTAACTTACCTCTCACAGAAATGCAACCTTTTTTCCGAATTCCTAATTTGGGCTTTCTTGTCCGTTATCCGCCTTTTGCCAGACCTCCGCCATTACTGACGCCGTTATAATACAGATAAAAACGAAAGCAGCCGCCGGCATCGCCGCCTTTGCCCCAAAATGCTCCATTGCAAGTACCGTTCCCAGGCCCGCATTTTGCATCCCGATTTCAATCGCCAGGCTCCGGCGCCTTTTTTTGCCCATTTGAAACAAACTGCCAACCCCATAACCGGCAAACATCCCGTAAATATTCAGCACAACGACCGCAACTAGAGTAATTCCTGTCAACTCCACAAGGTTATCCCGGTTGCGGGCTATTACCAATGAGCAGATAAATATTATAAAAGTAACCGATATCGCCGGAAATACAGCCGATATCTTTTCAATTTTCTCTTTGAAAAAATGCCTCACGCCAAATCCCACAAATAGCGGCGCAACAACCATATAAATAACGTCCAGCATCATCGCCCAGAAATTTACCTTCATCATCGCCCCAGCCAGAACAAGTGTCAATCCCGGCGTCAGCACAGGACAAAGCAGCGTCGATACCGTCGTCAGCGAAATTGAGTAAGCCGTATCCGCCCTGGCTATATAGCTCATTACGTTGCTCGCCATCGCCCCCGGCGCAGAACCCGTCAGTATCAAACCAACCGCTATCTCCTCCGGCAGTTCGAATACCTTCGCTAAAACAAACGCCCCTAAAGGCATAATGCTAAACTGCGAAAAACTCCCGATTAAAACAACGACCGGCTTTTCTATAATCCGCTTGAAATCCTCCGTTTGCAGTACCGCCCCGATACCGAACATCGTCAGGGCAAAAAAAAGCTTATTATATCCACCCAGCGAGATAAACGGCCCCGGCCGAAAATACGCCGCCACCCCGCAGAGCAAAACCCAGACGGCAAAATACTTCGTGTAAAAGCCAAGCATCTTCTTGAACATGCACGAAAGTATAAACACTCACCCCCAGGCTGACAACGCCTATCTCTATAGGAAGCTGATACAAATTCGGATTACATTCAAAAGCAGCACCATAAGAATATGCTTTCACAGATATTTGTTTTAAACACGGCGGCAATAAAAACCGCCATGCTTTTTATTTTTCACGATTTGCTCTCCGCCGACAATATAGTCTCTCATCCGGTGGCTACTGCCAAAGTATTATATATACTGACATATGTCTCACCGGTGCCCTGTGATATGACTTTAATGCTTGAGTTGGTGCAGGGCACCAACTCAAGAGGTTTATCGCTTTATAGCCAAAAGATGAACGAGAAGGAAGGAGCATATGGATTGACACATGCTCCTGTCCATCTTCCGGCATCGACCAAGCGCTCGGGTTGCTCCTCAGCAGAGCCCTATCCTCTTGATCGATAGTTTCAATTCTATGGTGGTTGATAAACAAGTCAAGCATTTTTGCCACCTAACTCCTGATCGATATTTCGATATACTTCAACCATTGCAATACTGCAGTTTAAGATATGCGCAATTTCTTTGGTTTCCATTCCTTGCTGCAAACAGTGGCATATACGATCAAACTGTCCGAGATAACGATCCACAGCTTCAATGCTGTGATATGTCTCACGTGCAATTTGATCTGAGTTTTTTCCTTCAACATATCGCTTATAACAGACGATCCATTTATGAGAGATTGAGTTGCCGGCATCGTGAAGCGTGCCGCGACGAGGGACGAGCTTTTTGGTATCTCGTTCATGCTTTGCTAATAATTGGGCGATCAGAGAATCCGGAAAGCTCATTATTTCAGCCAAGTCATGATTGGTTAATAATCCTCCCTGTTCATATGCCTGTTGACACATTCGGATTGCTTTGCGTAATCGCCATTGATGAGGCGGCTCCCGATTGATACGAGCCTGAACATCTTCGGCTGTGCTGGCATCCAAAACCACCGTCACAACATCCGTATCTGCCATTTTTTTACTCATGCCTGGAGGATTATCTTTATCCACAGCAATCCAAACGATCTGGCCATGATGAACATGCTCTTTCGGCCGAATGTAATTGTTGACGACTTCCAGAATCATTTCTGCACACAACTGGCAAATACGCGGGCCTCCAATGCGGGGAAACTCTTTTGCAATACGATGAGCCAGTGCATTTTGCAGTGTTTTGGCTAATAGAGGCCGCATACCGGCTTTTAAAGGATCGTATTTTTTAATCATTGTGAGGTCCTCC
>Ga0272442_10001754_pt1 | contig 32311 bp, 31 predicted proteins | sample SSMForm2O_FD_200262 | JGI IMG/M metagenome (GOLD analysis project Ga0272442, IMG submission 200262) | Marine sediment archaeal communities from Little Sippewissett salt marsh, Falmouth, MA, United States - SSM-Form-2O | ecosystem: Environmental > Aquatic > Marine > Wetlands > Sediment ... | reverse complement strand
CGGCTGCCGCCGTTCGGATGAGGCAGGACTTCTCCGAATACCTTTCGGGCATGTCCACGTCCCCGTATTCCAGCACACCGTTTTTCGCAAGTACCAGGGCTTTCATCGATTCCTCCTCGCATTCGCCGTCTATGCTGAAAATAGGGAGGGTCGGGGAGGAATTCAACCATTAAGTGCTCGAACTTGCCCGGCGGCGGCTGTATATTGTCAACATCCGGCAACGGACGAATAATACAGGTGAACATACAGGGGAGAGAGGATGAAGGCTGCCGTACTTGAAGAACTGAACAGGATGACGGTAAAGGACATACCGAAACCCGTGTGCGGCCCGAGGGACGCACTGCTCAAGGTGGAATCATGCGCCGTCTGCGGTTCCGATATACGGATATTCCATTTCGGGAACGACCGTGTCAAGGTGCCCGCCGTAATCGGGCACGAGCTGGCGGGCGAGGTCGTCCAGGCCGGTGAAGAGGTGACACGGGTCAAGGTCGGCGACAGGGTGGCGCTCGGAGCCGACGTACCCTGCGGAAAGTGCTACTGGTGCCAGAACGGCATGGGTACGAACTGCGAGATTAATTATGCGGTCGGGTACCAGTTCGCCGGAGGATTCCAGGAGTACATGCTCCTGAACGAGACCATACTCTCATTCGGCCCGGTAACGAAGATACCGGACAGCCTGAGCTATGACGAGGCGGCGCTCGCCGAGCCGCTCGCATGCGCCGTGAACGGACTCGAGCTCGCCAATTTCGGGCTCGGAAAGAGCATCTGCGTCATCGGCCTCGGACCCATCGGGTGCATGATGCTCGAGCTGACAAAGGTGTTCGGCGCTTCCAGGGTATTTGCGGCACAGCGGTCCAAAAAAAGGCTGGAGATGGCAAGAAAGTTCCTGCCCTCGGCCCGTTTCATCGCGACAGAAGACGAGGACCTGGTCCGCGCGGTCATGGAGGAAACGGGGGGTGAGGGGGTCGATCTTGCGATCACGACCGCCGGTACGGTAAAGGCCCACGAGGACGCGATCAACATCGTACGTCACCGCGGTTACGTCAACCTCTTCGGAGGATTGAAGAACCAGCCGAAGCTGTGCATCGACTCCAACATCATCCATTACAAGGAATGTTTCGTCATGGGGAGCCACGGCTCCCTTCCCCATCAGCACGAGAAGGCCGTGCAGCTTATCGGACAGGGAAGGGTTCGGGCGAAGGATTACATCTCGGCCGTGTTCCCGCTTGACAGGATAAACGACGCGCTCGCATTCCACGAGTCGCGCGAGGGTCTCAAGGTGATCGTAAAACCCGGTTTGTAAAACCGGACCGGTTGCCGGGCTGGAAGCGCGACCCGGGTCTGGAGGATTATACCATGAAAAAAATCAAGATATCGCCGTCCCTGATGTGCGCGAATTTCCTCGATCTGAAAAGTGATCTCGACATATTCAGGGAAGAGTCGATCGACTATCTCCACATAGACATCATGGACGGCCATTACGTGCCCAATTTCACGCTCGGCATCGATTTCTGCAGGGCCGTGCACGGGTACTCGGAAATCCCGCTCGACATTCACCTCATGATCGAAAACGCCGACAGGTACGCCGTTGATTTCGCGTCGTTCGACGGCGCGATTATCACCATCCACCCGGAGACCTGCAGCCATCCGATCCGAACGCTGCAGGAAATAAAGGCGCGCGGCGTCCGTGCGGGGGTCGCTGTCGACCCCGCCATGCCCATAGAGTCGATACGACATCTCGTACCCCTCCTCGACATGGTGTGCGTCATGACCGTCAATCCCGGTTACGCGGGCCAGGCCCTTGCGCCGGGCATGATCGGGAAGATCGCTGAGACCGCGGCTTTTCTCGAAAAAGCGGGGTTCGAGGGCGAGATCGAGGTGGACGGGAACGTGAGCTGGGAGAACATACCGCGCATGCTCGACGCGGGCGGGGAGGTCCTCGTTACGGGAACCTCGTCGATATTTGAAAAGTCGTCGGATTTAAGAACGAATATCATCCGTCTCAGAAAGATGCTCGGTGCACGGTAGGCCCGACGTTCAACCTTCCGGGAAGAACATGGAATCCGCGAAGACCTTTTGAAAGTCCGCGTTTATGGCGAGCTCGATATACTCGGTGTTCTCGGATATCCTGCTCGTCTCTTCCCTCAGCTCCCTGGCGAGCAGTACCATCCTAGCCCCGGCGCCGGCGGCGTTCCCGATGAATTTAATCTTCTCCTTGGGGACCTGCGGCAGAAGTCCCACCCGCATCGCCTGTTCGCGCCGTATGTAGTTGCCGAACGCACCCGCGAGAAGAATCTCATCGATATCCTCATCCTCGACTCCGAGCGTATTTTTCAGAAGCTGGTAACCGGCGAATATGGCGCCCTTGGCGAGCTGCATTTCCCGCACGTCCTTCTGGGTGAGGAGGATGTTGTCTCCGGTTTTCGATTCGTTTCCCGGGACGAGTATGAAGGAGGCGCCGTACTTCTCATGGTCAATGACGCGGGTGCGGAGAAACTCGGGAACGTCCGGAGGCAGGTCCCCACCTTTCAGGAGCCTGCCGTTCGCGGTGATAACGCCCGCCTTGAGGAGCTCCGCAACAGCGTCTATGAGCCCGGTCCCGCACAGGCCTATGGCAAGACCGTTTCCTATAGTCCCGATTTCCACTCCGTCTTCGTCTATCAGCACTTTTTCAACCGCGCCGTCGCTCGCCCGCATGCCGTAGGTGATGCGCGCGCCCTCGAAAGCGGGTCCGGCCGCGGTGGAGCAGGCGATGAGCCGGTTGCGGTTCCCCAGTACGAGCTCGCCGTTCGTACCGATGTCCAGGGCGAAGGAGAGTTTTTTCTTTTTATATATCTCTGAAGCGAGGATCACGGCGACCGTGTCCCCTCCCACGAACCCGGCGATGTTCGGCATGGACACGACCTTGCCGTAATTATTGATGGATACGCCCAGCTCGCGCGCCCGCACTTCAACGCTATCCCTGACGACTCCCACATAGGGATGGAGGGCGAGGTACTTGGGATTCAGTCTGAAAAAGAGGTGCGTCATCGTGGTGTTGCCCGTGGCCGTCACTTCATAGATGTACTTCTTCTCGATCCCGGCCTGGTCGGCGAGGTCCACGATGATATCGTTGACGCACGCGACGATTCGTTCGTTCAAGTCGTCGAGACCGTCCCGGTTTTCGATCGTGTACTGTATTCTCGAGATCACGTCGTCGCCGTAACTCGTCTGCGGGTTCGTCATGGAGGAGACGGCGAGCTGTTTTCCCGTGTTCAGGTCCAGAAGGTAGCCGACAACGGTGGTGGTCCCGATATCGAAAGCGACACCGTAATTCCTGTCCGTTTTGTCTCCCGTTTCTATGCCGATGATCTCGTCCCTGTTCAGCACGACGGTGGTTCCGAAATCGCCCTTTCGCAATTTTTCGGGAACGCGTCTCAGAACGTCGACCGGTATTCTCTTGCCGTCATTTTCCAGGGCGTCAAGGATCCGGTCGAGGTCGGAACGCTGGTCTTCGAGAGAGGGCTCGCCGACCTTCACGTACTGCTTCCTGACGTTGGGCGAGAGTTTCAGCGGTTTTTCGATTCCTTCCGTCAGTATCTTCTGCTCGAAGAGCCTGGACTGAAGGGGTATCTCAACGGTCATGTCGCTTGAGATTTTCGTTCTGCATGCGAGCACCGTTTTATTTTCAATTTCTTCCTTCGTCAAGTGCGCTTCAGATCCGGATTCCTCGTACTCGCCGCTGACGACCCTGACCTTGCAGCTCCCGCATACGCCTGCGCCGCCGCACTCGGCCTTGATGATGATCCCGGCCTCTCCCGTTGCCTCGTAGATGGTCGTTCCCGCCCGTACAAACACCGATTTTCCGTCCGGCTCAAAGGTAATCCTGTACTTTTTTTCACTCATTACGCTTATCCCTTTCCTCTCCGGTTTTTGCCGTATTCCCGTGGAAGTCGACGGGTATGTCGTTACCGCATTTCCTGGCCGCCTGTGATGTTGATCGCCTGCCCCGTCATGTAGGATGCGCCCTCCGAGATGAGAAAGAGGATGACCGAGGTAACGTCGTCATAGGTACAGCCGCGCTTCATAGGGACCTGGTCGATATACTTCCGCCTCACCTCTTCCTCGGTTATTCCCCATTTCCGGGCGTACTGCGTATAGAGGCTGTTAACCCAGAGCGGGGAGTCGAGCAGGTTGCCCGGGCAAACGGCGTTCACCCGAACGTTGTATTCGGCGAGGTCGAGTGCGATGCTCTGCGTCAGGCCGATACCGGCGAATTTCGAGGACGAATACGCGGAGTTCTTGTAGCTTCCCTTTTTCCCCGATTTGGAATTGATCTGAATGATGACCCCGCTCCGCTGTTTCTTCATGACCCGGGCGGCCTCACGGGCACTGAGGAAGTACCCGATGAGGTTGACCTCCATTATTTTTCTGAAATCGTCGAGCGGAAAATCGGTCAGCTCGTATGAAGCGACTATTCCGGCGTTGCTCACCAGTATGTCGAGCCCGCCGAGCTTCCTAACCGTCTCTTCGACCATGTATTTCACCTGGTTTTCATCGGTAACGTCGACACCCAGGCCGATTGCATCGACGTTTTTATCTTTTCGCAGCCGTGCCGCGACCTCTTCCGCTTTTTCACAGTTGACGTCCACGACCGCCGTGTCGATCCCGTTTTCGGCCAGCCGCAGACAGATGGCCTCGCCGAGACCACGGGCTCCTCCTGTTACGATGGCCTTCCTTTTTGTCGGCATATATCCCCCTATGAAATATTCGTCAATTCGTTGAGGAGCTCCTGTTCCGCCTCTCTCGTCCATCCGCCGTCCTTGGAGAGGAGGGCGGCGACCTTCGGCAATTTTTTCCCCAGTTCATCCAGCGGGGTGAGATCGAGGTTGTCGATGTGAGGATATACGACGATCTTGCCGGGGAAGCTGCCCGTGCGGACCGCGTCGATGCCCCTCCACACGTCGTTCATTCCGGATATACCCGCGACGGCGTTGTTGGTTTTGAGCTGTCCCTTCTCGTTTTTTCTCAACGTGTATTCCATGTCCGCGATCGTGGACCCGCTCGAACCGATGTACCGTGCCGCCTTGCTCACAACGTCCTTGATGTTCAGGTTGGCGATAGTCCCCTTTGAAACGCCCGCGAAGATGTTGAGCACGCACCTGTCGCCCAGGTAGGTCGAGGCCTCCTCTATGACGGCCGGTATGGCCGCAAGGCAGACAACGTAGTCGTAGAGCCCGCCTCCGTTCAAGCCGAGGATTTCCTTCCTGTACTTGTCCGGGTCGTCAAAGCCCTTCGGATTGAAGACCCGGTAGGTTATGCCCTTTTCCTTGGCGAGGGGCCCGAATTTACGCTTGAGCGTCTCCACGCGCTTGTCGTCTATGTCAGTCGCGACAACGAGCTTCGGGGGATTCTCCTGCTCCATGGCGAGCTGTATATGCATCTGACCCATGGGCCCGCCCGCTCCGAACATGAGCACACTCTCTCCCGTGATGTGGTAATCAGCGTTCTCCGTGTAGGGAGCCGCGACATCCGTTCCCGTGCTTCCGATGATTCCTATTACATCGTAGTGAATCTTCCCCGCGTCGACCGGAACAGTCTGTTCCTTATCCGTGGATGCCATGTAGTTCAGGACCCCGTTCGCGTTCAGGGAATCCGCGGCGGCCGCCACGGTCTCGTTGTCCAGGTCGCCGAGCAGTACGATGTCGTCGAAGCCCCGGCCTTCGGTATACTTACCTGCCAGCCCGCGAATATCGTTTCCGCTCTCCTCTTTGATGGCCGGACCCCGGCCCTGCAGAGTATCCTGCACCTTTTTCATCGTTCCGGAACCGAGTCCCGTGACCACGACGGTTCCCGGTGTTCCTCCCTTGAAGAGGCCTGAGAAATCCCAGTCCTTCTCGTCCCTGCCCGTGCCCGCGATGAGAAGCACGCCGCCCTCTTTGATGCTCTTCCGGTGTTCAATACGGTAGGCGGCGACCACGCAGGCCCACGGCTCTATGAGGGCAAGCTCGCTGTAGCCCATGTCATCGTTTTCAAGGGGTATGAGATAGCTTCCCTCGTCGCCGTCCAGCACTTCCTTTGTAATAATACAGTACTGGGAGAGGCCGCCGGGCAGCACATAACCCCAACCGATCTTGGCTCCCTTGTACTTTACGTCCGCCTGGATGATGTACCGGTCGCCCCGCTTGTACCGGTCAGCCCGGTTCTTTCCGGCCTTTATAACGGTGAGTGCGACCTCGTGGCCCGGAATGGTCGGTTCCTTTTTCATATCGCGTCCCGCTATACGCGGATGGTTTTCTCCGAACTTTATGATTTTCGTATCCGAAAAGCAGAGGCCCACCGCGTCGTTTCGAACAAGAAGCTCGTCGTCGCCGGGTTCCTCAATGGGAAGGGTCGTACTCTTTTTGTCATCACCGAAGTTATCCATGCCCTGGCCGTAAATCCTCCACGCTGACGATGTTTTCGGCATGGTGTAATCCAGGCTCTTATACTTTTCGAACTTGTCCATGGTATTCTCCTGTTATAGGGTCTTTATGCAGTTGGAACGGCGAAACCGTCTCTTCATTAATAATATAACGATACTCTATTCCACCGTAAAATATTCAATCGCTTCACACCGCGTCCGTTTATAGTTATTATTAACACGGAGCCCGTTATTACCCGTCCGGGCGGCGGTCCGGCGGATATAACACTTTTTACTTGCTATTGGTTTTAAAGGTAGCTACACTAAAGCTGTGTAAAGGCGCCGTACGGGATACAGCCGGGACGTGCGTCCTTTCTGTACCGACTGTCACGTACACCGGTACGTTCAACTTAACGGAGGGTTGAATATGCTCGGAGGAATTGGTATACAGGAGATTGTCATTATTTTGATCGTTGGGCTGCTCGTGTTCGGTGCTGCGAGGCTTCCCAAGATAGCCCGTTCGCTCGGCCAGGGAATAAAGGAGTTCAAGAAAACCGTTAAGGGCCTTGAAGACGATGATGAGGATGAGGACAGAAACAAGATGAGATACGTCCAGAACGGTTACGGCCCCTACCCGCAGGGTCCCCACCCACAGCAGGGGCCACAGCCAGGATATGGACCGCAGCCCGGCTACGGTCAGCAGCCCGGAGGCCCGCAGCCCGGAGGCCCGCAGCCCGGAGGCCCGCAGGTTCACAATCCCAATGTAGGCCAGACCGGACAGAACCCGGCTTCACCCGGTCCGGGTACGGAAGGGTGGACACAGGGACCCCAGCCCCAGCAGGGACCCCAGCCCCAGCAGGAGAAACCGGGCCAGGACCAGAACGCCTGAAGGCTGGAAGTAATCGACCGGGGATGTCCCCGGGTAATCCGGACCCCGGCATGAACGGAGATATCAGCTTTTCAGCAGGCGGGTGAGTACATCATATATTCGGGCGGCACGCTTTTTTCCGATTCCCGGGAGCGACTCGATCGCTTCGAGGGAAATAATCCCTGAAACTACCGCGGTGAGCACGGCGTCCGCCGTCTTTTTCCCCACTCCTTCAATCTCCTCGAGCCTCGAACGCAGCGCTCCTCTCCTTCGCAGGGTGAAATGGTAGGTGTTGGCGAATCGATGCGCCTCGTCCCGTATCGCCATGAGAAGGCGAAGCGCGTCGTTTCGTTTCTGAAGCCGCAGGCGCCCGCCGCCCGGGAGGTGGATCTCCTCGTGTTTCTTCGCAAGCCCCGCGAGGGCCACCTCCCGCAGTCCCAGTTCGTCCAGCACTTTCCGAACTCCCCTGACCTGTTCCGCGCCTCCGTCCACGAGCACGAGGCCGGGCAGCGTGCTTTTTTCGTTTAACACACGCTGATACCTGCGTGCCGCCGCTTCCTTCAGCATCTCGATGTCATTCTGCCCCCCGGAGTAGCGTATGCGGAACCTTCGGTATCCGCTCTTGTCGGGCATGCCGTCTGTGAAGCTCACGAGTGAAGCCACCGAGTAATGTCCCTCCATGGTCGCCACGTCGAAGGCTTCGATACGTCTCGGCACGGATTTCAGGGAGAGCGCCTTTTGCAGGTCAGCCAGGGCGGTTTCAGGGTCCGGGAGCCGGACCGTTTCGCTCAGTTTATGCGAGGCGTTCTTTGAAGCGAGATGCACGAGCCTGCTTTTCGTTCCCCGCTTGGGGGTCCTGATCCTTATGGTCTTTCCAAGCGCGTTCTTCAGGTACGCTTCAAGAGCTTGCCTTCCCTCGATCTCGACGGGAAAATAGACCGTATCAGGAAAATCGCTGTATGTGTCGTAAGCCTGAATGAGGTACTTCGTAAAGATCTCTCTATCCGATGAGTCGCCCGTCAGAGTGAAATCCCGCTTTCCCGTTATGGAGCCCTTTCTCTTAACGAGCACGGTAAGGACATGGATGGATTCACCGCGGGCAATCCCGACGAAATCCTCGTTTGCGTCGTCGGGCGTCGTGATTTTCTGTTCCGACTGAAGGTGAACCAGAGCCCTGTACCGTTCGCGCAGCACGATCGCGCGTTCAAAGTTCTTTTGTTCCGAGGCCTCCTTCATCTCCTCCTTTACGTGGTTGAGGAGCTGATCGCTCCTGCCCTTTAAAAAGAGGACTACCTGATCCACGATATCCGCATACCCGTCACGGTCGATTTTCCCGCAGCACGGGCCCGCGCATTTTCCTATGTGGAAGTTCAGACAGGGAGTGGAGCGGCTCACCCGGTCGAGGTTTATTCCGCACCGTCTGATCGGAAAGATTTCCGTTATGGTCTTTATGGTTCTGTTTACGTGTTTTACGCTCGTATAGGGGCCGAAGTAGAGGGCCGAATCGTTGCGCCGTCTTCGCACCTTGACGATGCTGGGAAAGGTCTCGCGGGTGATTTTGATATAGGGATAATTCTCGTTTTCCTTGAGCTCGATATTGAATTTCGGCTTGTGCTTTTTGATGAGATTGTTTTCGAGAATGAGCGCTTCGACCTCGTTGTCGGTGAGTATGGTTTCCACCCTGTCGATCCTGCCGACAAGAGTTTCGGTTTTCGCTCCGGCGTATCGAACGTGGAAGTAGGAGGACACGCGCTTCTTGAGGTTTTTCGCCTTTCCGATATAGAGGATCTCTCCGTCCCGGTCTTTCATGATATAGATTCCGGGCCGTTGAGGAATACCTGCCAGCATCGCGGTTTTATTCATACGTCTCTCACACCGTCAGCCGCAGTCCGGATGATGGAGGACATTCGGCTTGACTATACAACGTGAAGGTTATACCTTAGCCATGCAAAAAATAGGCACGTAAAATTTCAGAAAAACACGTGCCGCATGGTTTTACCTTAATTTATCAATACTCGAGAGGCCATGGAAGCATTAATGGCCCTAGTCATTAATGGTCCTAGCCCATAAGGGCCAGCCCATAAGGGCCGTAACCCATATGGGCCGTAGCCTATAGGGGCCATCGACTTTTGTGAATTGCAGTACATTAACTGATAAGACAATATACGAGGAGGGAGTCCTTGGCAGTACACAAATCGGCAAAAAAGAGCGTGCGTCAGGACCGCGAAAAGCGGTTAAAAAACAGGTCCTGGAAATCAAAGATCAAAACCGCTGGAACAAAGATCGAAGCCGCACTTGATAAAAATGACGGTGAGGCGCTCGATTCCCTCTACAGAGAGTATGTTTCAATCGTAGACAGGGCCGTCTCTTCAGGGGTGATACATAAGAAACTGGCCGCGCGAAAGAAATCCAGGCTCGCGCAAAAGATAAAGAGTACGCAGGCCGCGAAGTAAGGCCGTTGAACACGACTCCCGTCGTGTTCTTTTCTTTTTTTAAGTACCCTTCCCCTATAACTGTAATAAAATAAGGGTTTTAACGATTTTCCCGTTGCTATTTGTTCATTTCCATGTATAATTTTCTGTCTAGCCGTGAAATAGGTGAGTGTACCGGGAGAAGAAACAGTACAGGTTTTTAAAAGGCTCACTCTGTGCGAAAAAGGAGGTTGCTTTGACGAAGGCACAGATTGTCGAGGAAATCTACGAACGCTTGGGTCTTACCAAAAAGGATATCGCTCGGGTAATAGATCTTTTTTTCGAGATAGTGAAGGACGGCTTGAAAAACGATGAGCACATCGAGCTGCGTGGTTTCGGAACATTTGAGGTGAAGACCCGGGAGGAACGCGAAGCCAGAAATCCGAAAACAGGCGACTCCGTGACCGTTCCAAAGAGAAAAGTACCCTATTTCAGACCTGGAAAAGAACTCAAATCAATCTCGAAAACGAAAGTCTCCTGATAAAAATAACTTCTTACATGCTCCGCCTTCAATCTTACATGCCAGTCCCTCGTTTTCCGGACAACGATGCACAAATGCAGGGCGGTATCCGCGGCAAATTTTTGTGGGTTTTCCTTTCGCTGCTCTCAGCGGTACTGCTCATACTGACCTTTCCCCTGCCGGGAATATCACCGTTTGCATGGGTGGCACTCGCGCCTCTCTACGCCGTTATTCGAACATCCTCGCTCAAGCGATCTCTGCTTGCGGCGCTCCTTACCGGTGTGCTGTTCAACATCATTTACCTCCTGTGGATGAAGGAGTACAAACATCCCGCAACGCTTTCCGGCGGCATTTTCGCGGAATTACTCTTTTTCGTTTTCTCTGCGCTGCTCATATGGGCCCTGGCCCGGAAGGCCGGCCGGTTGACGGCCCTTTATCTCGCGCTTGGATGGTTCGCGGTGGATTATTTGAAAACCGTCGGTTTCCTCGGTTTTCCCTGGGGAATACTGGGGTATTCACAGTACAAAAGCCCCCTGCTCATACAGAACGCGAGCCTCTTTGGAGTATGGGGTATAAACTTTCTCCTGCTCTACGCGAACGCGGCACTGTCTTCAGTGCTGGTCCGTATAAACGGCCGCTTTTTAAGGACTCAGGGCGAGAGGTGGACGATTATCGTCGGCCACCTCTGTGCCGTTGTTCTTCTTTCGGCCGCGGCGCTGGTGTATGGCGCTTTCAAGCTCACCGAGGAGAAAAAAACGGAATTCACTACAACGAGGGTCGCCCTGATACAGGCCAACTTCGATCCCTGGAGTCCGGATCTGAAGGGTAATCTCTCCATGGAAATGGACCTGACGAACAGGGCGCTCCGGCAGGACCCCGACCTCGTGGTGTGGAGTGAATCGTCGGTCCCGCTGCTGTACAACTTTGCCCTCGAACGGAAGAACAAATACGCGCGGCGCATACATAAATACATTCTGCGGACCGGTAAGGCCTTCCTCTTCGGTACGCTGGAGTTTTCAGGATCATACGAGGACGGGGAGTATGACGGTGATTTTTACAATGTCGCGGTCTACTATAATGAGGGGAAACAGCAGGGAACGTACAGGAAGATGCATCTCGTACCTTTCGGCGAATGGTTCCCCTACAAGAGGCTCTTTCCGTTCGTGGTTCGGATACTCGAGAATGCGGGGGCCGGAGATTTTCGTCCCGGAGAGGAATACACGGTCTTTAACGGTCCGGGGTATGACATGAGTGTTCTCATCTGTTACGAGGACGTATTCGGTGACCTCGCCCGGCGGTTCGTTCTCAGGGGGAGCGACCTGCTCATCAATGTTACGAACGATGCATGGACCGGGAGCCGCAAGGCTGAGATACAGCATTTCGCGAAATCAATCTTCAGAACGGTGGAGAACAGGAAGAGTCTCATCAGGGCGGCCAACGGCGGCGTTACCGCCTGCATCGATCCCTACGGCAGGATCATTGACGAGATCGAGCTGTTTACCGCCGATTATCTTGTGTGCGATGTACCGATCGCACGGGGCGGTCCGACCTTTTACACGAGATTCGGGGACTTGCTTCCTCGCATCGCATGGGCGTTTGTGTTTCTTATCCTGCTTAAAAAATCGGTTGACAGATTGGTGAATCGACATAAGATAAAGATGGGAAGGGGCATTGCTTAAGTGAATGTAAAAAGTTTTAGATGGGAAGGGGCAGAGTATAAGTGAATGCCTGTGGCAATGACAGGAACGGGCTTTTTTTTGAATGTTCTCAGGTAAAGGTATGAATGTATGTCAGGCGGAGATGGATGAATGCTGAGCGAAAATAAGAAAAAAATGATCAAGGCCTATAATCAGGGTTTGAAGCTCTATAAGGAAATGAAGTTTGAAGAGGCTCTAAAATATTTCAGGGCGGCCATTAAATTTGAACCGGACGACGGGCCGACAAAGCTGTATATTGGCAGATGTGTCGAGCTCGCAAAAAATCCGCCCCCTTCCGACTGGGACGGCGTTTTTACCATGACGACAAAGTGAGCGAAGCGAACGAAGCGAACGTAGTGAGTGCGGGGTAAATCATGAAAAATAAGAACGAATATGCCGATCTGAAGGAAGGCGAGAAGGTCGAAACGACGTTCAGCGATACCACGTTATTCGACGGTGTCCTGAAATTCAACACCTCCATCAAGATCGACGGCAGATTCAAGGGAAGAATAATATCCAAGGGATTCCTCATCATAGGTGAGAAAGCAAAGGTACGGGCGAATATCAAGGCCGAATCCATCGTTATTGCGGGAGAGGTAAAGGGAAACGTTGAGGCGGCGGACCGGCTCGAGATGCTGCCTAGCGGAAAGCTCTACGGAAATATAAAGACAAAGAAGCTGAAGATGGCTGACGGCGTCGTGTTCGAAGGTTCATGCGAGATGCTTCCGCATGTGGACAGGAAGGAGCGCGCGCAGAGACTCAGAGAGCTCGGCGAAACCCCCGCCCCTGAAGGGGCCCCGTCCGGGGAGTTGAAAGCCGTCGGAAAATAAACCGGGGGAACGAATCCAAACTCCATCCCTCCGGTTTATATACCGGTCGTTTATTGAGCCCCGATATTCCCCATCCCAGTTTCCGTCAAGCGGGAAAAATCTTGACTTTCATTCCGTTTTCGCTATATTCACACAGGTGTGCCAATTCGCCCACATAGCTCAGGAGGAAGAGCACGTCATTGGTAATGACGAGGTCACCGGTTCAAATCCGGTTGTGGGCTCAACAGCTGAAGAGGATAACCATCGATGAGAGAGCTCATTTCATTTGCATGTTCGGAATGCAAGAGGAAGAACTACACATCGACGAAAAACAAGAAGAGGACGCCTTCAAAGCTCCAGCTGAAGAAGTATTGTCCCCATTGCGGAAAACATACGCTTCATAAAGAGGCGAGTATCAAGTAGCCCGTGCACTGAGGCGGTGGTTGAAACGGGATTGTACCGGTGATATAAAAGGGGACGTTTTCGGTATTGGATGAGTGCGGGGGTTCGGCGGCGGCCCGGCAAGCGAACGGGTTACAAGGTGCGCTGCGGTCTCACGATGACGGTCGTGATGAATCCGTCGCGTTCGTCACCGTGTGGTAAGGAAGGTACAGGCCAGTAGCTCCAACTGGTAGAGCGCCGGTCTCCAAAACCGGATGTTGCGGGTTCGAATCCTGCCTGGCCTGCATTATTACGGAATGCCTTCCGGGAATGATTTTTCCTTTAAATTTGCACCGGAAAATACCCTGCCGTGGGCACTATTCCGACGGAGATCGTCGATTTTTTTTTAATTAAAAGCATGTTTCCGGTATTCACCTGTTTCAATCCCTGGGTAGATAAACACGGATAAAACTAAAAAGCTAATAAGGAGCCCGTCTTGAAAAAGGTTTTTAACTTTTTAAAGGAATCCAGGGCCGAATTGAAAAAAGTCAACTGGCCTTCCAAAGATGAGGTCCTTACATCCACGCGTGTAGTCATTATCTCCATATTTGTCATCGCCGGAGTTATTGCACTCATTGATTACCTCATCAAAACGGTGGTGTTTGCGGTTATCGGCGGCTGACATGGCAAAGAACTGGTACGTACTCCATACATATTCAGGGTATGAAAACAAGGTAGAGAGGGGCATACACAACCTCATCGAAAACGAGCACCTCGAGGATTATATTTTTCAGGTAAAGGTCCCTTCTGAAGAAGTGGCTGAGGTCAGAAACGGAAAAAAGAGGGTATCCAAGAAGAAATATTTTCCCGGATATATACTCGTCGAGATGAACATTCCCGACGAACCCGCTCATGAGTGGAAGAGAATTCTCTCCTATATCACCAAGATACCCGGGGTCACGAGCTTTGTCGGGTCCGGAAGAAACAAGAAGCCCGTTCCACTTTCGAGCGATGATGTAAAGAACGTTCTGCAGCGTATGGGTGAGATAAAGGGTGAAAAACTCTCAGCGCCCCGGCTTTTATACGATGTGGGTGAATCGGTCAGGGTGATAGACGGGCCCTTCAAGTCCTTCACCGGAACGGTGGAGGAAATCAACAACGAGAAGGGCAGGATAAAGGTCCGGGTGGAGATTTTCGGAAGATCAACGCCCGTTGAGCTCAGCTTTCTCCAGGTCGAGAAGATATAGCCGCCCGCAGGCACTTGCCTGAGGGCAGCGTGATGCGGTAAAACCGCATATACTTTATAATTGACGGTACCGGTGTGTATCGTTATATTTACGATTCGCGCGAAACCCGCGCAAAACGGCGTTCGAAGAACGCGTAATCGGAGCATGAATACAATGGCAAAGGTAGTGAGCGGTACGATCAAACTCCAGATACCGGCGGGAGAGGCAAATCCGGCCCCGCCCGTAGGACCGGCGCTCGGTCAGCAGGGTGTTAACATCATGGAGTTCTGCAAGGCCTTCAACGCGAAGACCGAATCGAAGAAGGGCACCATAATACCCGTTATAATAACGGTTTACGAAGATAAGTCCTTTACGTTCATTACAAAGACCCCGCCTGCCGCGATCCTCATAAAAAAAGCGCTGAATATAGAAAAGGGATCCGGTGAGCCGAATAAAGTCAAGGTGGGGACCATAAACCAGAAACAGCTCGAGGAAATTGCTCAAATCAAGATGCCCGATCTCAATACGAATGATATCGAGGCCGCGAAGAAGATAATCGCCGGCACGGCCCAGAACATGGGCGTGGAAATTGCACAGTAACGGGGGAAACGGGAAGTGAAGCGGGGTAAGAAGTACAGAGAAGCGCTGTCCAAGGTGGACCCGAATAAGTCCTATTCTATCGATGAGGCGCTGGAGCTGCTGAGAAGCGTCTCGTACGCCGGATTCGATGAGAGTGTGGAGATATCCATCAACCTCAACATACTGCAGAAGCATACGATACGGGATACCGTCGTTCTTCCACATGGAACGGGAAAACAGGTACGTGTACTCGTTTTCGCCAAGGCCGACAAAGCAAAGGAAGCCGAGGAGGCGGGCGCGGATTATATCGGGGATACCGATCTCATTGACAAGATCAAGGGGGGATGGTTCGATTTCGACGTGGCGGTCGCGACTCCCGATATGATGAAACACGTGGGGAAAATCGGACAGCTGCTCGGAACTCGAGGTCTCATGCCGAATCCCAAAACAGGGACCGTGACAAACGATATTAAACAAACGGTTACTGAAGTGAAGAAGGGGAGGGTCGAATTCAGGGCCGATAAAACCCATATCATTCATCTCGGCATAGGAAAAATATCGATGGAAAGCGGTGCGCTCGCGGAGAACTGCAGGGCGCTGTTTGAGGGAGTACTGCAGAAGAGACCGCAGGACCTCAAGGGCGAATATATCAAATCGGTTTACCTGGCTTCGACGATGAGCCCCGGATTGAAGATAGACTACAAGCAGATTGCCTGATTTTCAACGCTATAGAACAGGACGGAAGCATGGCACAGCAGTACAAGATCGATAAAGTAAACGAACTGAAAGAGGAACTGAAGGACTATAATTCCTTTATCCTGGTCGATTACCGTGGGCTGAACGTACCGCAGATATCAGGGCTCAGAAACACCTTGAAGGAGAAGGGGGCGCATTTCCATGTAATGAAGAACCGCCTCCTCCTGCGGGTTCTTCACGATCTTGACAGGGAAGGGCTGGATGATTTGCTCGTCAATCCGACCGCAGTCGCGTATTTTAACGGAGATGTATCGAGTGTCGCGAAGGTACTCGTGGATACGTCGAAAGATACCGCGCTCGAGCTCAAGGGGGGGTACCTGTACGGCGATATACTGAGCGCCGAAGATCTGATCAACATATCGAAACTTCCCTCGCGGGATGTACTGCTCGCACAGGCCGTTGGTCTGCTCAACTCTCCTATATCGGGCCTCGCCATGGTTTTAAACGGCGTACTGTCGAAGTTCGTCAGGACTCTGAAAGCGATAGAGGAAAAAGAGAAGGCCTGATAGGTTCATTTTGTCCTTGATACGAAATACCTGCCGGACAGTGGGCCGGCTGTATTGAATAAAAGCGGATCGGATGTCTTCACGTTGATTTGCCTGCATCCGTTCCCATAATGCACGGAGGTGAAGATAATATGGCAAAGGAAAAACTCAGCAAGGAAGAGCTCATCGCGGCAATCGAGGGCATGACGGTCATCGAGTTGTCCGAGCTCGTCAAGGAACTGGAAGAGAAATTCGGTGTAACCGCATCCGCTCCGGCCGTTGTGGCGGCGGCGGGAGGCCCGGCAGCGGGAGGCGAAGCCGCGGCCGAAGAGGAAAAGACTGAATTCTCCGTTTTTATAACCGCGATCGGTGATAAGAAGATCCAGGTTATCAAAGAGGTCAGAGCCGCAACCAGCCTCGGTCTCAAGGAAGCCAAGGAACTCGTCGAGGGTATGTCCAGTCCGGTCGTCGAGAAAGTCGACAAGAAGGCCGCAGAGACAGTCAAGGAAAAACTCGAAGCTGCAGGCGCCACCGTTGAATTGAAATAGGGAACCGATACGTAAGTCATAGAGCTCGAACCGGTTCGGAATAGACCTGAGAAAAAAATTAACAAATTCCGATAAATATATTATATTACTACACTAAACGGGCGTGGTGCGAGATTCGGGGTCTCAATTCTGTACAATGTAAAAGAATGACGTATATCGTGCCTAGGGGAAGGTACGTCTTTCGAGGGTGCTCCACTCTGGATATGACAAATATCTTTTATTATTCCGCCTACCATACCAAAAGAAACAAACCAAACCGAGCATAAAAAGAGGGTCGTATGAGTAAGAGACGTGAACGAGTGCTCATAGGGAAAAAATGGAAGGATATTCTCGATATTCCCAGCCTCACCGAGATACAGACACAGTCCCATGAACGATTTCTGCAGCTGGGCCGGCTTGAAGCGGGACAGACCCTTGAAAACATAGGGCTGCAGTCCGTTTTTGCCCAGACATTTCCCATTGAAAGCCCGAACGGCGATATGATACTGCAGTTCGAGAATTATACCTTCGACAAACCGAAATATTCCGAGCTCGAGTGCAAGGAAAAGGGCCTCACCCATGCACTTCCCCTGAAAGCGACCATCGATCTCATTTTTACGGACACGGGTGAAATCCGGCGCAAGATACTGTATATGGGCGATATTCCACTCATGACCGACAGGGGCACCTTTATCATTAACGGTGCCGAACGTGTTGTCGTAAGCCAGATACACCGGTCGCCCGGTGTCGTATTCGGATATGAGGAAAAGGACGGGTTGTACACGTCCCGGATTATTCCGGACCGCGGTTCCTGGCTGGAATTCGAGCTCGAAGACAAGAAGGAACTCCTGCACATTCGTATAGACCGCAAGAGAAGGATACTCGCGACCCTGCTGCTGCGCGGTATTGGCTATGAAACGAGGGACGACATCATCAAGCTCTTCTACAAGACTGAAACGGTCGCGCTGAGCGAGGAAGTTATAGCGGAAGGAGTGCTGAACAACAGGTACGCCGGGCGGGCGTATTTCGGGAGGGATGAGAACGAGAAGCTCGTCAGAGCCGGCGAACGGCTCATCCCCACCACCCTCGATGCCCTTCTTCACACGGGGGTCAAGGAGGTGGAGGTAGTCGATTTCGAGGCGGCCGAAAGCCTCAACTCGACGGTCATCATCAACTGCCTCGACAAGGAGGATTTTCCCAAGGACCCCGATAACCCCTTCAAAGACGAACCATCGCGCGAAGACGCCATCACCAGGATATATACGGTAATACACCCGGGGGAGCCGACCACCCTCGAGAACGCCGAACGCGAGATCAAGACCCTCTTCTTCGATACCCGCCGCTATGACCTCGGAGAGGTCGGGAGGTATAAACTCAACAAGCGGTTCGATTACCCCGAAGAAATCGAGGACAGGGTGCTTCGAAACGAGGATATCATCAATACGATGAAATACCTCATCAAGGTACATATCGGTGAAGGCACGATCGATAATATAGACCATCTTGGAAACAGGAGGGTTCGCTCGGTCGGCGAGTTACTCATGAACCAGCTCAAGATCGGATTCGCCCGCATGGAGCGTATTGCAAAGGAGCGGATGTCCATCAAGGAGGCCGATACGATCAGGCCGCAGGACCTCATAAGCATCAAGCCGATTACCGCCGCCATAAAGGAATTCTTCGGATCGAGCCAGCTTTCCCAGTTCATGGACCAGGTCAATCCGCTCAGTGAACTGACCCACAAGCGCCGTCTCAACGCGCTCGGGCCGGGAGGTCTATCCCGCGAACGGGCGGGTTTCGAGGTCCGTGACGTTCACTACTCGCATTACGGCCGTATGTGCCCCATCGAGACCCCTGAAGGGCCCAATATCGGACTCATCGTTTCTCTCTCTCTGTACGCCCGGGTAAACAACTACGGGTTCCTGGAAACCCCGTACAGAAAGGTGGAAAAAGGACAGCTGACGAATAATATCCAGTACCTCACCGCAATGGACGAGGAAAAATACAACATCGCGCAGGCGAATGCGCACATAGACGACGGCGGAAAATTGGTCGATGCGTATGTGGCGGCGCGGCGGAAGGGCGAGGTCCTCACCGTACCGCCCGAAGAGATAGACTATATCGACGTATCGCCGAGGCAGATCATCAGCGTGTCGACTGCCCTCATTCCCTTCCTCGAGCATGATGACGCGAACCGTGCGCTTATGGGATCGAACATGCAGAGGCAGGCCGTTCCCCTTCTCAAGCCGGAGGCTCCGAGAATCGGTACGGGAATCGAGCGTATCGCGGCCGAGGATTCGGGGGTCATGTGCAGGGCCCTGAGGGACGGTACGGTCTCGTACGTTTCCTCGACGAACATACGGATCGATACGAGCGACGGGGAAACCGATGTCTATGACCTGATCAAGTATAAGCGTACGAATCAGGATACCTGCTTCAATCAGAAACCCGTTATCAGTGAAGGAGAAAAGGTGAAGGCGGGAGATGTGCTCGCCGACGGACCGGCGACCGACATGGGAGAGCTCGCGCTCGGAAGAAACGTGCTTGTGGCTTTCATGCCCTGGATGGGGTATAACTACGAGGATGCAATCCTTATCAGCGAGCGGGTCGTCAAGGAAGACCTCTTTACCTCAATTCATATAGAAGAGTTCGATGTGGAGGTCCGCGAGACGAAGCTCGGCATGGAGAGCATCACGAGGGATATCCCCAATGTCAGTGAGGAGGCGTTCGCCGACCTCGATGATGAGGGGGTGGTCAGAGTAGGAGCGATCGTACGTCCCGGATCCATTCTCGTCGGCAAGGTTACGCCCAAGGGAGAGACGGACATCACGCCGGAGTACAAGCTCCTCAACTCCATATTCGGGGAGAAGGCGAAAAACGTGAAGGACACCTCGCTGAGGGTGCCTCACGGGACCGAGGGAACGGTCGTTGATATTAAACGACTGAGACGAGAGGACGGCGACGAGCTCGCTCCCGGTGTTGAAGAGGTCGTTAAGGTATTCATTGCGAAGAAGAGAAAGCTTCAGGAGGGTGACAAGCTCGCAGGGCGACATGGAAACAAGGGTGTCGTTTCAAGGGTCCTGCCCGAGGAAGACATGCCCTTCCTTCCGGACGGCACTCCGGTCGATATCGTACTCAATCCGCTCGGTGTTCCATCGAGAATGAATCTCGGGCAAATTCTCGAGTCGAATCTCGGCTGGGCCGCTGAAAGCCTGGATTCGTGGTACAGCACGCCCGTTTTCGAGAGTGTGACCAACGATGAAATAGAGGAGTATCTGGAAAAAGCCGGCGTCCCGACAAACGGAAAGACCATGCTTTACGACGGCGTTACGGGGAAACCCTTCGAAAATGAGGTTTCGGTCGGTTTGATCTATATACTCAAACTCGCGCATCTCGTGGATGACAAGATACACGCGCGCTCAACGGGACCCTATTCGCTCGTGACCCAGCAGCCCCTGGGTGGCAAGGCCCAGTTCGGAGGCCAGAGGCTCGGAGAGATGGAAGTCTGGGCGCTTGAGGCATACGGAGCCGCGAACAACCTCCAGGAGCTCTTAACCGTCAAGTCGGATGATATGACGGGCCGTGCAAAGATATACGAGGCGATCGTCAAGGGTGAAAACATCGCTATGTCCGGAATTCCGGAATCCTTTAATGTGCTCGTTCAGGAGCTCCGGGGACTCTGCCTGGATATCACCGTATTCGATGAAGATGGAAACCAGATTCCCCTTACCGAGAAGGACGAGGAAATAATACAGGCGAACCGGAATGTCAAAATACTCGATTCATAGGGATGGTACGGGAAAAAAGGGCCGTACCATCGGATTTTTATATCAAGCCCATATCTCATATAAAGAGGTACGTAAATGAGAAGCCTGAGTGAGTTTTCAGAGATCAAGATAAAGCTTGCCTCCCCGGAGCTCATTCGGAAATGGTCATACGGTGAAGTGAAGAAGCCGGAGACCATCAATTACAGGACCCTCCGTCCTGAACGGGACGGGCTTTTCTGTGAGCGGATATTCGGTACAACGAAGGAATACGAGTGCTACTGCGGCAAGTTCAAGAGCATTCGTTACAAGGGTGTTGTGTGTGACCGGTGCGGCGTGGAGGTTACGCATTTCAAGGTGCGGCGCGAAAGGATGGGGCATATCGAGCTCGCGGCCCCCGTTTCCCACATATGGTACTACAGAAGCGTTCCATCGAGAATGGGCCTTCTTCTCGATCTCACCATGACCGAGCTGAGGAGCGTACTCTACTTCGAGAAGTACATCGTCATAGATCCCGGAGATACCGATCTGAAGAATATGCAACTCCTTACGGAAGAGGAGTACGACGAGTACCGTGAACGGTACGGCGTGAGCTTCACTGCCGGCATAGGTGCCGACGCGATCAAAACCCTGCTCTCAAATCTCGATCTCGACCTGTTGTCACAGGAGCTTCGAGAAAAGATGATGGAAAAGGGGCTGAAGACCGACAAGCGGCTCCTCAAGCGGCTCGAGATCGTCGAGGATTTTCGGGATTCGGGAAATGAGCCGGAATGGATGATAATCGACACTATCCCGGTCATACCTCCCGAGCTTCGACCCATGGTCCAGCTCGATGGAGGCCGTTTCGCTACTTCAGACCTGAACGATCTCTACAGGAGGGTCATAAACAGGAACAACCGCCTGAAGCGCCTCATCGCGCTCAACGCTCCCGAGATTATTGTCAGGAACGAGAAGCGGATGCTGCAGGAGGCGGTTGACGCTCTTTTCGACAACAGCCGGAAGAAGAGGGCCGTTCGGGGTCCGGGCAACAGGCCGCTGAAATCGCTCTCCGATATGCTCAAGGGAAAGCAGGGAAGGTTCAGGCAGAACCTGCTTGGAAAGCGTGTGGATTATTCCGGACGTTCCGTTATCGTGGTCGGTCCGAACCTCAAGATGCACCAGTGCGGCCTTCCGAGCCTCATGGCCATGGAGCTTTTCAAGCCTTTTATAATGAAGAAACTCGTGGACAAGGGAATAGTATATAATATCAAGCGGGCCAAGACCATGGTCGAGAACCGGTCACCCGAGGTATGGTCGGTGCTCGAAGAGGTCGTCAAGGAGCACCCCGTTCTTCTCAACCGTGCTCCCACACTCCATCGCGTGGGAATCCAGGCATTCGAGCCTCTACTCGTGGAGGGGAAGGCAATCCGGCTTCATCCCCTGGTTTGCCACGCCTTTAACGCGGATTTCGACGGCGACCAGATGGCGGTTCATGTTCCCCTCTCTCTCGAAGCCCAGATCGAATCGTGGATTCTCATGCTCTCTTCAAAGAATCTTCTGAATCCCGCAAACGGACTTCCCATTGTCGGTCCGACACAGGACATGGTTCTTGGAATTTATTATCTGACCAAGGATGACCCGGGAATGGACAAGAAGAAAATGAAGATCTTCGGTTCCATTGACGAGGTTATCATGGCGATCGAGAACGATGCCTGCGATTACCACGACAGGATTATACTCCGTCATGGGGGTGAGAAGATCGAGACGACCGTAGGAAGGGCGATTTTCAACTCGATCCTTCCGGAGGAAATAGACTATGTGAATTATCCTCTCGGGGAAAAGGAGCTCAACACGCTCGTGTCCGCCTGCTACGACAGGAACGGATCGGCCGTGACCGCGAGAATGCTCGACGCCGTGAAGGAAATCGGCTTCAAGTACGCCACGCGGTTCGGTATCACTCTCGATATGGAGGATATAAAAATACCGGCCGAAAAGAAAAAGCTGATCCAGCGGGCGGAAAAAGAGGTTTCGGAGGTATACGACCAGTACAGGAACGGTCTTATCACGAACGAGGAGCGGTACAACAAGATCATTGATATTTGGACCGCGGTAAACGAGAAGATAGCGGACGTCATGATGGATAATTTAAAGAAGGACAACAGCGGGTTCAACCCGGTTTACATGATGGCCCACTCGGGAGCGCGCGGCTCCAAGACACAAATCAGGCAGCTTGCCGGAATGCGGGGTCTGATGGCCAAGCCGTCGGGCGAGATCATAGAGCTGCCTATCAAGTCGAACTTCAAAGAGGGTCTGACGGTACTGGAGTATTTCAACTCGACGCACGGGGCGCGCAAGGGGCTCGCGGATACCGCCCTTAAAACCGCCGATGCGGGGTACCTTACAAGGAGGCTCGTGGACATAGCGCAGGATGTAGTGGTCACGGAGGAGGACTGTGGAACAATCAACGGTATCGAGATGAGCGCGCTGAAGGAAGAGGACAATATCATCGAGTCGCTCTTCGACAGGATCGTGGGACGTTATACCGTTGACAGGATACGCGATCCGCGGACAAAAGAGATCATTATCAACGCGAATGAGAATATAACGGAAGAAATCGCGCGGCGCATTGAGAACGCGGGAATCACCACCGTGAAGGTACGGACGGTCCTTACCTGCGAGTCGACTCACGGAGTGTGCGTCAAATGCTACGGGAGAAACCTGGCGACCAAGCAGTCCGTTGAGATCGGAGAGGCCGTCGGAATCATAGCGGCCGAGTCGATCGGACAGCCCGGGACACAGCTCACGATGCGTACCTTCCATATCGGCGGGACCGCGGCAAGAAAAGCCGAGGAGAATACGATCACCCTGAATTATCCTGTTTTTATATCGAGCATAAAGGGTAATATCATAAAGAGAAGTGGTGACCGCCGCGTCATGCCGAGACGGGGAACGCTCATCGTGAACCGCATTTTTCAGCAGCTTCCGAGCAAGGAGATAACGGCGAAGGTGAAGAGTGGCGAGTTCGTCGAACCGGGTCATCTTGTCGCAGTCATGAAGAAGGATAAAAGCGAAGTATATGCTCAGGGGCGCGCAATGGCCAAGGTGAAGGGCGGCAACCTGCTCCTTCTCGGCGATCCCTATGAAATCAATATTAAAATCGGTTCCGAGTTACTCATGAGCGAAGGAGACATAGTGGCGGCGAAAGAGCCGCTGACCAAATTCGACCCCTTTTCGGAGCTCATACTCACGGAGCATTCGGGTTCCGTTCAGCTCGTCTCCATCCTGCCCGGCACTACGATGAAGCAGGAGGTCGACGAGGTAACGGGCGTCGTCAACAAAATCATACTCGACTTTCAGGACGAACAGCTCCAGCCCAAGATCGTCATATCGGACAAGGACGGCAAGGAGCTCGAGAGCTACAATGTCCCGGGAGGGGCATATCTCACCGTCGACGATAACCAGCAGGTCCACGCGGGTGATGTCATCGCGAAAATCCCGCGCGGACAGGCCAAGACAAAGGACATTACGGGAGGCCTTCCGCGGGTAGCCGATCTTTTCGAGGCACGGAAACCCAAGGACAACACGGTCCTCTCCAGCGTGGACGGTACGGTCCAGTTCGGGACCATAACAAAGGGGAAAAGAACGATCATCGTTACCGACGAGAACGATGAAGAGTTCAAACACCTCGTGCCGCTCGGGAAGCACATTACGGTTCGGGACGGCGACCTGGTAAAGGCGGGCGAACCTCTCTGCGAGGGAGCTTTCAATCCCCATCACATACTCTCGGTCGAGGGTGAACAGGCGCTTCAGAGCTGGCTTGTAAACGAGATACAGGAGGTTTACCGCCTGCAGGGCGTCAATATAAACGACAAGCACATCGGAGTCATTGTCCGCCAGATGCTCAGAAAGGTCGAAATAGTCGACGTGGGCGATACGAATTTCATCATCGGACAGCAGGTGGACAAGTTCAAGTTCAAGGATGAAAACGAACGTGTCATAAAACTCGGGGGAAGCCCTGCAACCGCGAAGCCCGTTCTTCTCGGTATAACAAGGGCCGCGCTCAACATCGATTCTTTTATATCAGCGGCGTCCTTCCAGGAGACGTCCCGGGTCCTGACAAATGCGGCCATCAAGGGGAAGGTCGACCAGCTGCGTGGCTTGAAGGAAAATGTCATTATCGGGCACCTCATCCCAGCCGGAACCGGAATAAAATCCTACAAGGAAGTGGATCTCTACCGATCCGAGCCGGGTGACCTGGAACTTCCCGAGGAGATAAAGGAAAAAGTCGAAGGACGGGCCATCATGACAAAGGCAGAGGTCGGAGGGGCCGTCTTCTGAGAGCGGGTAAACCGCCCAACAAATTTATTGACATGCCGGTTGAGTGAGAGTATATTCTCACCACTTTGCACGTGGAGTGTTCTCAATGCCGACGGTGAATCAGCTTGTAAGAAAGGGAAGGCGGAAACAGACGAAGAAAACGTCGGCTCCCGCCCTCCAGGAATGCCCTCAGAAAAGGGGTGTATGTACCCGTGTCATGACCTTTACGCCGAAAAAACCGAATTCGGCGTTGAGAAAAGTGGCGCGTGTAAGACTCACCAACGGTATTGAGGTGACCGCTTATATTCCGGGTATCGGGCACAATCTTCAGGAACACTCGGTCGTCATTATTCGGGGCGGCAGGGTAAAGGACCTTCCCGGAGTGCGGTATCATATTGTTCGCGGAGCTTTGGACACTCTCGGAGTTGAAAACAGAAAGAAAGCGAGGTCCAAGTACGGCGTAAAGAGACCGAAAGCCTGAAAGAGACCGGGCGTTTTACTGCCCGAAAGGTTTCAGAACAACACTAAAGTGATCATGCGTGTGCAAGGCGAAACCGCCGGCCGACCCATGAAGCCGGACAGGTCCCTTGATGGGATGCCGGTTTTTGCATAAACCGGCTAATTTTTTGCTAGGAGAGAAAGGTGCCACGACGACATATTACAAAAAAGCATCCTATTATCCCGGATCCCGTGTACAAGTCGGACATGGTGGCTCGATTCATCAACAGTTTGATGGAGGACGGGAAACGCAGTGTGGCCCAGAAGATACTCTATGACGCGTTCAGCCGCATAGAGGAGAAATTGAATAAACCGCCGCTAGAAGTCTTTACAAAAGCGGTGGAAAACGTGAAGCCCGATCTCGAGGTGAAGTCGAGACGCGTGGGAGGAGCCACCTACCAGGTTCCGGTCGAGGTGAGGACCGAGAGGAAACTCGCGCTTGCGATCCGGTGGCTGATTACCTATGCGAAGGCGCGCAGTGGCCGCTCCATGAGCGATAAGCTCGCGGATGAGCTGATGGACGCATTCAACAATACCGGGGCTTCCATCAAGAAGAAGGATGATACGAGAAAGATGGCTGAGGCGAACAAGGCCTTTGCGCATTACAGGTGGTAGGTTTCAATGATGAAGAAGTTACCAATCGATGGATACAGAAATATTGGAATCATGGCGCACATAGACGCCGGAAAGACGACCCTTACGGAGCGTATGCTCTACTATACGGGGAGAAAGCACCGTATAGGGGAGGTCCATGACGGTAATGCCGAAATGGACTGGATGGACCAGGAGAAGGAGCGGGGGATTACGATAACGAGTGCCGCAACATCTTTCAGCTGGCAGGGAAAACACATAAATCTCATCGATACGCCCGGCCATGTGGATTTCACGGCCGAGGTCGAGAGGAGCCTTCGGGTCCTGGACGGCGCCATTGCCATTTTCTGCGCGGTCGGCGGGGTGGAGCCTCAGAGCGAGACCGTCTGGATACAGGCCAACAAGTACAATATCCCGCGTCTCGTCTTTATCAACAAGATGGACCGTAAAGGCGCGGATTTCGAATCAACGCTGAAAATGATAAACCACAGGCTCGGGGCGAGGGGCGTTCCCATACAGATCCCCTATGGAAGTGAAGAGGGATTCAAGGGTATCGTGGACCTCATAACCATGAAAACGGCGGTATGGAACGAAGAGGACCTCGGTTCGACCTACCGGGAAATCGATATCCCCGGCGAGTTGTTGGAGCAGGCGCGGAGATACAGGGACCGGCTTCTCGAGAACCTCGCCGATTTCGATGACGGGCTGATGGAGCATTATATCGACGGCCGCGACCCCGGTGAGGAAAGAATACGGGAAGCGCTCAGAAAGGCGACGGTTTCGGGTTCCATATTCCCGGTCATGTGCGGATCGGCCTTCAAGAACAAGGGAGTGCAGAAGCTTCTCGACGCTGTTGTCGAGTATCTTCCCTCACCCGCGGACAGGCCGCCGGTTGAGGGAGTGCTGGTAAAAACCGGTGAAAACGCTCATCGATCCGCCGACACGAACGAACCTTTTTCGGCGCTCGTATTCAAGATCATGACCGATCCCTACGTGGGCAAGCTCGCCTTCTTCAGAGTGTATTCGGGCGGTGTCAGGGTCGGGGATACCCTGTATAATGCGGGCAGGGACCGCAGGGAGAGGATCGGCCGCATCGTGCAGATGCATGCGAACAAGAAACAGGATCTTAATGAAGTATACGCGGGGGATATAGCCGCGGCGCTCGGTCTTCGGAACATCTCAACAGGCGATACGCTCTGCGGGATACAGGATCCCATCATTCTCGAGAAAATGGATTTCCCGGAACCCGTTATCTCCATAGCCATAGAGCCGAAGTCCAATAGCGACCAGGACAGAATCGGACTGGCCCTTCATAAGCTGTCGGAGGAAGACCCGACCTTCAAGGTTCGAACCGATGACGAGACGGGTCAGACGATCATATCGGGGATGGGAGAGCTCCACCTCGAAATCATCGTGGACCGGCTCCTGCGGGAGTTCAAGATCGAAGCCCGCATCGGCCATCCCGAGGTTGCATACAGGGAAACGATCAGGGAAAGCGTCTCCGTGGAAGGGAAGCACATCAAGCAGAGCGGCGGCCATGGGCAGTACGGGCATGTGGTCATGGAGTTCGAGCCGCTCGATCCCGGTGCCGGTTTAGTCTTTGAAAACCGGGTCGTCGGAGGACGTGTACCGAAGGAATACATACCCGCGGTGGAGCGGGGCATCAGGGAAGCGAGCGACAACGGAGTGCTTGCCGGCTATCCACTGATTGACTTCAAGGCCGTGCTCGTGGACGGTTCCTATCACGATGTGGATTCATCTGAATTATCTTTTAAGATAGCGGCGATGAACGCACTTCGGGGGGTGCTGAAAGCGAAGCCCGTACTTTTGGAACCGGTCATGTCGGTCGATGTGGCGACTCCCGAGGAGTATATGGGGGAGATCATCAAGGAGCTGTCGGCCCGCAGGGGCAGGATCAACGGCATGGAGGACCGCCAGAAGAGCAAGCATATATCGGCACAGTGCCCGCTCGACGAGATGTTCGGCTATGCCACTGCATTGAGATCGTCCAGCCAGGGAAGGGCCAACTACTCGATGAAGTTTTCGCACTATTCGGAAGTGCCCGCCTCCATAGCGGAGGAGATCAAGGCTGGCATTCGAAAACATTCCGCTGCTTAATAACGGTGCATTCGGACGAAAACAGCGGAAGCTGGCGTAATATTTACGAAAACGTTTGAATATGGCATTTGTTTTTATTAATTTCACGTGGGTCTCAAGAAACCAAGGTTTTGACTATAAAGATGAGTGTAAGTCTTTGAGGAGGTATAAATGGCAAAGGAAAAGTTTGAGAGAACCAAACCGCACGTAAACGTGGGTACAATTGGTCATGTGGATCATGGGAAGACGACGCTTACATCGGCCATGACTTTCTATCTTTCCAAAAAGGGGCTTGCTTCCGCAAAGAAGTTCGAAGAAATCGACAATGCTCCCGAGGAGAGGGAGAGAGGCATTACCATTGCGACCCAGCACGTCGAATACGAGACTGATAACAGACACTACGCGCATGTCGACTGTCCCGGTCATGCGGACTATGTAAAGAACATGATCACGGGCGCCGCGCAGATGGACGGTGCGATTCTCGTGGTTGCGGCGGATGACGGTCCCATGGCCCAGACGAGGGAGCATATACTCCTCGCCAGGCAGGTCGGAGTTCCCGCCATGGTGGTCTTTTTAAACAAGGTTGACAGGGTTGACGATCCGGAACTGCTCGAGCTCGTCGAGATGGAAGTTCGCGATCTTCTTAACGAGTATGAATTTCCGGGTGATGATATTCCCGTCATAAAGGGAAGCGCCCTCAATGCCATGGAGAATCCGGATAGCGATGAGGCGAACCAGTGTGTCCAGGAGCTTCTGGATGCCATCGACAGCTATATTCCGGAACCGAAACGTGATGTGGACAAACCCTTCCTCATGGCGATCGAGGATGTATTCACCATATCGGGAAGAGGTACCGTGGTAACGGGAAGAATCGAGCGCGGAAAAGTCCACGTCAACGAAGAGGTTGAAATCATCGGGATCAGGCCCACGGTAAAGACGGTTGCCACCGGGGTTGAGATGTTCAGGAAACTGCTCGATGAGGGCCAGGCCGGCGATAATGTCGGCGTGCTCCTGAGAGGTGTAAAGCGGGAAGAGGTAGAGCGCGGACAGGTCCTCGCTAAACCCGGATCCATTACCCCGCACAAGTCATTCAAGGCGCAGGTCTACGTACTGACCAAGGAAGAGGGCGGCCGCCACACTCCGTTTTTTACGGGTTACAGGCCGCAGATATACGTGAGGACCACCGATGTAACCGGTGTTATCAGTCTTCCAGAAGGTGTCGAGATGGTGATGCCCGGCGACAACATCACAATGGATGTCGAGCTCATCAGTACGGTTGCCATGGAAAAGGGTATGCGGTTCGCTATCCGTGAAGGCGGACGGACGGTTGGTGCCGGCGCTGTTACTGAAATCATCGAATAGAGGACAGCATGAAAGTTCAAAAGATCAGGGTAAGGCTCAGGGCTTTCGATGCGGAGCTCATCGATCAGTCCGCTAAGTCGATTGTCGGAGCGGTAGCGCGGGCCGGAGCACGGGTTTCCGGGCCTGTTCCACTCCCGACAAAGATTAGCAAGTATACGGTTCTTCGTTCCCCGCATGTCAATAAGAAGGCGCGGGAGCAGTTCGAGATGCGGACGCATAAGAGACTGATCGATATTATCAACCCGACGAGTGATACTATCAATGCCCTGATGAAGCTTGAGCTTCCGGCGGGGGTCGATGTAGAGATAAAACAGTAGGCCGTGTTTTGCCGCTGTTTATACCAAATACAGAGAAACGAACGAGAAATGGACGTTAAGCTGTTTGACCTGGAAGGTAAGGAAAAGGGTACCACCTTCCTGAACGATGCGGTATTCGACATGAAACCGAGCAAGTCAGCGGTCTATTATACGCTCAGGGCCGAGCTTGCAAATCAGCGTCAGGGGAACGCATCCACAAAGGGAAGGTCGCAGATACGCGGAAGCGGTGCCAAGCCGTATCGGCAGAAGGGCACGGGAAGGGCCCGAGCGGGAACGAGGAAGAGCCCGATATGGACGGGAGGGGGCGTTGTTTTCGGTCCCAAACCCAGGGACTATGGGATTAAAATTCCCAGAAAGATGAAAAGCCTCTCCGTACGATCGCTTCTCACCATGAAGAGGAGCGGCGACATGCTCAAGGTCGTCGAGGATTTTACGGTGGACTCGGGAAAGACGAAAGATTTCTATCGTATTGCGATGAACCTCGTTGATGAAGAGAGAAGAAGGCGGGTCCTGCTGATTGACAAGGACAGAAGCGAGTCCACCAGGAGGGCGGGGAGAAATATTGCGTGGCTCAAGTACTACGACGCCGATCTCCTGAACACGCGGGAACTCTTTTACGCAACCCAGGTTGTCATAACGGAGAGCGCGGTCAAGCTGTTGAACGAGAAGTATGCATAAAGACCAGAAGCCAGTGAGAGTGTCGTTAAGATGAAAAAAGGCGAGATCATAATTAACCCTATTATCACTGAGAAGAGTACGGAACTTCAGGAGATGAACAAGTACTGCTTCAAGGTAAATCCGAGGGCCAACAAGAAGGAAATCATGAACGCGGTGCACGACGTCTTCGGGGTACAGCCTGTCACCTGTACGGTCATGAATATAAAGGGGAAGAGGAAGCGGGTTCGATACAAGCTCGGATACACCTCCTCATGGAAGAAAGCGATCGTGACTCTCAAAGAGGGAGAGAAAATAGAGCTCTTTGAGGGCGTCTAACGAAATATTCGGCTCATAATGGATGGATAAATGGCAATAAAGAAATACAAACCTACGACCCCATCGAGGCGGTATTACTCCGTCGTGAAGACGGATGATATTACCTCGGAAAAACCCTACAAACCGCTGACTGAGGGCAAGAAGCGCATAAGCGGACGTAACAACAGCGGGAGGATGACCGTCAGACGAAGGGGGGGCGGAGCGAAGCGGCTCTATAGAAAGATCGATTTCAAGCGGGACAAGAGGGACATTGCCGCGAGGGTTGAAACAATCGAATACGACCCGAACAGAAGCGCCCGCATCGCGCGACTCGTGTACGGGGACGGTGAAAGACGGTATATTCTCGCTCCCGACGGCCTGAAGGTGGGCGACAGTGTAATGGCGGGTGAACGCGCCAAGGTGGCGGTGGGAAATGCCATGCCGATCGGAAAAATGCCGCTTGGAACCATAATCCATAACGTTGAGCTCTCGCCCGGCAGGGGGGGGCAGATGGCCCGTTCGGCAGGGGCACTCGTGCAGCTCATGGGAAGGGAAGGTTCTCTCTGTACGATCAGGCTTCCCTCCGGAGAGATGAGAAGGCTGCAAACCACCTGCTACGCAACAATCGGGCAGGTGGGAAACCAGGACCACTTCAATATTTCTTTGGGAAAAGCGGGCCGGTCAAGATGGCTCGGGAGAAGACCGAAGGTACGCGGTGTTGCAATGAACCCGGTAGACCATCCCCATGGCGGGGGTGAGGGAAAATCCTCGGGCGGAAGACACCCGGTCACGCCGTGGGGAGTTCCTACCAAGGGTTATAAGACCAGGAAAAAGAAAAAATACTCTGACAAATACATCGTGAAACGCAGGAAGAGTTAGGGGAGGGATTACCCGTGTCGAGGTCTATTAAAAAAGGGCCGTTTATTGACAAGAAGCTCTATAAGAAGGTCGTTGAGCAGAACAACAGGAATGAGAAGAAAATAATCAAGACGTGGTCACGCCACTCGACGATTTTTCCCGAGATGGTCGGCCACACCTTCAACGTTTACAATGGAAAAAAGTTCTTTCCCGTATATGTAACGGAGAACATGGTTGGGCATAAGCTTGGCGAGTTTTCCCCGACACGTACATTCAAGGGACATGCGGGTTCTGAAAGATCTTCGAAGGTGAGGTAAGGAGCGGGGAATGGTAGCACGCGCAATAGCGAAGTATATGCGGATATCGAGCAGGAAGGTAAGCCAGTACGGCAGGGCGGTTGCCAGGATGAATTACAAGGAAGCGCGTGCCGTCCTTACACTTCAGCCCGCCCGGGGTGCGCGGATGCTGGCGGATGTATTGAAATCAGCGGTTTCGAACCTTACGGCGCAGAGCAAGAACATTGACGAGGATAACGTGAAAATCGAGGAGATTATCGTCAATGAGGGACCGACGCTCAAGAGATGGCACCCGAGGGCACGGGGAAGGGCGGACCGCGTCAGAAAAAGAACGTGCCATATATCAGTAGTTGTTTCAGGCGAAGAGATCACGAAGTAGCGGGAGGCTTTATGGGTCAGAAGGTCAATCCCAACGGGCTGAGGTTGGGCATAATCCGGACATGGGAATCCAGATGGTATTCCAAAACCGATTATGCGAAAAACGTGCATGAAGATATTGCGATAAGGAATTATATAAAGAAGAGACTGAGCAACGGAGAAGTCTCAAAGGTCGAGATAATCAGGTATCCTGAGAAGATCAACATCATCATTCATACGGCGCGGCCCGGGATCGTCATAGGAC